>ENA-ORDC01000043-ORDC01000043.1-marine-metagenome-genome-assembly--contig:-NODE-43-length-155884-cov-41.869223_pt1 | contig 155884 bp, 186 predicted proteins | sample MGYA00237783_ERZ508515 | MGnify/ENA primary metagenome ERZ508515 (study PRJEB26186, sample SAMN06268792) | marine metagenome | isolation source: Eden Landing Ponds, San Francisco, CA, USA | place... | reverse complement strand
CGACCGCCTGTAGGGAGCAAAAAGCCTATAATATGCAGTTGGCAAGGAAGAGGTACAATGGTACAGTCACTTGTTCCACTCTTCGGGCCCGTCCCCGGGGGAATGGAGATGGTGGTCATCCTGCTGATCGCGGTGCTGCTGTTCGGTGCAAACAAGATTCCCAAGCTCGCCCGGTCGACCGGGCAGGCCATGGGCGAGTTCCAGCGCGGCCGCGAGGAGATCGAGCAGGAACTCGAAGAGGTCAAGGAGACCACGACGCCGGACACCGAGAGCACGCTCGGCGGCAGCGACGACACCTCGACGAGCACGTCGTCTACAGACACCGAAACCGAGTCCTCGACGGACGAGCAGTAAGCGGCCACCGCAGTCTTCTCCATTTCTCACCGCCGAGCGACCGCTGGGCCCTGAGAGCGGACCTGGCCCGTGTCAGCGAATGTGGATCGCGGGCTTGCCCGGCCGGGCCTTGGCGGCCAGCGCCGAGTCGGCCTCCGCCACGTGAACGTCCACGTCGGCCCCGAACTCGTCGACGAGGAGCCACGCGGCGTCCTCCAGGACGGTCCGCTCGGTCTCCTGGTCGAGGATCGGCGCGAGTTGCTCGCCGTCGGCCTGCAGGTCCTCGGCGTAGGACTGGGCGTCCTCCCCGTGCGCCGCGATCGAGTCAGTCCCCATGATCTCGCCGACGATCGCCGCGCCGGGCTCTGCGGTCCGGGCGATCTCGTAGGCCTCGTACTTCCAGCCGGGCGCGACCGCGACCTCGATCACCTCGGGGTCCGCGATCCCCGCGACCTCGACGATCTCGCGGACGTCTCCCCGGAGCCGCCCGACGAGCCGGCGCTCGGTGGCGAAGTCGTCGGCCGGCCGGTCGGGCGTCGGCCAGTCGGCGGCCGCAACGAGCCCGCCACCGCGGAGGTGGTTCCACAGCTCCTCGCCCAGGTAGGGCGTCATCGGCGCGATCAGGCGCGCGAGCACGGACAGGCCGCGGTGGTAGACGGCCTCGTGTGGCTCGGCGTAGGTGCGGTATCGGCCCAGGAGGTCCGCCAGCGTGCGGACCTCGTTCGTGGCCTGGTGGAAGCGGAAGCGCTCGTAGTCCTCGGTCGCCGCGGCGATCGTCCGGTCGATCTCCCGCGCGACGTAGTCGTCGTGTGGCTCCCGGTCGGAGCGGCCGGTGCCGGAGTCGGCCCACGCCGTCACCAGTTCGTAGCAGGTCTGCTGGAGGTCGTAGGCGCTCCCGACGTCCTTCGCGGTCCACTCGAAGTCCTGTTCCGGGTGGGCCGCGCTGAGGACGAACAGCCTGGTGGTCTCGGCCCCGTACTCGTGGGGCGTGACGACGTTGTCCTTGGTCTTCGACATCTTCTCGCCGCCGTGGAGGACCGTCCCCTGATTCACGAGGCGGTCGACCGGTTCGCGCACGTCGAGCAGGCCGAGGTCCGCGAGGGCGCGCGTGAAGAAGCGAATGTACAACAGGTGGAGGACGGCGTGCTCCTCGCCGCCGACGTAGGCGTCGACCGGGAGCCAGTCGGCCGCCAGGTCCTGGTCGAAGGGCGCGTCCGCGACGTCCGGCGACAGGAACCGGAGGAAGTACCAGGAGGAGTCGACGAAGGTGTCCATCGTGTCCGTCTCGCGCTCCGCCTGGCCGCCACACTCCGGACAGGTGGTCTCGACGAAGGAGTCCACGCTCGCCAGCGGGTTCCCCGTCGACTGGACGAACGCCGGCAGTTCGACCGGGAGGTCGTCCTCGGGGACGAGGACGGGGCCGCAGTCCTCGCAGTGGACGACGGGGATGGGCGTCCCCCAGTACCGCTGCCGGGAGATTAGCCAGTCTCGCAGCCGGTACGTGGTCGCGGGCTCGACGGCGTCGACCTCCTCGCGGATGCGGTCGCGGGCGGCCTGACTGGCCAGGCCGTCGTAGTCCCCGCTGTCGGTCAACATCCCCTCGCCGGTGAAGGGGCCCGTCGGGAGCGCCGACGTGCCGTCGATCGGTTCGACGACCGCCTGGATCGGAAGGTCGTGGGCCATCGCGAACGCGTGGTCCCGCTCGTTGTGTGCGGGAACGCCCATCACGGCGCCGGTGCCGACGTCCTCCAGCACGTAGGAGGCGACGTAGACGGGCAGTTCCTCGCCGGTCAGGGGGTGGCGGGCGGTCGCGCTCGTCTCGACGCCGGCCGTGCCACCGGTGCGCTCACCGGGGGGCGACTGGAGATAGTCCGCGACGGCCCCGTCGTCGCTCGCGAGGCGCTCGGCCAGGTCGTGCCCCGGCGAGACGGCGACGTACGTGGCCCCGTAGACGGTGTCGAGTCTGGTCGTGAAGGCGTCGACCGTGCCGTAGTCCTCGACCGCGAAGGACACAGTCGCGCCCTCTTGGCGGCCGATCCAGTTGCGCTGGATCTCCCGGACGCTCTCGGGCCAGCCGTCGAGGTCGTCGAGGCCGTCCAGCAGTTCGTCGGCGTAGTCCGTGATCGTGAAGAACCACTGCTCGAGTTCCCGGCGGCCGACCGGGGTGCCACAGCGCCAGCAGACGTCGGTGCCGTCCGCGTCGATCACCTGGGCGTCGGCCAGGGCCGTCTCGCAGTCCGAACACCAGTTGACGGCCGCGTCGCGGTAGTCGACGAGCCCCGCCTCGTAGAACTCCCGAAAGAAGTACTGGTTCCAGCGGTAGTAGCTCGGCTCGCAGGTCGTGATCTCGCGGCTCCAGTCGTAGCCGAAGCCGAGCGTCTCCATCTCCTCGCGCATCTGCGTAATGCACGCACGGGTCCAGGACTGCGGGTCGGTGTACCGTTCGTGGGCGGCGTTCTCGGCGGGGAGGCCGAAGGCATCCCACCCCATCGGGTGGAGGACGTCGTCGCCACACATTCGCCGGTACCGCGCGTACGCGTCCGTGATGGCGTAGTTCCGGACGTGGCCCATGTGGAGGGTCCCGGAGGTGTATGGGAACATCCCGAGGACGTACGTCGGGTCGGTCGCGTCGTCGTCGAGTTCGTAGACGTCCTCGCGGTTCCAGACGTGTTGCCAGTATTCCTGGACTCTGGCGTGGTTGTATGTCCCGTGTGCCATCGTTTCAGGTCCGCTTGCCGACCATGCGTCCCCGCCGCATATGATTGTTCGCCACTCGTCGCCGGCGACGGGTCAGTCGCGTCGCTCGAAGCGGTGCCGGACGACCGCGGACTCGTCGTCCCACTCGAAGTGGTCGTGGACGCGGGCCAGTCGGTCGCGGTAGTGGTCCAGGTCCCGCGCGCCCTCGGCCCGGGCGTCCTCGTCCGTCAGGTCCCCGAGCGTCCGCTCGTCGACGGCCACGACGTCGAAGACCGTTCCGTCTATCGTGAAGGTATCTCCGACGTCGGCGTAGCGGGACCCGCGGTGGATCTGCGTGACCTCGCCCGCGAGTGCCTGCTCGCGCAGCCGCTCGTTCGGCAGCAGCGTGTCGGCGTCGAGTTCACTCATGCCAGTGATCTCACCGTGCAGGGCCATACGGATTGTGGACCACGGTGGGTCCCGCCGGCACAACCACTATTCGCGTCGCCCCCACACGGTCGCACGTGCAACTCACCTTCCTGGGGACCGGCAGCGCCATGCCGACCGGCGAGCGGGTACAGACCGGACTCCTGCTCGTGAGCGACGACGACGCGCTCCTCGTGGACTGTGGCAGCGGCGTCCTCGACGCGCTCGCACGCACCGAGACCGGCTACGAGGGCGTCGACACCGTCCTCCTGACCCACCATCACCTCGACCACGTCTCCGACCTCATGGTCCTCGCGAAGGCGCGCTGGCTCGCCGGCGAGACGTCCCTCACGGTCGTCGGCCCACCGGGGACCGAGTCGCTCGTCAGCGACCTCTTCGCGGTCCACGACTACATGCAGGACCGGCTGGACCTGACGGTGCGGGACGTCGAACCGGCCGACGCGCCCCTCGACCTCGCCGGGTTCACCGTCGGCGCCACCGAGACCATCCACTCGATGCACTGTCACGCCTACCGGTTCGAGGCGGCCGACCGAGTCGGCGACGATGGGGACGCTCCCGCAGTCGTCTACAGCGGCGACGCCGAGGCCACGACCGACCTGATCGAGTTCGCGGATGGCGCGGCGGTCCTGGCCCACGACTGTTCGTTCCCGGACGACGTCGACGTCGACAACCACCCCACGCCCGCCAGCCTCGGTCGCGCGCTCGGGGACGCCGACGCCGCGGTCGGCCGGGTGTACCTGACCCACCTCTACCCGCACACTGACGGCCACCACGACGCGATGCTCGCCTCGATCGCCGAGTCCTACGACGGCGACGTTCGCTTCGCGGCCGACGGGCTGACGGTCTCGGTGTCGTGAGCGGGCGCGGGCCGGCGATCAGGCGCACTCCAGCGTGATTCGGAAGTCGGCGCCGCCGCGGTCACTCTCGGTCACCTCGACGGTGCCGCCGTAGGACTCGACGAGTGCCCGGACGATGCCGAGTCCGAACCCGGTCCCGCTACTGTCGGGCCCCTTCTTCCCGATCTCGAAAATGTCGCTGCGGACCGCCTCGGGAACGCCCGTCCCGTCGTCGGCGAACCCGATCACGACGGTTTCTGGCGTCGGTTCGGCCGCGTAGACCGACACGGCGACCGGGTCGTCGTTGTGGACGGCGGCGTTCGAGAGCACGTTCGTGAACACCGAGTCGAGCAGGTCGCCCGCGAACACCTGCCGGTCGAAGTCGGCGGCGTCGTACTCGACGGTGAGGTCCTCGAACTTCGCGTCGACGTCCGCCACGACCTCCGACAGGATCGGTTCCAGGTCGCGCACCTCGGGCTCCGTCTCGTGTTCGAGCGTCTTGACGAGGTCCCCGACTCGACCGATCAGGTCCGCCGCGCTCTTCGAGGTTCGCTGGATCTTCTCCGCGTACCCGACGAGCTGGTCGTCGTCCTCGTCGACCGCCGACGCGAGCGCGTCCGAGAACCCGGAGATGATCTGGAGGTCGTTGCCCAGGTCGTGCCGGAGCAGGCGGTCGTACATCTCGATCATCTCCTTGCGCTTCGCCAGGTCGTTTCGGGCCCGCTCCAGTCGCTCCCGCGAGCGGATGTTGGCCACCGCCGTCGAGACGTGGTCCGCGAGGTACTCGACTGGCTTGACGTGATACTCCTCGACGGCCTCGATGGCGTCCCACTGGACCTGGAGGATCACGCCCGAATCGCCCTGTTCGTCGGCGTGGAAGCTCGGCGCGGCGATGGTCGCCGCGGGGGCCGAGTCGTCGCAGTCGAACTCCTCCGGCGGCAGGACGGTACAGCCCTCGGTCGCGTGCCCGAGCGACGTCCCCTCACCGGTCACGACGACCGTCTCGCCGGCCGCGACCGCGCGCTCGGCGATGGGCCCGGCGGCCTCGCCGGTCGTGAACCCGGGAGCCATGCTCTCGAGTACACGCGCGTCGCCCTGGACCACCTCGAAGACGGTGGGCGCCGGGTGGCCGTCCATGACGTGGTAGGTGGCTTCCAGCGTGTAGGTCCCGACCTCGCCGACCGTGTCGCTCCCGTTGACCTCTCGGCTGTACTTGACGAGCTGGCCGACGGTACGCGCTGTCTTCGCGTTCGTCGCGGCCGACGTCGACTGATCCTCGGATGACATACCTGACCCGTCCCTGTTCTTCTCGACTTACACGTCATGGTATAAAAAACCGAGTCGCCGATTACCAATCGTAAAACTGGGAGACCGCCTGACTCCGGGCGTGATTACTCGAGTCGATACCGGAGCAGGGCAGCGATACCCCCGAGATTGGCCAGTTGTCTGCCGGGATCGAACTCGCCGGAGAAGACGGTGACCTCGCCGCCCTTCTGCTCGGTCGTCTCGATGATCTGGTCGGCGTCGACCGGCCAGTCGCCCTCGCCCCGGCGCTCGTCGCGGAGGTGCGAGTCGAGGACGAGCAGGTGCTCGATGGCGCCGTAGTCCGCGGCCCGGGCGACCTGTTCTGGACCGTAGACGGCCTTGGCGCCCTCCGCGATGCGCTCCATCAGGTCGTCGATGAGGGCAGACTCCTCGGCGATGCGCGTCTCCTGCTGGACGTCCTCGACTGCCCCACGCTTGAGCACCTCGTGCACCCCGCGGTCACCGACGGCACTCGTGTCGACGACGGTGATCCGGTCGGTCAACTCGGGTGCCGCGTCCTCGATGTGGGCGAGGGCGTCCTGCTTCGTGAATCCCGGGCCGGCGAGGATGATGGCGTCCACGTCCTGCCGCTGGAGCACCGCCGTCAGTTCCTCGAACAGCTCAGAGCGCGGGCGGGCGTACTCCCCTTTGCCCGTCGGGGCGGTGATCGTGGCGCGCTCCTCGGTGCCGTACTGGGCGACGGTGTGGACGTGGGCCTCGCCCTCCTCGACGGTGGCGATGGCGACGTCGGGGTTCTCGGTGGCCTCGACGGCCCCCTCGACCCGATCGATCTGGTCGGGCTTCCAGCGTTTCTCGATCGATATCTCGTCGTGTTCCTCGACGTTGAGCGTGTGGTGGTGGCCGAGCTGGTCCTCACGCGAGCAGCCGACGATCTCGCCACCGATCCGGAGGCGGTTGGCGAACTTCGCGAACTCCACGTCCTCGACGCGGATGGCGACCCAGAGGTGCTCGCGCTCTCCGCCTTTGTCCCGCAACTGGTCGTCGTCGCGCTGGATCCGGCGCGTGGTGTCGCCCGCGACGGAGTCCCCCGGCTCGACGACGTGCGAGAGGTGCCAGAGGTCGTCGAGGTGCTCGGGAACGAGCGTGATGCGCTCGCGTCCGCCCTCGACGGTCTCGCGCTCGGCGATGCGCATACCACGAGTCCGGGAGGCGGTGGTAAGTGCGTGCTGATTCGGACGGCTCTCGCTGCGCGACGCGATCAGACGGTGCGAGTTCGGTCGCCCGAGCCGGTCCGATCCTCACCGAATCGCGACGGCCTACGTATCGACCGTCCAGGGGAAATTGAGAGGAAGTCCGGTCCAACCCGGACGAAGTTTGGACAGAGTTTGACAAATCTACTTGGAGGGGGACGCCAACCGTCGTCACATGTCTGTCACTACGAAACTGCGAGCGGGGTCGGTGTCCCTCACTCGGACGCACCTCCTCTTCGCGTTCCTGGCTGGTATCACCGGGGTCGCCGGATCCTACGCGGTCGCGGGCTACACCCGCCGGTTCCTGGTCGCTCCCATCGACGCCCTGGTCGTCCAGGTGACGCCGGGCGCGATCGTCGCGTACGTCATCCAGACTATCGGCGACGAGGGCCACCTCCTCCACATCGCACTCTCGGTCGCCATCGCGACGGGGCTGCTCGCCGTCGCCGCCCTGGTCGGCTTTCTCGCGGCCGAGCGGCTGGGACACGCTCTCCTCGGCGTCGCCCTCGCCGGAGTCCTCGCCTGGGGCCTGGCTGCCGTCGCCACGGCCGACCCACTCTACGCTCTCGGAGCGGCGGTACCGGTTGCCCTCTTCACGGCCGTCGGGAGTGCGGGCGGAACGGCCGGTGAAACCGACCCTGCGCGGCGGCGCGTCATCGCCTCGGGTGCGGGTGCGCTCGCCTTCCTCGGCCTGTCTGTTGGACTGGGCCAACTGGCGTCCGACCGGGAGGGAGCAACCGGCGAAGGCGGCGTAATCGATCCGGCAGTCGAGACCATCTTCGCCGACGCGGCGGACCGGGAACTGGACATCGCCGGCGACGCGCCGGGGCTGGTGAGTACGTTCGAGGAGTTCTACAACGTCGACATCGCGTCGTTCGACCCGGACGTGTCCGCCGACGACTGGTCGCTGACCCTCACCGGGCAGGTCGGAGAGGACGTCACGATCACCTTCGAGGAACTGACCGACATGCCGACCGAGCGACGGCACACCACGCTCCGGTGCGTGGGCGAAGAACTGAACGGACGGAAGATGGACAACGCCGTCTGGACGGGAACGCCCATCGCACCGCTGCTGGAGCAGGCCGATCCCGGTGGCGAGTGTAACTGCGCGATGCTCCGGGCGGCGGACGACTACTTCGTCCAGTTCCCGGTCGAGGCCCTCGAGAACGGGTTCCTCGCGTGGGGCATGAACGGCCGACCGCTCCCCCAGTCCCACGGCCATCCGGTCCGTGTCCTGATCCCGGGCCACTGGGGCGAGACGAACGTCAAGTGGCTGGAAGAGATCGAACTGCTCGACGAGGCGATGGACGGGTACTGGGAACAGCGCGGGTGGCACGGGACGGGGCCCGTGAACACCGTCGCCAAACTCTGGAGCGACACCATGCTCGACGACGGTACCCTCGAAGTCGCCGGCCACGCCTACGCGGGTACCCGGGGGATCGAGACCGTCGAAGTGTCGGTCGACGGGGGAGACACCTGGCACGACGCGGACCTCTCCGAGCCACTCCCCGGGGACGACGTCTGGCGACAGTGGCGCTACGTCTTCGAACCCGAGGGGACTCACGAGGTCGTCGTCCGGGCCATCGACGGCGAGGGCACGCTCCAGCCAGCGGACGAGGCGGGTGCCTACCCGAGCGGCGCCTCCGGGTGGGTCTCGAAGACGGTCAACATGATGGACTCGTCCTCGTCGTGACGGTGGACCCACCGGCTGGGACGCCTCACCTCACTCCTCGACCATCCGGCTCCCACCCGGCGGCAGGAACTCCTGGATCAGGTCGGGGCTGGCGACCTTCCGGACGAACGAGTCGTCGACGAAGCGACTCCTGAGTTCGCGATAGACGCGCTTGGCGGCGTCGTTCTGGGCGTACTTGCCCGGTTCCAGGCGGACGCTGGTCTCTGCCTGTCCCTCGATGGCGGACGGCGGCCCGCCGACGACGCGCGTCTCGGGCTCACAGGTGATCCCGACCGCGACGCCGACCGGGGTGTCGTCGAAGTAGGTCCGGTCGCCACGGATGGCGAATCCGCCCTTCTCCAGGTACTCGCCGCTCTCGGGCGTTTTGCTCACCTGGTCGTGGTCCACCACGTAGACGTCGCCCGCGAACTTCCCGTCCTTCCAGACCGACGAGTACGAGACGGCGAACTGCGCGGCCTCGTCCAGACTGGACTGCGGGACGTCGACCTCCCTGGTCGGCTCGCTCGGGCCGGTCGCCTTCAGAATCGTCGCCGGACCGCCGTGGGCCTGGGCGTGGAAGAACCGGTCACCGCGGTCGAGGTACTTCCGGACGAGGTCCTCGTTCTGGTCGGCGTTGCGGCCGCCGATGACGAGGAAGCCGTCGCTAGTGTGGAACCACCGGAACGCCTCGTACCACTGCTCGTCCTGGCGGACGGGAATCGACTGCCGCGAGAGCCAGTCGATCTCGGCCGGTTCCGCCTCCGCCGCTGCTTCCGCCTCGTCTTCGTCCGCCTCGCCCTCGTCCCAGGTGTCGCGCCGCTCTTTCACGTCCGCCAGTTCCGCGCGGGTCTCCGCGACTGCCTCCTCGGCGCCGGCGCGCTTCTCCTCGATACGCTTGGCCTCGGTGTAGAGCCGGTCGGCGTTCTTCTCCACGCCGGTGTCGACGACGACGGTCACCTCGTGGTCGTCGAGGTCTATCGTGACGGTCCCCTCGCTGCCGTCGACGCCGACGACGGCCTCGGCGGCGTCGATCCCCTGGTCGGCACCCGCCGCGAAGGTCGTCTGGATCTCGTCCCAGGGCACGTCGTTCGCCCGGGCGTCGCGAACCGTCGACAGGATGTCGTCGACGAGGTCGTAGTTGGCGTAGAGGAGTTCGGCCTTCTCGCGCTCGGCCTCGGCCTGGGCGGTGAAGTCATCGATTGCCCCCTCCTGTTGGTCGATGATCCGCTGGCGCTTCTCGATCTCCGCCTCGAAGTCGGGGCGTTGCCGACCGTCACCCTCGCTGTCCGCCGGGGCCGCCGACTCGACTGCCGCCAGGCGCTCGACGTAGTGGTCGATGGCGCCGTTGAAACTGTCGAAGCGGTCGGCGTCGAGGCCGGCGTACTCCTCCATCGCGATCGGCGTGACGTCGACCGGCCTGCGCGTCCCGTCCGCCTCGTCCGCGCCATCATCGGTCTCGTAGTAGACCCGAGGATCGAAGGCCCCGTCGTCGAGGGTCGCGGTCAGGGCCTCGACCTCGCGGTAGACGGCAGCGATCTGGTCGTCGGCGACCTCCGCGATGTCGAGAGTCTTTGGCACGTCGGCGCGGGTACACAGCTCCTCGGCCCAGAGGCCGCCGAAGTTGAGGCGGGTGGCGAGGGTCCGGACGACATCGGTGTCCGAGTCCCGGACGCGGGCAGCGAAGCCGTCCCGATCGACGGCGAGGGGGTTGAATCGCGCCTCGGGAAACTCGTACTGGGCGCCGGGCGCGACGGTTCGGGACTTCAGGCGGACGGTCTCCAGGCAGTCGACGACGCCCCCGGTCGCGTCGAGGACTGCGAGGTTCCCGTCGCCGAACAGTTCGGCGACGACGGTCGTGCTGTCGCCGTCGCGGTCGAAGCGCAACTCCAGAATGCGGTCGAACTCGAACTGCTCGACGCCCGCGAAGGTGGCGCCCTCGAGGCGGTTGCGCAGCATCATCGCGAAGTCCGGCGGTCGCTCGGGGGCAGCGGGGACGTGGTCCGGGGCGGCCACGCGGACGTGTTTCGGGTCGCGGACGTTCACGAGCAGTTCGGCGCGGCCGTGCTCGTGGTGGCGTAGCTTGAAGCGAACCAGGTCGTCGTCGTACAGGTAGGCCTTGTCGAAGAACGCGCCCTCGTAGTCGGCCAGTTCCCGTTCGAGGGCCGCGACGTCGACGCTGGTCAGCTCCCGCTTTGCCTCCATGCCCGCCGCTTCCGGGGGGAGCCGCAAATGCGTGTCGTTGCCGGGTCGCCCGGGCGTCGGCAAGTCGTAAGGGCCACTGGCCCGTCAGTCCCGGTATGGACGCCCGACAGACCGTCGAGGCCTACTACGAGGCACTCCGGGCGGGGGAGTCCCTCGGCCAGTTCTTCGCGGGGGCCAGGGACGATAGCGATGGCGCGACCGTCAAGTTCGGAATCTCGGAGCGCCTGGTCGGGGTGGACGCCGTCCGGGAGGGGCTCGCCAGCCAGACCCGGACGACCCGAGACTGGGCGGTCCGGAGTGACGCGCTCCGGGTCACCGAGCGCGACGACCACGCCCGGTTCAGCGACGAGGTGGCGCTCGGGTGGACGGACACCGACCGCGGCATCCGCTTCGAGTTCGACACGCGGTGGAGCGGCACGCTCGAGCGGCGGCCGGGCGGGGACCAGCCGACGTGGCGCTTCGTCGGCATGCACGTCAGCACGGCCGACGATATCTGAGCGATTCGACGGACGGTGGCCCCGTCCGCAACCGATACGTTCAACGGGATCGGGTTGGATTACGCAGTAGGAACGACCACCATGGAACTCCCAGACGACCTGCTCGCGCTGTACGGGGCCGAGATCGAGGTTCGGGACGGGGAACCGACCGTCACCGTCCCGGAGCACGAACTCGACGTCGGCACCCTCGCCGTCGGCGGCCGGTATCGGATCGCCGTCTTGCCGCCACGAGACGGGGAGCCGGGCGACAGTGCGGACGAACAGCGAGCGGACGGCGACCGCACTGGCGACGGCACCAGCCACTACGCCCGCGACGGTCGGCAGGACGGCGGCCCGCCGGTGGCCGAGGGAGAGGTCTGCGAGGTGGAGATCGAGGACGTCGGAGATCAGGGCGACGGGATCGCCCGCATCGGCCCCGGCTACGTGGTCTTCGTGCCGAACACAGCCGTCGGCGACCGCGTCACGGCCGAGATCACGCAGGCGCGCGAGAACTTCGCCTTCGCGGAGGTCGTCGAGGGCGAGCCCCTCTCGGACTGAGCCGGAGACCGGGGTCGTCGCGACGGACCGCCAGGCTCAGTCGAGGACCCGCGCCATCCAGCGGTCGGGATCGTCGATCTCGGCGTCGGTGGGCAGGTTGCCCGGATCGTCCCAGACGCGACCGGCGGCGGCGATGCCGCGTCGGTCCGCGACGGTCTCGAAGAACGCCTTGCCGCGCTCGTACTGCCGGCGCTTGACGCTCAGGCCGAGGAGCCGCCGAATCAGCGTCTCGACCGGGCCGCGGCCCTTGCGGCGCTCCTCGAGCTTCCGGCGCAGGTCGGCGTACTGGTCGTCGAAGGCACGGTCCATGATCAGTTCGGCGTAGCCCTCGACGGCCGTCATCGTCGTGTCGAGTTCTCCCAGCGTGTCGCGGTCGATCGAGCCGGCGGCGAGCTTCTCGACTGTGTCCTCCAGCCGCGCCTCCATGTGGTCCGGGAGCCACGGGGCTGCCCCGAACTCGGCGGCGTGGGCGACCTCGTGGAAGGCGATCCAGCGGCGGAACCGTGCGACGGGGACGTCGAGCTGGTCCGCGACGCGGTGGATGTTCGGGCGGACGAAGTACAGCTTGTGGTCGTCTCCGTCCGCGAGCAGGAGGGGGTCGTACTGCCCGAGCACGTGGTTCGCGAGGAAGGAGAGGGCGACGGTCATCGAACCGGTGTTGACGATCCGGGCGACGCCGGGCATGAGGCCGACCTGCGACTCGAGGGGCGCCATGACGCGCTCGAAGGTGCCGACGTTGGCCTCGAGCCAGTGATGGCGGTCCTGGACCTCGACCGTGTCGGGTAGGTCGAAGTCGATGGCGGTGACCGACCGGACGCGATCGCGTGCGTCGCGCACGTCGTCGGCGTAGGCCGCCCGCTCGGCCGCCGAGACGTCGAGGTCACCCGGATCGGTGCCGGCTTGGGCCGCCTCGGTGACGGCCGCCCAGTCGATCGGTCCGGTCCCGGAGGCGCCGGTGACCGCGCGGACGCTCCGATAGAATCCCATGGGGCTCGTCGGCGCCCCGGAGCAATATGTCTTGGCCCGTCAGGCGGCGATGGGCTCGGTCTCCGCTTCCTCCACGGACGAGGACGAGTCGCTCCGCAGCCGACGGACTGCGAGGCCGATCCCGACGAGGAAGACCAGTCCCACCAGGAACGGGAGTGGCGAGCGACCGCCGCCCGTCTCGTCGGCCTCGCTCGATACCGCTACGTCCGTCCCCGCGTCCGAATTCTCGTCGAACCGGTCGCCGCTGAAGGGCGCCTTGGCGTTGAAGGAGGGCTCAGCCAGGTTGACCTCGAGCAGTGTAAGCTCCATGTTCCAACGGTCGCCGACGAGACGTATACCGGTTTCGCCGGACACTGCGTGGCCGGATCGATCCGCGGGATTGACGGTCGTTCCCACCACACGGGTCCCATGGACGAACCGCGCCGCGAGTTCCTGACGACGCTCCTCCAGACCGCCACGCCGTCGGGCCACGAACTGCCCGGTCAGCGGGCCTGGATCGAGTACGTCTCCGAGTTTGCAGACGAGGTCCAGACGGACGCCTACGGCAACGCCGTCGCCGTCCTGGAAGGGGGCGAGGACAGCATCGCCGTCGCCGGCCACGGCGACGAGATCGGGTTCATCGTCCGCGACGTCGAGGACGACGGCTTCGTCCGGATGGAGCGCATCGGCGGTTCCGACCGGACGGTCTCCCGCGGCCAGCACGTCCGCATCCACACGGACGACGGCCCGGTCTCCGGGGTGGTCGGGCAAACGGCTATCCACCTCCGGGACACCGAGGACGAGTCCCTCCAGGACGTCTCCGAGCAGTTCGTCGACGTTGGCGTCGACGACGGCGAGGCGGCCGAAGACCTGGTCGATCGCGGCGACCCGATCACCTTCGAGCAGCGCGTCACCGAACTCGCGAACGGCCGCCTGGCTGCGCGTGGCATGGACAACCGCATCGGCATCTGGACGGCCGCCGAGGCGCTCCGCCGTGCCGCCGAGCGAGACCCCGAAGCCACCGTCTACGCCGTCAGCACGGTCCAGGAGGAACTGGGGCTCCGCGGTGCGAGCATGGTCGGGTTCGACCTCGACCCGGACGCCGTTGTCGCGGTGGACGTCACCCACGCCGTCGACACGCCGGGGGTACCGGGCGATCGGTCGACCGGCGTCGAACTCTCGGCGGGCCCGACGATCAAGCGCGGAAGCGTCAACCACCCGCGCCTTGGGGAGTCCGTCCGCGAGGTGGCTCGCGAGGAGGGCATCGACGTGCAACTCGAGGCTGCGGGCAGCCGCACGGGCACGGACGCCGACGCCTTCTACACGGAACGCGGTGGCATTCCGTCGCTGAGCGTCGGGGTCCCGAATCGGTACATGCACACCCCCGTCGAGGTGGTCGATCCCGCCGACCTCGACGCGACGGCGGACCTGCTGGGTGCCGTCGCCGTCCAGGCCCACCAATTCGAGTTCGAGCCGGACGTCGGCGCGTGATCGCCCGACTGCGGTGGTCCGAGCGAGCCACCGTGCGAGCGTCGCTCACGCCGACCCGTGTCCGGTACGTTTATGCGGCCACTGCCACCCCGTTGCAGTATGAGTGACCGCGGGAACCGACCACTGGACGTCCTCGAGGCCGCCGTCGGCGACGAAGTCCTCGTCTCGCTGAAGGACGGCGAGGTCCACGAGGGACAGCTCGTCGGCTACGACCAGCACATGAACCTGGTCGTGGAGTCGGCGGACAACACAACGATTATACGCGGCGACAACGTCGTATCGATACGTCCATGACCGGCGCAGGAACTCCGAGCCAGGGCAAGAAGAACACCACGACACACGTCAAGTGTCGGCGGTGTGGCGAGAAGTCCTACCACGCGAAGAAGGGCGTCTGTTCGTCCTGCGGCTTCGGCAAATCTGCCAAGCGGCGCGACTACGCCTGGCAGAGCAAAGCCGGCGAGTAACATGCCCGGCCCGTTCGTGGCCCGGCACCGACCTTTTCGATCCAACCGTGACTGACACACACCTGAAGGACTGGCACGAGAAGTGTGGCGTCGTCGGCATCTCTCTGACCGACCGCGACGCCGCCCGCCCCCTCTACTACTCGCTCTACGCCCTCCAGCACCGCGGCCAGGAGTCCGCCGGCATCGTCACCCACGACGGCTTCCAGCAGCACAGCCACGTCGACATGGGGCTCGTCGGCGACGCCTTCCAGCCCGGGGACCTGGCGGGCCTCAACGGTCCCAACGGCATCGGCCACGTCCGGTACCCGACGGCCGGCAGCGTCGAGAAGAGCTGTGCCCAGCCCTTCTCCGTCTCCTTCAAGAGCGGGTCGCTGGGCCTGTCCCACAACGGGAATCTCGTCAACGCCGACGAACTCCGCGACGAACTGGGGATGCTCGGGCACGCCTTCACCTCCGACGGCGACACCGAGGTCATCGCGCACGACCTGGCGCGGAACCTCCTCGAGGAGGACCTCGTCCGCGCCGTCAAGCGCACCATGTCGCGGATTCACGGCTCCTACTCGCTGACCATCATGCACGACGAAACCGTCCTGGGCCTGCGCGACCCCCGGGGCAATCGCCCGCTGTGCATCGGGGAACTCGAGGACGGCTACGTCATCGCCTCGGAGTCCGCGGCCATCGACACGCTCGACGGCGATCTCGTCCGGGACGTGAAGCCGGGCGAACTGGTCGTCCTTCACGCTGACGGCACCGGGTTCGACTCCTACCAGCTCGTCTCCGAGGACCACACCGCCCACTGCTTCTTCGAGCAGGTCTACTTCGCCCGCCCCGACTCCGTCATCGACGACCGACTCGTCTACGAGGTGCGCCGCGACCTCGGCCGGAAGCTCTGGGAAGAGTCCGGCATCGAGACGGACGTCGTCATGCCCGTGCCCGACTCGGGGCGCGCCTTCGCCTCCGGCTACGCCGAGGCGGCGGCCGACGCCGACGCAGAGACGGAGTTCGCGGAGGGCCTGATGAAGAACCGCTACGTCGGTCGGACCTTCATCATGCCCACGCAGGACGAGCGCGAGCGCGCCGTCCGCCTCAAGCTCAATCCGATCAAGTCCACGATCGAGGGGCGGACCGTGACGCTCATCGACGACTCCATCGTCCGGGGTACCACCTCGACGCAACTCATCGACCTGTTGCGCGACGCAGGCGCCGAGGAGATCCACCTCCGTATCGGCTCGCCACCAATCGTCGCCCCGTGTTACTTCGGCATCGACATGGCCACGCGCGAGGAGTTGATCGCCGCCCACCGGTCCGTCGACGACATCGAGGCGGCCATCGGCGCCGACAGCCTCTCGTACATCTCCATCGACGCCGTCACCGAGGCGATGGAGATGGACGACGAGGACCTGTGTCTCGGCTGCGTCACGGGCGAGTATCCTTACGACGTCGAGGGCGAGGAGACCGACCGCGAGGTCGAGCGACCCGAAGTCGAAGACGCCTCGGCCAGCGCCAGCGACTGAGTGGTCGCTCGTCCCCCGACTCGATCGCGTCGGTACGACGGCCAGCACATCCTCGATTTCTCCCATCACCGCCTCCAGCGCGTCCGTCGCCGTGCGGAGGCCAACGACGTCGTCGATCTCTCCGCCAATGTATTCGCCGTGGGTGTGTTGTCTGGAATTAGGTCTCGAACTCAAAATCGGGAGATCCCCTGCACCTATTCCACCTTCATATTGCGGCCAAAATGATAATAACTACAAATGCAACAAATATGAGAAATATAATCTGTATGAGAAGGTTGAATAGGCTCATCACTGGCCACCACCTGGCGTACAGACATCCATCTCGATAGTCCACCGTCCGCTTTCAACTCCGACGTCACCGACTGCGATGGCCCCGTTTTCGAGACGCACGACGTGCGAGCCGGCTTCGGTTGCAGTGAACTGTTCTCGCATCAGCGCCTCGGATTTCCCGTCGATGAGATCCTGGCCCGAGGGAGCGGTGACGGTGAGGACGGGCTCCTTTCCGTCTTCGGTTTTGACAGTCAACCTGACACGGCTGCCTTTTGGAAGGTCCATATCGTATATTTTGGCCTCTTGGGCCTCGACCGAAACCGTGTCAGACACCTCCTGTGAACACTCCAGCTGTTGAGTGTTGGAGTCCGTCACCGTCTGTTCCGGTTCGGATTGGGTGTCGGGATCGGTTCCAGTTTCGGAGTCTTGAGCCTGCGCCCCCGCGGACGAGTCCTCCTGACCCCCGTCACCCGTGTTGTCGCCACCCTGGCCGGTGTCTCCCTGCACGTCGCTCTTCGCCTGGACATCGGGGTCACTTGGGGCATAGTCCTGGCTGTCAATGACACCGTCACCGTCCGAGTCCTGCACGTCTGATTCAGCAGAATTTTCGAGACACCCAGCTACACCCACCAGGGGGAGTCCCACACTACCCCTTAAGTACTCTCTCCGATTCATACGCCCTGGGAGGATCAGCGCAAGCGATTGTTATATGTTATTTATATCGGCAATATTTAACTCTGATTGGAGTCAAAAACAGCTATCTACGTGTCAGATGTGTCATTATAATACAAGGTGGTCAAATGGATGCTACATTTCGGTCCTTTTTGGTTCGTATTAACTGTGGGTTTCGCCCGTGACGAGGATAACCCAAGCCCCAGATTATCGGTGGTCGCGAACCGCTTAACATAGTTGCCGACGTTTCAAGCTCCAGGAACAATCTGGTGTCCTGAGACGCCCTATGACAGCCGTATGCTCCGACATGGATTCGAGCCGGAGCCAGACCGTCGTGCTCACTCACGTCGTTCGTTGCGCGCGCTGCGACTGGCAGGGTTTGATCCACAGGTGAGTCGCATTGGCTGCTCACTTCGATCGCAGCAGAATGCTCCGACAGGGATTCGAACCCTGGTCATTGCCGTGAGAGGGCAATATGATTGGCCGGACTACACCATCGGAGCGTGCACTTCCGGATAACCCTGAGTGACGTTTAATGATTGCGCTTCGCCGGAGGGATGTGAGGCGGTCTCACTCGTCTTCGAAGGGGGACCCGGCGGCCTCCGGCTCCTGACCGGCGAGGCTGATGATGTTCTCCCGACCCAGCCGGAGTTTGCTGATCTGTCCGTCGTCCTCCATGTCCGACAGGAGCATGCTCACCTTCGACTTCGACCACTCCGTCTCCTCGACGATGGCCACCTGTTTCATCCGGCCACCGTTCTCGTCGAGCAGGTGCAACACCTGGTCCTCGTCCGAGAGCAGTTCCTCGTCGGGAACCTTGGCCGCGGCGGCGGTTGCTGCGCCGCCAGCCCCACCGCCATCGACGTCGCCACCGGCCCCTCCGGTGTCGCCACTCTCACCGGACTGGCGGTCGAGTAGGCCGTCCGGGCTCGACGGGACGTACCCGCCGTACCAGGCGAGTCCCACGGCGAGGAGGAGCAGGACGACGCCACCGGCGAGCAGCATCGGCATCATCCCGCCAGCGTCGCCCTCGGCGGGCGTCGTCCCCGACTCGTCTGCAGACCCGTCGCCACCTCCTGCCGTCCCGACGTCCCCGGTCGCAGCCTCGCGCGGCTGGAACGTCGCGTAGGGCCGCTGGTCGGCGAACCGGACCTCCCCCACCCACGTGACCGATTCGCTGGCGGCCAGGTCGCCCTGCACGGCCATCGAGTCCGGGTCCGGTTCTGCGCTGGCGAAGGCCAGCGTCGGCCCGCGGTTTATCTGCAGGCGCTGGTCGGCACCGACGTACATCCCGCCCTCGAAGACGTCGCCCACGACGACCCGGTCGCCGTCCGTCCGCGCGAAGTTCGTCCAGACGAACGACATCTCGATGGCGCCGCGAGTCTGGCCCAGTTCGCGCACCGAGGCGTCCTTGCTGAAGCCGGTCGCGTTCATCGACCGGCCCGTCGCGTCCTCGCCGAAGGCGACGAGATTGCGGGCGCGCTGGCGAAAATCGGTGTACGTAGAGGTCTCCTCCTGGCGGAACTCCGCGGCGTAGCGCTGGAACTGCTCGATCTCCGATTCGTTCAGCGGACGGCTGTGCTGGACGGTCCACCTGGCGGAGGCGTTTTCGTAGACCGTCAGCCGGAAGAGCGTCCCGTCGAACTCCTCGGGTGTCGACTGTGGCTGTGGACCGGCGACGGCCTGCGCGTCGGCAGCGACGCCGAGGGCGCCGACGCTGGCGAGGGCCGTGACGAGGAAGAGCCCGAGCAGACAGGTCCCCAGCCGGCGGTTCATCTACTGTGTACCATCCAAGGGCAGGATAAAAACACTGTGCCTGGCATCGACGGGGGCCGGCGATTCTCGCCACGACCCGGTGAAAATAGGCCCCGGACCGGCGCCCCGGTCCTGGCTCGATGGAGCCGGTCGTCTGGACTACCCGGCGCGACCCGACGGGTCAGGGCGCCAGTCGGTTCTTGCGGTTCTTCATCTGCTCCTCGTAGTACGCGAAGGTGATCGGACACCAGTCCGCAGCGATCTCGAGGATGCGCTCGGTCATCTCGCGGATCTCCCACTGGGCGTCCGCCGCCGCACGCATGTCCGCGACGTGCATCAGCATGCGCGCGTTCAGCGACATGACGATGTTGACCTTCGTGCCGATCGGCAGGACGAACCGCGCGTCCTCCGGCGGCATCCCGAGGTCGAGGAGGTCCTGATAGGACGCGACGGCGTCCGCGATGGCGTCCGTGAAGATCTCTTCCCGCTGTGCGGCGGTCTCCTCGTCGACCTGGCCGGTGCGCTGGTTGCGTCCGACCCAGTCGGGGTCCGTGGCGGACGGCGGGATCACGACCAGTTCCCCCTCGCGGACGGCTGCGGGATCGACGTCCTCGAAGGAGACGTAGCGCATCGACTGCACGTCGAAGGAGACGTGACGGTGGCGCGTGATCTGGGCCATGCAGGAGCGGCTGACCCCCTCGATGGCGAACGTGGCCTGCGCGTGCTCGAAGGGACCGTAGTGACCGTGCTCGAGGAGGTGGTGGATGAGGGTCTCCTTGCGGTCCTCCAGGCCGTCGCCCTCGATATCGGCCATGATCTCATCGAAGGGCGTCGTGCCGACGAACTCGCCCATGTAGTCGTTCCGGGCGCCCTGGCAGATGACGCGCTCGGGGTCGTCCGTGGCCTCCAGCAACGTGACGTTCATACAGGTGGGGGTGACCCGAAGGAAGATAATTCCTGGCACTCCACGGACGCGGCCACCTCTGGGGTATCAGAGGTCGACCCACGGGGAGGGATCTGGCTGGACGCCCAGAACCCGTGCCTCGCGGTCACCGTCGCGCTCGCGGATCTCGATCAGGCCGTCGAAGGGCTGCTTGACGACCTGGAGAGTCTGCTCGTCGTGGGCGCTCTCGTCGATGGTGAAGGCGCCGACGAAGTCGGCGGCGTCGATCCGTGCCGTGAGGACGTGGCAGAACTTGAAGACGGTCTGCCGGTCGGTGTAGGTCAGCATCGTCGACAGGGAGGCGAGTCCCAGGCGACCCCGGTCGATCCCGGCGAGGTCCAGGCGGTCGAAACTCTTGGTGACGCCGATGCCTAGCCCCGTCAGGTCGCTCGGATCGCCGACGTGGTGGCGCAAGGCGCCGTCGCTGGCCTCTTCCGCCCCATCGCCGTTGCCGCGACAATCGATGGCACAGAGGCGGCTCGGGTCGACCTCGGGCGCTCTCGACCGCAAGTCGTCCAGCACGTCGGCGGCCGTCCCGCCGGTGGTCAGGAAGACGGCACCCTCGCCGTCGCTGGCACCGCTCGCGAGAACATCGCGTACGAGCGGCTCGGTCCCGGACATGGCCGGGCCGGACACGAGGATGCTCGTGCCTGGCTGAACCGCCTCCAGCGCCGCCACGTCGAGCACGTCGGAGAGGTCGTACATGGTCCGATCAGGAATCGTCCGTCAGGCCACGGATCGTGGCGACGAAGTCGTCGTCGTCCTCGACGCCGCCGAGCGTGTCGGCGAGGTCGTCGCGGATCGACTCGATCTCGTCACACAGGCGGTCGTACCGATCGCTGTTCGCCAGTTCGGCCCGACTCTTCGTCGACTCGAGGGTGGCACGCTTCTCGACCAGTGCGTAGTAGTCCTGGAGGAGCGCGTCGTAGGCGGAGCGCTCGAGGAGGTTGTCCACGGTCCGGAGGAGGTGATCGCTCTTGACGGGTTTGGAGAGGTAGGCGTCGAAACCCATCTCGAGGATGTCGAAGTCCGGTTCGACCGCAGTGACCATCGCGACGCGACAGTCCAGGTCGCGGTCCCTGATCGCCTCGAGGACCTCGTCTCCGGAGAGGCCGGGCATCATCCGGTCGAGCAAAACGACGTCGACCCGCTCGTCGAGTCGCGACAGACCCTCGTCGCCGTCTTCGGCGACGCTGACCTCGTAGTCCTGGTCGAGCCAGAGGCGGTACGTCTCCGCCACGTCGGGTTCGTCCTCGACGATCAACACGACCGAGTCCTCGGAGTCAGACATCTGGTGTCTGCCCGCCGATTCTGTGGCATCACACATAGCCTTGGGGGTCCACACGGTCGGCGTCTACCGGTCGCGGGGAGGCCACGTGTCGACACGCACAAGCGGGGGCCCCGAGTAGCGGGCGGTATGATCCGCAACCTCGCCGCCGACCAGCCAGGCTTCACGAGCAACGTCTTCCTCGTCACCGGCGAGCGCACCGTCCTCGTCGACGCCGGCAACGACTTCGACGTCGTCGGCGCCGTGCGCGAGCACGTCGACAACCTGGACGCCCTCGTCCTCACCCACACGCACCCGGACCACGTGGGCAACGTTCCCGACGTCGTCGATGCCTTCGACGTCGCCGTCTGGGGCTTCGACCCGGACCTCGAGTACGTGGACCACGCCATCGCCGACGGCGACGCCGTCACGCTCGGCGACGACGACTACGTGGCGCTCCACACGCCGGGCCACAAGGACGACCACCTCTGTCTCTACGCCGCCGAACCGGGTGTCCTGATCGCCGGCGACCTCGTCTTCGCCAACGGCGGCTTCGGCCGGACCGACCTCGACGAGGGCGACCGGCAGCAGCTCGTCGACAGCATCCAGCGCGTCGTCGAGACCGTCGGCGACGACCTGACCGAACTGCACACCGGCCACGGTCCCAGCGTGACGACGAACCCGTCACAGGACGTCCAGCTCGCCCTGCAGGCAGCGAAGATGGGGCACTGAGACAGGGCAGGGCCTCGTCGACCACCCGCCAGGCGACCAGCCTCACTCCGCGGCCGCCAGTTCGAGCAGGCGGTCGTACGCTCGGTCGTTTGCGTCCGCGACCGCGTCTGGATCGCTCCGCACGTCGGCGGGGAGTGGATCGAGCTCGAGGGTGGCTGCCGGGTCGAGAAGGTCGACCACCCCGGCCGTGCGCTGTTCGAGGAGCCCATCGGTCCGGCTCCCGGGTGCAACCTCGCAGGCCTTCACGTAGCGACGCCCGTCGTAGAGCCTGACCCGGCGCGGTTCCACGACGGCCACGGCGTCCGGCGCCGGCTCTCGGACGGGGCGGGCCACGTCGGCGTACGACTCGACGACGGCGACGTCGGTGGCGGCAACGTCCCGCGAGAGCGCGGCGAGCGCGGGGAGGTGCCACTGCGCCATCGCCTCGTTCAGCGCGGGGAGCGACTCGACCACGAGCGCGTCGTCGAGCGGCAGCGCTGCACGGACGCGCTCGGGCACCGAGACGGTGCCGTTCACCACGAACTGGTCGTCCGCGCGGTCGACGACGAACTCGCAGTCGGACTGGCCGAGCAGTCCCGACCCTGGGCCCGGCGAGGGGCGCCACAGGCGGTGGACCGGATTGAGTGCTGTCGGCTCGAATTGGCCGGCACTTGCGTCCGCGAGCCGAGAGACGTCTTTGCCGTGGAGCCGACCGGAAGAGAGGACCGTTCGGCAATCGTCGTGACTGTGCCAGTAGTCGTTGCCGGCCCGTGGCTTGAATCCGACGGCCCCTGCGTGAGCCACCAGCCCCGTGGCGAAGGTGGTCTTTCCCGCGTCAACGCGGTCGAGACCGGCGACGAGCAGGTTCATTCGGCCAGGCCGTAGTACCCGGGCTCCTCGTCGGCGGCCGGCTCGGCGAAGACGAGGTGGTCGGCGTGCTGCATCATCCAGGGGATCGCCCAGTCGAGCAGGACGTTCTCGGTCTCGACGTCGAGATCCGCCTCCGGATCGAGACCCTGGAGGAGGCGACCGACCTCGTAGACGGTGTAGAGCTTGTCAGAATCGAGGACGTCGTCGGGTTCGCGGAAGGCGAGCGGGCGCAGGTCGTCGTACGCTGACTTCGGGACGGGCATGGCCGCGGGTACGAAACCTCGGTCGGTAAGCCCACCGATTCCGGCCAGTGGATTCGACGTTAGTCGTAGTTACCTTTAACTTCCGTCGTATTGACGGTTCGCCTGTATGGCGTCCAACACGTCCGGCGGCGGTCGAGCCCCAACACGTCGAACCGTAGGCACCACGACAGACTTCGCGTGTCCATCGTGTGACGGTCGACTCCGACGCACGCACGGAACGGTCGCGTGTGAGGGCTGCGGGCACGTGCCCCGTCACGGTGCCGACTGACCGCCGAAGCGCCACACCAGGGGCGGCACCCGCACACGCGTCGGCGGTTTTTGGGCTAGCGGTTCGAGGAACCATCGAGCAATCAGAGCCTGGGTCGTCCGTGCGTTGACTCCCGATTTCGTCCAGCAGCGCGGGCGCCGACGCTGCCTTCGAACGCATTGATCCCTGCACCGACACGACGTCGCCGCCGGACGACCCGCTGCTGGCGCAGGAACGGCAGCGGACGGGCTCCCGGGCAGTCGGGTGGTCGATCCCGCCGAGGTGCGCGCCTGGAGCACTCGTCCGCCGCCACCTCCACGTGAAGTGACGACCGGTGACGCGTGTCCACGTCGCTCGCGTCGCTCAGGCGAGCGCCTCCGAGAGTTTCTCGACCGGGTGCGGCGGGTGCTCTCCCTCGAAGTCGTCGTCGCCGAGTTGCGAGCGGCAGGAGGCGCCGGGCGCCACGACCGTCTCGCCGCGGCTGTCCTCGATCTGGTCGTAGAGGACGCTCCCGATGGCCTTCGAGAGGTCGTAGTGTTCCGCCTCGTAGCCGAACGACCCCGCCATCCCACAGCAGGAGGAGTCGAGGTGGTCGACGTCGTAGCCGGCCTCGCGGAGCGTCACCGCCGCGTGGAAGTCACGGTTGAGTGCCTTCTGGTTGCAGTGGCCGTGGTAGGCGAGCGACTCCTCGGGGACGTCGAAGTCCACGCGGTCGTAGACGCCGTGCGTGTTGAGGTACTCGCAGACGCCGTAGGCCGCGACCGAGAGGTCCGTGACACCGTCGCCGGAGAGAAGGTCGGTGTACTCGTCCTGGAACATCACCGCGTCGGAGGGCTCGACGAACAGCACCGACCAGCCGTCGTCGACGTACGGTGTGAGCGCCTCCAGGTTCGTTTGCGCACGTTCGCGGGCGTCGTCGAGCAGTCCCATCGAGAAGGCTGCCCGGCCGCTCGGCGCGACCTCGTCGCTGTCGATCACCTGGACGTGAACGTCGGCGGCCTCCAGCACCGCGACGGCCGCCTTGCCAGGCTCGGGGTAGCTGTAGTTCGTGTAGGTGTCGGGGAACAGCAGGACCCTGTCCTGGGCCTCGTCCGCCGGAACCTGGGCCCTGCCGCGGTCGACGAACCAGTCTTCGAGCGTCGTGCGCGTGAACGTCGGGAGGTCCCGGTCGGGCGCGATACCGAGCAGTTTCTCCGCGACGACGCTACTCCCCGGGAGCTGCTGTGCCGCGTTCGCGAGCGGCGCGAGCGTACTCCCGATGGCGCTCACGCGGTCGATGTTCCCGAACAGCTTCGACCGGAGGCTCGTGCCCTTCTCCTGGTGGTACTCGTGTTTGACCTCGGCCTTGAGTTTCGCCAGGTCGACGCCCGTCGGACAGTCGGACGCACAGCCCTTGCAGCCGACACAGAGGTCGAGCACCTCCGACTGGAAGCGCTCGGAGTAGAGTTCGTCCTCGGGCAGTTCGCCGCTGATGGCCGCACGAAGCATATTCGCCCGGCCGCGGGTCGCCTGGATCTCCTCGCGGGAGGCCCTGAAAGTGGGACACATCGTGTCGGTCCCGTGCTGGCGGCAGGTCCCACAGCCGTTGCAGAGTTCGACGAGGTGGGAGAACCCGCCCTCGTCGGAGAAGTCGAGTGTCGACTGGGGTTCGAGCGACTGGTAGTCCGCCCCGTACCGGAGGTGCTCGCGCATGTCAGCGCCGACGCCGCGCTCGCCGTCCGGCCCGGGGTCGTCGGGACTCTCCCGGTAGACGACGTTGCCCGGGTGCATGAACCACTCGGGGTCGAAGGCGGTCTTGACCGCCTTGAACGCGTGCCAGAGGTCCTCGCCGTACATCTTGGGGTTGAATTCCGTCCGGGCCATCCCGTCGCCGTGTTCCCCGGAGAACGCCCCGTGGTGTTTGAGGACCAGGTCGGTCACGTCGTCCGTGATGGCGTGCATCGTCTCGATGCCGTCCTGGTCCTTGAGATTGAGGATGGGCCGGATGTGGAGCGTCCCGCTCCCCGCGTGTGCGAAGTACGCAGCGGACGTGCCGTGGTCGTCCAAGACTGCCTCGAACTCCATCACGTACTCCGCGAGCTCCGCGGGCGGCACGGTGGCGTCCTCGATGAACGGGTAGGGCTTCGGGTCCCCCTGGAGGCTCATCAGGAGCGGGATGGCCGCCTTTCGCAGCTTCCAGACGTCGGCCTGTGCGTCCGCGGTGTAGGCCTCGATGACGTCGAAGGCGTCGCCCTCGTCGACGAAGTGGGCGTTCGTGGCCCCGATGGCCCCCTCGAAGTCGTCCTGTAGCTCGGAGTCGTACTCCAGCATGAGCGCCGCGGCCGTGCCCTCCGGGATGGGTTCGACGTACTCTGCGTAGCCGTCCGACTCGGCGGCCAGCCGGAACACCTCGTCGTCCATCAACTCGACGGCCGAGACGTCGAACTCGAGTGCCTCGGGGACCGCCTCCATCGCGGCCACGAGGTCGTCGAAGCAGTACAGCGCGAGTGCGGTCTCGTCGGGGACCGTGACGAGTCCGACGGTCGCCTCGACGATGACGCCGAGGGTCCCCTCCGACCCGACGTAGAGTTTGGCGAGGTTGATGACCGTCTCGCCGTCCTCGGTCTCGTAGATGACGCGGTCGAGATTGTAGCCGCTGACGCGGCGCTTGAGGTCGGGGTAGCGAGCCTCGATCTCCTCGGCGTTGTCCTCGATCAGCGAGCGAACGGTCTCGTATATCTGGGCCTCGCGGTCGTCCTTCGCGACGATGTCCGCGTACTCCTCGCTATCGAGGACGACCGGACGGGCGTGGAGTAGCGACCCGTCGGAGAGGACGGCTTTGACTTCCTCCGTGTACGCGTCGGTGATGCCGTAGCGGACCGAGTGTGCGCCGGTGGAGTTGTTGCCGATGCCACCGCCGACGGTCGCGCGGTTCGACGAGGCGGGGTCGGGCGCGAACTTCAGGCCGTAGTCGGCCAGGTGAGCGTCGAGGTCGTCCTGGACGATGCCGGGCTGGATGGTGGCCCGCTGTGCGTCGGCGTCCACGTCGAGGAGGCCGTCCATGTGCCGGGACATGTCGAGGACGACGCAGCCTGGCCCGACGGTCTGCCCGGCGAGCGACGAGCCGGCGCCGCGTGGGAGAATCGGCACCTCGTGGTCGGTCGCGACCGCGACCGCGGCCTGGACGTCGGCCACGTTCTCGGGGTATACGACGCCTGCCGGGCGTGCCTGGTAGATGCTGCCGTCGGTGGCGTAGAGAATCTGCGCGTACTCGTCGAAGCGGACGTCGCCACCGACCGCCTCGCGGAGGTCCGCGGCGAGGTCGACGTATTCCGAGACTGTCGATCCCGGGTCCCGTGCCAGCGTCGCCGGATCCTCCGGCGGATCGGCAGGTCGTGCGATCGGATCTGCGTCATCGACACCCATGCCCGCACCCAACTGGCGCGTGCGCAAAAAAGTGCCTTTCCGATCGACTGACACTCCTGCCCCAGGTCCACCGTCCCGGCCCGCCGCTGTCACCTGTCGCCACGATACTGTTCCTGATAGCGAGGCGAACTTTCGGGGGTTGTTCCCGAGGGTATCAGCCCGCTCGCACCCGTCGACGGCGATCACCCCCAGGCGCGCCGCTCACGAATCCTGCCGTCGAAAAAATCGCGTGGTTCTGGACCGGCCGACTACTCGAAGTGTTCGAGGCACTTCTCGTACTCGTCTGCGGCCTTGTCCCAGTTGACGACCTCGAAGAAGGCGTCGACGAAGCTGCCGCGGTCCGGACCGTAGTCGTAGTAGTAGGAGTGCTCCCAGACGTCGAGGGCCAGGATGGGGTGTGCCCCCCAGAGGGCGCCCTGGTCGTGCTTGTCGACGGCCACGTTGCGCAGCTGCTTGGCAACGGGGTCGTACAGGAGCAGGGCCCAGCCGCCGGCGGCGGCGGCCGCGGCGCGGAACTCGTCCTCCCACGCGCCGTAGGAGCCGAAGTCCTCCTCGATGCGGTCGCGGAGGTCACCCGAGGGCTCGTCGCCGCCCTCCGGGCTCATGTTCTCCCAGAACAGCGTGTGGAGATAGTGTCCACAGCCGTTGTGGGTAACGTTGCCCAGCGCACCGCCGGTCGAGGAGTGATCGCCGCTGGCGCGGTTCTCGGCCAGCTGTTCCTCGGCGGACGCGAGGCCGTTGACGTAGCCCTGGTGGTGCGTGTCGTGGTGCCACGTCAGTACTTGCTCGGAGATGTGCGGCTCGAGGGCGTCGTAGTCGTACGGGAGCGGTGGAAGCTCCGGATCAGATTGCTCTGGCATAGATAATCCCTCCGGGCAAAACTGTCGGTTGGGCGTGTGTTAAAGGTTGAGATGGCGGCCACCCGCCGTGGGCATCGGGGACGCGAGTGTTACCGCCGAACTCACTCACCACGGGCGGTCCGGAACATCGAGAGCGCCGCCTCGCGGGCCTCGGCGTGGTCGACGATTGGAGACGGGTAGTCCGGCGCGACGGAGCGACGGACCGCCTCGTCGAGGTCCGGCCACTCGTGGATCTGCATCGTCGACGCGTCGGCCAGTTCGGGGACGTACTCGCGAACGTACTCCCCGTCCGGATCGTAGTCCTCGGCCTGGGTGGCAGGATTGAAGATCCGGAAGAACGGCTGCGCGTCGGTCCCGGTCGAGGCGGCCCACTGCCACCCGCCGGCGTCGTTGGCCGGGTCGTGGTCGACCAGCTTCTCGCGGAACCAGGCGTAGCCCCACCGCCAGTCGATGCGGAGGTCCTTCGTGAGAAACGAGGCCACGATCATCCGGACGCGGTTGTGCATCCAGGCCTCGCGCTGGAGCTGCCGCATGCCCGCATCGACGATGGGATAGCCCGTCATCCCCTCCGTCCAGGCCTCGAAGGCCGTCTCGTCGTCCGTCCACTCGATGGCCGCCGGGAAAGGGTCGAGGTTCGTCGACACCATCGAGGGGTGGTTCGACAGTTGCTCGACGTAGAAGTCCCGCCAGGCCAGTTGCGTCTGGAACTCCCGAACGGACTCGTGGGCCGCCTCGGTCGGGGCCTCGGCGGCGGCCTGCTCGGTCGCCCTGTACACCTCCCTGCAGCCGATGGTGCCAAACCGGAGGTGGGGAGAGAGCCGCGAGGTGGCCTGGGCCGCCGGGAAGTCGCGGCGCTCCGCGTACTCGTAGATCGGGCCGTCACAGAACCGTCGGAGACGCTCTCTGGCTGGCCCGGTCCCCGCAGACGGGAGGTCCGCCGTCGGACTCGCACAGCACAGGTCGGCGAGTGCGGGAATCTCGCCTGGGGCCACGGCGTCGTCGCCGGCGGAGAGGGTCGATTCGTCGGGCCTCGGGACCGGGTCGCGCTTCGGATAGTCGTGCCACGAGTCGCCGTAGTAGCTGAACACGCGATAGGGGTCCCCCTGCGTCGTGGTGATCTGTCCGGGTGGGACGAGGACGCCGTCCTCGACGAATCGTGGCTCGACGCCCTCGGCACCCAGGGTCTCGGCGATCCGCTCGTCGCGCTGGCGCGCGAGACCGGAGTAGTCGGCGCTGGCAGTGACCGCCGTCGCGCCCACGGCGTCAGCGAGGTCCGGCAGGATGTTCGCGGGATCACCACGCCGGATCGTGAGGTCGGCACCCAGGTCCCGGTAGTCCTCCCGGAGCGAGTCAAGAGCATCGAGGAGGAAGGCCACGCGCGGGGGCGAGGCGTGCGAGAGGATGGCGTCGTCGAGGACGAACACGGGCAGCACCGGCGCCGGAGCCTCCGGGGACGCGAGGCCCCGGTTGTCGGGAACGCGGAGGTCCCGCCGATGCCAATGGATGCGCATACGTAGTGGATCCCCGCCGTCGGCACAAGTGCCCGCCCCAACTGTTTGGGCGGCGGGCCCGGGCCCGGCGACCGGCCGAGGGCTCGCCGGATCGCGAGGGGCGCAGAACGGGTGCCGGGTTACAGTTTGTTCTCCGCGTCCTCGGCGAGTTCCTTCATCCGCTTGCCGACGCGGCCCGCGTCGGAGAACTCGTCCTCGCTCATCGCGTTCGCCAGGGCGTTCCCCAGGACGAAGACGGCGTGTTTGTGCTCGCTCTTGGACATGTGGACGTCGTCAGGGGTCACGTCGAGCTGTCGGTACGGCTCGAACAGGTCCGGGTCGGTGGACTCCAGGTCGGCGAAGTACTCCATGATCAATACCATCTGTTCGTGCAGTTCCAACAGTTCGTCCTTGTGCATGCCCGGACTACGGACCGCCAGCGGTTAAATATTGTCTGGGATCGGGTCACTGCCGCCAGCAGCCGCGATCGCAGGGAAACCGAGGGAGGTCGGCGGTATGGGGCACGAGCGTCAGAAGACGTACTCGTCGTCGTGACCCATCATGCCGTCGTCCTCGAACCCGGGTTCGTCCTCCTCGTCGACGGGACCGCTCGTCTTGTACGCCTTCAACCCTGTCGACAGGAGATCCTCGATCGCCTCCTCGCGGTTGAGAAACTCGCCTTGCTCGACGAGTTGGGCGATCTGCATCTCCAGATGCTCCGGGACCGTTATCTCTACCTTGGGCATCGCAACGTTGGAGCGTTCGACTGAGGGGTATTTAACTTTGACGGGGAGTGTTGCCGGTGACGTTAATTACGCATCGGCAAGCCGCAAGGACTATTCCGCCGATCAAATATTAAATTTCCGTTTCTCGTAGTACTTATTTCTGTTTGACATATATTGATCAGGACCCGTCTCAGTTCGGGATAGTTAGGCTCAAAGGCACCCGGGCCAAACCCGACACGCAATGGAGCCGAGGCACGGCCGAGACGGACGTGTCGGCCAGAAACCGACGGCCGTTGCGGTCACGGCCCGACGCGTCTCGGCCGCGCCCGAACGGTCGCTCCTCTCGCTGGTCGACCGCCCCCGAGTGGCTTGGTCGACCGATGACGCCACCATCGTCGCTGGCGGTGCCGCCGTCTCGCTCGTCGCCCGTGGCCCCGATCGATTCGGGGAGGTCCGAACTGACGCCCGTCGGCTCTTCGAGACCATCGAGACGCCGACGGACGTCCCCGAACCGGCCCGACCACGGCTGTTCGGCGGATTCGCCTTCCACGAGGCCCACGATCTGCCCGCTGACGGTCCCTGGCGGGGGTATCCGGGTGCGCTCTTCGTGTTGCCGGCCGTCCAGCTGACGGACACGGCCGACGGCGCCTGGTTGACCTCGGCCGCAGCCGGATCTGACCGTCACGCGGTCGCCGCCGAACGACTCGACCGGTGGGCCGACCGACTCGCGGCGCTCCCCGACCGGTCGCGTTCGGCACCGCCGGGAATCCGCCGCCGGCGGCCCCGCCCCGACCGGACCGGCTGGCACGATCAGGTCGAAACCGCTCTCGCCAGGATCGACGGCGGCGAACTCGACAAGGTCGTCCTGGCCCAGTCGCTCTCCGTCGACCTCGACCGGACGCTGTGCGTGTCGGACGCCCTCGCGCGCCTCGCCGAGACCTACCCGGACTGCACCCGGTTCGTCGTCGACCCGGGTGCAGGCGGGACCTTCTTCGGCGCGACGCCGGAGCGCCTCGTCAGGCTGACCGGCCGGGAGGTCGAGACGACGGTCCTCGCGGGGTCGACGGGACGCGGCGAGACCGACGAGGAGGACGACTGGCTGGCGGCCGAACTCGAACGGAGCGCGAAGGACGTCCACGAACACGAGGTCGTCCTGGAGGCCGTACGAGACCAGCTCGCCCCCCTGACGGCGACCGTCACGACCGGGGACCGCCGCGTCAGGCAGCTCGCGACCGTCCAGCACCTGGAGACGCCCGTCGCCGCGACGCTCGACCGCGACCGACACGTCCTCGACCTCGTCGAGGCACTCCACCCGACGCCGGCCGTCGGGGGCCGGCCCCAGGACGCAGCGCTACGGACGATCCGCGAGCACGAGGGCTTCGACCGGGGCTGGTACGCGGCGCCGGTCGGGTGGATCGACGGCGACGGCGACGGCGCCTTCGCGGTGGCGCTCCGCTCGGCCGTCGCGGAGGGGGACGCGGCCACGCTGTTCGCCGGCGCCGGCATCGTCGCCGACAGCGAGCCCGACCGGGAGTGGAGCGAGGTGCAATTGAAGTACCGCCCGGTCCTCGACGTGCTCGAATGACTGCCCCCAACCGCAACGCCCTGTGGGGCCGGGTGCTGGTCGAGGAGCTCGCGGCCGCCGGCGTGACGGCGGTCTGCGTCGCGCCCGGGAGTCGGTCGACGCCGCTGACCGTCGCCGTGGCCGAGCATGACGACCTCACCGTGTATTCGCACCTCGACGAACGGTCTGCCGGCTACTTCGCCCTGGGCCGCGGTCGCCGCACGGGCGAGCCGACTGCCCTCGTGTGTACCTCTGGCACCGCCGCCGCGAACTACCACCCTGCGGTCGTCGAGGCGAACGAGGGTCGCGTCCCGCTCGTCGTCCTCACCGCCGACCGCCCGCCGGAGCTCTGGGACAGCGGCGCCAACCAGACCGTGGATCAGACCGAGCTGTACGGCGACGCCGTCCGGTATCACCGCACGCTCCCGGAGCCAGAGGCCGACGCTCGCAAGCTCCGGTCGCTCCGCGTGACCGCCGCCAGGGCCGTGCGCGAGGCGACCGACACCGCGCCGGGTCCAGTCCACCTGAACGTTCCATTCCGCAAGCCCCTGGAACCGGTCGAGGTCCCCGGTGACGTCCCCGACGACCTGGCCGCGACGGCGCCACTCGGTGCGCAGGGCCGCGACGGCCCCTTCGTCCGGACGACCGGTGGGCGGGCGACGCTCGACGATGCCGCAGTCGCGTCGCTCGCCGACCGCCTCGCGGCAGCCGACCGCCCCCTCGTCGTCTGCGGGCCGGCGGACCCGGAGACGCCCGAGCCCGACGCGCTCGCCTCGCTCCACGCGTCCATCGACGCACCGCTCCTGGCGGACCCGCTCTCGGGCCTTCGCTTCGGGAGCCACGTGCCAGACCTGCCGGTCTGTGGGGGCTACGACGGCTACGGTGGGGTTATCTCGAAGTGGCCAGACCCGGACCTCGTCCTTCGGTTCGGGGCGTCGCCGACGTCGAAGACGCTCCGGCACTACCTCCGAGACGCAGCCGCACAGCAGATTCTGGTCGACCCCGCGGGTGGCTGGCGCGAAGCCGAGTTCACCGCCACGGATCTCGTGGCTGCCGATCCGACGAGACTCGTGGCTGCCCTCGCCGAGTCCGTCGCGGACGGCGGCTCCGCTGCCTGGCGCGAGCGATTCCAGGCCGCCGAGCGGGCTTACTGGGGAGGCGTGTCGGAGGCCGTCGACGGCGGCGGCTTCGAAGGAGCGTTCCTCCACGCGGTCGCCACCCACGCGCCGGATCCCGCGACGCTGTTCGTCTCGAACAGCATGCCCGTTCGGGACCTCGACCGGTTCGGGCGGCCCCGGGCGGCCGCGATTACCGCCCTCGGCAACCGCGGTGCGAGCGGCATCGACGGCATCGTCTCGACGGCGCTGGGTGCGGGGAGCGCGACGGACGACCCGCTCGTCTGCGTCCTCGGTGACCTCGCGTACTACCACGACATGAACGGGCTCCTCGCCCTCGCGCGCTGTGAGGTCGACGCGACGGTCGTGCTGATCGACAACGACGGCGGCGGCATCTTCCACAAACTCCCCATCGAGGACTTCGACCCGCCCTTCACCGACCTGTTTCGAACGCCACACGGACTCGACTTCGCCCCGACCGGCGACCTCTACGACCTGACCTTCCGGCCAGTCAGTGGCCTGGCGGACTTCGTCACCGCCTTCGAGGAGTCCGTCCGGAGCGAGGGGACCCAGGTGCTCGCCGTCGACGTCGACGCCGAGGCGAGTCACCGCGAGCGCGAGGCCGTCGAGGCGCGCATCGCGGAGCAGCTCTCCTGACGCTACTCCTGGAGCGCGACGTGGATGAGAACCGAGAGGCCGAGCGGCAGTGCCGTCCCGCCGAGGGCGACGAGCCACACGGGCGAGGCCAGGGGGACGCCGAGGCCGAGTGTCAGCAGCGCCGGCAACAGGACCGTCCACGCGCCGAAGACGACGACGCCGACAGCGGGCATCCCGACGAGGAAGACGACGAGCAGCACCAGACACGCGCCGAGAACGACGTTGACGAAGAGGGGGAACTGCGGTTCGAGCGTCGCCCAGAGGAGGACCGGGTAGATGGCGAATCCTACGGCGAGCACGATCAGCGACGGCCCCGGTGGAAAGAGGCGACTGCCCAGCGAGGTTCGGTCTTCCGCGTGTACCCGGTACGGGGCGTCTGTGTCCCAGGCCCGCCAGCCCCGAGCCTGCGTGGCCTCGCCGACGGTGCCCCCGTCCCGTCCGGCCGTGTTCCAGCCAGCCCGTGTCTCGCGGTTCTGGCGTCGCCGGTCCTCCCGGTCGGTGCGTGTGGCCCGAGGGCCACCCGTGGATCTGGCATCGCCGGGCCCGGTTTGGCTGGCAGTTTCCTGGTCGCCAGTCTCGCCTGCGTCGTCGCTCGGTGCCGACCCCGACGATGCGCCCGCGTCGGCCCGGCCCGTCGAGGGCCCGTCGGGCTTCGACGCGGCGTCCGCGCAGGCAGCGCCGGAGTCCGCGCTCGTTCGCGCCACGTACTGACGGTGACCGAGGCGGTCGTACCGCGCACGCTCCGCCTCGTCGGTCAGCACCTCCTTCGCCTCGATGAGGCGCCGGGTTCGCGCCCCCGCGTCCGGGTCGTCGCTCACGTCCGGGTGGGTGTCCTTGAGGCGATTCCGGTATGCGCGGTGGATCTCCTCGCGGGACGCGTCGGGGGTGACGCCGAGGCGCTCGTAGTACGTCCGGACCATGGAGGGCGTTCCTCAGGAACCGGACGCCAATTCTAAAAACTCCCGGTGGCGGCCACGACGATCCGGTGAGGTGTGAGGAAGCCACGGCGACGAGACCGGTCGAGACGGAGGGTCCGAGCATCGCGGATCGGACGCTGCGCCAGCTGGCGTCTAGATCCCGAGCCACTCGTCGTTCCGGATCTCGAACCCGTTCGAGCGACAGAACGACGCGGCTTCTCGGCGGACCTCGCGCGAGCCCGGGAGGGACCCCGTCTCGTGGAGACGCTCGACGATCCAGTCGGTGACGACCCGGATCCCCTCGTCCTCGTCGTCCGCGTCGATCGCCGCCAGGGCGCGAAGCGTCTTCTCGTAGGCCTCGCGCTGTGAGCCACGAAGCTCCGCGCCCTGGTATTCGGCGCAGGCCTCGAGAATTCGTTTCGTCGCCGTCGCGACGGTCGGTCGCTGCACCCGCACGCTGACGGCTGCGGGATCGTCGAAGCGCTCGTCGTCGGTCTCGGGGACCAGTTCCGCGACGGTGTGCGTCCCGTCGGCCGAGTCGACCTCGTGTTCACCCACCGCCGCCACGACCTCGCTCCCGGTCACGGGGAAATCCAGCGAGTCGAGTTCGGCCTCGAGCGTTCCCAGCGCGTCGTAGTCGACGGGTGGTTCCGGCTCGTCCCCGCGAGACAGTTGCGCCTCCACGTCCCGTTCGCGCTGACGGCGGTCGGCGTCACGTGCTTGCTTCTCTCGACCCCGTTTGTCGTCTGCCATGTATGCAAGAACCACACGCGGGCGGATAACCCTGTGGTCGAGCCAGGTCGGCGGGACGACCGTCGCCCGGGCGAACGTCGAACCTTTTTGCTCGCACCGACCGCAGCGGTCCCATGGTCTCAGAGATCTTCGATCCGGACGCCTGGGAGCCCGTCGAGGGGTTCGACTTCGCAGACGTGACCTACCACCGCGGGGTCGACGTGCCGGCGGTTCGGATCGCCTTCGACCGTCCCGCCGTCCGCAACGCCTTTCGACCCGAAACGGTCGACGAGCTCTACACCGCGCTCGACCACGCGCGCCGCCAACCTGACGTGGGGTGCGTGCTCCTGACCGGAAACGGCCCGTCGCCGAGGGACGGGGGCTGGGCGTTCTGCTCCGGCGGCGACCAGTCGATCCGCGGCGAATCGGGGTACGAGTACAACGAGGACGAGACGGAGGACGCGGCCGAGGCCGGCGTCGGCCGCCTGCACATCCTCGAGGTCCAGCGCCTGATCCGGTTCATTCCCAAGCCCGTCGTCTGCATCGTCCCTGGCTGGGCGGTCGGCGGCGGTCACAGCCTCCACGTCGTCTGCGACATGACGATCGCCAGCGAAGAGCACGCGACGTTCAAGCAGACCGACGCGGACGTCGCCAGTTTCGACGCCGGGTTCGGATCTGCGTACCTCGCCCGACAGGTCGGCCAGAAGCGCGCCCGCGAGATCTTCTTCCTCGGTCGGGACTACGACGCCGCGGAGGCCGCCGAGATGGGCATGGTCAACGAGGTCGTGTCCCACGCCGACCTGGAGTCGGTCGCACTGGAGTGGGCCGACGCGATTACGCGCAAATCTCCGATGGCGATCCGCATGCTCAAGTACGCCTTCAACATGGCCGACGACGGCATGGTCGGCCAGCAGGTCTTCGCGGGGGAGGCGACCCGGCTCGGCTACATGACCGACGAGGCCACGGAGGGTCGGGACGCCTTCAACGAGGGCCGCGAACCGGACTTCCGGCAGTTCCCCTGGCACTACTGATCCGGATCGCAATCCCCTTCGGGACCCGGTACCGAGTGAGGGCATGCGCCTCGCCGCCAGGGACCGGGTGCCCGCCCTCGCAGCCGTCCTCTCCATCGTCTCGCTCGCGCTGGTGTTCGGGGCGGTCCTCGGCGCCGTGCCGCGATGGCTCCTCCCGCGCGTCGACGGACTTCTCGCGGCGATCCCCCACGCCAACGCGGTGATCAGCGCGGTCGCCTTCCTCGTCGTCGCCGACGGGTGGCGCACCGTCCGCGCCGGGGATCTGGCCAGACACCGGCGACGGATGCTGGCCGGCCTCGGACTCTTCGCCGCGTTCCTCGTCCTCTACCTCTATCGCATCTCGCTCGTCGGCCCGACCCACTTCGACGGGCCGGCGGCCGTCGAGACCTACCTCTACCTGCCCCTGCTCGCGGTGCACGTCCTGCTCGCCATCGTCTGCGTCCCGCTACTGTACTACGTCGCCCTGCTCGCGGTGACCCGACCGATGGGTGCGGTCGGGGACACGCCCCACCCCCGCGTGGGGCGGGTGACTGTCGTGCTCTGGCTCGTCTCCTTCGCGGGCGGGATCCTCGTCTACCTCCTGCTCTACTGGCTGTTCTGAGCGGGCGCCGCACGCCCCTCCAGGTGCACGGGAGAGCAGACGGCGATCGTCCGAGGGCGCGCAATTGCAGGGCTGGCGAGACTATACAGTCCGGACGGGTGGTCTCGGTCCCGGCGACCGCCGACAGACGGGCGGCCGACGGGAGTCTGACGAAGGGTTTTGACGTGCCGCCTCGCAGGTGAGGCCATGCAGGACGTGCTGTCGGACATGGAGACCGTCACGATCGAGCTCGACGAGGCGGAGGTCGACGCGGTCGAGGACCTCGCCTTTCGCGAGCACCGCGAGAATCAGGAGGCCGCGCTCCGGGCACTCCTCCAGCAGTGGCTCGAGGCGAATCGGGACTAATCGGGCGATAAGAAGGTAGACCACCCCCGACTGGTCCAGTCCGCCGTGGCCGGGGCACCCCGGACGCGAGAACGGTCGTCGGGGAGCGGTGTCCAGTCGCTAACCACCTAGTGACCAGTCCTTTCCGAGCCAGGTCACTAGGTCAGGTCGAATCGATGTCGACTCACGAAGCGAGCGACGGTGTCGAATCGGAGAGACAGACGCGACGCAGGTTTCTCGGCGCGGCGGCCGCAGCGGTCACGGTCGCATCGGCCGGGTGCTCCGGACTCCTCGGCGGTGGTGGCGGGAGCAGTCCGGACGCGACCGTCCGGGAGTTCTACAGTGCCCTGAACGAGGGCGACGCCCAGGCGGCCAACGCGCTGATTCACCCGAACGCGACCTCGCCGGAGGTCACCCAGGAACAGGCCCAGCAGTTCAGCGAATTCGACCTCGAAGTCCAGTCGACGGAGGTCGTCGAGCAGGGAGACGACCGCGCGGTGGTCCGGGTCAACGCGTCGGTCATGGGACAGAGTCAGTCGACGCAACTCGAACTCCGGACCCACGAGGGCGAGTGGAAGCTCTGGAGCAGCGGCGTCTGATCACGGCGTTCGGCCTTTCGGCCGTTTTTTATAGGCAGTTCCCATCTGGGTGAGCAGAGATGACGACCGGCCAGCACGTCGACGACGATCGAGAGGACGAGACCGCGACGCGGCGCCGATTTCTCGGTGCGACGGCCGCGGGCGCGACCGCGGCCATCGCCGGCTGTTCGGGACTGCTCGGCGGCGGTTCCGGCGATCCCGCGGCGACCGTCGAAACCTTCTACGGCTCGCTGAACGAGGGCGACGCGGAGTCCGCGAACGCGCTGATCCACCCCGAAGGCAACGCGGAGGAGATCACTCAGCAGCAGGCCGAGCAGCTCAGTCAGGCCGACTTCAGCGTCGACTCGACGGAGGTCGTCGAGCAGGGCGACGGGCGAGCCGTCGTCGCGGTCACCATCACGATCAGCATGATGGGCCAGGAGCAGAGCCAGACCACGAACGTGGAACTGCGAACCCACGAGGGCCAGTGGAAAATCTGGGACAGTCAGTCCGGCTAGCCAGGACGGTCCTGCCGACCCGCACTACCCCTCGAACAACCGTTCGAAGTGTTCGGGCGGAATCGCGCCACTGACAGCCTCTCCATCGGTCGTGAACGTCGGAACGCCCCTGACGCCCCGGACGCGAGCGGCCTCGAACATTTCCGTGAGTCGGTCCTCGAGGTCGTCGTCAGTGAGTGCGTCCGCGACCACCGACCGGTCGAGGTCGACGTCGGCGGCCAGGTCGGCCAGCACGTCCGGGTCCCCGACGTCCCGTTCTGCCTGCCAGAGCGCGTCGAAGACGGCGCTGTCGAAGGCCGGCCAGGCGTCCGGATGGGCCGACTGGACGTGGAGGGAGACGAGCTGTGCGTTCCGGGAGTCGACGTCGCGGACCAGCGTCTGGGCCATGTCGACGTCGTACTCCTCGCGCAAGCGTTCGACGTTCTCCCGGGCCTTCTCGTAGTAGGCGTCGTCCTTCCCGTCGTCGGCAGTCGGGTCGATCTCCCCGTCGGGGCCGCGGCGATCGGCGCGAAGGTCGAAGGGGTGCCACTCCACGACCGGTGGCGTCTCCGTTCGCTCGCGATAGCGGTCGAGCGAGCGACGCCCGAGGTAGCAGAACGGGCAGACGTAGTCGGAGTACACTGTGACAGTCTGTCGGTCGGCGCCGTCCATGCCAGCCCTTGGGACCCGTGGCAGTAAAGCCCCGCGACGAACGCCGGAACGGGAACGCTGATAAGCGGTGCGACGTGACCACAGCACATGGAGGACATCTTCGTCGCACGCCTCATGACGACCGACGTGGTGACCTGCCGCCCGACCACGCTCGTCGAGGACGCGGCCCAGCTACTGCTGACCAACGACATCGGATCGCTCGTCGTGGTCGACGAGGCGGGGCACCTCGCGGGGATTCTGACGACGACGGACTTCGTCGAGATCGTCTCGAAGAGCGAGCCGAAAGCCGAGACGACTGTCGAGCGATACATGTCCACGAACGTGAACACGGCGGCGGCCCAGGAGTCGATCCAGGACGTCGCCGACCGCATGGTCGAACTCGGCGTTCACCACATCCCCGTCGTCGACGACGACGAAGGGGTCATCGGCATGCTCTCGACCTCCGACCTCGCCGGCTACCTCTCCCAGGCCGACGCCGGCCCGTCGTGATCGCGGCCGCCACCGGCCCTGGCCCGTGCCGCAGGCTATAGGCCCCCGCCGCCCACGGCACCGACATGGGCTATCACGTCGTCGATCCGGCCGGGCTCGATCCCACGGCCGACCACCCGTCCGACCGGCGCTCGATCAGCGAGACCGTCGACCTCACGACGCTCGCCGCCGCTGTCTACGAGATCGCTCCCGGGGAGTCGCTCGCCCGGACCTACCACTACCACGAGGCCCGGGAGGAGCTGTTCTACGTCCTCGACGGCACGTTGAGGGTCCGCACGCCGGAGGAGACCTACGAGGTTTCCGCCGGCTCGGTCTTCGTCGCAGAGCCCGGCAGTCCCCACCTCGCACACGTCCCCGACGACGCGACGGCGTCGGCACGGGTCCTGGGCGTCGGTGCGCCCGGGTACGACCCCGCCAAACCGTACGATCCCGACGACGGGCACGCGGACCAGCCCGAGAGCGGCGAGTGAGGCCGGTGACGAGCGCGGGCAGGCTACCGCGTCTCGACCTCGCCACGTTCGATCGCCAGCTCCGTCACGTATCCCGCGTCCCGAAGCGCGCGGTGGGCCGCTTCGAGCGAGTTCACGTCCGCGACCCGGGCGACGAGGGCAGACGCCGCGGCGACCGGGGCCGGATCGAGGTAGATCGTGGTCGTGCTCGCGGCGGACAGCCGGAGGGTTCGGGACCCGTCGCGGATGGTTCGCTCGCCCAGCCCACCCCGGGCCGCCTCGACCGGGAGCCGGCTGGCTTCCGTCTCCACGGCGTCGAGAACGCCGTCGAGTTCGGCGACAGTCCGGGGCGTCAACCCCCAGGCCCCCAGGAGCGCGCCCTCCGCGGCCACCGCGGCCAGCGAGGCGTCGAGTTCGTCCGGGTCCAGTTCCCCGTCGCTCCCCCAGCCGTAGACGCCGAGCGCGGTCGGCACCGACAGCTCCGCGAGGGCGGCGACGCCGATGGCGTCGGCGAGGGGACTCCGGATGCCCGGTTCGTCCCCGCGCGCCAGTGCGTCCCCGCCGGCGTCGACGCCAACGACGAGGTCGACGCCGAGGGCGTCGCAGGCCGCCTCGAGGCCGGCCGCGACCTGCCCCGGGCCGCCGGTCACGTCGACCAGCGCGACGGGCTCGTCGTAGTGGGCCGCGACGTGCGTCTCCGCGAACCGGACGCCGTCGTGCGTCCGGGTCTCGCCAGACGCCAGGCCGACCGTCTCGCTGACTCGGTCGACGTGCTCGATCTCGTCGAGGGCGTACGGGCCGGGCGTCGGGTCGATCACCCCGCGTTCCCAGGGAATGCCCCCGAGGATAGTCTCGACGCCGTGATCCTCGAGTAACCGTGCGGTCGGGATCGTCCCGACGACGTCGCCGCCACCGCCGATCCCGTAGACGAGTGCCCGCTCGGCGCCGAACGCGTCCTCCAGACTCTCGATCGTCGTCGCGTCGCCGGCCTGCGGCGTCATGGCTCGCGGTTGGCTCGGGGCGCCAATGCCTCTTTCCACCCGGCCCGATCCCCGGGCGCGCTCACTGATCGGCCGCCGCGCGCTTCAGCGAGAGGACCGTCCGGTCGAACGTGCAGACGACGTCGCCGTCCTGGTTGCACGCCTCGACGTGCATCGTGACCACGCCGCGCTCGCCGTCGCTGGTCTCGCGCTTGTCGGTGACCGTGGACTCCGCGTGGATGGTGTCGCCGTGGAAGACGGGCGCCGGATGCTCGACGTCGTCGTAGGAGAGGTTGGCGACGATGGTGCCGTCGGTCGTCTCGGGGACAGTGAGCCCGACGGCGAGCGAGAGGGTGAGGAGGCCGTTGACGACTCGCTCGCCGAACTCCGATTCGGCGGCGAACGCCGCGTCGAGGTGGAGCGGCTGCTGGTTCATCGTCATGTCACAAAATCGTTGATTGTCGGCCTCGCTGATCGTCCGGCGCTTGTCGTGGGCGATCGTCTCGCCCACGGTGAAGTCCTCGAAGTAGCGTCCGGTCATAGCCCAGCAGGCGGCGGTCACCGAGTTAAGCCTGTTCCCGGACCGGGGGTCCGGTGTGGCGACCGGCACGGTTTTGGGCGGAGCCCGCGAAGCCGGGCCCGATGAGCGACGAGCCGTCCCGGTTGCTCGAACGCCTCGGGCTGACGGAGTACGAGGGGACGGCCCTCTCGGAGCTCCTGACCATCGGCCGGACGACGGCCCCCAACCTGGCGGAGGCGACGGGCATTCCGAAGGCCCGGATCTACGGCGTTCTCGACTCGCTCGCGGACGCCGGCTACGTCAAGGTGGTTCCCGGCCGGCCCAAGGAGTACCAGCCCCGACCCCCCGGCGAGATACTCGACCGCGCGGCCGAGAACCGCCGCCAGGAGTTCGAGGACTTCGCCCGTGAGGTCGACGGGATGCGCGACGACTTCCTCGCCGAGTTCGGCCCCCGATACGAGAGTGCGAGCCAGGACGTCTCGCCCACCGAAGAGCTGTTCCACGTCGTCGACGTGGGCGACCCGAGCGAGAGCGAGACCCGACGCCTCTATCGCGAGGCCGACGAGCGCGTCGCGGTCATCACGAAGAGCTTCGAGTACTTCGAGGCCGTCGAACCGGCCTTCGCGACCGCCGTCGACCGCGTGGCCGTCGACGTGCTCTTCCTCCACCCCGACCGCCTGGAGCCGGAGAACCGCTCGATCCAGGCCGACACCGTCGACTACCTCACCGCCGAGTACCCCGCCGCCGGCGTCAGGTTCAGCACCGGCCCGCTCCCCTGGCGGGGGACGTTGATCGACCCGAGCATGGACTACGAGGGTGGCGAGGCCATCTTCCTGGTCGAGGAGCCCGACGTGCCGAACCACATGCGCCAGGCCGCCATCACGGAGAACGGCTCGTTCGTCGCGGGGCTGAAGCGGTACGTCGACCTGGTCTGGGAGCACGAGAGCGTCACGGCGACCGAGGCGGGCCTCGACTGATCAGGCCCCGTCGACGACCTGGTCGTAGGTCCTGGCGAGCGCGTCGATGGGCGCCTCCGGGCCGAACTCCCCAGCGTGGGCGCGGGCCGCGTCCGTGAGGGCGGGCAAGTCAGCGAGGGCCGTCCGCAGCGCGTCCGTGAGTGCGTCCACAGTCCGCGGGGCGAAACTCACCTTCGCGTCCGCCGGGGCGTACTCGTCGACGCCTGGTGCGTCGGTCACGACGGCCGGGAGCCCGGACGCCAGCGCCTCGATTTGCGTGTTCCCGCCGGCCGTCTCGTCGACGGAGGGCATCACGTACAGGTCGGCGGCCCGGTAGCGCGGGGGCAGGTCGGGCCGGGGGACGAAGCCCTCGACCGTCACGACGTCCGTGAGTCCGAGGTCGGCGATCAGGTCCCGGTCCGGATCGCCGGCACCTACGACCCTGACCGCGACGTCCGTCTCCAGCCGGGCGACGGCGCGGAGGAAGGTCGGATACCCCTTGTGTTCCGAGAAGTCCCCGACGTAGAGGAGTTCGGGTGGCGACCCGATGGGCGCCTCGCCCGGCGCGAAGGCCGGGTCGACGCCCGGCGGCAGAACGTCGATCACGTCGCCGGGAACGGCGAAGGACTCGAGGATGTCCCGGTGGTGCCGGCTGAACGCCACCGCGCGATCGTACCACTCGCGTCCCCCGAGGAGGCGGCGGAGTCGGTACTTGGCCCGGTGTTCGAGTCGGTCCCGACGGGTCTCCTCCCAGTAGGGGACGGTCCGGACCGGCGACCAGCCCGCGATGTCGGGGCCAACCACGACCGGGGTCGATCCACTCGCAATGATCGTCGTGGGGAAGACGAGTGGGTCCATGACCATGACGTGGACGACGTCGTACTCGTCCGCCCGGAGTCCCCGGATCAGCCGGGGGAGGTTGCACGCGTGTTCGAGCTTGTTGCGCTTCGATCCCCAGAGCGAGTCCCCGTCACCGAAGAGGCCGTACGGGGCCGACGCCAGCGTTCCGTCGGGATTGCTCGCCGTGAGCGCGTGGACGTCGAACGCGAATGGCGGGTTTGGGTCGTCGCGCAGCCCGTGCACCCAGTCGAGAAAGCGGCCGTATCGGCCGTCCACGGCTCCGTTGTAGTAGGGGGTGACGTACGCGACCTTCATTCGGGGTGCCCTCCGCGCGTCGTCCGCTCGCCCTGTCGTCGGCGGACCCACCAGTCTGCGACGGCCCCAGGCGTCCGGAGCCGGTCCTCGTGACCGGCGAGGATGTCCGCGTTCGCCATCGGGTCCGTCTCCCGGTGGGGGTGCCCGACGAGCGTCACGACGCCGACCGCGAGCATCGCGGGCGTGACGCCGGGCACGTGCGTCGGGACCAGGGTGACGCCGTCGACCGTCCGGGGAACGGGCCAGCGCCCCTCGTTGAGGCAGGAGAACCCGAGGTCCGCGAGGACGCGGACGGTCGTCCGATCGTACTCGTGCCAGGGCGGCACGAACGTCGTCGCCTCGAGATCGTGCTCTCCCAACAGGTCGCGACCCGCGGCGATCCGTCGCTCCTGCTCCTCGCGAGCAAGGCCGGCGAACTCGCTTCGATCCTGGTACAGCGGCCCGCCACGCCCCTCGCCGACCGGCTCGTGGGTGTAGCCGTGCTGTGCGACCTCCCACCCGTCGTCGCGAAGGTCGCGCAGGAAGGCCGCGGCGTCCGCGGACAGCGGTTCGCCCTCGAACTTCGGCGGGACGGCCACGAGGCCGTGGAGGCCGCGGTCGGCGTAGGCCCGGAGGGTGGTCTGCCACCGCTCCAGGTCGCAGTCCTGGTGGTAGTCGTCGAAGCGGAGGCAGACCAGACTGAACCGCGTGATGCCCGGCCACATCGTCACCGGTAGCCCAGGTCCTCGAGTTGCTGACGGAGGTCAGGGTCCACGGGCTCGTCTATCGGCTCGTCGACGCGGAGAGCACCGAGCGACTCGTCGAGGACGGCACGCAGGTCGTCGACCGCAGCCGGTTCATCGCTCGCGATGTCGTCGCGCTCCCCCCGGTCGTCGCGCCAGGCGTAGAGTTCCTCGGTGCCAGCCGAGTCGACGATCAGTTTGCGCTCGTCCGAGCGCACCGCCTGGAGCGTCGTGGCGAGGTGGTCGGTCTCGACGGCCGGATACTTGCGCTCCAGCCTGCTCTTTGGCCCCTCGTAGCCGGCGTACTCGGCGAACGTGTAGTCGTGAAACGGTCCGTCCGGTGGGAGCAGACTCGTCGTCAGGTCGTAGTCGGGCGGGTCGACCCCGGCGGCGTCCAGGATGGTCGGATTGAGGTCGACGAGACTGACTTGGTCGTCGACGACCCTCCCCGCCGCCTCCCCTGCGGGCGGCGAGACGACGAGGGGCACGTGGAGGAGCGAGTCGTAGAGGCAGAAGGCGTGGCCGGTGAGGCCGTGATCGCCGAAGTTGTCGCCGTGGTCCGAGGTGACGACGAGCAGCGTCTCGTCGTAGACGCCCGCGTCGCGGAGGACCTCCACGAAGGCACCGATGCGGTCGTCGAGGTACCTGATCGCCCCGTCGTACCACGCCTCGATCACGGCCCACTCGTCCTCGGACAGGTCGAGGTCGCCCGCGAGGACCTCGTCACCGCCGCTCTGGGCGACCTGTGCCAGCTTCTCGTCGTCGTGGTCCCCGACGGTCTGCGTCCGCTGCCCGAGCGCCCCGCGAACGCGTTCGACGACCTCCCAGCGCGGGCGCTCGAAGTCGTCCAGAAACGCCCCCTTGTACGGTCGCGGGGGATTGAACGGGGAGTGCGCCGTCTTCGCGTTTACGAACCCGAAGAACGGCACCTCGTCGGCCACGCTCTCGCGGACGAACCGCTGCAGTCGGTCCAGCTTGTACCGCGTCTTGTCGTCCGGACCGGCCCGCAAGGAGAAGCCGACCTGCTTCGCGAACGAGCGATCCGAGAGGACCTTCCGGACGAACCCCAGGTCCGGCGAGATGCGCCGCGTCTCCACGTACTCGTCGATGCCACGGTCGTAGCCCCGGTCGCGGCGGATGTGTGCCCCGGCACTGGCGGCGAACGTGCGGTAGCCCGCCGACTGGAGCAGTTCCGGCAGCGTCCGATACTCGTCCGGAATGCCGAGCGTCGTCCCGTGAATCCCGGTGTGCGAGGGGTAGCGGCCGGTGAAGATGGCCCCGTGCACCGTCGGCGTCCAGACCGACGGCGAGAACGCGTTGGCGTACCGGATCCCCTCGTCGGCGATGGCGTCGACGTTCGGGGTCGTGTCGCGCCCGTAGCCGTAGCAGCCGACGTGGTCCGCCCTGACGGCGTCGAGCACCAGGAAGACGACGTTCGGTCGGTCCATCGCTCACGCTCCCGGGTCGGTCGCCGGGAGTGGCTCCTGGACGGGGAACCGGCCGGGCCCGCGCGTCCGCCTGTCGTCACTCCTCACGGCGAGAATCAACCTTGCCCGACTCATGACCCAGGCCGGGCAAATACCTTGCGGTGAAACCACAATGCCAAAGGCGTCCGGCCGATTCGTGGCCCATAGATCCCCATGAGCCGGCCGAACGTCGTCTGGATCACGCTCGACAGCGTTCGGTCGGATCACACCTCACTCGACGACTACCGACGGGACACGACGCCGGCGCTGTCGGCCCTCGCGGACGACGGGGTCGGGTTTCCGACGTGTATCACTCACGGCAAGGCGACCCTCCCCTCCAGCGGTGCCATCCTCACCGGTCAGGCGCCCTCCCGGACGACGCTCGGCATCTCCGGACGCGTCCTGCCCGACTCCATCCGAACGGTGGCAGACCGATTCGCCGCCGCGGGTTACCGCACGGCTGCGCTCTCGGGCAACTCCTTCGTCGGCCCGGAGACGGGCCTCGACCGCGGGTTCGACCGCTACCAGTGGTTGACCGCCTCGACCCTGCACACGGTCGGCATCCGCCCGCTCCTCGGGTACGTCCGGAATCTCCGGACCCACTCCGCCGGTCTGACGACGGACGCGAGCAGACACAGCACGCCGTACCTCATGAACGCCGTCGCCAGGCGATGGGTCCGCGACTTCGAGCGCGAGGACCGCCCCTTCTTCTACTACCTCCACTACAACGAGCCACACCGGCCCTACTACCCGCCGCTGGCCTCTCTCGATCGGTTCACCGACGGAATCGCGATGACGGCCGAGGCGGCGGGGGAGACAGCGATGCGGGTCCACCGCGACCTCAACCAGATCATCGCGGATGGGGCCGACCTCTCGGACGACGAGTGGGACGCCCTCCACGCGATGTACGACGCCGAGATCGCGTACACCGACCGGATGATCGGCCGCTTCGTGGAGTGGCTTCGCGGCCGCGACCTCGGCGAGACCGTCGTTGTCGTGACCGCCGACCACGGCGACCTCTTCGGGGAGTACGGCCTGCTCTCGCACAAGTTCGTGCTGCACGACGGCCTGGTCCGGGTGCCGCTCGTCCTCGCCGACCTCCACGGGGGATCCGGCGTGGGGAGCGACGACCTGGCCGTCGACGCGGCCGATCAGGTCCAACACGCCGACGTGATGCGGACGCTACTCGAACTGGCCGGGGCCGACACTGACGGGCTGCTCGGCGTGGACCTCCGCGAGTCGGTGCGCGACGTGGCCGTCTCGCAGCGCGGGCCGCCGAACTTCGAGCAGATTCGCCGGCACGACCCGGACTACGACACGGGTCGGTTCCTCGACGGCGTCCTCACGGCGCTACGGACGCCGGAGTGGAAGTACAACTGGACGGCTGACGGGGCGACGCTGCACGCGCTCCCCGACGAGACGCGCGACGTGTCCGGCGACCACCAGGACGTCGTCGACCGGTTGGACGACCACCGGGGCGCCTGGCTCGCCGAGCACGGTGAGCCCGTCGACGAGGGGGAATCGGGGGAGTTCTCGGACGCGGCCCGGCAGCAACTCCGGGACCTGGGATACATCGACTGATGCGCCTCGGCAAGACGACTCTGGTGCACTTCGCCTCGAACGTCGTAGTGTCGGCAACGGGGTTCGTCGCCACCTTCGCCATCGCGTACCTGCTCGGGCCAGCGGGGCTCGGGGAGTACGCCGTGGCGACCGCGCTCGGCTTCTTCTGGCTCGCGATCCCAGCCGGCGCCGTCGGGACGGCCATCCGCAAGCGCCTGAGCGAGGGCGACGACCAGGCTGCCTTCTTCACCACGGGGCTCGCCCTGAACGTCATCGTCGGGCTGGTCCTGGCCGGCGCCGTCTACCTCGCCGGCCTCGCCCTGCCACGGGTCCTGGCCCCCGGTGGGAACGAGTTCGTCCAGGTGCTCTCGACGTACAACGCCCCGATGGCCGTCCTCGTCTTCGGCACGTACGCGTACCGCACGGTCACGTCGGGGTTGCAGGGCCAGAAGCGTGTGGGCACCTCTGGGGTTCTGAAGGCGGCCGAGCGCATCGGCCGGACGGTCGCTCAGGTCGCCGTCCTCGCCCTCGGTTACGGGGTGACGGCGCTGATCGTCGGCCACGCCCTGACGCTCGTCCTGGCCGGGGTCCTCGGGTTCGCCCTCATGGGCATTCGGCTGCGCGTGCCCGACCGACGCCACGTCGAGAGCGTCGCCGCCTACGCCAGGTACGCGTGGATGGGGGCACTCAGGTCGCAGACGTTCAGCTGGATGGACACGATCGTCCTCTCCCTGTTCGTCGGGGCCGCACTCATCGGCGTCTACGAGGCAGCCTGGGGCATGGCGTCGCTGCTCGCCGCCATCAGCGGCTCCATCCAGCGGACGCTGTTCCCCGAGGTCTCGGAACTGAGTACCGACGCTGCCTACGACAGAGTGAAGCACTTCCTGGACGAGGGGCTCGTCTTCGCCGGGGTGTTCGTGATCCCGGGGCTGTTCGGGGCGGCGGTCGTCGGGCCGCGCGTCCTCGCGTTCTACAGCCCCGAGTTCTCGCGCGGGGCGACCGTCCTCGTGCTCCTCGTCCTGGCCTACTGGTTCGACGTCTACGCCTCCCAGTTTCTCAGCGTCGTCAACGCCATCGACCACCCCGACGTCGCCTACCGGGTGAACGGCTGGTTCATCATGACGAACCTCGTCCTCAACGTCGCCCTGATCTGGGCCGTCGGCTGGTACGGGGCCGCGGTGGCGACGGCCGTCTCGTCGCTGCTTCGGCTGGGACTCGGATACCGCGGGCTCTCGGCGCTGATCGGTCGACCGAGCATCCCCCTCAAGGAGATCGGTCTCGAGGTGGTCGCGGCGGCGGGGATGGCCGTCCTCGTCCTGGGGGCGAAACCGTTCGCCCTCCAGGGGCGTCTCGGCACCCTCCAGCTGGTCGGCCTCGGTGCGGTGACCTACGTGGCGCTCCTGCTCGTTATCTCCGGGCGGATCCGCCAGAAGACCCGGTCGGTCCTGCCGGTGGCCCCGCTCTGACGGCAGTCACTCCATGTAGCCCAGGTCCTCGAGTTGCTCGCGGACCCGGTCCGCGTCGCCGCCCGCGGTCGCGCCGAAGTCGTGCCCATCGGGGCGGTGCTCTCCGTCGTCCATGGCTGCCTCGAGGGCGGCCCGAACGTCGACGACGCTGTCGACGTCGGCGACGAGGGCCGCGTCGGTGGCGGCGATCATCGCCTCGTCGGTGTGGACGCCGTCCTGCAGGCCGTGGTCGCTGACGAGGACGAGTTCGTCGCCGTCGGCGAGGTCGTCCCGGAGGTCCCCAACGAAGTCGTCGAGGGCCGCGTAGACCGCCGACTGCATACCGGGCGAGTCGTAGGCGACGTGTCCGACGAGGTCCATCGCACTCGTGTACCCGAAGACGAGTTCGTGTCGACGGGCGCGGAGTACCGCCCGGATCCGGGCGGTCCTGACGAGCGCCATCTCGATACAGCGGTCGTAGAAGGTCTCGGGGTCCGCCGAGCGGTGGCCGCCCGTCGCCTCGGGGTCACGTTCGAAGAGGTCGCCCATCTCCTGGCGGAGGGCGTGTTCCCGGTCCTCGGCGTCGGTGTCGACGACGTAGTTCGGGACGCCGATCGCGGTCGCCGCCCGGTCGTCGAACACCGTCTCGATGCCCGCGTCGGCGTAGTACGTGGCAGGCGTCCGGAAGGCGTCGAACCCGGTGTTGGTCAGGAGCCACGCGCCGATCCGGGACTGGAGCCCGTCGGGGAGGAGGACGTCGGCGACGCGACTGCCGGCATCGAGCAGCGGGTTCCCCCAGGCGACGCCGTCGTCGTCGAGGGTCAGGCCGTGCTCGGCCGGCCGAAGTCCCGTGATGATCGTCGGCCAGAGTTCGTGGGTGCTCGGCTCGCCGCTCGAACTCACGATGGTGTCGATCCGGTGGACCCCAGACAGCGCGAGGTTCGGGTGTACGGCCGGGTCGACGAGGTCGGGGTCGAGGGCGTCGATCCCGAAGACGACGACCGTCATTGCGTCGTGGGTAGCCGGCGGGTCGGTTTATACTTGTGTGCTTGCAGCCGGGTGGAACCGGACCGGTCCTTGACCGCTCAGGCGACGGCTCGCAGGATCGCCCGGTAGCGGTCGCAGGCCGCGTCGAAGTCGTACTCGGACTCGATCAGCGCTCGCCCGTTCCGGGCGACGGTCGTGAGGTCGTCCCGGGCCAGGATCGATTCGAGGCCCTCGCCGAGCGCCGTCGGGTCCCGCGACTCCAGCAGGAAGCCGGTCTCGCCGTCGCGGACCACGTCGGGGACCCCCGAGACGGGCGAGGCGTAGACCGGCGTGCCACAGGCGAGTGATTCGAGAATCGTCGTCGGCAGCCCCTCGGTGGGTTGCGACGGCAGGACCAGCAGCCGCATCTCGTTCAGTTCCGCCGGCACCCGATCGTGGTCGACCCACCCGGTCACCTCGACTCGACCGGCGTCGATCTCGTCGGCGAGGGTCGACTCCAGCCACGGCCGAAGGTCGCCGTCGCCGACGAACCGGAACGTCCACCCGTCCGGAAGCGCACCCGCGACGGCGGCCAGCTCCCGGATTCCCTTCTCCTCGTCCAGCCGTCCCAGGTAGCCGACCACGGCGGCGCGGTCCTCGTGGGGCGTCTCGACGGCGAACCGGTCGGTGTCGACGTATCGGGCGCCGGTCGGGTAGACGCCGAGAGCGTCGGGGTCGAGACCAAGCTCCGCGGCCATCGCGGGCGTGTACGTGACCACGCCGTGTGCCACCCGGAAGCCGGTACGCTCGAGCGCCCGGACCAGGGCAGCCAGGGCGGCGGCGACGGCGTCGGGCATCCGTTGCTCCCATGTCAATCGGAGCGTGAGCGGAACGTCGCCCCGTGGCTCGACGAGGACGGTGCGGCCGAGCAGCCGGGCGACGACGATGGGCAGGAGGTACGCCGTCGCGCCGAAGAAGAGGACGACCCGTTCGTCGCGCCGCCGGAGTGCCGCACACATCCGGAGCTGGTTGGCGACGAAACGGACGGCCGCGACGAGGACGGAGTCACCCGCCCCCTTCCGACTGAGCTCGACGACCTCGCGGTCCCGACGGATCGACGAGTCGGCGGGCAGGTCTGCCGTGAGGAGCGCGACGCCGGTGACGCCCGCGAGAACGTCGAGCAGGCTCCGCGTGGCGTTCTCGCCCGCGGCAGCGAGCGGGTGTGTGACGACGCAGACGTCCGGGAGCGACCCGTCGGACGATTCCAGGTCGCGCGTCGAGGCGGCGGGCACGTCAGCCCCACCTCAGGTACCCGTAGCCGTAGCCGGCGCCAACCGCGGCCGTGAAGACGAACAGCATGACGAGCTGCAGGAGCTTCGTCGGTGACGGCCCGGTGACGAGGCCCCGGAGTCGCCTGGGGAGTGACTCGGTCAGGAGGTGGCCCAGGAAGTCAGACTCCGCGCCGGTCGACTCGGGGACGAAGACCTCCATGCCGCGTTTCGAGTAGCCCTGCCAGAACGCGCGGTCGAGGAGCCACCCCAGGCTCGTCCGGTAGTCGAACACCTTGTGGGCGACCGTCGCGTCCGGCTCGTAGAAGACGCCGTGGCCGGAGGCCTCGGCCATCCGCGCGCAGAGTTCGGTCTCGCCGCCCTGGAGGTTCGCTCCACCGGTCCGACCGCCGATGTCGGACTCGAAGCCGTCCAGGTCGAGGAAGACGTCGCGCCGAAAGGAGATGTTCGAGCCGAAGGTGTTTCGAACCTCGCCGGGACCCTCCGCGAAGCCGCGGTGGGTCACGCCCACCAGCCAGTAGAACTCCGCGGGGAGGTACGCGGGCTTTCCGGCGACCCACTTCGGCACCATCTTGCCACCGACCGCCGGCACGTCGCGGTCCTCGTAGACGGCGACGAGGCGCTCGACCCAGTCCTCGGCGGCGATCGCGTCGTCGTCCAGGAAGGCGACCACGTCTCCGGTGGCGGCTTCGGCGCCAGCGTTGCGGGCCTCGAGGAGACCCACGTTCTCGTCCAGGCAGACGACGGTCGCGTCGTGGTCGCCCTCACCGCCGTCCCCGTAGTCCTCGCGGAAGGCCGCACAGACGGCCGCGTCGCCGTCGGCGACCAGCACCAGTTCGACGTCGTCGTGGGTCTGGGCGAGGACGCTGTCGGCCGCCTCGCTACAGTCCGCGTACCGCTCCAGATCGTGCTCGCAGACGACGACCGAGACGCGCATTACCCCGGGTTGTGCGGCCCCGGTGGTTAGGCGTTTCCGTTGGACCGATCGGGGACGGCCGTGGCGAAGGTGGCGAGTGCTTCCAGCCAGCAGGAATCGAAAGACGGCGCGCCCGTGCGTGGGGAAAGTCGTAGCAAAGATGACAAGGCTTAAGCGAGCAGTGGGATTGGAACCGCCTAATGAGTACCTGGCGGGAACAGCTTCGCGTTCGCACTCGGTCAGATACACTTCGAGACTGGGTAGTTGGGTATTACCACTACCCGACGCTGGTCCTGCTGTTCGTGTTCGCCTTCTGGACGCGGATCGTCAAGTGGGAGCGGTTCGTCCGTGGCGGTGACGTCTTCTTCGCCGGCAACGACCCGTACTACCACCTCCGGTCGACGCAGTACGTGGTCGAGAACTGGCCGGCCACGATGCCGTTCGACCCGTGGACGAACTTCTCCCTGGGGACCTCCTCGGCGCAGTTCGGGACGCTGTTCGACCAGCTCATCGCCACGGCGGCCCTGATTCTCGGTCTCGGGAGCCCCAGCGAGACCTTCGTCGAACTGGTCTTCCTGTTTGCCCCCGCGATCTTCGGCGTCCTGACGCTCGTCCCCGCATTCTTCATCGGTCGACGCCTGGGCGGCCGCTTCGGTGGCGTGATCTCCGTGGCCATCGTGGCGCTGGCGCCGGGGAACCTGCTGGTCAAAGGGTGGGTCGGGACCACGGACCACCAGGTCGCCGAGGCGCTGTTCCAGGCACTCGCCGTGCTCGGCGTGATGGTCGCCATCTCAGTCGCGGAACAGGAGAAACCGGTCTACGAGGTCGTGACCGACCGTGCGTTCGGGTCACTCAGGCGGTCGCTCGGCTGGAGTGTGCTCGCCGGCGCCGCCATCGGCGCCTACCTCCTCGTCTGGCCGCCCGGCGTCCTCCTCCTGGGTATCCTCGGTCTCTTCTTCCTCGTCCACCTCAGTGCGGAGTACGTCCGGGGCCGCAGCCCGGAGCACGCCGGGTTCGCCGGAGCCGTCGCCCTGTCGACCGCCGGTATCGTCGCGATGTCGACGACAAACACCCTGGCGATCAGCGCGACGAGCCGCTCCTTGCTCCAACCAGGCCTGGCATTCGCGGTCGCGTTCGGCTGTGCGTTCATGGCCTGGCTCGCCAGGGAGTGGGACGATCGGAACCTCACGCGGTTTGGCTACCCCGTGGCCGTCTTCGGACTCCTTGGCGCCCTGGCGCTGGCCATGGCGGTCCTCCTCCCCGACCTGTTCGGGTACTTCGTCAACCAGGTGCTCCGGGTCGTCGGGTTCTCGACGTCCCCGACGGCAGGCACCATCGGTGAGGCGCAGCCACTCCGGAACCCCGGGCGCCTCTACGACATCTACAATCTCGCCATCGCTGGGGCCATGGCCGGTGCGGTCCTGATCCTCGCGAAGCAGGTTCTCGACGACGAGCCCCGGGGCGAGGGACTGCTGATCGTCGTCTGGATGGCCTTCATGGTCGCCGCGGTCTTCACCCAGGTCCGGTTCCTGTACTACTTCACCATCCCGGTCGCCGCGCTGAACGCGGCAGTGGTCGGGCGGGTGATGGGCTACGTCGGGCGCGTCTCGAGCGACGACGACATCGAGGGGTACCAGGTGATGACAGTCGTGGCCGTGATCGCGCTGTTGCTCGTCCCGATGCTCCTCCCCGTCCCGGCAGCTCTCGCCCGCTCCGAGCAGAAGGGGCCCGGGGGCGGCGTGCTCGGCTGGGACTCCAGTCTGGATTGGGTGGAGGGGAACACGCCCACGCCGGGCCAGTACGCCACCCCGAACAGTGAGCCCATGGAGTACCTGGGCACCTTCGACCGCACCGACGACTACGACTATCCACCTGGGGCGTACGGAATCCTCGCGTGGTGGGACTACGGCCACTGGATCACGTCGACCGGGCACCGGATCCCCAACGCCAATCCCTTCCAGCAAGGATCGAACCACGCTGCTCGATTCCTCCTCGCTGGCGAGGAGTCCGCCGCGCTCGCCGAACTCCAGGATCGAGACGAGGACGACGCCCAGACCCGGTACGTCATGCTCGACTGGAAGATGGCCGACATGACCAACAAGGGGTCGGCGCCCGTCGCCTTCGTCGACGGCATCAGCCAGCCCGACTTCTACAGTTTCCTCGTCGATCGGAACCGCTGGCAGTCGACGGGCAACTTCAACCAGGCGATCCTGGGGGTCCGCCACAAGGCCTCCTACTACGACTCGATGGTCAACCGGCTCTACCACTACCACGGGAGCGCCCAGGAGCCCGAGCCGTTCGTCGTCGAGTGGCAGGGGAGCGAGCGCGAGCTCACGAGCGGCGCGACGTTCACGTTCGCACCCGTCGAGAACGGGAGCGTGGGTCGGGTGGTCCAGCAGTTCGACACGATGCAGGCGGCCCGCGAGTACGTCGCGGAAGCGCCCGAGGTCCGCCAGCTCGGCGGCATCGGCGCGTACCCGACTCACCGCGTGCCGGCGGTCGAGCACTTCCGGCTCGTCCACATGAGTCGCTTCTCGGCCAGCCAGGGCGGCTACCCGCAGGCACTCGCCCAGACGTCCCCGACGGTGCCCGCGTGGACGAAGACCTTCGAACGCGTCCCGGGGGCGACCATCCGGGGGACCGGCCCGGCGAACACGAACGTCACCGCGAGCGTCGAACTCCAGCCGAACGTCGGGGGCGCCTTCACCTACACCCAGCGGGTCCAGACCGACGCAGACGGGTCGTTCACGATGACGGTCCCGTACGCGAGCACGGGCTACGACGAGTGGGGCGTCGACGAGGGCTACACGAACACGAGCGTTCGCGCGACGGGCCAGTACCAGCTGACGACGCCGGTCGAGGTCGATGGCGACACCGCCTCCCGGTACGTCGGCCAGGTCGACGTCACGGAGGGACAGGTCCTCGGCGAGGACGACTCGGCGGCGACCGTGACGCTCTCCGAGGAGACCAGCCAGGCCGGCACCGGCGGCAACGCGACCGACGGTGGCAACGCGACTGCGGGAACTGGGAGCTCCGGCGACACCGACGCGGCGAACGGGACCGACGACACGGCAGACTCCCAGGGATCGCTCGTCGACGCGGCCGGCCAGCTGGCGTCGGCCAGGGGCAGTCCCTGAGCCGTGTCCGACGGTACCGTCGACGGAGAGGCAGTCGGTGAGGAGACGATAGCCGACGACGGGCTCCGCGAGTACGGAACCGTCTACCTCAAGGGGATGGCGATGGGCGCCGCCGACACCGTCCCCGGTGTCTCCGGCGGTACCATCGCCCTGATCACCGGCATCTACGAGCGACTCATCACGGCGCTGGCAGCGCTGGATCCACGGCTGCTCGGCGAGCTACGCGGCGTCAACAGCCCGCGGGGTCGGGCGCGGCTGCGCGAGACGATCCAGCGCGTGGACCTCCTCTTCCTGATCGTCCTCGGTCTGGGAGCGGTGACCTCCGTGGTCGCCCTCTCCCGGTTCATGCACGCGGCCATCGTCTCGTACCCGGCGGCCACCTACGCCTTCTTCTTCGGGCTGATCGCCGCGTCGGCGGTCGTTCTCTACGGAGAGTTACGGTACGAGGGCCCCCCGACGGTCGCGGGGGCCGTCCTCGGGTTCGTCGTCGGGTTCGTCGTCGCCGGGGGCTCCGGTGGCAATAGCGTCCTTCCCGGACTTCCGGTCGTCTTCGTCACCGGCGCCATAACGATCACCGCGCTCGTCCTCCCGGGCGTCTCCGGCGCGTTCATCCTCCTGTTGCTCGGACAGTACGAGTACCTGACCGGCGTCCTCGAGCGTTTCGTCGACGCGCTGATCGCGACGGTGGCGGGCGGGAGCACGGCCGGCATCGTCGACGGCGCGACGGTGGTCGCGACGTTCTGTGCGGGGGCCGTCGTGGGACTCCTGAGCGTCGCACACGCCATCCGCTGGGCACTCGACCGCCAGCGCGCGGCGACGCTCGCCTTCCTCGTCAGCCTCATGGCCGGGTCGCTCCGGATGCCGATCGTCGAAGTCGGCCGCACCGTCGGCACCTGGAACGCGGAGACGGTGGCCGTGGTCACCCTTCCAGCGATCGTCGGTGTGGTCGCCGTCCTGGCCCTCGACCGGTACACCGACGACCTCGACCTGGCGACTGACGGATAGGTAGTTCTTTGACCCGCCTGGTGCACAGCCACCCCATGTCGCGAAACGCGTGGGCGGTCCGAACGACCGGTGGGTCGTCGGCCGAACCGAGAGCGAATCGAGCGCCGGTCGGCGGGGGCCCGAGATGGTAGTCGAGGCGTTCACCCTGGCCGCGCTGCTCGCGGGAATCGCCGGCGGCGTCCTCGGCGCGGCGATCGGTGGCCTTCCGGCACTGAGCCTGGCCGGCGTCGTCGTGGTGATCGGAGAGGCGGCCGACGCGATACTCCGGGCCGTCGGCGCCCAGACGCTGGCCAACCCCGAGGGCCTGAGCGGCGTGGGGCTCACCCAGACCGTCGGCCTCGGCCCCGCACTCGGCCCACACGTCGCCTTCGCGGGTGGCGTGGCCGCGGCGGCCTACGCCGGTCGCCACGGCGCACTGGACGACTCGTTCCCCTATCACCCAGCGAAGGACGTCCGCACCCCGCTGGGCAGCAGCGTGGACGTCCTGCTGGCGGGCGCCGTCTTCGGCCTCGTCGGCGTGCTGTTCGCCCGGGTCGCGGCGGGCTGGTCGCTCCCCGTGGACCCGGTGGCTTTCGCCGTGGTCCTCTCGGGTCTGGCCCACCGGATCGCCTTCGGCTACCCCCTGCTTGGCCGCGTGGAGGGGAGCCTCCTCGACGTGTCGCCATTCGAACGCGGTGAGCGCCGGGGCGGCATCGGCGCGTCTGAGCCGGACGAGTCCTCCGGGCGGTACGCCGTCGAACCCTGGCAGCCCCACCACTACGACTGGCTCGGCGTGGCCGTCCTCGGCGCGGGCGTCGGCATCGTCGCCGGCTACCTCGGCCTGGCCACCGGGAGTGCGTACTTCGCCTTCGGCGTCGCCGTAGCGAGCCTGCTCTTCCTCGCGGTCGGCGTCGATCGGTTCCCCGTCACGCACCACATGGCGCTCCCGGCGAGCATCGCAGCCCTCGGGATCGCAGGCACGGCCCCCTGGCTCGCGATCCTCCTGGGTGGCGTCTTCGGGGTACTCGGTGCCCTGCTCGGCGAACTCGCTCAGCGGACGCTCTACGCCCACGCGGACACCCACCTCGACCCCTCCTTCGTCTCCATCCTCCTGACGAGCGTCGTCCTCGTCGGTCTCGCGGCGGTCGGCGTCCTCGACCCGACGGCGGTCCCCTACCCGATCCCCTGACCGGGTTCGGCGGCGTCGTCGCGCGTCACGCGACGCTTTCGGCGATCCAGGCACCGAACGCGTCGTCGACTGCGCCGGGGTCGAACCGTTCGATGCAGGGCACGTCGTAGGGGTGGAGCTCGCGGACGCGATCCGCGAGCGCCTCGTAGCCCTCGTCGGTCGTCTTCAACAGGAGCATCTCCTCGTCGTCGGTCACGACCTCGCCCTCCCAGCGGTAGGTGCTGGTGCAAGCGACGCGGTTACAGCAGGCGGCGAGACGCTCGTCGACGAGCGTTCGCGCCAGGTCCGGTGCGACGTCCGTGGGGGCGGTCACGTAGGCCGTCGGCATACGGGTCCCTCCGTCGTCGCGACAAAGAGTCTGCCGGGCTACGACCGGACGACGGGGTTGTACGCGCCGGTCACGTCCCAGACGTGGACGCAGTGGGGATTGCCGACTGTCGCGGGGTCGTCCGGATCCTTCGCCACCCACGTCGCTCGGTCCTCGCTCCAGGCCTCCTCCCGACCGCACCGCTCGCAGGAGCGGGCTTTCGGGGGGTCGATTCGTACCATGTCCGGGGGCATGACACCGACGACCTTGAAACTTCCCGGATCGCCCAGCCTGGCCAGTGGCCGCGGTGGTGACTCGGGCCGGCAGAGGGCTGAAACCCGTGGCTCACGTTGGCTCGGGTATGGTTTCACGTCGACGGGTCCTGGCAGGGGCCCTCGCCGCTGCGCTCGGCGGGTGTCTCGGGGGTGGCGACGGGTCCGGCTCCCCGACCGCGACGACGTCGGCCCAGCCCACGGGCAGCGCGACGGACGCCGACCGAACCGAGACCGGTGACGGGCCCGCCGACGCGACGATCGACGTCACCTCCTCTGCGTTCGGTGACGGGGAGTCGATCCCCACGAAGTACACGGGCGAGGGGGAGGACGTGTCGCCACCGCTGTCCATCGGGACCGTCCCCGAGGGGACGCGGTCCCTGGCGCTCGTCGTCGACGACCCCGACGCGCCAGATCCACCGTTCACCCACTGGCTGGTGTGGGCGATCCTGCCCGAGACGCGATCGATCCCGGCCGACCTGCCGGCCGCGCGGCGGCTCGACGCGCTGGACGGTGCCATCCAGGGCCGAAACGACTTCGACGAGCTCGGCTACCGCGGCCCGCTCCCGCCCAGCGACGACGGGCCACACCGCTACCGGTTCACGGTGACGGCGCTGGGGACGACGGTCGACCTCGAGCCCGGGTCGGGGCGAGAGGCGGTAGACGACGCCCTGGCCGGCGAGGTCCTCGGGGCCGGGCGGCTCGTCGGCACCTACGCCCGGTGACGACGGATCCGGCTGCGGCGCGTTGTCACTCGAAGTCCGGGAGGTCGTCCGGGCCGTCGTAGTCGGCCTCCCAGTCGATGTACTCGGCCTCGAGGACGTCACAGACGACCTGGCCGAGTTCGGTCAGCGCCGCGTTGATCGCGGAGACCGTCTCCCAGGAGTCGAGGGCGGGGTGGACGTCACGCTCGCGCCAGTCCTCGGGGATTCCTGGCGCGTGGTAGCCGACGCGGTCGGCGAAGTCGTCCCAGAAGAAGTCGAAGCGACGGATCAGTTCCAGGTCGCGGACGATGGCGTACTCCTCCGCGGTCAGGTCCGTGTGGTCGGTCCACTCGGCGAACGCTCGCTCCCAGGCCCCCTCGGCGAAGAACGCCTCCAGGTCGTCCCGGCGGTAGTCGTCGCCCGCGACGTTCGCGTCCTCGTACTCGTCGGGGTCGAAGTGGGGTTCGAGTTCCGGCGGGTCGGGTGCGTCGACGTCCAGGCTCATGACGCCGAGTACGGCCGAGACGGCAATAAAGCCCCCAGAGTCCCACCCATCGGCCGGGACCGTGACAGGTATACGGCGTGGCCCTGTTACCCGGACCAATGACCGACGGTGGGGCGGCTGGTGACGGCCCGGAGCCGGTAGTCGACGGCGCGGTACCGCAGTCCACCGCGTCGGGCGAGGGCTCGGTCCAGGTCGTCGGCACCGCCCACGTGTCGCCGGACAGCGTCGCGGAGGTCGAGGAGACCATCGAGCGCGAGCGCCCCGACGTCGTGGCCGTCGAACTCGACGAGGGGCGCTTCCGACAACTCAAGGGCGAGACGCCCGACGACATCGACCCGGGCGACGTCCTCTCAGGCAACACCGTCTACCAGTTTCTCGCCTACTGGCTGCTCTCGTACGTCCAGCAGCGCCTGGGCGACCGATTCGACGTGAGGCCCGGTGCGGACATGCTCGCCGCCGTCGAGACGGCGGAGGGCATGGGCGTCGACGTGGCGCTGGTCGACCGCGACATCCAGGAGACCATCCAGCGCCTCTGGAGCCGGATGCGGATCAGGGAGAAGGTCCAGCTCGCGGGGAGCCTCGTCGTCGAGATGGCCGACCCACTGACGGTGGGCCTCTCGGTGGGCGTCTTCGTGGCGTTCTTCGTCTCATTCATCGCGCAGGCGCTCGGCGGCCCCTTCCTCCTCCCGGCGGGGCTCGGTGCGGGGCTGTCGCTCCCGCTCGTCGGTGGTGCCGTGGGTCTCCTGGTCACGATCGTCGACACCGTGGTGATCGCGCTGATCGGCGGGGCCGTGCTCGGCGTCCCCATCGCCGGGCTCCTCGCCGCGGCGGCACCAGAGGAAAACTACGAGGACGTCGACGTGGAGCGACTCACCGACACCGACGTCGTCACCGCGATGATGGAGGAGTTCCGCCGCTTCTCACCCGGAGGTGCCCAGGCGCTGATCGACGAGCGCGACGCCTACATCGCCCACCGGCTGGTCGCCCTGCGCTCGGCGGGCTACGACGTCGTCGCCGTCGTCGGCGCCGGCCATCGCGAGGGGATCGAGGGGTACCTGGCCAACCCCGAAACGCTCCCGCCGATGGAGTCGCTGACGGGCACCGCGACGGGTGGCCGGCTGTCGACGCTCCTCTACAAGGCCTTCGGCTACGCGTTCACGCTGGGCTTCCTGGTCTTTTTCGTCCTCCTGTTCCTCGGGGGCGTCCAACAGCAGTGGCTCCTGGGCCTGCTCGCGGCCTGGTTCCTGGTCAACGGAATCGTGGCGGCCGCGCTCGCGCGCGTCGCTGGCGCTCACTGGACGAGTGCGGGCGTCGGCGGGGCCGTCGCCTGGCTGACGAGCGTCAACCCGCTGCTCGCGCCCGGGTGGTTCGCCGGGTACGTCGAACTCCGGTACATGGACGTCAACGTCGCGGACATCGGCCTGCTCAACGAGATCCTGGACGACGACGAGGCGACGGTCGGCGAACTGTTCGGGCGGATGCGCCAGGTTCCGCTGTTCCGACTCATCCTCATCGTGGCGATGACCAACGTGGGCAGCATGATCGCGAGTGCCGCCTTCGCCGCCATCCTGCTGCCGGCCTTCGTCGGTGACGTGGGCGGCCTCGCCTGGCTGGCCGAAAAGATGATCGAGGGCGCGTACAACGGTGCCGACCTGCTCTGGGGGCTGGTCCCGTGAGCCACGGACGCGGCACCAGCCTCAGCTTTCGCAGCAAAGAGCTGCTCGACCTGGCCATCGCGTGGGTCGCCCTCGGCGTCGCCTTCGCCATCTTCCTGAACCCAGCCCTCGTCCAGCGTTTGATCCAGGGGGGTGGGGCCACCGCCGGGGCCATCCTCCGGGCGTTCACGCTGGCAATGCTGACCGTCGGCGTCGGCTTCTTGCTGCACGAACTCGGCCACAAGGTGGTCGCAGTCCACTTCGACCAGGTCGCAGAGTTCCGCGCGGACTACGGGATGCTCGCCCTGGCCATCCTAGCCGCGATGGCCGGGTTCCTCTTCGCGGCCCCCGGCGCCGTCCACCACCGTGGCCGGATCACGGCCCGCCAGAACGGCCTCATCTCGCTCGCCGGTCCCGTCGTCAACGTCGGGCTGGCGATCGTCTTCCTGGGCCTCGCCGTCGTCGGGAGCGGCTTCGTCGCCGAGGTCGGGGGGCTCGGCATGATCGTCAACGTGTTTCTCGCGGGGTTCAACATGATCCCGTTCGGGCCCCTGGACGGCCGGAAGGTGCTCGCGTGGAGTCCGCTCGTCTTCGGCGTCGCCTTCCTCGTCACCGTCGGGCCCGGCCTGGCGTTGCTGCTCGGCCTCGTCCCCTGAGGCGGAGGCTGGGGAGTAAGCACACCCTAGTCGACCGGTGGGCGATTTCGAGGGGATTTATGATGGGTGCTCTCCGTACCTGTTGGCATGGATACCACTCGACGACGGTTCATCGCGGCGGGCGGCCTCGCGGCCGTGCTGGGCACGACAGGGCTGGCAGGCTGTAGTGGATTTCTCGGTGGTGGCGGCGGGTCCCTCGAGTCCTGGCAGTACGACCCGACGACACTCTCGGACACGCCGAACGTCCTGTTCGGGTCGATGCGCTACGGCGACCTCTACGAGATGCGCGACGAGTTCCCGCAGTCCATGCAGGACGACTTCGAGGTCGACGACTCGGACACCCCGGTACAGGCGGGCGACATCGGCACGATGGTCGGCGTGGGCGGCGGGGACGTCTCCCAGCAGATGCAGTCCACCTCCTTCTTCGGCTCCTTCGCGGTGACGGGCAGCTTCGACCGCCAGGCGATGGTCGACGAGGTCGAGTCCGACAGCGAGGTTTCGTCGGCGGGGGAGTACGAGGGGTACGCGATGTACGAGGTCCCCGAACTCTCGGACGCCCCCGTCGGGAGCATGGGGCAGGCGGCCCCGCAGGGGTCGGCGACCGTCGGGGTGAGCGAGAGCGCACTCGTCTTCGGCATCGGCGTCGCCCAGAACAGCGACCTCGACGTCACCGGGACGCAGGCCGCAGAGACGATGATCGACGCCGGCGCCGGCAACGCACAGAAGCTGAGTGGGTCCAGCGGTCCCGCGCAGGACGTCCAGAGTCGCGTCACCGACAAGCACATCGCCGTCGGGGCAGAGGTCGACCCGGCACTCGTCGACATGGCGGAGCGCCTCTCCGGCATGGGTGCTGGCGGGACGGGGTCCGGTGGCGCGACCATGCTCGGGGGACTCCGTGCTGGCGGATTCGGGGCTGACATCACGCCCGACACGACCACCTACACGTTCGTCATCCGCTACGAAAGCGCCAGCAGCGCCGAGGAATCCGGCGTGGCGGACCTGGTCAGCGGCATGAGCAGTCGGTTCGAACAGCAGCCCCAGGTCGACAGCGTCTCCGCGACGCAGGACGGCTCCACCGTCGTCGTCGAGATCGCCGGGCCCACGGAGCAGATTCTCGAACAGGGCCCCGGCGCTGGCGGTACCCCGCTGAACGTCGCGCCCCCGACGCGCTGAGGCGACGACTGCACACCCCGTCCGTTCCCGTCTCGACCGCCGCCCACCCGATGGGCTTTAGACGGTACCGCACGGGTCTCCGACCATGAGCGACGAGGCCGGAGACGAGACGGACGAGGAGGGGCTCACGTACGCCCAGGCGGGCGTCGACATCGACGAGAGCGAGGCGGCGACGGCCGCGCTCGTCGGTGCCGCCGGCGAGTTCGAGGGCGACTACGCCGGACTCGTGGACATCGGCGATCAGTACCTCGCGCTGGCCACCGACGGGGTCGGGACGAAACTGCTCGTCGCCGAGGCGGTGGACGACTACTCGACAGTGGGCATCGACTGCATCGCGATGAACGTCAACGACCTCGTCGCCCAGGGGGTCGAGCCGGTCGCCTTCGTCGACTACCTCGCCGTCGAGGAGCCGGACGACGAGACCGCCGAACAGCTCGGCGAAGGGCTGCGCCGCGGTGCCGCACAGGCGGACGTGGCCCTCGTCGGCGGCGAGACGGCCGTCATGCCCGACGTGATCTCGGGGCTGGACATCGCCGGCACGGCCGCCGGCCTCTCGCCCCACGACGGCCTCTTCGAGGGGGCGGCCCAGCCCGGCGACGCCGTCGTCGGGTGGCCCTCCTCGGGCGTCCACTCGAACGGCCTGACGCTCGCCCGCGAGGCCGTGACGCGGAGCCACTCTTACGACGACCCGTTCCCGCCGAACCCCGAGCGGACCATCGCCGAGGAACTCCTCGAACCGACGCGGATCTACACAGATCTATTGGACGCCCTTCGGGGTCACGAGACCCACGCGGCCGCCCACGTCACCGGCGGCGGGTGGACGAACCTCACGCGGATGGGAGCTCACCGCTACGAGATATCCGACCCGTTCGACGTTCAGCCGGTCTTCGAGTTCGTCCAGTTCGAGGGCGAGGTCACCGACGAGGAGATGCACCGGACGTTCAACATGGGCACCGGCTTCGTCGCCACGCTCCCGCCCGAGGACGCCGAGTCCGTGGCCGATGCCACGGACGACGGTCGCGTCCTCGGGACCGTAGAGGAGACAGCGGGTGACGGTGGCGAGGTCTCACTTCGCGGGCTGACGCTCGACTGAGCGGAACCGTCACGGAAGACGGGGCGGGTCGACGATCAGGCCAGCGCGAGCGGCAGACCGAAGACGATGGCCAGTCCGACGAGGAGTACCACGAAGCCCTTCGCCACCTGGCCCGTCGTGAACTCGCTCTGTGGTGCTGTGCTGCGCAGCGGCGGCGTCCGCGCCGGCGGCGTCGGCGACGATGGGTCGTACGCCTCCTCTGGGTCGTCGTGGCCGTGGTCGTCGGTCATGCGCGGGTCTTCTCGCGGACCCTACTTTCATGTATCGGACTCGGGCGCGGACGGGACGGTCGTGGACCAGCAGGGACGGCGTCCCCGACCGCCCACCGGGACGAGATACCGCCCAGGGTTTTCAAATGTGATTTTCGGGCCGTAGCGTTATACTTGTCCTGCGATCCTACCTCGTTCATGTCGCAGGCACGATCGCTCTCTATTCTCATCGTCGACGACAGTGGCTTTTTCGCCTCGCTGCTCGCCGACAAACTCGAGTCGAACTACGGCATGACTGCGAGGACGGTGACCAACGCGAGCGACGCCATGGCAGAACTCCGCGACGAACCGGTCGACTGCCTCGTGAGCGACTACGAGATGCCCGAGACGTCCGGGCTGGAGCTCTACGAGATGGTCGAGGACGAGTTCGACATCCCGTTCATCCTGCTCACGGCCCAGGGCGACGAGGAAACTGCGAGCCGCGCGATCAGGATGGGCATCGACGAGTACCTCCTGAAACACTCCGTCCGGGAAGACGAACCGCTCCAGTTGCTGGTCAACCGGATCCGGAACGTCGTCGAACAGCGCCGGACGCAACGAAAGTACGAACAGCTGGTCGACAACTCACCGGACGAAATCGGACAGATCAGCACCGACGGCGAGATACTCGCGGCCAACGAGGCGATGGCCAGAGCGGCACCCTGCCCCCAGTCGGATCTCGTCGGGTCGCAGTTGCGCGACGTCGTCCCCGAGGACGTTGCGGCCAACCGGCTCGAACACGGCCGCCGCGCACTCACCGCCGGTAGCGCGGTGACGTTCCAGGATAGCATCGGCGTGCGACACTTTCACAACATCGCCGTTCCCATCTCCCCGGCGGGCGAAGGTGACTCGATCCAGCTGGTTACGCGGGAGATAACCCTCCAGAAGCGGACGGAACGGGAACTGGAGAGGAAAAGCGAGACGCTCGCCCTGATCAACCGCATCGTCCGCCACGACATCAAAAACGACGTCCAGTTGCTGATGGCGTGGGCCGGCTGCCTGGAGGACCACGTCGACGAATCGAAACGGGAGTACGTCGACCGGATCGCCGATACGAGCAGTCACATCGCGGAACTCACGGAGATAGCCAGGGACTTCGTCGAGGCATTGGAGGAGGGCGCCGAAACGGACCTCGAACTGGTCGATCTCGGCCACGTTCTCGAAAAGGAGATCGAGAAGGTTCGGACCACCGAGGACGCGACCGTCGTCGTGGACGACCTCCCGGTCGTGGGCGTCTGGGCGAACGAACTGCTGGCGTCCGTGTTCGCCAACCTCCTGACCAACGCGGTCCGGCACGACGATTCGGCCGACCCCGAAGTTCACGTCGACCTCGAGGAGACGGACGAGGACGTGATCGTGCGCGTCGCTGACACCGGGCCGGGCGTCCCCGACGAGGAAAAGGAGGAGATCTTCGGGAAGGGGACGAAGGGCCCAGAAAGCCCCGGAACCGGGGTCGGGCTCTACCTCGTCCACTCGCTCGTCGACCAGTACGGCGGCGACGTCTGGGTCGAGGACAACGAGCCACGGGGGGCCGTATTCGTGGTCCAACTGCCCAAACCGCCCGACGGACAGACAGACGACGGGTAGGTGTCGGGGCGGGCTCCGGTACTACCCCGCCGGCCAGCACCGCGAAGCGAGGCGGGACCGTCGCCATCGAAACGGTAATCCGGCCGCCGAGTCTTCGAGACAGTATGAGCGACGTTGCGGCCGCGTGGCGACGATACGGGGGGTTCGAGGCGTGACCCTGACCAAACGGATCATCCCCTGCATCGACGTCGACCTGGACGACGACGGGAACGCCGCCGTCTACACCGGCGTCAACTTCGAGGACCTGGAGTACACTGGCGACCCCGTCGAGATGGCGAAGGCCTACAACGAGTCCGGCGCCGACGAGTTCGTCTTCCTCGACATCACGGCCTCCGCCGAGGGTCGCGAGACGATGCTCGACACCGTCTCGGCCGTCGCAGACGAGGTGTTCATCCCGCTGACCGTCGGCGGCGGCATCCGGACGACCGACGACGTCAAGGAGACGCTCCGGGCCGGCGCCGACAAGGTGTCGATCAATACGGGTGCCCTGGAGCGAGCCGAACTCGTGGACGAAGGAGCGCGCGCCTTCGGCAGCCAGTGCATCGTCATCTCCGTCGACGCGAAGCGACGGTTCGACGAGCAGGGCGACCACTACGCCCAGGTCGACGGCGAGTCATGCTGGTTCGAGTGCACGGTGAAGGGTGGCCGGGAGGGGACGGGCATCGACGTGGTCTCCTGGGCCGAGGAGGCCGCCGAGCGCGGCGCGGGCGAACTGTTCGTCAACTCCATCGACGCCGACGGGACGAAAGACGGCTACGACCTGCCGCTGATCCGCGCCGTGACCGACGCCGTCTCGACGCCGGTGATCGCCTCGTCTGGCTGTGGCAGCCCCCAGCACGCCTACGAGGTCTTCACCGAGGCCAACGCGGACGCGGCGCTCGCGGCCTCGATCTTCCACTTCGGCGAGTACACCATCGCGGAGACCAAGGAGTACCTGGCAGAGCGCGACGTGCCCGTGCGACTGTAGCTGTGCCGACCGACCAGCCGACGCCCTTTTGCGGGCCCCAGAGCTACCGATGACAATGGAGTGGCGGTGCGAGTGGTGTGGCAAGCCCCACGCGGAGAACGACCCGCCCTGTGACAACTGCGGGCACGGGACCTTCGAGCGGGCCGTCGTCCAGGAGCCCGCCGACGGGCCGGCCGGCGGCACGACCACGGTCTGGGTCTGCACCGAGTGTGGCCGCGAACACCCGAAACACGCCCCACCGTGCAGCCGGTGTGGCAACTCCACCCTGGAGCGCCGCGAGGTGGGCGTCGACGACAGTGAACTCGTCGCGCCTGGATACCGCGACCTCCTGACGCCCCGGTACGTCCTCGGGTTCGCGCTCGCCATCGGACTCGGCCTCCTCCTGCTCCTCGGCGTCGCCGGCGTCGTCGACTTGCCCGGGATGGCAGACGGGGGCGTTCCACCCGTCGACGACGTCCCCGGTAGCGCCGACAGCTACGAGGGTGCGTCACTGGCGGCGGTGGAGTCGGCCTACCTGGAGGCGTTCCAGGCGCAACTCGACCGAACGGGCGGCCCGGCGCTGGTGCGCGAGGAGCGGATCGGCGAGGTGGCGACGTTCTACAACCAGCGGTGGGTGACGGCCGAGGTCGGCGAGGGACGTCTCCCGAGTGACGAGCGGGTCGTTTCGCTCCTGGCCGAGGCGTGTGACGGGCCGATTGCCCGCATCCCGGGCACACTCGAGGCCCCGACGACGGTCGAGTCGGCGGACGCGCTCGGACGGGACCTCGCTGACGTCCAGTTTGCACGCGGAGAAGTGGAGTTGCCCGAGGGGGCGACGGCGACCGGCGTCGACGTTCACGTCGCCGACGGTCGGCTGTACGTGACGCAGTTCGTCTGCTGACCTCAGGCTTCGGCCTGGTAGGCCTCGCGCAGGCCGTCGCTCTTCTCGACGACGCGGTCGGCCCCATCTTCCAGTGCGTCCAGGGCGTCGACGTCCTCCTCGGTCTTGATCGTCAGGATCGGATCGGTCTGGCCCCCGGACTGCTCGGGATTCATGTCGTAGGTGGCGGCGCTGACCCCCTCTGTCTCCAGCAGGGCGCCCTTGAGGACGTTCATGAAGGTGTGGTCCTCGCCGGCGACCTCGATGGAGAGTTCCGTCTCGGACTTCTCGATGACCCGCAGTTCCATGTCGGCGCCTAGGCTGCTCCAGCCCATTACGCTTACGAACCCGGTCGGGGCCACACCCCCGCGGAGTCGACCTGCAGGGCTAAGTGGGGTCGCGTCCTGGGGCGTCGCATGGAGGCCCTCGACGTCGAGGACGGGTTCGACGTACACGACTACCGACACGGGCTGAAGCTCCTGCAGGAGGACCGGGGGACGATGCACCTCGCCAACCGCGACGAGTTCGCCTGTCCGGCGTGTGGCGAGGCCTTCGAGCGACTGTTCGTCTCCGAGCGGCGAACCAACACCTTCGGTGACCCCGGTTGTCCTTTCTGTCTCGTCCGGACGGACCAGGAACTGTTGCTCCTGACGCACTGACTCGGGGACAAAACGCGCGGGCACTCCGGGTCGAGACGGCGGCGATCGACGAGGGCACTCGATACCGGCCGCCACCTCGCGCGGAGCGGCTGCCAGACCACGTCGCGTGTGGTGGGAGCGGGTGCCGGAGGGCCGAGGGCCACGGGCGGGAGTCCCCGTGGACGCCCAGGTGCAATGCCAGCAATCGGTCGCTGTCGGGTTCGGCCTGGCGTGCCCGCAGACCAACGGTCGCCAGCGACGAATATAGTAATACGGCTCGAGGTGGACAGTATCCAGTCGCTACCCGGCGGCCACGCGACCGTACCGACGACTGCCTCGTCTACCGCGGGTCACCAGTCTGCACCTGCCCACTGTTACGAGCGGCAGCCCGCTCGGGTCCAGGTGAAACCGGGGTCGACACCCATCGCCGGCGAGCGTGGAATCACGGCGGCGGCCGGCCAGTCTCACGGACGATACGGGCCGACGAGCAGCGCGGAACGACCGGCTCCGCGGTGCCGACGGCGTCTGGCTTCGGGGGCCACTTGCCCTCCAGTCGAGGTGGAGGTCGGTCGGCCGACGACCGACGGTTCGCGTCGTTTCGAGTCGTTTCACGGCACCGCGGCCGGGCTCGACGTGAAAGGTGGCCAAGATTAATCAACTGATGCTTAGTTGGTCCCCATGGCATGACGGCTGAGAGTCACTCACAGGGGTCGGCGTACGGCGGGCGGTTGTTCGAGTGGTACACCAAGTACGTGACCGAACCGGAGTCCAAGAAGGACGTCTACGGCTACACGCTCCTCGTGCTCGGGTATTTGCTCGCGATCGGAGCGATGTTACTCTATCAACTTGGGACCGTCCTGATCAACCAGTTCGGACCCGCCGAGGGGACGCAGGCACTGACGGACCTCCAGTTCCTACTCAGAGAGGCGGTGGGGATCCCGGTAGCGATCGGGCTTATCTGTGCGCTCCTCGGTATCGTTCTCCTGTTGCCAGTCACGCGAAACAGCCTGATCGTCGCGGTCGTCGGTGCCTGTATTTCACTCGTGGGCGTCGCGCTCTTCTGGATCCACTACCCTTCGGACTGGTCGGTGGGAACGCCGGCCTACAGTGGCCTCGTCATCGGGCTGTACACCGTGGGGATCGGAATCGTCGCCGGCGTCGTGATCCTCGTGCCCGTCATCACGGGGGAGCGGAGCTACTTCTCGGAGACGGCACACGGCCCCCAGTACGACCACCCGGAGATCATGATCGGCGAGGCCGACCGCGGGGGACTGTTCGCGCTGTTCAAGCGCGGGACCGAGTGGACCTGGCGGTTCATCGACCAGGCCGCCGTCGCCGGGTCGACGACCTCGTTCCTCTCACGACTCGAGGCCGAGGAGCGCGTCGACGTCGTCAAAGAGCAGGTCGCCAACGCGGGCCTGCTGGAGATCAAGAACGCCGCCTTCCGACTCTACGAGTCCGCCGACGAGACCTGGCAGTGGTACCTCATGCGCGACGACGGCTCCGCCGTCGCCGAGGGTGGCAGCGACTTCGAGTCCCGCGACGCGGCCGACGGCGCCATCAACGCGATCAAGGACCACGGTCCCGACGCGGAGACCTTCGTTATGGACGAGGCCGTCTACGACACCCGCCGGACCGACGGCCAGTGGAGCTGGCGGCTGGTCGACGAGGACCGGACGCCACTCGCCCTGGGGGCCGACGCTCACCCCGACCGCGACGACGCCCTCACGGACCTCGACGACTTCCGCGGACTCGCGGCGGACGCGACGGACCTCGTCGTCGAGACCTACGGGGTCGAACTGGTCGACGAGGACGGTCGCTGGACCTGGCGACTGCGCGACAGCGCCCACCGCCAGCTCGCCGACAGCGTCGAGGACTACGACTCGAAGGGAACGGTCGAAGACGCGGTGTACGACCTGCTGGATCGCCTCCAGCGCGCGAGCGTCCTGGAAGCCGGCACGCCCACCTACGACGTCTACCAGTCCGGCAGCGACTGGGCGTGGCACCTGCGCGACGGGTCCGGACGGCCGGTCGCGGCCGGCACCGAACGGCGGGACGAGGCCGCCTCGGTCTCCAGGCAGGCCGAGACGCTGCAGTCCCAGGCGCCCAACGCCGACGTCGTCGAGAGCACGGGCCTGGAGTTCGAGACCTACCGGACGGGCGACGGCTGGCACTGGCGGCTCGTCACCGCCGAGCGCGAGGTCCACGCCGAGAGCACCGACACCTACGAGAGCGAGGACGAAGCGAGCCGCATCGTCGACCGCGTGCGGACCGAGGCGCCGGAAGCCGACCTCATCGAGTTCGAGAACGCCGCCTTCCAGGTCTACGAGGCCCCGGACGGCGCCTGGCGCTGGCGGCTCATCGACGAGGACGGGACGGTCCTCGCTGACTCCGGCCAGGGCGAGTACGAGTCCAAGGACGACGCCATGGGCGCGATGGTGACCCTCCAGGAGAACGCGCCCGACGCCGAGCACCTGGAGATCGAGAACGCCGCCTTCGAACTGTTCCAGGACGACCGCGGCTGGGGCTGGCGCCTCGTCGACGACATCGGCGAGACCATCGCCGACGGCGCGACCCGCCACGACACCGAGGCCGGCGCGCGCCAGGCGATGGACGACCTCGTGACCACCGTCAGCGACGTCGAGGAGCGCACGATGTCGACGGGTATCTTCCAGGTCTACGTCGACGACGCAGACGAGTGGTGGTGGCGCTTCGTCCTCCCGGACGGCTCGATCCTCGCCGAATCGACGGGGAGCTTCGGCACCCGCCACGAGGTCGAGGACGCCGTCGACGACCTCCAGGCCGTCGCCGGAGACGCGCCCGTCGAGACAGTCGGCCGCCTCGCGGTCCTGCTCGACCCCGCCGACTGGTCCTGGGACCTCGTCGACGAGAACCGCGAGCCCGTCGCCCACGGCGCGGTGAGCCACGACGACCGCGAGTCGGCCGTCGCTGCCGTCGAGGACCTCCAGCGCAACGCGACGGAGACGACCGTCTACGAGATCCGCGACGCCGCCTTCGACTGCTACGAATCCGACGACGGCTGGACCTGGCGCCTCGTCGATCCCGACCACGAGGCCATCGCGCACGCCCCGGAGACCTTCGAAGACCTGACCGCCGTCGAGAGCGCCATCGACACCGTCAGCACGGTCGCCGCGGACGCCGAACTCGTCGACTACGACGACGTGGCCTTCGAACTGTTCCAGGACGAGGACGGCTGGACCTGGCACCTCGTCGACGAGGACCAGACCGTCCTCGCCGTGGCCGCGACGACGTACAGCGCGCGCGCAGCCGCCGAACGGGACGTGGACGACGCCCGCGACGAGATCGCCGGTGCGAGCGTCATCGAGATCGACTCCGCCGCCTTCGAGTTCCACCACGACGGCGACGGGTGGCGCTGGCGGCTCGTCGACGAGAACGGCAACGAACTGGGCGAGAGCGTCCAGACCTTCGAGAGCCGCGCGGCGGCGCAGGAGGAGCTCTCGACCGTGAAGGAACTCGGGCCGGACGCCTGGGTGTCGGTGGCGGAGTAGCCACGGCCCACTCGGTCGCCTCTTCGTTCGTACACGCCTGATTTTGCGGCTATGCGAACCTGGCCCTTGCAAACGTGTTCCGTGGCAAACAATGATTAGCATACGCTCCGGAACAACGGGTATGCCTGGTGGAACCGACCAGACGCTCAGGCCATTCCTGTGGCGAGCGGAGGAACTGTATCCGGACACGGAGATCGTCTCCCGAACGCGCGGCGGCATCGAGCGGTACACCTACAGCGAGTACTCGGACGCGACGGCACGACTCGCCCACGCGATGGACGAGTCGGGACTCGACCCGGGAAGCCGCGTCGCGACGCTGTGCTGGAATCACCACCGACACTTCGAGACGTACTTCGGCATCCCGACGACGGGGCGGCAGCTCCACCTGATCAACCCACTGTTGCCGGACGAGCACGTCCGGTTCATCGTCGAGGACGCGGACGACCGGCTGATCTTCGTCGATCCGTCGCTCGTCGAGAAACTCGAGAGCGCCGCGGCCGGTGCGTCCGAGTTCGACGGCGTGGAACAGTTCGTGGTCGTCGGCGACCACGTCCCCGACACCGACCTGTCGCCGGTGACCGACTACGACTCGTTCGTGGCAGACCACGACCCGGGCTACGACTGGCCGACCCTCTCCGAGGAGGACCCCGCCGGCATGTGCTACACGTCGGGGACGACGGGCAAGCCCAAGGGCGTCGAGTACACCCACCAGATGCTCTGGAGCCACACGATGGCGTCCCTGACGCCCCAGGGGCTCGGCATCGACGATACGGACGTGGTCATGCCCGTCGTGCCGATGTTCCACGTCAACGCCTGGGGGATGCCCTATACGGCCACCGCCGCCGGTGCGAAGCAGGTCTACCCCGGTCCGAAGCCATCGCCAGCGGACCTCGCCGGTCTCATCGAGGACGAGGGCGTCACGCTGACCGCCGGCGTGCCGACGGTTTGGCTCGGTCTCATGGAGTACATGGAGGAGACCGACGTGGACCTCTCGGCGCTGGATACCGTCGTCGTCGGCGGGGCCGCTGCGCCGGAGGCGATGATTCGCTTCTTCGACGACCACGACGTCGAGGTGCTCCACGCCTGGGGCATGACAGAGATGTCGCCCATCGGCACCGTCGCCCACGTCAAGGCCGGCCTCGAGAACGCCGCGTACGAGACGCGACTCGAAAAGCGGACGAAGCAAGGGCTGGCCGTGCCGGGGCTCGAGTTCAGGGTCGTCGACGACGACGGAAACGAGGTCGCGCACAACGGCGAGGACTTCGGCGAACTGTCCGTCAAGGGCCCGTGGGTGACGACCGAGTACTACAACCGCCCGGAGGCAGACGAGTCGGACTTCGAGGAGGGCTGGCTCAAGACCGGCGACATCGTGACGATCGATCCGGACGGCTACGTCCAGATCGTCGACCGTGCGGGGGACGTCATCAAGAGCGGCGGCGAGTGGATCTCCTCGGTCGAACTGGAGAACGCCCTCATGGCCCACGACGACGTCGCGGAGGCCACCGTCATCGGCGTCCCACACGAGCGCTGGCAGGAGCGCCCCGTCGCCTTCGTCGTCCCGGCGGAAGGCGTCGACGTGGACGCCCTCACCGAGGACCTCAGAGACTTCGTCGGTGAGGACTACCCCGACTGGTGGATCCCGGACGAGGTCGTGGAGATCCAGGAGATTCCGAAGACCGCCACCGGCAAGTTCGACAAGAAGGTCCTTCGCGAGGAATACGCCGAAGAGTCGCTGGTGGAGGGGCAGGTGCCCGAGGAGGCCGCGCCCGAGGACGACTGAGGCTGTCGGGACGGTGTTTCGGACTGGGCTGGTGAAGATGCAGGGCTCCGAAACTGTTCGATCGAGTCACGGTACGTGCCAAGCTGGTGGGAGTGATTTGAACTCCGTCGAGACGGTCGCTCCCTTCGGTCGTGCTGCGTCTCGTCGCGGTTAAATCCCACACGTCGCTCTTTCGTCCTCACAGTCGTTCGGGCAGACAGAGCCGGTGGGGGGCTATCAACCAAAGGTTTACCATCCCAAGCACCGACCAGTGCCCTATGTCTGGTGACCCGAAGCAGGCCGTCGAGACGCTGCGGGAGAAGCTCGATGCCGGCAAGCGCGGCGGGTGCGATCGCGACCGAGAGCTTCTCCTCGATTTCAGCGACGAGCTGCGACTCCTCCGGGAGGACTACGGCCACTACCGACACGAGAAGCTCCTGCGCCACCTCGTCCGGATGAGCGAGCACGCTGGGGCGTGCCTCCACGACTCCATCCTCGAGGACGCCGACGATGCGCCCGACGACGTCTTCTACGAGGCGAAGGACGCTGCCGAGACTGTCGTCCGCTGGATCCACGATACCTACGACGTCGAGGACGGTTCCCAGGAGACCAACCGCGACTACCGCGTGGCGTTCCGACTCTTCGGGAAGCACCTCACTCGCGACGACGAGATCCCGGACACGCACGAGTGGATCTCGACGAAGACGACGCGGGACTACCAGCCCGAGCCCGACGAGGCGGACATGCTCCGGCGGGACGAGGACGTCGAGCCCATGATCGAGGCCACCGAAAACGACCGTGATGCCGCGCTGATCGCTCTGCAGTTCGAGGGCGGCTTCCGTGGTGGGGAGCTCTACGACATGCGCGTCGGCGACATCACCGACGGCGAGCACTCCATGAAGGTCCGCGTCGACGGAAAGCGTGGCGAGCACGACGTCCACCTGATCTGGGCCGTCCCCTTCGTCAAGCGGTGGCTCGTGAAGCACCCCGGCGACAGCGACGACTACCTCTGGTCCAAGCGCAACGACCCCGACCGGATCAGCTACCAGATGTTCCTGAAGTGCTTCCGTGCCTCCGCGAACCGCGCCGACGTCGACAAGCCCGTCACGCCGACGAACTTCCGGAAGTCCAACGCCTACTGGCTCTCCCAGCGGGAGAAGTCCCAGGCGTTCATCGAGGACCGACAGGGTCGGGCCCGCGGCTCGCCCGTCATCTCCCGGTACGTCGCGAAGTTCTCCGGGGAGACCCAGGAGAAGCAGTACGCTGCCATGCACGGCATCGACGTCGGCGACGAGGACACGACCGAGGAGGCCCCGCCGATCGCGTGTCCCAACTGTGGCGACGAGACGCCGTCGAGGCGAGAGACCTGCATCCACTGCAACTACGTCCTCGACTACGAGCTCCGCAACCTCCTCGACCGCGTCCGAGAGAACATCGACGATCTCCTCGTCGAAACCGACGAGGCCGACGTCCGTCAGGACCTCGTCACCGCGCGGAACACGGTCGACCGAAGTCCCGACGTCATGTCGAAGGACGAACTTCATGATCTCGCCTCTTCGCTGTCGTCGGACTGAAGAACCGCCTCGAAGAACTCGCCGATCGGCTCGTCTTCGAAACGGTCAGATAGGCGTTCGAAGCTGCTTCGCTCCTCGTCGGTGAGGGTAGTCGTGTTGCTCGTGTCCGTGCTCATGGGTTGGTCTCTGGATGCCGGCTGTCGTGCCGGCGGACGTCCTCAGTTCGCGTCGCGAGCGCCCAGAGGTAGGCCCGAACCTCGGGCTCGTACCTGGACTGGATGGTGTAGACCGTCCGAATCACCGGGTCGGGGATCGCCTGGACGACGAACACCACGCCGTAGACCTGGCCGTCGGCGGTCCCGGCGTAGACGCGCATCTCGTCGGGCGTCGGATGCATCCCCGTCCGAAGGAGCCGGCGCATCGGCGCCGGGATGGGGGCCGCGTCGTAGTAAGCCCGCTCGATGGGGGCTGCCCCCGACGGTGTGCGGTCGTCGTACTGGTGGCGGGCGTGGTCGGAGATCTCCGGCGCCGCGAAGTCCGCGAAGCGCTCCGGGAGGGTGTCGGCGCTCACGGCCACCACCCCAGGAGGGCGAGCAGCCCGATCAGTGCGAGCGCCGACACGCCGACGGCCCCCCAGACGATCCCGCCGAAGATGAGGGCCGCCCGGATAGCTCCGCTCAGTCCCTCTCGACGGTAGGCCCAGGCGGCCATCTGTCCAACCGCGACACCCGCGAGCAGGACTGCCGCAGCGACAGCCCCGGCGACGAGGTCGGCGGTCATGTGAAGATCACCCAGAGTCCCGTCGCAGCGACGAGGAGAGCCACAGCGAGCGCCGCGCTGGCAGCCACGACACGCGGAACCGCCGAAGTGAGGATGAACCGCCAGTCTGGATAGCGGTGGATGTGCATGAGTGCGACCCGGGCCTTGTCCCGCCGCGTCGCCGCGGGTGCCCACTCGACGCGCCTGTCGAGGTCCTCGAGGGAGAGGACCACGGCCGCTGCGAAGAGGCCGACCAGTCCACCCGCGGCCCCCAGCACCGCGGCGTAGACGAGGTCGATGGGTGCCGTCATCCGTGCATCACCACCCAGGCGAACGCTGCCCAGCCGCCGATCGACGACAGGACCCACAGGAGACGCAGGACGCGGTGGTGGAGGACCTCAGGCATCGGCCATCGCCTCCCCTCGGGCCTGCTTCGTGACGGTCGGCAGTTCGGGGAACTCCCGGATCCGGCGCTGCTCGTAGATGCCACGCTCCTCGTTGTGGACGGACAGTCGGGTGCCCGTCTCGGGGTTCGCGCCGCTGGACTGCTTGAAGTAGAACGCGGCGCCGTCCCGTCGCGCCTGCTCCAGCAGGTCCGTAGCCCAGGCGTGGTCCATCTCCCGGCGCTCCTCCTCGGGCGCGCTCTCGCCACCGACGACGACCCAGTCGAACGGCGTCAGGTCGACGTCGCCGATGGGCTCGATGAGCGGCTCGAAGCTCACCCAGCGGGTTGATGCCTCAGCCGCGGCGAGCTGGCCGAGGCGGTGCGTCGTGTCCGGGTACTCGCCGCCGGGTCCGCTCCCGACGCTCGTCCCCAGCCAGACGTTGTCCGGGTAGTCGACGTCGATGCGCGCGGCGCGTCCCGGCCGCTTCGTCAGGAGAATCCAGACGTGCTCGGGGAACGCCCGCGTGATCGCGACGACCTGCCGGATGAACTCGGTGGGGACCTGCTCGTGGAACAGGTCGGCCATCGAGCAGACGAACACCCGGCCGGGGCCCTTGGGCCAGTGGTAGTCCAGAGGCTCCTCGAGGCGGTCCTCGTGGACCGTGACGTTCGTCTCCGCGTTGGCTTGTGTCCAGGGCTGGTCCGTCCGGCCCATCCGCCGGGAGAACGTCTCTGCATAACAATTCAGGCATTCCGGGCCAGCATGGGAGCACCCAGTAATGGGGTTCCAACTGTAGTCAGCCCACGAGATGTTAGTCGTCTGCATCGGCCACCTCCCAGAACACGATCGTCACTTCATGCGTGTCGTATTCCTCCGCAGCCCCCGGATAGAGTGACCAGTAGTCGTGGCCGGGGGACACGGACTCTGGGGCCCTCTCCCACTCCCAGCAGTGAACCGTCTCACTCATCCCGACCAGCCTCCCGGGACCACGTACCGATGTGCTCGGCCAGGTTCTTCGTCGCGCGTTTCGCCGCCTGTGGGTCCTCGTCCTCGATGGCCTCCTGGACTCTATCCGCGGAGACGCTGGCACTCCGCCGGGCCGTCTCCGCCTCGGAGACGTCACCGTCCATCTGGCGACCCTCCAGCGAACTCGCCAAGCCCCTGATTCTCCTGGGCGCGGCGCTGGTTCTCTTTCAGCTCCTCGAGCGCGTCGGACCACGCCTGATAGGCCTCGGAACTGTGGTCGTGCCGGGCGTAGTCGACTCGGGTAAACGTCCCGTCATCCCGCTCGATCTCGCGGGGGTAGACGCAGATTCGGTCCCACGGGTTTGGGTGGTCCGCATCTGCGATCCGCTGGGGACTGATCTGGAAGGCCGCCCGGTCGAGGCCGTACTCCCCGACGCCGGGATCGTGGACGAAGTCGTTCGGGTTGGGGTCCTCACAGAAGAACGGCTCGTTACAGGCCGGACAGAGTGTGATGGAGAAGAACTCGCTCGTCGAGCGCTCCTCCGCTTTCTCCTTGGCCCGCTCTGCGAGGTCCGGGTCGGTTCTGGCCCCCATCACTCACCACTCCTCTCGACGTCGTAGCCCTCGCCCTCGAGGTGGCTCTCCACCTCGTCGGCGAAGTCACCTCCGCCAGTGTTTGACCCGCCAAACTCGTCGAAGTCGGTCTGATCCTCGTGCTCCTCGGGGTCCCAGGACTCGGTGTAGGGCAACATCTCGTCGGCGACGAACTGCAACCCGTCCGCCGCGTGCCGTGCGGTGTAGAGCGCGAGGTACCCGCTCTGCCAGACGACGCCCTTGATGGTCGTCCCGTTCCAGGCCCGCTTGAATCCCAGGCCGATGGTCGGCTCGACGTCGGTAGCAGACCCGTGGTAGGCCATGCTCGCGCCCCGCTCGTCGTTGCCGGCCATCCAGACCTTGCTCAGTCCGCCGTCGCCGTCCCAGTCCTGGTAGAGCTGCCTGATGTCGAGCTGCTTGCGCTCGATGTTGGACCGGATGAGCCCGCCGAAGACGTCGAACGGGAAGGGGAGCTCCTCGTTGGCGGCGATGGACTCCGCGAGGACGACACCGGAGCCGGTGACGTCTGCGTACCAGTCCGTCGCGATCGCCTGGATGGCGTCGTTTCGCTCGGTGTCGATCCAGGGCTCGCCGTCGTCGTCGCCAGTGTAGACCTGGGTGTGCGTGTCCTTGATCCGACCGGCGACCTGGCCCGCCTGTGGCGTCGCCTCGTCGACGGTCGACTGCGTCGTCGTGATCGTGAGTGCCGGGTAGCCACCGGCCCGGATGAACGGCTCCAGCGGCTCGTCTGCCGTCTCGTCGAAGACGGCGAGCGTCCCGGCGATCATGCTGAGACCCCCAGCGTCTGCATCTGATTCTTCCGCTCGCGGAGCGTCACCACGCTGCTCCCGGCCACCTCGGCGATGGCCACCTGGGTGCGCTTCTCGCCCTCGTACATGGCGGCGAGGTAGACCGCAGCGGCCGCGGTCCCTCTCGCCGTCGCACCCGAGTGTTCGGGGAACGCCTCGCGCCAGGCGTCGATGAGTGTCTCGGCCGTCGTCTCGACGGCAGTACTGCACTCCACCGCCGAGACTATCTTCGGGAGGTGGGCCTCGGCCCGTGGCGGTGGCGTCGGCAACTCGAGCGTCCGGTTGAGCCAGCGGTAGGCGCGTTTCACCTCCAGCGTCTCGACGCGGGATACTGCCCCGACCTCCGTCGCCGTGATGGGGTCCTGGTTGAGTCGGACGACCGCGTAGACGCAGGCGCTCGCAACACCCTCGATAGACCGTCCGAAGAGCGCCTCCGCATCGTGGATGGTCCGGAAGAGCTGGCAGGCCTGCTCCTCGCGGCCCTGGCCCATGCCGAGCGCGCTCGTCATCCGGTCGATCTCGACGAAGGCACCGGCGCGATTCCGCTCGCGCTTGTCCTGGAATTGCGCGCGGGAGTGGTGGGTCCGAAGGCGGGCGAACTTCTCTCGAACCTTCCCTTTCAGTTCCTCGCCGGTCCCGTCACGGAACCGGCCGATGGCCGTCGAGAGACCGCGGTCGTGACGCGTCACCGAAAGCTGCGGACCGGTGCGTTTGGTTCGATCCTCGTCGAGGTGGGCCTTCGTCCCGCCCGTGCGGTCGAGGGTGTCCTCGCCGGTAATGCACCCGCAGTCCTCGCAGACCTGCTCGGTGCCGTCCGGGCGGATCTGCCCGCCACACTCCGGGCAGTCACCCTCGGTCTGCTCGTCGCGAGGCTGGACCTGGAGGGTGATGCTCATGCCTCGCCACGCTCCTCGTACTTGTCCGTCCAGGAGTCGTCTCCCTCCGGGACCTCCCCGCCGACGTCGTCGGGGTCGGCTTCGGACAGGATACGACCGGCGTAGGTCTCGTCGTGAGTCATCTTGAGGTGCTGTTTCACCCCGGACTCGGTGAACCGCTGGCCGCACTCCGGACAGTGGACGTCGTCGGTCGCTGCCTCGACGACGCTGCTGACGTCCGCGGCGAGGTGACCCGACTCATCGTCCTCGCTGATGGGGCAGCCGTGGACGTCGTCCAGATTTTCCTGGTCGACGCCGAGCTTCTCCAGTTCCTTCTTGACGGTCAGCGACCGCCCGTTATCCTTCGGCGAGAGTGCGTAACTGTTCGGACCATCACCTGGGACCAGCGCAATGAGCGACCGGTCACGGTCGACGAGTAGTTTGACGCGGTCGATGTCCTCGAAGTGCTCCCGAACTGCGCCGGTCGTGACGTACGCTGCCGGGGAGTCCGGAGAGATGCGAAGCTCGCACGTCGACGCGTGCGTGTTCTTGGTGTCGACCGTCTCGAAACTCACGCCGAATCACGCTCCCACTCGCGGCCGAACTGGTCCAGCGGGTCCAGGCCGTTCCCGAAGGCGTAGGCGAGCTTCAGCCGGATCTCGTCGGGATCCGAACTCCATCGGCCCATCACTTCGGCCCTCCCGCGAGACTGCCGACGTCCGGGCGTGCATCGCCCTCACCGTCCATCACCTGCGCGTTCGTCCGTCGCTCGACCTTCGATTCCAGCCGCTCGATGCGCCGCACCAGCTGTTCCTGCTCGACGACGCGCGCCTCGAGGCGCTCGATCTTCGCCTGCAGGTCGACCAGCTGGTCGTCGAGAACGTCCAGCGTGTCGTTGATCTGATCGGCCAGGTCCGCGTCGGAGTCTGGCTCGGTCACCAGCGCGGGGATCGTCGACCCCGCGCCAGTGGCACTATACTTTTGGTCCGCGTCTCCCTCGTTCCGTTTGGCTTGGTCCATAGTTCGGATGTCGGATCGGTGTGAACCGATTCGGTTGGTCTCTGGAGTGTGGTCCAGGCCGCCACGCACACGCCGGGCCGTCTGCTTGGAACCCAGGGGCCCGGCGGGTGCGGATTGGCCTACTGTTCTTCCCGGTCGACCGGTGTCTTCCGACTGCAGCTCGGGCAGGTCACGCGGTTGAGCGCGCTTTCGGTATCCCACTCGTAGCCGCAGCTGTGACACTCGACCGGGGTAGGCGTCGACTGTGTTGCGGTGTCTGCCACTACTACTACCTCATCTCCCATTCACACCGACCCCCCATAATTCTGTTGGTAGTAGTGGTAGTAGTGGCGTAACTGTTGTCAGGCGTGGGACAATCCTTAAAGTAGTGGTGGTAGTAGTCGCCTTCAATGACGCGTCCCGGGACGATGCTCCTCGCCGACGGTAGCGGCGAAGAAGATGAAGAAGACGAGGACAACGGTGTCGAAGTTGAATGCGAGCACTGCGGGTACGTCTGGGTTTACTCGGGTAAGATGTGGACCGCCACATGCCCGCGGTGCAATCGAAAGACACCGACAGGTCTGAAACCCGACGACTTCGATGACTGACGTCATTCATCGTTGTAATCCTCCCCGGCAATCCTGATCGCACTCCAGGGGATGCTCTCGCCAGTGGCCTGGTCCAGGACCTCGTAGTACTCCGGTGAGATATCGTCATCGTGCGCGGCCTGCCGCGAGCAGGACTGACACCAGATGTGGTTGTTCGTCCGGTCCCAGTTCCGATGCCCCAGCGGGCACGTGTACCGCATCCGGTCGACGTCGTCGGCCATGTCGATCTCGACGGTCGGGTGCGCGTCCTCGAGGGAGCTGCCATCCGTGACCGGCTTGGTTTCAGTGGTGGTCACCATCGCCTCAGAGGGCAGGTGGCAGATGGTGATAAACCGGATTCTTGCCCTGCGCGAAAGTGTAATCGAGGGGCAGCGTCGGAGTCCGATAGCTGCCGATTGTCTTTCTATTTGAAGTGACGGGTTTTACTGTCCCTCGGCCCACGAGTCGTGGGGAACAAGTTAATGCCTGGACAGCAACTCCCGCGTATGCGCCGACGCGCCTACCTCTCGGCCGCCAGCGTCGCCCTCCTTGCCGGCTGTATGGGTGACGGTGGCACTTCGAGCACGCCCACAGAGACCCCGACGAGTACGGAGACGCCCACCCCGACGCCAACTTCCACACCCACATCCACCGAAACGGCCACGCAGCGCGGCGCTGACATCAGCGCGGAGGACATCGAGCAGGCCCGCGAGAACGCCACTTCACCCACCTACGAGGACCTCTTTCGAAACTTCGAGAACTACGAGGGCGAGCCCGTCCACTTTCGATTTGCGGCGGTCAATCAGGCCCTCTACGAAGACGAATTCACGCAGTTGCACCTCTACGTCTCGAACGAGAGCCGTCGGGAGGCTGACGACGACGTGATGGCGTGGTACTACGGCGACGACCGCATCCTCGAAGACGACTGGCTGGAGATCTGGGCGCTCGGGTGGGACCTCTACAAGTACGAGACCGTCCAGGGCGACCAGCGCACCATTCCCGGACTAATCATTGCCGAGTACGAGCTGCTCGACGAAGAGTAGGTCAGTCGCGCCGCCAGACTTCGGTCGCGTCCTCGAGGTTCACGACCAGCCGCGGCGCGTGGGGATCGTCGCCGAGGCACTTGACGTCCTGTTCGAGGAACTCCACGGGGTGGCCCCGCTCGTCACGCAGGCGTGCCATCGTCCTCGAGGGTGTCGACGCGCTCCTGGAGTGCCTCGATCTCCAGCTGCTGCCCCAGGCAGATCGACATAAGAATGCCTTCCATCGGGTCGCGGGGGTTGTGGATGTGCATCACGTCGGCGTGGTCCGAGGCGTGCACCCAGAGCTGGTCCCAGGCGTCCTGGAACGGCCGGCGGACCGCCCGCTCGGCGTCGGCGTACTCCTGGCGCTTGTGCTGCATCGAGTCTCGGTAGGTCGGGTTCGTCTTTCCCATGCGGTGCTGGTGTGCGACGGCCGGGGAGAAGAGCGTCACCGGGTCGGTTCCGGAAGGGCCGATTTATCCTTGCTCGGTGCTGTTCATGCCGAGGCCTCCTGAAACTCGATGTGTCCCACGTCGCGCCATGAATCGGCGTGAGTATCGCAGAACCCGATGTTCAGGTTGACCATTGTGTCGTAAGCGAGGTGGTCAGCGTCCTCTGAGCAACCTGGAGTGTGGCAGCCGACAGACGAGGAATAGAGGTCTCCCATCTACGCCACCCCCATGTACTCCTCAAACGCCTCCGCCCAGTCGTCGCGGACGGACGTGGGGTCACAGGTCGTCGTCTCGAAGTACGTCTCGAACTCTTTGGTGTCGGGGTCAAGGCGGTGCATCCGCCATCCGTTGCGGTCAACACGGACCCATAACTCGAAGATCGTGTGATCGCCGTCGACTTTTCCACCCGCCCAGGAGCGGTAGTGCTGTTTGTCCTCGGCGGTGAAGCGATTGGTCTTCACCTGTATCAGCGCGAACGGCAGCCCCTCTTGGAGCCCCATCACGTCAGCGAGTCGGAACGGGTCGTTGTTCCCGTAGATCGACGGAACGCGCTCGGCTCGATACAGGCGGTTGAGGATGCGGCGAGCCTGCCGCTCGTTCCTGTCCCCCTTCTTGTTAGTGTCGACGGTCGTCCCACCGTCAGTAACGAGTATGGGTTTGGTATCACTCACTGAGACCAACCTCCTCTGGGTTCGCCAGGTTGGCGCTACAGCCAGCACAGACCGCTTCTCCGCCGACGTGGTTCTTGCTGTAGATGCCCTGAACGTCACCGTCTCCGATGTAATCACGAATGCACTCGGTGCAGTACATCGAAGCGGTGTCGCCTTCGCGGACGATGAAACAGTACGGGCTACAGGCCTCAATCACCGCGTCGAGGTCCCATTCCCGGCCGCAATCGGGGCAAGCACACAGCTTCCCGCTGCGCTCGCATTCGACCGGCTCGTGACCGTCCTCGCAGAAAAGCCGGTCGTGCTCCCCGATAGACACGGGAATCTCGTCGATGTGGAGGTTGCTGATAGACGTGTTCCCGGAGGTGCGCACGTCGTCACTGCACATCAAGACCACCCTCCGTTTCGACAAAGAGGTTCCCACACCAGACGCAGAACCAGTCGAACTCGTCGTCTTCGTCTGAGACGTCATCGAGTTCTTGGTTTCCGCATCCGTCAACGGGGCACTCGGCAGCGCCTCCATCGGTGAGAAGTTTGTGATGCGTACCCGTCATTCTACCACGGGTCCTCAATGTGGTTGCCGCAGACCGGACAGTGCCGATCGACGTAGTAGGCGGTCGGTGCGCCGTCGTAGAGCTGCTCCATCACATCCATCTGCTGGACGACACCGCAATTTGGGCAAGGCTCTTCGACTGTGTCGACCTTGCTCGGCGCTCCCATCTTCTCCGTCTCAGCCTGCGCAACACCGGTTTCCGTATCTTCCGCCGTTGTATCGCTTGTGTCTGTCATCTTCAGTTGGTCTCTGGATCGCTGATAGTTCCCGCTCGATGCTCACAACTGCTCGTCAATCCACGCCAGCGCCTCGTCCATCTCCGTCGGCATCTCGTCAACGTCCAGGAGGAACATATCCCGGAACGGCTGGCCGAAGACGTAGCGCTCGAGCTTGTCCCTGGTGACGTCATCGGAGACGTCCGTCTCCACCTCGACGACGATCGGCTCGTCCTCCGTGCCGTAGCCGACGATGTCGATCTCGCCTGTTGGGCCGTCGACCTCCGACGCGATTCGGTAGCCCTCCTGTTTGAGGTGGTGGGCCACGGCACACTTGGCGAAGAAGTGCCGGGCGGACTCAGATCCCGAATTGAACGCGACGGCGTCCCGCTGGGGGACGTCCCAGCCGGCGTCCCTGAGCGTCTTTCGGTGGTGGAACTCGCGCTGGGTTCTGACGTTCATGCGTCCTCGTCGAGCGCCTCCTGGACGATGCGGTGGGCGTCCTCGACGCTTGTACGTCCGGGCGTACCCTCCGGAAGTTCCGATAGCGCACGCTCAAGAGTCTCGTCGAGCTGGCCGAGGTCGAGTTCACCAGCAAGGACGCGGCCCTCCGTGTCAGCCTCGATGAGCTCGTTGATGCGCTGCTCCAGGCTCTTGCTCCGCGGGACCGTGTTCTTCCACGCCTGCCAGTCGTCGTCCTCCGCCTGGAACTGATACTTGACCATGTCCTCGTCTGTTTTCGCCACTTCCATTAGCGTTTCTTAGTAGCCGGTGGTGTTACTTAGTCTTTGTTGTGCTTAGTAATTCTTAGTAAGACTTATGGTGCTGGCGAATAGAGTTGTAAGTAGGAAGCGCGGGACGCCGGCCAGAATCAAAGGCCGGGGCGTGTTGGCCCACGCCCGACCGTGCTCCAGAGACCAAGCTGAAGCATGAGCAAATCCGAATCCCAGGGTCAAAACTGTGACCCCACGACGGCCGACGACTCGAACCGGCACGACATCGAACTGCGCGACGTTCGCGACGGGCAGCTCATCGCGAGCTACAACCACGTCGAGCACGGCCGGACGTTCACCGAGGCGTATCACGCGAGCGTCCGCCTGCCGATGGAGTGCCTGACGCTGTTCGAAGATGGCACCGTGGACGTCGCCGAGCTCACCGAGGAAGAGCGTGCGTGGCTCCACTACGAAGACGAGAAGATCGACTTCGGGGGTGCGGCCTGATGTCGAATCAGAAGACCATCACCGGCTGGCTCGTCATCGACTGGAAGCAGGGTAGCCACCGGACGCGGAAGTCCAAGCCCGACAGTCTGGGGACGAACGAACTCCTCGCGAAGCTGAACGTCGACATCGAGATCCCCGACGTGGACGTCCCCGAGCTCGCGCTGCAGATCGACGTCCCCGAACCACAGGTCCACGCCGCGACGCTCGAGGCGCTGGACGACGAGGAACTGCCCGACTGGAGTGATACGGCCACCTCCTACGTCGACGACTACAGCGACCGGCTGCTCGAGGCTGACCGCATCGAACGCCGAGAGCTCATCGACGTGCTGACGGCGAAAGTCCTGACGAGCATCGACACCCGCCCGGACCCCTCGCAGGTCAGGCAGTACATCCGCCGGCTGGCGCAAGATATAGCCGGCGGCGAGGAGGGGAACTGAGATGGATCCACAGTCCCGCCTCGACGAGGCGCTGAAACAGATCGAGATCGTCCGCGAGGACAGAGCAAACGACGTCCTCGATGCGCGGCTGTCCGACGCCAGTACGATCCTCGAGGACGTCCAGGCGGCGCTGGAGAGTGAGAACTGATGGCCGCCGCATGGGAGCTGTTGGTCGGCGGCGCCAGCATCGGCGCGGCGGCGGTCGTCTTCGCGTGGCTCGCGTGGGCCATGGCGAAGACCGAGCTGCAGAAGTACACCGACGAGCAGGTCCGCGAGGCGAAGCAGGAGCTACGCGAGTACGCCCGCGAGCAGGGAGGTGGCCGATGAACGGAATGATGCGGCGCTACCGGAAACAGGCCGACTGGCTTCGAGAGCACGGCTACGATCCGAGCCCGCGCGACCACGAGTCCATGGTCTGTGCCTGTGGCTTCGAGGGCGAGCCCGAGCTGGTCCTGCGCTTCAGCGAGGTAGACGAAACGTCAGAGGACCACGACCTGTTCGTCTGCCCGGAGTGTGGTGACGCATGACCGACGCCGACATCAAGGTCGGCGACGTCTGCATCGACCTCGTCAAGCGCGGGAAGGTCCAGGTCGTGGGACAGCCGGCGCCGTCCGTGGGCGCCCACCAGGACCAGAACGACTACGACATCGCCCAGTACAAGGCGAACGCGCTGCTGGACGTCTCCAGGCCGGAGCCCGTCTTCTCGGTGGTCTACCTCCCCGACGAGCCGAGCACCAGCTTCTCCGGGACCTACGACTTTCCCGCGTCGCGACTGGCCCGCGTACCCGTCGAGGAGGCCAACGACGATCTCCGGCGCCACCAGCACGACCTGGCCGTGGGCGTCCTCGAGGCGGTGTTCGATGCGATGCACCGGGGCGGGATGTTCTCGGAGGACGACATCGACGCGCTCGCTCACCACACCGGCCTTCCGGAGGACCTCGTCGACGAGGCGCGGGAGCTGGCTGAGGTCGAGGAGCAGTTCGGGGATGGTGAGGACGATGCCTGAGACGGCCCACGTCGACCGTCCAGAGCGGCCACGCGCCGCTGACCTGGGCTACCTCGACGCGACCGTCCACACGTACCAGGGACCGGACGATGTCCTCGTCTTCCTCCCCGACGACGAAGACGAAATCCGACACGATTCGGCCGTCGTCGCCGGGCCAGAGAGTCACGTCGACGTCTCGGAGGTGCGATAATGCAGAACTTTCAGTCCGTCTACGACCGGCGCACGCAGTTCGAGATTGTCCGGAGTGAATCACCAGTCTCCGAGGACGGCTACAAGATCGGAGAGCCCAAGCTGCTGCAGTGTGATGCCTGTGGTGCTTCGGTCCTCCTGACCGAGGAACCCAGCCCCGGCATCGACGAGCTGCAGCACGAGCGCGACTGCCCGCAGCGCTACGCGCGAACTGACTCCTGGCGCGAGGCGTTCCTCGGGACGGCCGGGATGGACGCGCCGGTCACGGCAGAGGCAGACGGCGAGAGTACACTGGCGGATTAGAGCGTCGCCACTACGTGTTTTCTGCGTCGGTGTTTGTGACGAGCCCACGAGAAGCTACGTGTGGGTCGTCAGAACGGCGAGAGAAGGAGCCAAACCACTGTCCGATTTCAGCCCAGGTGGTCCCTATCCCGACTCCGAGTCTTCCATGCCGCGATTCGCGACCGCGATGATCCGGTCGGCACTGTCGACGACGCGGTCGGCAGCGTCGACGAACAGCCCGCCGATGTCCTCGAAGTTAGTGGTGGACTCGCCTTCGAAGGCGTCGATAGCGGACTCCAGCCTGTCCCGCGAGTCGCGAGCCGTCTGCCGAGCGTCTTCATATGCCCCTGCCTCGTTGTCGAGCTGGGCGTCGGTCAGTTGCTCCGTCGCGGAGGCGGTGGCGAGGATGTCGTCGCGAAGGCGAGACTCGAGGGCGAGTGTCTGCCTGTTGATCTGCGTATTTTTCTCGCTCATCTCGTCCGCGTCGACGCCGTCGATCTCGCGGAAGGCCGGCGCACTGAGCGACTGGTCCTGGGCACGGATCGAGCCGGCGGCGTCGATCGCGTCGACGGCGTCCTCGAACTCGGAGACCGTCGCGTCGAAGTTGTACCGCTCGCCGGCCGCTTCGGCCGCTGCATCGAACTCGCTGGCGACGACACTGAGGCGCTCCTGCAATTCGGCCACGAAGGCCAACCACTGAATGGACGTCCGGAGGTACCCGATCTGTGTTTCGAGGTCCTCGACGCCCACGTCAGCCGCCTCGTCGAGCGCGTCCTCGGCCTGGTTACACAGTTCGACGACGGGACTCGCCCGGAAGTTCATCGTCCCCGGGCCGACGTCGACGAGTGTCTCGGCGGTTGGTCCCTGGTCGAGGTACGCCTCGTGTGCTTGCGAGACCAGCGCCCGCGACTCCTGGAGGTGATTCTGGGCGAGTTCAGCATCGGACGGCGTCTCGGTTTCCGTGTCCGTCTCGGTCTCGGTCTCTATCTCGACGTCATCCTCGGTTTCGAGGGACTCCGTGGCCGTCGCTGTTGGTGTCGACGTCTCCGTCGGCGTGTTCGTCTCGGTCGGCGTCTCCTCGGCCTCGCCATCACTACAGCCGGCGAGGAGAAGGGCCGACCCAGCGGCGACCAGATACCGGCGTCGGTACATACTCGGTAATCGAGTGGTCTGTGGCTTAAGTGTAGGGCCACTATCAGGCGCGGTCACTCACCTGCCGGAGCGTGGAGCTGATCTCCGAGAGCGCCCCCTCGATCCGACCCCTGGACCCCAGCCTGGCCTCGATCCCGCTGGGCGTGACGTCCGGCTGTTCCCGGAGTTCGAGCGGCGTGGCTGCCGCGGGCAGGTCCAGGTTGTCGAGGGTCAGCGCCTCGAGCGGGTCGAAGGTGACGTCTGCCCGCGGGATGGACAGGTTCGCCGTGTATCTCGGTTCCGAGTAGCGAGTGGCAATCGCGAAGGCGACCTGTTCGGCGGTGTTCTCGCTCGTGACCGCGGGCACCGTCTTGACGAGCTCACGCGGGTTGGCCGACGCGTCCTGGACGGTGTAGCTGCCCGAGATCTCCCGGCGGTAGTCGATGGTGTACTCGGTTCCAGTGGTGAGTGCACCCGTGTCGACCGCCCGAATCTCGCCGTCGGTGTAGTCCATCTCGTAGTCGACGCCGCGGTCGTAGGATTGGCTGTCGTCGTAGACGGACTCCGAGCCCGGGACGATGCCGTCGTTGTTCAGCGGTTCGAAGGACGTACTCGCCTGGAACGTCTCGCCTGAGACCTGCTGGCTTGCGCCCTTGATGGTGACCGACTCCCAGACGTCCATATTCTTCTTGATGGTGACGTCGCCGAGGTCCGGGTCGGAGTCCGCGACCCGCTGCCCGGGTTGCGTGAAACTCACCTGCGGATTGCCGTTCGCGTCGAGGTTGTAGCTCCAGAGGAAGTCCTCGCCAGCGATGTCCGTGATGACCGTCTTGAGGTCGTTGTCGAAGCGCCGGTCCACCAGCAACGTCTCCAGGCGAAGGTCGCCGTAGAGTTCCCATGCGTCGATTCGCTGGCCGGCGTAGCCGTACCTGGGCGTCTCGTCTCTGGCGCCATTCGGCGACCACCGCGAGAGGTCGACGCGAAGCCGCACGGACGGACTCTCGTTGGGAAAGTCCACGTCGACGGTGCTGGTGTTGTCTTCAGTGCCGTCGTCAGGGAGCCAGGTCTGGCCGCCGTCGTTGCTCACCTGGAGGCGTTGCTCGTTCGAGGTGTCGTCGATGGTGAGGGAGGCATTCGCGGAGAGCACGGCAAACGGCGTGTCGGCCGCCGATGGCTCCACGGTGACGACGTCCGGGTGCGTCTCCGGACCGTCGAGATACCCACCTGGGGAACTGAGCGTGTTGTCGAAGGTGTAGTCGAAGGAGCCGAAGCGCTGACCGGCGTCGTAGATTGCCACGCAGTCGATGAAGATCTCGTCGGTATCCAGCGAGTCGATGCGCCGGATTCGGCAGGTGTGCGTTCCTGGCTGCAGTTCGCCGAAGCTGTCCGTCGGATCGGCCCGCTCCCACTGGACTTCGTCGAACCCATCGTTACCAACGGTGATGTCCCCGATCACCTGTCCGTCGATGTCGACGCGCAGTGTTGGATTCGTCGTGACGTCTTTCGACGTCATACGCACCTCGGCCCAGACCTCGTCGAGGGTTGACCCGGACACGTCGTAGGTGGGAATCGTGTAGTCCACCTCGAAGTCAAATTCGATGGCGGCGAGTTCCGGACTGCCGTCGTTATCGACGTCGTCCTGGGGCAACAGCCCCTGTGCAGCACCCTGCTCGAAGGCGTCGTTCGACTCCAGGCTCACGAGATCGGGCTCGGGAAGCGACCAATCCCCCAGGAGGCCCAGCCAACAGGTCTGCAGCGGTTCGATCCCGCCGTTGGTGATCGTCAGCGGGAGGTCGCTCGCCGGGTTGACGAGACTCTCTAACTCCTGCTGGGTGTCCGGGTCCTGCAGGAGGCTATTGGTGAGATCGCCACTCTCTGGCTCGTCGACGTCCGGCGAATAGCTCGTCTCCGTGTCGACAAGGTTCTCCACCGCGACACTCGGTCGCTCCGAGCGGTAGGATACCTGGACCCTGTCGCGGAGTTCCTCCCCGCCGATGCCGTGGAGGATGGTTCGGTCGGTCCGCTGCTCGACTTCCCGCAGGGTGTCGATGGGTGCCTTGACGCCGTCCAGGTAGACGGCCATGTCCGTCTCGCCCTCGAGCGCCGGGTCGAGCCACGCCTCGGACTTGCGGACGGGGATGCGAACTTCGGGGAGGGCGTTCAGGCTCGGGAGGACGACCGGGTCGTCGAGGACGTCCGGCCGGAGGACTCGCCCTGTCTCCGGGTGGACGATCTCGACGGTCCAGCCGAGTGATTTCACGAGGTGCATCGGTCACTCCCAGGGGACGCCTTCTCCGTCTCTGGTCAGGTCGCGGTACTTGACCGACCCGGTGACGATGTCGGTGTACTGCGCACGGGCAGTGGGGTTCGCGAGGATGCTCGCGCCGTTGTGGTACTCCGAGAGCCAGTCGACTTTCGTCCTCGCGTCCGGGTGGGCCGATCCCTGGCCCAGGACCGTGCCGTCCACGGCGTGCATCCGGTAGTCGTCCGCGCCGTGCTTCACGATGTAGAGTGTCATCGGAACATGAAGCGAATGTCGAGGTACTCCCTGTCCTCGGAAGCGTTCGTGTCGTCCGACGAGTTGGCGTTCCGCACCTGGACTTCGTAGTTGACGCCCGCCGTCAGTTCGCGGATGCCGAATATCTGTGGGTCGTAGGTGTCTTGGACATTCTGCATCTGGTTGTACAGGACGTTCGCGCCGTTCGTCACGTCCCGGAACCTGATCGCCACGTCATCGCCCGTCGACGCCACCCTGATCTCTGCCTGCGCATCGATCAGGTACCAGCCAGTTTTCGCCGGCGTGAACTGATAGGTAGAGGTGTCGAACTCGCCGTTCTCGTCCTTTTTCTCGGTGTCGAGTTGGAGCGTCTCCCAGGCCCCTGCCGCGAGTGACGTGTCGGCACTCGGGTAGACGCTAACCAGCGTCTCGCCGGTGACGTCCATCCCGTTGACGTTCGAGAAGCTGCTCGACCCCTGGCCGTCGAAGTCCTGGCCGTCGTGCAGGACGGTCCCGTCGTGTTCCGAGTCGCCGTGGCCGTCGAGAGCAGTCAGGTCGGCGTCGATGTCGTCGATGGTCTTCGCCGTCAGGTCGAGGTTCAACTCCGCCGTCTCCGGGTGGGCGACGTCGCTCGTCGACTCCTGACCCCGCTCGACGGTCAGTTCGTCGTTGGTGAGGTCGCGCCCGGTGACGCGGACGATCTCGACGTCCGGGTCTGTGTAGGGCGACCCGTTCGCCGCCGGATCCCAGAGGACGAGGTTGTACTGCCCGTTCGCCGGGTCCGGAAACACGCTTGCGTCGGCGACCGAGATGGTCGTCGCGCCGCTGCTGATCGATGCCGATACCGCGCCGGTGACGAAGTTCTCAGTTTGATCGAGTACCATGTGTTATTTCACCTCAGAGCGGGCGAGGACCCGCTGACTCGGCGCCGCGTCGAAGTGCTGGTCGGACGCGATGGGTGCGAGAACGTCTTCGAGGTCGGTGGGGACGGTCCCGTTCGATGGCTGTCTGACCACGAGGCGCTCGAGGCCGCGCTGAATCGACAGCACCGTCGCGTGAATGTCGCCCGTCGTGGTGTCTTCGAACTCGGCGAAGACCTGCACCCGCGCCGGGCCGATGGTTTCGAGGTCGGCGTCGAACAGCGCGTAGTCGCCGTGGGCGAGGCTCACACTCGTCCACGAGCTGGACCCATCGTCCCACGTCCACGCCTCGATGACTCCGTTGGGCTCGTCGAAGCGGACTCGCAGGAGACCGTTGTCGACGATCGGGGCGCCGTCGAACTCGAATCCGGTGTGGAACGCGTGGGTCCACTGCGTGATCTCGACGGTGCCGCCACTACCATCCGCGAAGCTGGCGTACTTCGCGTCGGGCTCGCCGACGTCGTCCCAGACTCGGACGTCCACGCTCCCCTCGGCATCGAATGGCAGTTCGTAGACCAGCGTGGGGTCGTCGAAACTCGCCGCCGTCGGATCGTAGCGGTCGACGTTGCCGAACTCCGCGGCGACCGTCTCCTCGACCGACGCAACCTCGCTTCCCTGCCTGGCGTCGAACCACCGAACCTTCGATGCCTCCGCCGGGACGCAGACTCTGGCGTCCAGTTCGCGAGCGGTGATTCGTCCGGACCCGAGGATCCCACCGCCGAGGATGCCCCCGCCGTAGGTGCCCGAGCCTGTGGCCGACAGCCCCGTGTTGGCGTACTGGAGCGAGGTCTTGACCGCCCGCCAGTGCGTCTCTCGCGTTCCGGCCTTGTCCAGGCGGACGTCGTACTGGAACGCGTCAGTGGTCGTCTGGTGGGCCGGGTTGACGTCGACGCTGGAGAGCTCGTAGTAGCCCCGCCGGTCCCCGAGGGTGGCTGCGTCGGGATCGTACAGCGCAACGCCCGAGTAGTCGCTCTCGCCGAGGCTGTCCAGCTCGTCGGCGAGCTTCTTGCTGAACGTCGGGCCGAGTCGGAAGTGTCCCCGGAGGCGGAGATCGACGCGTTCGGTGGCGATGTTCTCCGTGGCGACGCCGCCTTCCTCGAGGAGCCCGGCGACGTCGACCCGCGAGGAGACGCCCTGCGCTGGCGGCGTGGTCGCCTGGCTATCCGGCAGTGGGACGAGGTAAAGTTGCGTGGTCATGGCTTACTCGTCGGGGATGATGTCCGCCGCGTCCTGCGCCGCACCGATGGCGTCCTGTATCCAATCAGGTGCTTCGGCACCGCCCCAGAGAGCGACGTGGGACATGGTGATCGACCCCGTCATGGACGGCGGATCGTCCACGGGTTTGTCGACGTTCGTCTCCCGTATCGCGACCGGCATCGGCTGTCCGAACGCACCGGCGTCGATGTTGCTACTGTCGACGTTCGAGATCTCCCCGTCGGTCCACTCGCCGTGGTGCAGGCGAGTCGTCCCGCCGGAGTCGCTCTTTGACTTGGCCAGCCAGTACTGGAGGATCTGCAGCCGCGTGATGGGCTTGACGTCCGCGCCAGAGGCGTCCGTCGTCGTGACGTTTCCTGGCCCGGTGCCGCCGTCACCGTCGCCCCACTGGATGTCTTCGACGCCAGTCTCGAAGGCGAGCGTCACCTGCCAGTCGCCAGCGCCGCCGTCGATCCAGAACCCCGTCCGACGGTCGGCGTCGAAGCTACCCGTCCCTGGCGTCTGGTTGATGACCTCGCGAAGATAGTTGCCCCGCTCGCCCATCAGGTAGGACTTGACGAGGTTGCCGGAGATCTCCAGGCCGCGGTTGAACTCGAACGTGGCCGTCGCACTCTCGCCCTCGATCTCGAGGTACGCGTAGTTGGTGAGCGTCACCGCGGACCCCCGCCACTACGCGATGCGTTCTCGATACGGCGCTCCAGATCACTCAGTTCGTCCTCTCGTTCGCGCCGCACCTCCTCGATGATTTCATCGCGGTTTGCGCCCTCGACGGTCACGTCGTAGGTGGGACTCGAGCGGATCTGCGGGCTGGCTGACGATGGAGTGCCCACGTCGTCGGGGAGCGTTCGCATGCCCGACTGCCGTTCCGGCGCGTCAGGAAGGGGGTCGAGGATGCCCGTCCGCTCCTGGTTGCGGCGGATGGCCTTCCGCGTACCCTTCGAGAGGTTCGACTGGGTCCGTTCGTTGCCCGTGTACCGTCGCCCCTCCTTAGTGACGTCGGGCACTTCCTTGCCGGTGAGATCCTCGATCTTCCCCTCGACGAGTTCGGAGATGTGGACGGCGCCCATGACCGTCGCGAGCGTTGCGCCACCGAGGATGAGCGTGCTGATGCTGACCGGAGCCAACAGCGTCGCGAGCGTCGCCCCGCCGGTACTGAGCAGCGACGAGACGCTGACGCTCGTGAGGAGCGTGCCGACGCTCGTCCCCGTGACGAACGACGCGATGGAGGCTGTTCCAGTGATAAACACGCCCAGGCCCGTCACCGTCTCGACGTAGTCGGGCAGCGGTAGCGGGCCAGTGATGAGGTCGCCCAGGTTGTTCAGCGGGTTGATGACGTCGGCCGCCTCGAGTTCTCCAGTGACAAGGTTCTCGAGGATGGCCTTGCCCGTGAACAGCACCGCAATCGAAGACGCGCCTCTGACGAGCGTCCCCAGCGAGGCCTTGCCGAGGAAGCTGGCGATGGTTCCGCCGCCGAGCCCGCCGATCAGGCCACCCGCGCCACCCGAGATGAGTCTGCTGGCTCCGGCACCACCGAAGAAGCCGCCGAGCCCGCCACCGCCACCGCCGTCGTCGATGCTCTCCAGCAGCTCGACGGCGGTGTCCATGAGCGCCGTTCGCTCGCGTGCCATGCGGAACATCCGCCGGCCTCGGCGACCGGTCATGCCGGACGTGCCGCCGTCACTCCGGACTGCTCGCGACGCCGGGCCAGAGCCACCGCCGATGGCGATGTCCGAGAGGCCACTCTCCAGCTTGCTCCTCGCGGAGCGGACCTCACTCTCCGGCAGGACGATGCTCAGTTCGGCCTCGGTGCTGAAACTCGCCATTCAAGTGTCCTCCAGGAAGGGGTGCCAGCGGCGATCGTGGGATTCGACGCTGGCGTAGACTGCCAGCAGGTCCATGTCGCGGAGCGACATGTCCTCGATCACCGCGGGGCTGTGTCCGTGGGCGAGGGCGACTGCTCGGCAGTAGTCTCGCCACTCTCGCTCTGTGACGCCTCGGCCTGCTTCTCCCGTACCAATTCTGTAAATTCGTTTCCCGTTTCCTCGCTCAGTCCCGACAGCGACGCGATCTTGCCCTCGGCCCACTCCAGGAACGTGATGCGGACCTCGTCGTAGAGCGTGTGGACCGTCTCCTTGAAGTCCTCCGCCGTCACGTTCTCGGGGTCGTGCTCGAGGTAGGGGGCCTCGTGCGTCCCAATGGCGACGAAGGGGACGCGCTCGGGGAGCTCGTCGTGCTCGTCGCAGAAGTCCTCGACGCGCTTGCGCTCGCCCTCCGAAAGCTCCGCCAGCGTGATCTCGTCGACGCCCCACTGCTCCTCGGCCCACTCGAGGGCGTTGATCTGGCTGCGGAGTTCCTCGCCCGCCTCCGCGAAGGCCTGTGCCTTCTGGGCGTTGTGCTGCCACTCGACGAGGTCCTCGGCGACGTCTTCCATCTCGCCGCGGAGGCGCTCCTTCTCGGCTTCGAAGTCGATGGTCTTCGTTCTGAGCGCCATGGATCAGGCCACCGCGATGTCGGTCACGTGGAAGTCCGTCGGGTCGGTAATGTCCGTGTCCGCCGCGACGAGGTCGCTCCAGTTGTACGACGTCGGCTGGAGACCACTGAGGTTGTACGTCGCGACCGTCCCGCTGCTGTTGGCCACCTCGAACGACCCGCTCTGTTTGTCGATGCTGTCCTGGGGCGTCGTCGCCGTACTCGAGCCGTAGGCGAACTCCCGACGCGTGCCGTCCTCGAGGATGGCCTGCAGCGACGCCGAGGGTTCGTAGGCCCCGACCACCGCGTCGACGGGCTCGCGCTGCTGCCCACGTCGGAAGCGGGCCATGCCAGCCACTTCCAGCGAGAAGCTCTGAAGCTTGCTGACCGACGTGGCGTCCAGCTGCACGTCGCAGGCGTGGGACGGGACGGCGTCCGCGACGGACGGCTGCGTGATGCTCGCCGGCGTCGTGAGATCCTTCTCGGTCCCGTAGATGATCGTGAGGTCGACCGTGACGTCCTCGCCCTGCTGCCAGTTCCACGTGACCGACTCGACGGCCGCGCCGGCCAGGAACCGCTCCTCCGTGCTGCCGAGTACGTCCGCGCCGAGATACCACGTGGCCGTCGGCGCGAGCATCGCCTCGCTCGCGAGTGCCGTCCCGGCATCGGCGAAGACGAGATCGTGGAAGTTCGTATCGGTCAGCGTGAACGTGACCGACAGCGCCCCCTCGAGGTTGCCCTCGCGAGAGCCGGCCGGCCTGGGGTCGTCCGGCTGGCGGGCTCGCGTGAGGGCGTTGTCGAGACTGGCCTCACTGACCTCGACGTCGATGCCCGGCTGGTAGTACGTCGGATCGGCCGGGAGGGACCCGTAGCTGTTCTCAGACGCGAAGGCCACCTCGGCAGAGCCGGCCCCCGTCATGCGATACCTCCGCTACTGTACGCTGTGCTCATCATGATGAACTCCTGAAAACTGCCGCGTGGTCGCCTCGACGCCCGCCGCGGCGACGGACGCGTCGGTGGCGTACTGAAAACTGGATGCCTGGATCAGTCTGGCCTGAACATGCGGAAGAAGTCCAGCCTGCTTGGAGTGGCGATGTAGAGGATGCCAGCCGCCAGCACGAGAAGAGCGACTTTGGCGAGCGAAGCTGGATCTCCACCAATCGCTGCGATTAGAGCTGCCGGGACTCCAGAGAGGATGGAAAGTACGGCATCAGTCACCTTCGCCGCTACCTCCCCTCCGATTGTGAGGGCCACGAAGAGGCCTAACGCATAGCCAGGCAACTCTGAAAGCGAAGGGGGCTCCATTACCAGGGGTAATGCCTTCGAGAAATAAATACTTTTCAGGCTCTACGGCAGGTCCTCGAAGCCGTTGAACAGAACGTCGAAGTCGTAGCGGTAGTAGTCCGCATAGTTGCTGGAGAGGTCCTGGTCGTTCGCCGTCCGCAGGTCCGTGTACGTCGTGTTCGGCCGATCCGAGACGCTGGGGAACGTCCGCTCCTGGAGGATCGCCCTGCGGATGGTCTGGACCAGGTCGTCCCACGGGACGCCATCGGAACCATCGGCGTCGACGTGGCCCCACTTGGAGTGGTGCAGCCCCTCGATGCGAACGCCGACGACCGCCTGGACGTCGTGGTCGTACTCCGTCCCGATGGCGTCGGTCGTCCGATCCGCCAGCGTCGCCCCGACGTAGTTGCTGCCCCGTAACTCGGCCGTGACCGTGTGGACGTCCTGCTCGAGAATCTCCGAGGCGTCGCGGTCGATGCGCTCCAGCGGGACGTCAGCCAGCGGCGTCCCGTAGTTGCTGTCGATCGCGTCGAGGACGAACTGGACCTCTGGGGCTGTCACGAGCGTAGCACCTGCTGCAGGCCGTTCAGCGCGTCGCGGATGGCCCTGGACTCGGGGATGCCCGGATGGTCCACCGAGGGGAAGAAGACGCGCCAGCCGGACTCGAACTGCCCACCTGCGCCTCTCGCCTGGTCGAACTCCTCGCGCACCCAGTCGGGCGGGTTCTCCCAGACGAAGCTCAGGATGGGGTTGCCGTCGATCGTGTGTGGACTCACACCGAACTCCCAGCGGCTCATCTGCTCGGACACCCAGCCCACGGTCACCGAGATCGTGTCGCCGCTGCGGTCGACCACGGGCGTCCCCAGGCTGTCGATGGTACTCTCGACGTCGTAGCCCTGCCGCTTCCCGTAGGAGCGCAGGTTCGAGTGGACGAGCTCGACGAACTGGAATACGAGGTTCGCCTGCCGACCCGTGAGTTCGTGTTCCACCTCGTCGAGGACGGCGTCGCGGAGCGAGTCCTCGAAGTCGCTGGCGAGCGTGGTCATCAGGGTGTCACCGCGTCGGGTTCGAGGAGCTTCTGGGCCTTCTCGCGGAACTGTTCGGCCAGCGTCTCGACGTTGTAGATGGTGGCGTTCTCGGGAATCTGGATGGCCGCCTCCTGGGCGAACTCCGCCGCCGCGAAGCAGGCCACCGCCCGCCGGATATTCCGCGGGATGCCGTCGTGGCCGTAGTGCCAGTCGATGTAGACGGCGTTGCTCAGGCTGGCGATGTCGTCGTCCAGCGAGTGGACGTCGATGTACAGCTCGGAGATGCCGTCGTTGTTGGTCCGGGCCCAGAAGTCCTCGCCGCGGTGCGTGAGCCCCGCGCCACCATCGTACCCGCTGTCGCTGACCCAGTCGGTGTACGAGCCGTCCTCGCCGATGATGTGCAACGAGTTGATGGCGTCGACGTCCTTCCGGTCGAGCCGGATGCGCGTGTAGGCCGGGGTGCTTTCGTCGTAGCCCTCGATGTACTCGCCGGTGGCGATTCGGATCTCCTCTTTCGGATCGCGACGCAGCTCGCGTCGACGGCGGTCGTACCGCGGGTCGGACTCGAGAAGCGCGTCGCTGTTCTCGCGATGGCGGTAGCGCTCCTCCTCGCTGGCGCCGTGGACCATCCCGCCGTGCCGGGGGATTGAGTGCTCGTCGTCCCTGGTCTTTGGGTCCTGCGGGATGGTGATGGTCGACGCCTCGGAGAGAATGTCGTCTCCGGTGGAGGCGTACCAGTGGCGCTTGTAGGTGCGCTCCAGCCAGATGGACTGCGAGGCGATCGCGTCGACGGCGATGTCGTTGTCCTGCGAGAGGTCGCCCGGGAGGTCGGCCTCCCGCAGCGCTCGCCGAAGATCCTCCAGTGTGCAGTAGCCTTCGGCCATGATTACCAGTCCTGTTCCCAGGTTGTGGAGTATTCCGCGTCGCCGGTGGTTCCGGCGTTGATGCAGACGACGGCGATGTCGTCACGGGGCAGGTTGCGCTTTGCTTCGAATCCTTCGCTGCTGGCGCCCTTCTGGAACTGTGTCCCTGTTGGTGTCAACACCGCGTGGCCCATCTGATACCCGCCGGGATCAGTCGGACCCGACGAGGTTGAGCCAGAGTCGTCGACGATCGTGTCGACATCAGTTCTCGTTTGCATGACGTTGTTCGAACTTGTCCAGGACGCCGGCGTTCCCCAGGAGTCGCCACCGCCGAAGGCGACGTTCGAATCGGCGAACGCGTAGATGGCGACCTTTACCGTCGTATCCGCACTGTAACTCAGCGCTGATAGTTCCGACAGTTGGACATTCACGATCGACCGGTCAGGGTCGACGCGGAATGCTCGCACGGGCTCCCACACGTCGGTCGAGGTGGTAGTGCCCTCGAAGAGTGCCGCCTTCGTCCGCGTCTGCGGCGTCGTCGTTCCGAGGTTGACCTGTGCGAATGAACCGGCCTCGAGTACCAGACCGGTCGTCGAGCCGGACGCCGTGACGGAGAAGTGACACGGGAGGTTGCCGGTCCGCGAACCGCGGCTGGTGTCCGCCGAGAACTTCCCGATGACGGGATTTTCCTGGTCGCCGTTGTTCGGATAGGAGCGTTCCCAGCGCTGCCGAGTTACATCGTACCACCCGGTCTGAAGCTTCAGTCGGCCAAAGACCGTCGACGGAATGCGGATGTCGAGGTCTTCTTCGCGGTAGACCTCCGATCCAGCTCGCTCCAGGACGAAGTCCGCCTCGTCGTCGGCGTGGCTACCGTTTTGCTCCATGTACCAGCCGTCAGTCCCGTCGTAGAGGCCGACCCGTATGCTGTCGCCGGACTGAAGTGACTGATTGATGGCGAACGCCCAGGTGGTCGCGAGTTCGTACTGGACGACGTAGCGTGGACGTTCCGCGCTCTCGAGCGTGACCGTCTCGCCCGCCGCAGGAGAGAGTTCGTGCGTGTCGTCCGAGTGCGTGTACTGGCTTACGCTTCCGTACTCCGGAAAGACCCGACTGCCGTCGACGTAGAGCCGGTGGCGCTCGGGATTGTACGGGTAGTGCGCCGCGACGTCGAGAACGTTCGTCCGTGCTGTGACGTCGTTCCCGAACGCGTCGCGGGGCACGGTCACCCGCCCCCGGCTGACAGGTAGATGTCCGCCGAGTCACCGGCTCCGCCGGATCCGGTGGAGCACCGAATACGGACTTCCTCGACGCCGGTCTCGAAGACCTCGTCGTAGTCCGCGCTACCGGTGTGCTCGGTGCCGACGTTCTGAATCCAGCTCCCGCCACGGGGCTTCGCGTCCCACTGGTAGGAGGCTGCGGCCTCGCCGCGGATGTGGAGCGAGACGATCGTCGCGCCCGCCATCTCAACGGACACGGTGTTGCCGGCGTCCTCGATGTCGATCGTCTCGTTGGCGGTACGCGAACCCACTGGTCAGTCCTCCTGGTCGTCGCCGTGGTAGGGACACTCGTCAGCGGGCCGGTCGCACGTGCCGCCGTCGGAGAGATCCGCGCCGCACACGTCGACGTCGTCCTCCTGGTCGTCGCTGCTGTTCTCGACGTACTCGAAGTCGCCGCGCTCCTCGACGAGGTACTCCGCGTCGCCCTCGGAGACGTCGGCCGTGTCGCCGCGTTCGAACTCGCCGATGCCGCGGACGTTGACGCGCCCGCCCACCGTCTTCTCAACCGTGGGCATGGTCAGGCGCTCCCGGTGGCGAGGACGACCCAGCCGCTCGCGCTGCCGTCGATGTTCAGCAGGGTCGCCGTTGCACCAGCGCTGTTGATGTTGCTCGGGCCGGTCCCGACGAAGTCGGCATCGTCGAACGACAGTACCGGCGTGTTCGATCCGCCGTTGTGGATGACGGTGACGACGTGACCCGCTCGCTCGTTGTTCGAGAGGTCGACGCCGTTGGTCCCGTCGGGGTTGACCACGGCCGTCCGTGTGTCGGTACCCGGCGCGACGGCGGATCCGTTCCCAGGCGACAGCGTCTCGACGTAGGACCCGTCAGAGCCCTCGAAGTGGTCACGAATCCGCGCGTTCGTGGTGGGTTCGGTCATGGCGACCGATCACCCGATGTTGTTGACGAGGACGCCGGCCTGCATCTCCTTGATCTGGAAGTCGAACTGGCCCTCCATCCAGTTGCGCGAGTGCAGCCGGTCCTCGTGGACCTTGTCGGTGTCCGTGGTCTGGTCGAGCTCCATCTCCTCGAACAGGCCGAAGGCCAGGTTCGAGGGGTCCGTGAGCATGGCGTACTCGTCCGGCCACTCGTTGATGCCGATGACGTCGTAGCTGAAGGGCGTGATCTCGGAGTCACCGAAGACGACGGCCGAGCCCAGGGGGTCCTCCCGCTCGGTGAGCGAGAAGACGTACTCCTGGACCTTGTCCGGACTCATCAGGAACACGACGTTGTCGGGGTCGCGGTAGCGCGAGTCCAGCGTCTGGATGGCGTCGTTGAACATCTGCGTGTCGGGGGCCGCAGATGCCTGGTCGTAGGTCGGCATCGAGGAGAGTTCCGAGGCACCGGTCTCCTCGAGACCGATCCGGGTGGAGGACCCGTCGTCGCTCTGCGTGTCGTCCTCGGCGCGGGCGATCCAGCCGTCCCAGGTGTCGTCGAGGGTGGAACTGCCGACCTGGGAGTAGGTGGACTGGAGGTCGCCCGAAGAGGCACCGGCGCGGATGCCGATGATGCCGACGTCGTTCGCCCACCGCTGGACGAACTGGTCGACGATGTAGGAGCCGAACTCCTCGGGGCCGTAGTGCGTGTTCTTCAGCGCGTCACGCGTCGGCTCGACGAGGACGTAGTAGGACTTGTCCGTCGCGTTGAACTTGACGTAGCCGGAGTCGACGCCGGAGTTCGTCGTCCGGGAGCCCTCCTCGCTGCGCTGGTTGCCCGAGAGGACGGGCACGCCGAACTGCGGCACCTCCTGTTCGAGGCGCGCCAGCGTCATGGTGTCCGAGAGGCCGAGGATGTTGACCTCCTTCTGCATCCGCTCCAGGAACTCTTCGGTGACGTCCGACGGCAGCTGGAAGCCGTCCAGCGTCGCCAGGTCGACGTCCTTGCCGTAGTGGAGCGAGTTCTGATTCTGCTGTCGCACTGCGTCGATGGAGTTGGTACTCATGTCGAAGTCACCTCAGGAGAGGGCCTTCCCCAGGCCATCCAGCCCGCTGTCGGACTCGTCCGTCTCGGCGCCGGCGTCGATCTGGTCGCTGTAGCCGGCCTGCTTGCTGATGGCGTCGATGCGAGACTCGAGGTTCTTCGCCCACTCGGGCTTCTCCTCGGTCTCACTGTCGGTCGCCTTGGCCTCGATCTCGTCGACGCGCTCGGCGAGATCCTTCGCCCACTCCGGAGCGTCGGCCATCGGGTCGTCGGTACTGTCCTCGTCGGCGTCCTTCTCGGCCTCGAGGTCGTCGATGCGGTCGTTCAGGGCCTTCGCCCACTCCGGGGCGTCGGCCATCGGGTCGTCGTCGTTGCTCATGTCTGTGGTGTCGTCCGCGGTGTCGCCCGCGGGGGCGTCGTTGTCGACCTCGTCCTCCTCGTCCTCGTCTTCGTCCTCTCCGTCGTCGCCGTGGTCACCGGCCCACTCGCGAGCGTCGTGCTCGGAGAGGTCGAAGTCGACCGAGTCCTGGTCGGTAAACCGCGTCATGCCGTGGTCGACGCCGGCGTCTTCGAGGACGTCCAGGCTGGCGTCGATCGACGCCATGAGGCTGTCGCGGTTGGCCTTCGAGAGCGTTCGGCCAGCCTTCGCGGCCGTCTGGTCCGGGGCCTCGGGGGACGAACGGTCGTCTGCCCCGTCATCGGTGCCAGAGAGGACCGAGAGGAACGCCTTGCCGGCCCGGGAGAGCACTGTCTGCTTGCCCGGCTCCGACGAGCCGTCGGCCTCCATCGCATCGTTGAGCACGTCCCAGAGGCGCTCGGCCTCGGCCTCGCTGTGGCCGCGCTCCAGTGCCTCCTCGATGAAGGCGTCCTGGTTGCCGACGTGCTCGGCCAGGCGCTTCTCGGCGTCGGCCTTCGCCTCGAGGATCTCGGCGTCCGGCACCGCCGGGATGTCGACTGCACTGACCTCCCGGATGATGCCGTCCGTCAGCTCCCAGACGAGCTCGTCGTCGGGCACCTCGGACGTGTCGACGTCGTCGACCTCGTCCTGTTCGTAGGGGCCGTCCCAGTCGACCTGGATGGCGCCGATGGAGTAGCCCTCGAGGATGCCGTCGTCGATGAGGTTCCAGAGGTCGCCGTTCTCCACGGACCACTCCTGGACCCACGAACCGGCGTCGACAGTCTGCCCGCCGATCTCTTCGCTCTCGTCGAGGACCTCGTTGCGGTCGAGTTCCATCCAGCCGTCCGGCCAGACGGCGTGCATGATGCCGCCGCCGGCCTGGCCCGCCTCTTCGAACGTGCCGAACTGCTCGGCGAACGCCCGGATGGTGTCCTCGCTCGCGAAGTCGTTCTGGAGGTCGACCTTGTCCGGCACCATCACGATGCCGGCGGCCACCTGTTCGTCGTCGTCCTTCGTGACGAAGGCGACGTCTTTCCGGAAGGCCGTGCCGCCGGCCTTGGTCACGGGTGGCATGTGTCAGCCCTCGTCATCGTCGTCGGCGTCAGCGTCGGCGTCCTTCGTCTTCCCGAGCTTCTTGGCTCGACCGGTCGAGAGGACGCCGCGCTTCTCGCCGCGTGCTGTGTCGTTGCTCATGTGTGGTCGAAGAATCCTGTTGCCCGGTCGAACCTCACCAGGGGAGTCGGGGCGCTCCCTGGGTCATCGGTGTGTCGCTTATCTCGTTGGATCGAACGCTTCAGCAGTGTCGGAGTGCCCGCACTGCATACAGGCGAACTCCCAGACGGCGTCGGACTCGTCTGCGCGGTCGAGTTCATGCGCCTCGATGCCAGCACTCCCGTCGCAGTTCGGACAGAGACCGCCGATCTTGTTTCGTCGGAGTTCTTCACGGACGACGGTTCGGATCTGCTCGATTTCGGTATCGGTGAGTGTCATAGCGGGATGTCCTCCGGTGGATCGTCCGGCATCTGCCCCTCGGGCAGTCGGTCGTGGAAGTTCGTGATCTCGATGTAGGGGTACTCCAGCCGGATGGAATCGTAGTGGTAGCCGCCCGCGCTGCTGGCGTTCACCAGCCCGGACCACTCCGTCGTCGGGACGTCGACGTAGGCGTAGAGGCTGCTTTGGCCCTCTTCCCGCAGGAAGGATAGGTATAGCTCCTGCTCCCCGAAGTCGTACAGCCCCTCGTCGAGGTTCGAGCTGTTGAACTGCACCGTCTCGATCGGGTCCTTCGATATCAGTTGCTCCTTGACCTCGTCCCAGTCCCGCTCGCCGATCTTGTTCTCTGGCGGGGGAAGGTACGCCGCTGTCTGCCCGGGGCCGCCGTCATCGCCGCCGACCGGCTGCGTGTCGCTTCCCACGTCGGCGACGAGCGTCTGGCCGTCGACAGGGTGGTCCTCTGGCAGTGGGTCTTCGCCGATCATCTCGAGGGCGCGGTTCACGGGGACGGCCCCACGGACGGCGCGGATCTTTCGCTCTGCGACCGACGCGTCCTCCTTGGGCTGGTCGGCGCCGCGGAGTTCGTACTCGATGGTCCAGTCGGTGACGCCCAGTGCCTCCTGGTGGATGATCTGGAACAGGCGCTCGGCGAACTTGTGCTGCTCCGGCGCGATGACGTTGTTCGCGAAGTCAGCGACCTGCTCCTGAGAGTTGCTCCGGTTCGAGGTCTGCGTGACGCCGATGAGGATGGGCGGGACCTCGTGGACCTTGGCGATCTCGTGTTCGTTCTTCTCGCGAAACAGCCGGAAGTCCATCTCCTCGGAGATGCCCTGTCCCAGCGGTTCGAGTTCGATCTCCAGGTCAGTCCCATCGTCGCCGAAGCCCTGCTCGTCGACGAACTTCTCCACCTCGAGGATGACCGCCCGGTGGTTCTCCTCGCGGAGACCGTCGAGCATCTGCCGGAGGTCCTTCCGGGACTCCTCGGAGAGTTCGCCCCCGGTCACCTTGATGGCGAACCGCGGGATGGTGTCGTTGTCGAAGAAGTCCCGGTTGTAGCTCTTGGCCGCCTCGTCGGCGGAGATCGTCCGGATGGCGCTCACCCAGTCGGGGACGCCGTAGTCCTGTTCCAGCGGACTGGGGTTGCGGATGAAGATGAGTTCGTTCGCGGGCTCGTTGTCCAGCGGCTCCGCGCTTCCCATCGCGACGTCGCCGTTCTCCTTGTCGACGAAGATGGGCTCGCGGGTGTCGTCTTCGCCCTGGCCGCGGTAGCGATCGCCGGCGACGCCGAAGAAGCGACGACGGCCGTGGCGAACCTGTACGTATCCTCGGGCATCCATCCCGTCGGGTGAGTCGTGGTCGATGGCGCGGTCGTCGTCCTCGCCGGTCCGGGGCTTGCGAACCCGGACGGTGTTCGCAGGGACGTGCGCCAGGCCGACGGGGTCGCCCTCGGCGTTCGCGAGGATCTCGAGGCAACACCACCCGATGGAGTGGTAGTCCTGCCGGGCGAGTTCCTTCACCTCCTCTGGAGTGGTCGGCTCGGCCGACCGCTGCGGTCCGGTCTGCCAGCGCGACTCTCGGGATCGCCAGAAGTCCTCGACGAGTTCGCGTTCCTCGTCGCTGGCGTCGTCCGGGTCGACGTCGTCGACCGGGACGATCTCGAAGCCAAAGCCCACCTCGTAGCGAGCCTTCTTCCGGACGGCCGCGGCGTGCGTCTCGTTCAGTTCGAGGAAGGCGGCGAGCCGGTCTGGGTTGTAGGGTGGCTTGATGCCCTTCCCCAGGTGCCGGATGCGCCGGTCGGCCAGCTGCGTGCTGTTGGTGGCCTTCGATAGTTGGCTCTCGCCCCCGACACCCTCGACGTTGACTGAAACCTTGCTGTCGTCGTTGCTCATAGGTACGAAATGCCTCCGCTGCTGTCGGTCTCTTCCTCAGGGTCCAGTGCACCGACTTTCTCCAGTCGGCGGATCCCTTGCTCGGCCATGTACCACGCCGCGATGAGGTCCGGTGTGTGGCCCCGCAGCTTGCCATCTCGAAGCTCGAGGGAGAGCGCCGCCTGGATAAAGTTCTCCGTGCCGTCGTGGCCCCTGAAGAACTGGATGCCGCCGTTCTCGACGAGCGTTCGGAGCCGGGGCACGCCGTTCTCCCAGGAGTGTTTCTTCCCGGTCGTCGGGATGCCGGTTACCTTCGAGCGCAGCGACGCCGAGAACTCGATGGCGTCGTTGGCGACGTACTGCTGGATGCCGTTGGACTCGATGACGACCATGGCGGGGTCGTAGCGCTCGTCCAGGTCGGCCAGCGTCGCCTTGATCCGGGAGGGCGACATGCCCGTCTCGGCGTGGGCGTCCAGTAGCGTGCGACGGCCGTCACGGCCGACGCGGAAGGCGACGAAGGCCGCCTTGTCGCCCGTCGAGGACTGCGCCGGGTCGTGAGCGACGATCGTCGCCTCGCCGGCGCCCGGCGTGAGGGTGCGTGGTGGGGTCTGGTTGCGGATGGAACACCCACCGTCGTCGACCAGCTCGTTGACGTCACCGGCGTCGATAAGGTTTCCCTCGGCGCCGCGGATGACCATGCAGAACTCCCGCCAGAAGAGGTGGCGAGACATCTGGTCGAACTTCGAGGCGAGGTACTCTGGGCCTCGAGCGTCGGGCCAGAGGACGTGGACCTCGTCGTCGACGAGCGGCCGGCCGTCGACCGTGGTGTAGACGTCCTCCGGCGGGCGGCGAGCCTCCCAGGAGTCGTCGTCCGAAAACTCGCGGTCCCACTCCTCGAGGACGGCCGGGTACTCGGTGAAGTCGTAGGCGTCGCGGTCGATCAGGTGCGAGTAGATGTCGTCCGGGCGCTTGCGCGTCCCGATGACGGCCGTCTTCCCGCTGTCCTTGACCATCGGAACCGTGACGCCCTCGATCCAGGTGAGGATGTTCTCCGTCTCGCCGTCGCCGTGCTCCTTGATGACGTCGTCGAGGACGAGCAGGTGCGAGCGGTCGCCCTCGATCGCCCCGAAGAGCCACCCGGCGTGGAGGACCGACCCGTTCTGGAACTCCTTGACCTCCTTCGTGTCCTGGACTGGCTGGGCGTTCAGGTTCGTCAGCCACTCGTTGCGCTCGACGAGCTTCCAGAACTCGGTGTCGGCCTTCTTGTGGGCCTGCCCCTGCGTGTTGGTGATCCAGTGAGCTCGGAACCCGTCAATGTACTCCAGGTGGGCGATGAGGATGCCCAGCGTGATGGTCGTCTTCAGTGAGTCACGGTGGGCCAGGATGCCGACGTTGGTGTTGGAGGTGAACCGGTCGACCCAGTCGAGGTGGACGTCCGCGACGGGTGTCCACGGGTCGCGCTCGCCCTTCATGTACCCGTAGGTGAGTTCGTTCAGGAACTCGTCCCACGGGCAGTCCTCGAAGGGGTTGAGGACGTCTCGCCGGAGTTCGGGGTCGGCGACTGCCTGCTCGATCTGCTCGACGCTACTCATCGCTGGCCTCCCGGCGCTTGTTCAGGACGTCCCGGACGACCTCGCGCGTCTCGTCGTCCAGGGAGTGCTCGGCGTCGACGTTGGCGTCGACCTCGAGGTGGTCGGCGTTCGGAGCCAGGTTGAACTCAGAGACCAGTTGGCGGAACTCCCGAAGGAAGCGGTGGTCACCCGAGCGCTTGTACTTCAGCGCCGCCTCCGCCGCCATCTCCCGGACGACGTCCAGACTGGCCTCTTCGTCCTGAAGGCCGTCGACGAGGTCGTCCATCGCCTCGCGTTCGTCGTCCGAGAGGTCCGACCGGAGGTGTTCGCTGTAGGCGCCGTGCTCGTAGCTCGGATGGTCCTTGCCCTTCGGCGACGACCCGCCGTGCATCCGACAGCGCTCGCTCCCCTGAACGGGATACTGCGTGCAGTACCCACTGTCGCGGCACTCGGCGCCGCAACGGTCGGGGAGTGGCTCGTCAGATGTCATGGCATGGGGTGTCCGTCGTGGGGACAGCGGTACGGCCTCACCGCGGCGCCGTCCGCGGCCGCCGAGGCCCGCTCCGGGGACCGGACGGGCTGCCCGGTTCGACGTTGCGATCGTGCTCGCCCTTCAGGTGGCAGCGCAGGCAGCGGACGCGGAGGTTGTCCGGACTGCCATTGGTGGGGTCGCCGTCGCGGTGGTGGACGTCGACGCGGTCGGCAGTGTCGAGCGGTCGGCCACAGCCCGGGCAGTAGTTGGCGGAACTGTCCTCGTGGGTCCGCTCCCGATGTCGGTCGCGGTAGTCGTCGGGCATGGTCAGGCCTCGAGAAGTCGGCGGGCACAGGGACCGCAGAGCGTGACGAGGTCGCCCGGGGAGTACCCGAGGGACTTCAGGGCGGCAGCGTGCTCGGAGGTCTTGAACCACCGCTCGGAGAACTCGCAGGTGAGTGCCGGCGGGTCGTCGGTGTGCGTCTCGCCGCACCACCCGTCGCACTCGAAGATGTAGGTCATGCCCTCACTCCTCGCCGCCCTCTTCGCCCTGCAGCTCTCCGACCGCCTCAACGCCCGAGTCCATGCTGCCGTCCCAGAGGTGGTACGCGGCGCCGATCGAGATCGCCACGCCACCGAGCATGATGATCGAGTCGGGCTCTCGGCCCGTCCACTCCATCGCCAGCCAGGCGCCGTGGACGCTCAGGACGACCAGGCCCGCGACGACGTTCGTGATGGTCCGGTGCATGGGTCAGATGACGGCCAGTGCCGCGAGCAGGCCAGCGCCGAGGGCGGTGGCGAAGTAGTGAGGCTCGCGGCGGATGTCGTTCAGGAGGTCCTGCGTGTCTGCGGCGGCGGGCCGCTTCTGCCGGACGATGCGGACGACGAAGACCAGGACCAGGCCGGCCAGTGCCGGGCCGAGGGCGAACTGGAGCCCGGCGGCGAGCAGGACGCCCACGCCGAAGCCCGTCCCGAGGGCGTGCTGCTCCTCGTGGTCGTCGGCGAACTCGTCGAGGTTGTAGCCCATGCGTCAACGCCTCCCGAGATACTGCTTGACTTCGATGTCCCAGAGCTTGCCCACGAGGGCGAAGACGACGGCCGTGAACACGCCGTAGAACGGTGGCGAGACGGCGGCGACGCCCTCGAGGGTGAGGCTTAGGGTGATGACCGACCACACTGAGACGAGTATCAGCGCGACGGCCTTCGCGGCTTTCCGACCGTTGTCCTCCGGCATGGGAATCACCGACCGACCGAGGCATTTGAGTTCGATACTCGCTCTGTGTTTCGGGTCTGGCGTTGGCTTCGGCATGGCATTCGAGGTCCTCCCGAAAGGGAGTCTGTCACGTTCGCGCCGGGAGTCGAACCCGGTGAACCTGTCGCGAGTCGAAAGGGGTGGAATGGAACGTGTGCCGGGGCCTCTCGGCCGCCCGCAGTGGGTACGCCGACGCGTCTCGGTTGTCCCGAGGGTGGGTCGGCCTGCGAGCAATCCCGGCACGGGTCGGACGCGGGTCGCGGGTGTGTAGCGGGACGTTCGCTCTCGACGATGACGGACCAAGCTCGAGGTCTCTGGAGTGTGGTCTGGCCTCGCCGCGTCCGGAGCGTCACACGCGACGGTCTTTCGATGTCGGCGCCGTCGCGTCGGGTTTCGGCCGTGGGGTCAGGTGTCTCGCCAGGTCACCGTGACCACCTCGCCTGTCTCGACGTCAGCCGTGACGCCGATGGGTGCCGGATCGCCCGGGTGCTGTTTGACGAACAGCCGTAGCGTGGCGTCGTCGGTGTGGCGGACCTCGCCCGTCGCGATCGTGTCCGCGATGGCCTCCTTCGGGATGTCTCGCTCCTTGTGACGCTGCCCGGCGTGGACCGAGAGACGGTAGTCCTGCGGGTCCCGGGAGATGCTGATCTGCGTGCTCATGTCTGCTCGTCGCCACCCCAGACGCTGACGCCGATGGCGTACGCCCAGTCGCGGCCCTGCTCGCGAAGGCCGTCGAACAGCCGGTCCTTGCTCGGGGCGTTGTCGATCGCGCCCTGGGTGTAGAGGCGACAGAGCTGACCCCAGAGGTTCAGCAGGACGTCCGCGCCCTCGATGCGCTCGATCGTCTCGTCGCGTTCGTTCTCGATGGCGCCACACCGGCAGGCCAGCGGCGTGTGCGTCGACGGCTCCGGTCGCAGGACGCCCAGCTCGTCCGTGTCTGCAGGATGGGGGGCGCCGTCCGCCCTGGTGGCGTTGACGGTCGGGTGCTCGATGCCCACGTAGCAGTCTGGATCGTCCTGCCGGGGCGTCTCGATCTCCTTCAGCGTCGCGAAACACGTGGAACAGACCGTGTGGTCGTGCTCCAGCTCCGAGAGGATGCCCTCGCCCTTGTCGCGGTAGTAGCACTCCGTCGAGCAGTACGATCCCGCGACCGAGGCGTTCGGGTCGCGCGGCCCGTCGCAGTGAGCACACTGGACGCGCGGCTCCTGAGTCATGGGTGTGACAGACATGGCTGGGTATCGACGGCGCTGTGAACGCCGCCGGGGGGAGAACCGGGGCCCTCTGACAGGCTCCTTACCAGATGCTCGTGCCCGATAACTTATAAGGGTTCGTGTAGGCTGCCGTTTCAGGCCCTCTGCCGGGGGGATGGGGGGTGGGTCAGGATTGGCGACCGTGAGAGGTGCCACTCCCGGCGAGGTCCCGGCCGCACTGCGAGCAGCGGTAGACGAGGAGACTGGCCGCACCGCACCCCGGACACTCCCAGGGCCCGCCGACGTTCCTGATGGCGGCCATCGATCGCGACCAGTCTGGCCGCGCTTCAGCGAGATAAGTGTGCGCTCCCTCGAGGTCCTCCGCGGTGAGGACCGTCACGACGTGGTCTCCTCCACCGGGATCGCGACGTCGTCCCGGAGGTCGATGACCTGCTGAAATCGCCGGTCGCAGGACTGGCAGTAGATGCCGTCCGACCGCCGTCGAACCCCCTGGTGACGAGCCGCCGGGCAGGCGTATCGCCACGAGAGGGTACTCGCGCCACTGTTCTGACGTCCGTGGTGTGCTTTGCTCATCGGTGGTCTCTGGAGCTGGTCCACTGACAGCCGTCGTCAGTGAGCGATTCGGTGAAACCGGCAGACGACATGGCTGTCGCCGGCTGTCTGCCGGTTTACCCGTCAGTAGCGAACCCACACAAACACAAATGCGGTTGCGGTGGGGGTAAGGTGCGGTTGTGGTCAGGGGGGTGGTTTTCGGCCAAACCACCCCCCTCTCTGACGGTCACCCCTGGACCGCCACTGACGACGGCTGTCAGTGAGCGTCATCGGAGACGGTCACCTCCGCGGCAGTCCTGAACGAGCGTCTTCCCCCAGTCGTCCCGCTCGACGAGGCGGATGTTCTCCGGCCCCATCTCGGCGATCTTCAGCATGGCGCGGTAGACCTGCTTCCACCGGAGGGTCTCGTTGCGGGCGTCCTCGAGGCGCGTTCGGAGGTCGTCGCGACTGGAGGCCAGCGTCCGCTCGACGATCTCTCCATCTTGTTCCTTCGACCCTCCCCAGCGGATCCAGTTGCGCGCGAGCGTCTCCGCTCGGTAGAGCGTCTCCGACGAGCGGTCGTCGACGGCCTCCGGGCCCGCCTCCAGGAGTCGAGAGAGTGGGCTCTCTCGAAGGGCCGCTTCGCCACCCTCGGCCAGGGCGATGACGTCCTCGTCCTCGAAGCCGAGTTCGTCTTCGATGTTGGCGACGCGGCGAACGACCTTCGAGCGCTCCTGGTGGAGGCGGCGTTCGGACCGGTCGAGGTCGTCCTGAAGGTCGGCGATCTCGTCGCGGAGGTCCTCGAGGAGCTCGTCGCGCTCGGCGCGGATCTTCGCGCGGTCCCGGTTGGCGTGCTCCCGGTGGGACTCGATCTCCTCCTCGAGGTCGGCCACCCGGCGGTCCAGGTCGAGGATCTCCTCGATGAGCTGGTCGCGGTCCATCGCCTCCAGGTCTGACCGGGAGAGCGTGGACATCTACTCGGCCACCTCCCACGTCGCGACGGCCGTCTCGTCGCGGACGATGACGATCGGCTCCCTGTCGCCGTCGTGACGACGTCGGGCGTGGTCGTTGGCCTCCGTCAGCGGATGGGTGTCAGATCCCTTGGGCCACCAGACCTCGCAGTCGGCACACCCGTAGCCGTGGATCGGGCCGTACTCCTCGCGGCCGACCTCGTCCGCGTGTCGCTCACTCGCCACCGGCCCCACCTCCCGTGGCTACTGAGCGGCTGCTACGGATGAGGTGCTGCGGATAGAAGCCTACTCCCCTTCGAGGAAAATCGGCGGCCAGTTCTCGGGGTTGTGATCGTCCAAGACGTGATCGTCCAATTCGCTCGTTTCCACCTTGAATTCCTTCGGACAACCATCGACTGGACACTCCTCGGCCTCCCCCTCGTACCCCATCGGCCCATCTTCCTGGCGATGTTGCTCGATTAGAGCGACGGTCATTTCTCTGTGTTTGTTGAATCCGTCCCCCATCAGCGACACCCCTCACAGAGGTTTCGGTGTTCGTTCGGCCGCGTCGGGTGGGACGTGACCGCCACCGTTTCGACGCCGTTCTCCGAGCCGCACCGTTCGCATCCGCTTGTGTCTGGTTTTCCTGACATATTTGCGTATATCCATAGGGCCGCCAATTCCTTAGTGCTAACCCCGCCGTATTCTTGCTGACGGGCTTGTTTTCCAAGAAATAGGCGTTGTCGAGAAACGCCGTTTTCGGATGGTAAAGTATCTGATTGGTGCCGTGCGTAATCTCCGCATTCTGTCGGGCGTCTCCGGGCTCTGGGTCACTCACGCCCACCACCCCCACCCACCGGTTATAAGAGGGGAACGCTCTTTCTCATCTACATGACGCCCCTCGAATTGATGATACTCGTCACGTTTGTCACCTTCTTCGTGGTTGGCCTCTATCTCGGTGGCCGGTTGGGGGTGAAGATTCGTCGACGGCTCGACCGAGTGTTCAGTAACTCGTCGAGACGAAGAGGCGCAAACCGCTAATAAGCCCCTCACGCCTTTGCACCCCCCTCAAATCCGCCGAGTCCGTCGACACCATCCTTCGCGAGACGCTCGACGATCTCGTCCAGCGTCTCCGGATCGTCGCCGAAGGCGTCGAGCCGTGCCTGGTCGGGCTCGTTCAGGTCGTGACGCTCCCGGAAGAACTCGGGGTGCTCGATCCCGCCGGGCTTCGCGCCGATGTGCAGCTGGGGGTTACCCTCCTCGGGGAGGCCCATCACGTCGACGCGCTTGCCGATGACGAACACCCGCTTTCGCTTCTGGGGGACGCCGTAGTCTGCGGCGTTGAGGACGTCCCAGTTGACCTGGTAGCCGCCGGCCTCGAAGGTCTCGCAGACCTCCATGATAGCTCTCCCGTCCTTCATCGTCGCCAGGCCGGGGACGTTCTCCATGACGAAGAACACAGGTTTGGCCTGGTGGACGATCCGGGCCATCTCGAGGTAGAGCTCGTTTCGCGGGTCGTCTTCCTCGCGCTTCCCGATGTGGCTGAAGCCCTGGCAGGGCGGCCCGCCGGAGATCGCGGTGATCTGCCCGACGCCGACGCCCGCCGCCTCGAGTATCTCCCAGGTCGCGATGTCCCGAATGTCGCGCTCCAGAAGGACCGGCGGCTCCTCCTGGCCGTAGTTCTCGCAGTCGTTGATGAGGTTCGCCCGGTAGGTGTCGGCGGCCTGCTGGTTGGCCTCGACCGCGACGAGGTTCTCGAAGCCCGCCTGGGCAAACCCGAGGTCGAACCCGCCGACGCCGCTGAACAGCGAGACGTGCGTCGGCGGGTCGGAGTAGCCGAGGCGTGCCCCGAGGTCCTCGGGCTCCTCGTAGTGGTGGGTGCCGAGGAACTGGCTGGTCTCCAGCATCAGGACCACCCCCCGAGGTCCGCCTGCTCACCAGTCTCTGTTTCAGTGGATTCGGCGAGCGTCCGATCTGCCTGCTGGCACCTGCGGCACTCGTCCTCGTCGTCGCTGACGATGAGGCCGCAGTCAGCGCACTGCCAGCAGCCTGGCCCTGCCTGAGAACGCGGCGCTGGGACCTTGTTCGCCGTCACGCCCCGACACCTCCACTATTCGATATAGTGGTATGTGGTGTACTGGGCGTCTCTGTGCCCTGAGAAGACGATTGGTGACCACCCTCGCATGGGATGGTCAACGTTTTGGTAAGAGCCGGTGGGGGGATTTGAACCCTCGACCTATTCCTTACGAAGGAATCGCTCTAGCCAGTCTGAGCTACACCGGCACTCGTCGTGCACTCTCACGTTGGACCGAACGCCTGCATAAGGATTGCGAATCGCCGGCCTACGCGCGGGTCAGTCCCACGTCCAGCACCACGTTCAGTTCGTGGGGCGCGTAGGACCTGACCGTCCGGCGGGTCAGCACCTCGACCGCGTACGCCGGCTCCGCAGCCGCGTGAATCGCCGCCTCGCCGGGCCCGTAGGGGTCGTCCTCGTGGGCGATGTCGTAGTAGTGGAGGACGCACTCGTCGCCGGCCAGTTCCACTGCGGCGTCGAGGAACTCGTCGGCACTGTGTGGGAGGTTCATCACGATGCGGTCCGCCCAGCCCGCGTAGTCCTCGACCACCTCGCGCACGTCGCCGCAGATCGTGGTGACCCGGTCGGCGACGCCGTTGCGCTCGGCGTTCGCGCGCAGGTAGTCGATGGCAATCTCGTTGACGTCGACGGCGACCACCTCGGCCCCGCGCTCGGCGAAGGGGATGGCGAAGGGGCCGACGCCAGCGAACATGTCGAGCGCGTGCTCGCCGGGCTGGACCTGCTCCGCGACGCGGTGACGTTCGGTTGCCAGACGCGGGGAGAAGAACACCTCGGCGAGGTCGACGGCGAGGTCCGTCCCGTACTCGGTGTGGACAGTCTCCGTGGAGTCGCCGACGAGGACCTCCCAGTCGCGGACGCGCTCCTGGCCCTTGATCTTGGACGCCCGATTGAGGACGGTCTCGACGGGCAGGTCCGACGCCATCACGGCGTCAGCCAGCGCTCGAGCGCGCTCGGGGTCGTCCTCGTCCACGATGACGACGTCGCCCAGGCGCTCGTAGGACGGGTCCCAGTCCAGCAGGTCGGCGGGGGTGGTCTGTGGCTCGCGCTGGGGTGCGTCGAAGTCGACGACGGCGTCGGCGAGGTCGTCGGGGACGGCGTCGGGGTCGGTGACGGGCACGTAGAGCCACCCGTCGGCGACGGTAATCTCGCGGCCGTCGTCGACGAGGTCCGCGCTGGCGAGGGTCTGGCGCGTGGCCTCGCCTTCGGACGGGTCGACGCGGACGCACGGACCGGTCATGGCAGCGAGTCGGAGGGGGGCAGCGGTAAGGCTGACGCTCCTCGACGATCCGTTCCGGGTCGCTTATCCCCGCGAGACGCCCAGTGCGCCCATGCTCACGTTCGTCGGCCTCGGCCTGTACGACGAGCGCTCCATCACGCTCCAGGGCCGCGACGCCGTCCGGGCCGCGGACCGCGTCTTCGCCGAGTTCTACACCAGCCGCCTCGCCGGGACGACCGTCGATACGCTCGAAGATTCCCTCGGCGTCGACGTGGAGGTTCGCGACCGGGCCGGCGTCGAGGAGGACCCGAGTCCCATCCTCGATGCCGCGGCCGAGGGCGAGGCCGTCTTCCTGACCGGGGGCGATCCGATGATCTCGACGACCCACGTCGACCTCCGGCTCCGTGCGGCCGACCGCGGGATCGAGACGCGCGTGGTCCACGGGACCACGGCCCAGACCGCCGCCAGTTCCCTCACGGGCCTCCAGAACTACCGGTTCGGCAAGGCAACGACGCTCCCATTCCCCGACTCGCACGGCGCGGACGGCGTCCCCGACAGCGTCGTTGCGACCGTCAGTGCCAATCGGGAGCGCGACCTCCACACCCTCGTCTACCTGGACATCAAGCTCCCGGCCGAGCGGTACATGACGGGTGCGACCGCGGCGGCCCTCCTCGCCGACCCCCTCGACGATCCGGTCGGCGTGGTCGTCGGTCAGGCCGGGAGCGACGACCCGACCGTCGTGGGGGACCGGCTCTCGGCGCTGGCGGAGCGGGACTTCGGTCCGCCGTTGCACATGCTCGTCCTCCCGGCCAGTCCGCACCCCCTCGAGCGCGACGCGCTCGTGACGCTGGCGGACGTTCCTGCCGACGCGCTCGACGTGGCGTAACGGGTCAGTCCACGGGCTGGGCAGCGGTGCCGACGCCCAGGGCGTCCCGGAGGTCGTACTCGCGGCCGGTGGCGACGAAGAGTGCGTCCTCGATTGGGTCGAGGACCTCCGGCAGTTCGCGGACGACCAGCCACGTGATGGCGATCAGGGCGACGACGGAGAGCAGCTGGGCGATGATCCGGTCGGTCACGATGTAGGAGACCATGACCGGGCTGTCGAGGCCGAATGCCCACATGATCGCGCCGGGGAACACCTGGAAGTACTGCTCCCCGAAGCCGACGCCGATGAAGACGTTCCGGACGAGGTTCAGCCCGTAGATGACGGGCAAGGAGACGAGGAGCGCCCGGACCTTCCGGGTCGCCGGCGCGGAGACCGCGCCGATCAGGCCGCCGAAGATGGCCATGCTGCCGATGCCGGTACAGGCCATGGCGATGGTGTAGGTGATCGGGCGGTCGGTCCCCTCGAAGCGGAAGGTACTGTCGTAGGGGAACGTCTTCTCTGCGATGGTGTAGACGGTGCCATCAGCTCCCGAAACGGTCATCCCACTGACGACCTCGGGGTCGTACCCGATCAGGTGCATGAGCCAGGCGGTCTGGTCCGTGACCGTCTCGATCAGGGGTTTGCGAATGATCGCGAGTTCGGCGACGGGGAAGTAGATCAGGCCCATCAGCGCGACTGCCCGGGAGAGGACGACCAGGGACTCGCGGCCCTGGGCGATGCGGTAGGCGACGGCGGCCGAGAGTGGCACGGCGACGATGGTGCCCAGCCCTTCGACGATGCTCTTCTGGACGAAGACGAAGTAGGGGACCATCGAGGCCCAGAAGACGGCGAAGAAGACCCAGGCGCCGACGTGGACGTAGCGGGACCGGTCGCGGTCGACGAACTCGGAGAGGACGGCCACGAGGAAGAAAAGAATGACCAGCCAGCCCCGGCGCTCCCAGGCGACGGCAAGGAAGGCAGAGAGCGGGTCGATGAGCGAGGAGGCCATCGGACTGCCCGGTGGTAGGCGCAAGCCGACAATAGGTCTTGTCGTCTCGTGTGGCCGGGATGCACGGGCGGCGGGCGGTCGCTGGCGGCCGAACGGGGCGTGGGCGACGGCCTACCGCGGGACGATCTCGACCTCGTGACCGTCGGGGTCCTTCGTGAAGGCGTAGTCACCGCCGCAGGACGCTGGGTCGCGGTAGTCGGCGGCACCGCGTTGCACGAGGGCGTCCCACGCCCCGTTCAGGTCCTCGGTCCCCACCGCCACGTGGCCCCAGGCGTCACCCATCTCGTAGCTGCGGCCGTCGTAGTTGTACGTGAGTTCGAGCGTCATCGCCTCCGGTGGCGCGTCGCCCGGCGCGACGAAGTAGAGGGCGAAGTCCTCGAACTCCTCCCGGCGGACGAGGTCGTAGTCGAGCGTGCGGACGTACCACCCGAGGGCGGCGTTCGCGTCCGCGACGCGAATCATGGTGTGGTCGAGACTCCACTTCGCGCCGTAGTCGCGCTTGACCAGTTCGATCTCGTGGCCGTCGGGGTCCCTGACGAAAGCGTAGCGATTGTCGCAGGATTCGGGGTCGCGGTAGTCCTCGACGCCCTCGGCCATCAGTTGCTCGTAGGACGACTGGAGGTCGTCCTCGGGGACGCGCACGGCGATGTGCCCCCAGGAGTCCCCGAAGTCGTAGGTCCGGTCGTCGTGGTTGTAGGTCAGTTCCAGGGTCGCGCCGGCGTCGTGGGCGTCGGGGGCCTGGAGGAAGACGTTCGTGAACGTGTCGGCCTCCCACCGGCCGACCTCCTCGTAGCCGAAGTGGTCGCCGTACCACTGAATCGAGTGGTTCAGGTCCTCGACCCGGATCATGGTGTGGTCGAGCGCGAAACTCATGTGTGCCCATGCGGCTGGGACGGCCGTAAGCCCTGCGGGACGCGGCGTCGGGAGAGATCCGACGCCGTCAGTCGCCCAGCGTCGCCTCGGTGTCGACGCCGTAGACCCGGGCCGGCGTCTCGACGTGGGCCGTCCGAAGCGCGTCGTCGTAGCCTTCCTCGCGGAGCCACCGGACGCGCTTCGGGACCGTCTTCGGTCCGAGGACGGCCCCCGGGCGGTCGGGGTCGTCGAGGAAGTCCGTCTCCATCATGAACGGCTCGCCGGACTCGGCGGCGGCCTGGAGCTGGTCCTTGTCCGAGAGCACGCTCGGAATCGCCCCGTCGATGGGGCCCTCGGCGTAGTGGACGACGACCTGCTCCGGGGGGAGGCCGCGCGCTTCGGCCCACTCGCCGACCTGCGTGAAGTCGGTGCCGCCCTCGGTGTGGAGCTGGACGGCACAGCCCGACTCCGCGCCCAGTTCGAAGGCGTAGCGCATGACCTCGTTCGAGGCTGCCCAGACGTCGTCGTCGACCTCGTAGTGTGGCCGGCCGGACTTGAGCGCGAGCGCGGGGCCGTCGGCGACGAACTCCGCGGCCCCGTCGAGACCGGCCTGCATCAGGTCGCGGGCCGCCGACGGCTCGTAGCCGCGGTCGACCAGTCGCGAAACGAGGGCGGGGTGGACGCCAAGGACCGGCCAGGCGCGCCCGGGCAGTTCGTCGTCGGCCCGGCGAGCCACCTCGACGGTCAGTTCGAAGGTCTCGCGGAAGCCGTCCTCGTCGTCGACGTCGCCGACGAGGTACCAGGAGGGCTTGTTGAGAACGCAGAGGTGGGTGCCCCCCGCGTCCGCGAAGTCGGCTGCAGCCGCCTCGCCGCGGCCGTTGACCGGGTCGAGGTGGAGGTGGTCGTCGAGGACCGGCTCGGCGTCGGCGGTCATACCACGGGCTCGGCCCGCGCGGCGCAAAAGCGGTTCGGCTTCGAGCGACGTTCAGTTCTCTTCGAGCGTGAGGGCGCGCTGGGCGGCGTTCTGGAGGGCGTCAGAGCGCCCGTGGGCGCCGGGGGCCACCGCCACCGTCTCGACGCCGTAGCGGGCAGCCCGTTCGAGAACGGGCTTGAAGTCCGCGTCCCGGGAGACGACCACGAGGACGTCGATGGCCTCGTCCGCGGCCACGTCGATGGCGTCGACGGCCATGCGAACGTCGACGTCACCGCTGGTCGTGATCACTTCGAAGCCACGCGCCTCGGCGGCCTGGAGCAGTCCCGAGGGCGCGTGCTCGTCGAGGTAGAGCCGCGTGACTGCAGGCGTACCCTGCTCGGACGCCAGGTCGCGGAGGTCGTCGAGGTCGACGTCGAACTCCGAGCGGAGCACGTTCGGGCCGTCGACGAACAGGCCGACGCGCTTCGACCCGCGGCCGAACAGCCAGCCGAGCAGTCCCATTACCAGTCGGTATCCAGCCGGTGGATAAATCGCTGTTGACACCCGCCGGCGAGCGGGCGCCCGTCACCGCGCATCGGTCCGTCGGGTCCCACCCGCGCTGCCATCGTCCACTCGGAGCAGTCGATCGATGCGATCCTCGACCAGCGGGTGGGTCGAGAGGATGCGGCGCGTGCCCGCTCGCTCGTCGCCGTGGATCGTCAGGAGCGCGCGCAGGCGCCACGCCGGGTCGGCGGACCGCTGTATCTTCGCGAGGGCGCGTGCCAGGGCGACGGGGCGCCCAGTGACCTCGGCTGCCCGCCGGTCCGCGGCGAACTCGCGGCGACGAGAGTGTGCCAGGACGAGCAGCGTCAGCACGCTCAGCAGGATCCCGACGATGAGTTCGACGCCGCGGGTCGCCGCGGCCTCGACGTCCGGCGCGCGGTGGGGGCGCCCCGCGAACCAGGCGAGCGACCGGGCGGCCCCGGCGAGCAGGAGCGTCGCCGGGAGGAAGACCAGGAAGACGATGCCGGCGAGCGTCCGCATGACGGAGACGATCAGCGTCTGGACGAACGCGTCCTTGCGCTCGACGTGAGCGAGTTCGTGGGCGACGATCGCCTCGAGTTCCGCGACGGTCAGGAGGGAGAGCAGCCGGCGGTCGAGGACGACCGCACTCCGGCGCGGCCCGCCGATCGACAGGGCGTTCGGTGCCCCGAGGTCTGCGATCAGTATCGGGGGAAGGGAGCGGTCCATCGCAGCGCCGAGACGGTCGAGCCGCCGGTAGAGGGCGGGCGCGCGACGGCGGGGCAGTTCGACGGCGTCGATTCCTGCCAGGAGACGGGCCGTGCCGATCCGGAAACTCAGGTACCCGCCACCGAGGGTCGCCACGAGTGCGACGAGCGCGACGGCCCCCAGGTCCGGTGGCCGCTCGATCACAGCGACGAGGACGACCCACGTGAGAAGACCGGCGGCGACGTACGCGACCAGGACTGCGACGCCGACGAGGGCCATCGCGAGCCGGCGTCCCACCCTGCCCATGGCCGAGGTGGCGGGCGGGGCAACCAAACGCCTGTCGGCTCTGGGGGCGGACGTCTATCTCGCGGCCGCCACGACCACCGAGCCAAAGGATTAGGGTCTCCGGCGACGGGGATACCACCATGGACGAACGCAGGTCCCCGCTCGCAGACGCCCACGAAGCGGCCGGGGCGACGTTCACCGACTTCGGGGGGTGGGCGATGCCCGTCGAGTTCGACTCGATCCGGACCGAACACGCGGCCGTCCGCGAGGGGGTCGGCGGCTTCGACGTCTCCCACATGGGCGAGGTTACCGTCTCCGGCCCCGACGCCCAGGCGCTCTGCCAGCGCCTCCTGACGAACGACGTGACTGCGCTCGACTCCGGCGAAGCCCAGTACGCGGCGATTACCGACGCCGACGGGATCATGCTCGACGACACGGTGATCTACGACCTGCCCGACGGCGACAGGGAGGACTACCTGTTCGTCCCCAACGCCGGGCACGACGCGGCGATGGCGTCCCGGTGGCGGGACCACCGCGACGACTGGGACCTCGACGCCACCGTCACGAACCGGACGACCGACTACGGGATGCTCGCGATCCAGGGGCCGGACGCGCCGGCACTCCTGAGCGAGGTGACTGACGTCGACCTGCTGGACCTGAACCGCTTCGCCGTGGCGAGTGGCTCCGTCGCTGGCGCCGACTGCCTGGTCGCCCGGACGGGCTACACCGGCGAACCCGGCTACGAGGTGCTCTGTCCCTGGGACGAGACCGAAACGGTCTGGGACGCACTCGACTGTCAGCCCTGCGGGCTGGGCGCCCGCGACACCCTCCGGCTGGAGATGGGCTTCCTGCTCTCCGGGCAGGACTTCGACCCCGACGACGAGCCCCGGACGCCCCACGAGGCCGGGATCGAGTTCTGCGTGAAACTCGACACGGAGTTCGTCGGCCGCGACGCACTGGAGGGGGTCGCGACGGAGGGACCGGCGGAGAAGCTCTTCGGCGTGACGCTCGTGGATCGTGGGGTGCCACGCCACGGCTACGATGTCGAGACGCCGGACGGCGATCACCTCGGCCACGTGACCAGCGGGACGATGAGCCCGACGCTCGGCGAGCCGATCGCACTCGCGTACCTCCCCGTCGACTACGCGGTGCCGGATCGCTCGGTCCGGGTGGTCGTCCGTGGCGAACCGAAGAAGGCACGTACCACCGCCCCGCCGTTCCTGTCATGAGCTTCGAGGTTCCCCAGGACTGTCGCTACCTGGACTCTCACGAGTGGGTGCGGACGGAGGACGGCCGGGCACGGATCGGGATCAGCGACTTCGCCCAGGACGAACTCGGCGACGTGGTCTTCGTCGAACTCCCCGACGAGGGCGACGACCTGGCCAGTGGCGAGGACTTCGGCGTCGTCGAGTCGATCAAGGCCGTCTCGGACGTCTACGCGCCCGTCTCCGGGACCGTCACCGCCGGGAACGACGCCCTCGTGGACGAGCCGGAACTCCTCAACGAGGACCCCTACGGCGACGGCTGGATGGTCGAGGTCGACCTGGCCGACGAGAGCGAACTCGATGAATTGCTCTCGCCCGCGGACTACGAAGCCCAGATCGAGTAACGCCCGATTCTGGCCCGGCTGTCACTCACTTAGTAAAAACAATCTTCTATCGTGAAAATACGGCGTCTTATCCTATTGCGGTCCTACCATGTGGTATGGTTGGGCACACGACCACGGCAGAAGATCTCGACGTACTCCTTCGGACGCTCGCAGACGAAGGACGCCGTGAACTGCTCCGTGCACTGTCTGTGGACGGGGCGGGGACCGACTCGGCACCGATTCTCCGCGAGTCGGCCCTCCGTGACCTGGCCGTCTCGACAGTCGAGTTGTTCCACACGCACCTCCCGATGCTGGCGGAGCGGGGATACGTCCACTGGGACGAGGAGCCACTCCGGGTCACGCGGGGGCCACTGTTCACGGAGATCGAGCCGCTGCTCGACGTGCTAACCGCGTTTGCGGACGACAGAAGCGCCAGTCCCGCTCTCTGACGGCGCGTCGATGCCCGCCGGCCGGTCGTCGGGCGTCCCGGACGACTGCAGCTCGTCTCCGGACCGGTCGGTCGCCAGACGAATCGGCGACGAACCACGCAGTCGGACCCCTCGAGAAGTAGGCGTGCCCATCGTGGTTGGGCCAGGTGGGCACGCCAGGTCACCATACCCGGGGACGGGTAAAGTAGTTTTGTGAGTATTTGGGTTACAGCATGGGGGCCGCGAAATGGCCCACCTGGGGGCCCGACGACCGCGTCGGTTGGACCGAGCGGCCGCGTCTGGGACCGTCAACGACGAGAACCCTTTTGCATTGGTGGCCCGTGGGCGAGATATGGATCGTGGTTGGGCCCATGTCAAAGGATCACGGGAACACTGAGACGGTCGATTTGCTCCAGGAACTCGGCCTGAAGGAGTACGAGGCACGGTGCCTGCTGGCGTTGACCAAGACGTCGACCTCGACCGCGAAGGAGATAAGCGAGGCCTCCGAGGTCCCCCGGACCCGCGTCTACGACGCGATCCGGGTCCTCCAAGCGAAGGGACTGGTCGAGGTACAACACAGCAGCCCCCAGGAGTTCCGGGCCGTCACCGTCGACGAGGCCATCGCGACGCTCCGGCGCAAGTACGAGACGCGCCTGGACGCGCTGGAAGGACACCTGGAGAGCCTGGAGGCGGCGTCCGAGGACGAGGCGGGACTCGACCGCGTCCAAGAGGTCTGGTCGCTGAGCGGACACGAGGGCATCAAGTCGCGGACGCTGGAACGGATCGAGGACGCAGACTCCGAGATTCTGCTGCTGGTCGTCGACGAATCGCTCCTGAGCCAGGACATCATCGACGCTCTCAACGCGGCTGTGGACCGCGGAACGAACGTCATCGTCGGCGGGTTCGAGCCCGCCATCGTCGAGACGATCGGCTCGGCCGTCCCGAATGCCAGGCTCTTCGAGACGCAACTCGACTGGCTCGTCGGGCCGGACCACACGGGGTCGCAGGTCGCCATCGGTCGGTTGCTCCTCGTCGACCAGGAATCGGTGCTCGTCAGTTCGTACTATCCAGGAGAGGAGGCCAGCGACCAGCGCGAGCAGGCCGTCTACGCCACCGGACTCGGCAACGGCGTCGTCGTCCTCATCCGCCGCCTGATCTCGGCAGGATTGCTCTCGAACGGGGAGTCGTCCGAAGTCACGGTGGAGTGACCGCCCGCACCCACCTGGGCCCCGAGTGACGGGAGAGTGTGTTACGCTGACCACCACAACAGCTCTTGCGCTTTAGCTAGACGCCGTTTGGAACGACATCACATGCCACGGGAAGGGGATCGGGGAGAGGGACCCGCAGTCGTGACTACTGCGGGTTCGACTGGACGGAGACGGCGCCGGGTCGCGCAATCGTGGAAATACTCTCCGAGCTCGTGCCGTCACCGGTGATTCACGTGGAAGTCGGCGCGTCTCTCGTCCGGATTGCGGGAACCGAACTGTCCGTCCGCGGCCCTCCCGCCCAGCGGCGCTGCGGTGCCGCAACCGAAAGGACTCCGTAGGGGGTCGACGTAGGCCCGGTAACAGCTATGAGCAACCAGGCCACCGGGAGTCCGTACGCGCCCCACACCCCCGACGAGACAGAGGCCATGCTCGCGGCCGTCGGCGTCGACGACGTCGAGGACCTCTTCGACATCCCCGACAGTGTTCGCTTCGACGGCGAGTTCGGCATCCCTGCGCGGAGTGAGCGCGTGGCGGACCGGGCAGTCGCCCGCCGCCTCGACCGGAACGACGACCTCGCGTCGTTCCTGGGTCGCGGCCACTACGAGCACTACGTGCCGTCGGTCGTCGACCACCTCGCCGACCGCCAGGAGTTCCTGACCTCCTACACGCAGTACCAGCCCGAGATCGCACAGGGGTTCCTCCAGGCCCTCTTCGAGTACCAGTCGATCCTCGTCGAACTCACGGGCCTCCCCGTCGCCAACTGCTCGATGTACGACGCCGCGACAGCCCTCGGCGAGGCCGCGACGCTCGCCGACCGCGTCCGGGACGTCTCCGGGTCCCGTGTCCTCGTGCCCGCCCTCCTCCGCGACGAGAAGCGAACCGTCCTCGAGAACTACACGGCGGGCACCGACCTCACCGTCGAGTCCTACCCGATGGCCGCCGCGAACGTCGACCACGACGCGCTCGCCGACGCTGTCGGGGAGGACGTGGCCATGGTCTACGCCGAGTCGCCGACGGTCCGGGGGACCATCGAGGAGCTCCTCGGCGACGTGGGCGACCTCGCGGCCGACCACGACGCGCTGTTCTGCCTCGGGACGGACCCCGTCGCCATGGCCCTCCTCGAGGAACCGGCGAACGTCGGCGCGGACGTCGTCGTCGGCGACGCCGCGACCCTCGGCCTCGGGTCGGCCTACGGCATGGGCCTGGGCCTGTTCGCGACCCACGAGGACTACCTCCGGCAGGTCCCGGGGCGCCTGGTGGGCGCGAGCGAGGACGCGACGGGCCGGCGGGCCTTCACACTCACCCTCCAGACGCGCGAGCAGCACATCCGTCGGGAGCGCGCGACCTCGAACATCTGCACGAACCAGGCCTGGGTGGCCCTCCGGACGGCCATCCACGCCGCACTGCTGGGCGCCGAGGGGCTCCACGACCTCGCCGTCGACTGCGTCGAGCGGACGCGGACCGTCGCCGACCGCCTCGACGCGGTTTCGGGCGTCCAGGCGCCCGTCGACGACCGCCACCACTTCCGGGAGTTCGTCGCCCGGACCGACCAGCCCGCGGAGGCCATAGCGGCAGACCTTCGCGAACGCGGGATCGCCGTCCACGCACCGGACGAGCACGAGATCCAGGTCTGCGTGACGGAGACGAACGCCCACGCGGTCGATCGCCTCGTCGAGGCCGTCCGGGAGGTGGCCTGAATGGAACACGACCAGGCCCGGTGGACCGAGAATGACGACCGGTACGAACCCCTGCTCGTCGAGAAGGACCGGACGGCAGTTGACGTCGAGGACGGGGCCGCGGGGCTCCCGGACGAGCTGACGCGCGACCGCCTCGAACTGCCCCAGCTCTCGGAGCCGGAGGTGGCGCGACACTTCACGCGCCTCTCCCAGATGAACTACGGCGTCGAGAGCGGCCCCTTCCCGCTGGGCTCGTGTACGATGAAGTACAACCCCTCGTTCACGGAGGACCTGGCGGCGCGCCCGTCCGCGGCCGTCCACCCCGACCGCGACGACGCCAGCGTCCAGGGCACGCTCGCCGTCATGCACGGCCTCGCGGACTACCTCGGCCGCATCGGCGGCATGGACGCCGTCTCGCTCCAGCCACCGGCGGGCGCGGCGGGCGAGTTCGCCGGCGTGTTGATCGCGAGGGCGTACCACGAGCACCACGGCGACGAGCGGACGGAGATCGTCGTCCCCGACAGCGCCCACGGGACGAACTTCGCGAGTGCGGCGATGGCCGGCTTCGACGTCGTCGAGGTGCCGAGCGCGGACGACGGGCGCCTGGACCTCGACGCACTCGACGCTGCCGTGGGGGCAGAGACCGCCGCGCTCATGCTGACGAATCCCAACACTCTCGGACTCTTCGAGCGCGAGATCGAGGCCGCCGCCGAGATCGTTCACGACGCCGGCGGCCTGCTGTACTACGACGGCGCGAACCTGAACGCCCTGCTCGGGCGAGCGCGCCCGGGTGACATGGGTTTCGACGTGATGCACTACAACGTCCACAAGACCTTCGCCACGCCACACGGTGGCGGTGGGCCGGGCGCCGGCCCCGTGGGCGTGAGCGAGGACCTCGCGCCCTTCCTGCCCGCGCCGCGCGTTCGCAAGACCGACGAGGGCGACTACGAACACTTCGAGCCCGACCACTCCATCGGCAAGGTCCACGGCTTCCAGGGCAACTGGCTCGTCCTCGTGAAGGCCTTCGCCTATATCGCGCGTCTCGGCGACGCCGGGCTGGCCGACGCCAGCGCGAAGGCCGTCCTGAACGCGAACTACCTCGCCAGCCAGATCGACTACGAGGTGCCCTTCGGGCCCTTCCACCACGAGTTCGTCGCGAGCGCCGGCGATCAGGACGCCGCCGACGTGGCGAAACGGATGCTCGACTACGGGGTCCACCCGCCGACGACGAAGTGGCCGGAGATCGTCGACGAGGCACTCATGACGGAGCCCACGGAGGTCGAGAACCGCCGGTCGCTCGACCGGCTGGCAGACGCCTTCGACGCCGTCGCCGGTGAGGACGACGAGACACTGGCGAGGGCCCCGGAGCGGACGTCAGCCCGGCGCATCGACCAGGTGTCGGCGGCGCGGGACCCACGGCTCTCCTGGCGGGCGCTCGAGGAGTAGGCGGACCGGGCTACCGATCCAGGGTCTCGCGTATCGTCGCGGCGATGTCGTCGTAGTGGTCCGTGCCCGAGCCCTTCAGGACGAATCCGTCGACGTCGGCCGCGTCGACGGCCTCGGAGGTCCCCGGGTCGTCGGCCGCAGTGAAGAGGACGAAGGCCGGATCGAGGTCGCGCTCCTCGATGGCCTCAGCGAGTTCGAGACCGTCCATCCCCGGCATCCGGAGGTCGCTGACGACAGCGTCGTAGTCGGCGGCCGAGAGGTGATCGAGCGCCTCGGCACCGCTCTCTGCGGTGTCGACGGCGAACTCGTCGTCCGCTCGCTGGAGGAACGTACTCGTCAGTTCGCGGACGTCGCGATCCTCGTCGACCACGAGGACGCGAATGGACGGTGTCATCGCGCACTCAGGCCTGTGCGCTGGTGTCGACGGTGCCGTCGATCCGGACGAAGCCGTAGTCACACTCGGGGCAGTCCCACTTGACCTTCCGCCCGAGGTGCATCTCCGTGCTGGCCACTTTCCAGAACGTTCGGGTCTCCCCGCACGACGGACAGTAGGCGTCGAGTTCCAGACTCATGGGGAAGCAGACGGCGTCATCCCACGTTAAAATTCCGAGTCGGAGTCGGCGGGGCGGGGCTATAAACGTCGGCCGGACGGAGGCTCCCCCATGACAATCTACACCGGTCGCGGCGACGAGGGCCTGACCGACCTCCGGACGATGGACCGCGTCTCGAAGGCCAGCCCCCGCATCGAGGCCTACGGCACCGTCGACGAGGTCAACGCCCTCGTCGGGGCCGTCCGTCCCACGGGTTACGACGACGTCGACGACCAGCTCGCGGCGATCCAGAACGTCCTCCACGTCGTCCAGGCCGACTTCGCCAACCCCGACCCCGACGAAGACGACCCCGTCGTCGAACTCCGCCACGTCGAGGAGCTGGAAGACTGGATGGACGCCCACGACGAGGAGTTAGAGCCCCTCCAGCGGTTCATCCTCCCCGGCGGCAGCGAGTCCGGCGCCCGCCTCCACCAGGCACGGTCCGTCTGCCGCCGCGCCGAGCGCCGCGCCGTCGCCCTCGCGAGCGAGGACGAGGACGTCAACGACCGCGCGCTCGTCTACCTCAACCGACTCTCGGACGCCCTGTTCACCCTGGCGCGCGTGGTCAACGCCCGCGACGGCGTCCCCGAGGAGAGCCCCGAGTACTGACTCACGCCGTCGACTCGTAGACGACCACGCCACCCCGTTCGCGAACTGCCACCCGCCCGCGAGCCTCCAGCACGTCGAGGTGGCCGACGGCCTCACTCATGCCCGAGAAGACCTCCGTGGCGGGGAGGTCCCCGAACAGCCCGTGCATCACCTCGACGGGCGTCGTCGGGCCGTCGATCAGTGACGCGACGTTCTCCGTCCGCTCTTCGTGGGCCTCGCGGACCGCCTGGATGCGGCCCGGTGGGTCCGTGATCTCCTCGCGATGGCCCGGCAGGAAGCGGTCGAACGACTCGGTAGCCAGCGCGTCGAGGGAGTCGTTGAAGGCCGGCAGGGAGCGCGGCCGCTCGCCACCCACCTCCGTCGGGGCCTGGAGCAGGGGATTCGGGGTGATGTCGGGCAGGACGTGGTCGCCGACGATGGCTCGCTCCTCGCCCTCGGCCCCGTAGGTGAACAGGAGTTCGCTCTCGGCGTGGCCGCACGTCTCCCGGACCCCGAGGTCGGTGCCGTCGACGGTCACCTCGTCGCCGGGACCGATCTCACAATCTGTCTCGACGCTGGGCGCGTAGTGGAGGAACGACTCGGGAAGCTTGGTCACGGTCTCGGCCGTCTCGCGGTCGAGCCCCCACCGCGTGAGCACCGGCGCGAAGTACTCGCGTTCGCGCTCGAAGTGCCCCGGGAAGTCGCCCATAATCTGCGCCGCCCGGGGACTGGCAACGACCTCGGCACCGTCCTCGCGGAGTCGCCTGGCCAGCCCGAAGTGGTCGGGGTGTGGATGCGTGACGAGGACGCGCTCGACGTCCCCTGGCTGGCTCCCGTCCTCGTCGAGGGCCTCGACGAGTTCGGACCAGGACTCCTCGCCGTCGGGACCGGGATCGACGACGGTCCGGCCCGCAAAGTAGGCGTTGACCGGCCCAACCTGGAACGGCGTCTGGATGGGGACGCGACGAAACACGGCACGCCATTCGACCGGCGGTGGTATACGACTTGTGCTACCACGTTCCACACCATCGCCAGCCACTCGCGGCCCACAAGGCACTTATTCGTCGTCACCATTAGGACAGATATGAACAAACACTTCGAGGACACCCGGTACTACCTGAAGCGAGCGGGCGAGACGGCAAAGCGCGGCGTCAGCGAGGAACTCGAACCGGTCCGCGAGCGGTTCGAGGATCTGACCGGTGGCGAGGAGGAACCCGAGCCGACGCGGGTGGAGAAGGTGCGGGCGGACCTGAAGGACCTCCAGGCGAAGGCCGAGGGCGAGGCCAAGGAGTCCATCGCCGAGGCGCGCGGGAAGCTGAAGAAGGTCAGCGAGAAGTAATCGTAGAGCGTTCTTCGGTCGGATTTTCGTGGAGATTCGCCCGGAGACGGTGGTGTGGCGTGCTGGCGAAGGCAATTCTTAAGGTCAGCGGGCGGAAAGCGGCGGATGCGCGGGTCGGTGATCTAGTCCGGTTATGATACCTCCTTCACACGGAGGAAGTCGGCGGTTCGAATCCGCCCCGACCCACTTCTGACGCCACCGCAGCCGCGAGCCCCAGGCGAGCGGTCCGTGGCGTCGAAGTGGTCGCACGGATTCGAATCCTGGACGTCGCAGCGCGCGTAGCCGAACGGAGTGAGGCGACCACGACCGTCTTACTCCGGTTCGAATCCGCCCCCAACACCCACACTGGCCCGCGATCTTGGCGAAGTGAAAACCGGGGCCCGCCGCCACGGCGTCCTTTTTCACGGTCGACCCCCACGCGACACCCATGACCGACCAGACGGAGACGAACGACGCACTCGACGAGTGGAAGGAGGAGATGCAGGCCGAACACGAAGACGCCATCGAGAACCCGGACCCAGACGAGGACCACCGCATCGAAGGCGTCGCACAGGTGAGCTATCGAGTCGCCTTCGCGTACGACGAGGAAGCGGACGAACTCGAGCGCACTGAAACCGAGCAGGTCGACGACCTGGCCGACCCGGAGCTGTTCTCCTGTGCCTGTGGCGTCCGGGGAATGACGCGGGCGGAGGCGCGCTCGCATGTCGTGGCGGCCAGATCACGAGAGGAGGACTGAGTGTCCGCGACGGAATCCACTCACACCCCAAGCGCCTCGGCCAATTCGTAGAACGTCTCGATCGTCAGATCCGGCTCCCCGTCGAAGGGCTCCCACGGCGCCCCCTTCCGGTCCACCCGGACCCCCTGCATCCCGGCGTGCTGTGCGCCCATCACGTCGAACCAGCCCGCCGTCACGTGGGCGATCTCGTCGATGGGCGTCCCCGTTCGCGCCGCGGCGTGGCGGTAGATCTCGGCGGCAGGCTTGAACGTCCGAACCTCGTCGGCACTGATCGTGTCCTCGACGAGGTCGCCGATGTCGGCGTGGTCCACCATCGACGAGAGCATCTCGGGGTTGCCGTTAGAGACGACGTAGCAGTCGTGGCCACCGTCGCGCAGCCGCTCGATCCCGTCGCGGACGTCGTCGAAGACGTCGAGTTCGTGGTAGACGGCGAGGATCTCGTCGCGCTCCGCGGTGCTCACGTCGACGTCGTAGTAGTCAAGCGCGTACTGGAGCGCGTCGCGGTTCATCTCGTAGAAGGGCTGGTAGGCGTCGGTCTGGTTGGCGACGAACGTGTACTCCAGCGAGCGGGCACGCCAGAGACGGGAGACCGGTTCCGGGTCCGCGACGCGCGCCGCGAGGGCTTTCTCGGCGGCGTCGACGTCCACGAGGGTGCTGTACGAGTCGAAGGTGATCGTCGAGACGCGGTCGGCGTCGAAGGCCATGTGCCGACTGGAGGGCGGCCCGTGCCAAAGAACCATCCCGAGCGTGCGCGCCGTCAGACCGTCCGGAGGTCGTCCGTCGCGCGCCAGCGGATCGCCGTCGCCGCGATTTCGTCCGCACGGCGCACGACGGCCGCCTCGATAGTCGCCGGTTCGACGCTCGTGCGGCGCGTGTGCGAGAGCACAACGTGGGCGAGGTCGATCGGGAGTCCCGCGCGGGTCACGACGTGGACGCCGTAGTACGGATGGCCGAGCAGCTCGTAGACCGGCGTCGCGTCGGTCCCGTCGAACTCCGCGAGTTTGCTCACGTCGTGCACGAGCGCGCCGGCCACGACGAGATCGAGGGAGAGGGCCGTCCCCCGTCGCTCGACCAGCGTCTCGGCCAGATCGACCGCGCAGGCGGTGACGTCCCTGACGTGCTCGACGAGGTACTCGTCCTCAAGTCCGAGGTCGCGCTGGGCCGGCGGCAGCCATCGCACGGTGCCGAGGTCGTCGACGCCAGCCTCCGCGACGGCGGTCGTCCAGGCGTCGACGACGCCTGCCCGGAGCGCGTCGTCTTCGATCGCTTCGAGTTCCGGAAATGCGTCCCTGACCGCGCCTTCGGACATGACCTCGCCATCGCGCCCGAGCGCAAAAACGCGTCGGTCGGTGACTCGCTGCCGACCACGGTCGTGGGCACCAGGCCGGGCCCGCGTCGTGACGGGCGGCCGCCGCCGGGCCCGTTTTCACATGGCCTACGCCAGATACGGCCTCAAGTGGGTTTCAGCGGGCCTGAGTGCTGTCTGGGGAGGGAAACGGGCTCCGGCGGTCGGCGGGAAGTGTCGAGGAAGCAATAGAGGGATTTACCCGTGCCAAACTCAGTAAGAGTTACAATGAGCCGTCCAGGCCGGCAGCGGGAACGGACAACCGAGGACTCGGAGGCTGAAACAGAGGAGGAGACCGAGGAGGTGGTCGACGGCTGTCCGGAGTGTGAGGCCGACAGTCTGGTGACGAGCGGGGACGGGGGCGAGGTCGTCTGCGAGGACTGCGGCCTGGTCATCGAGGAGACCAACATCGACCGCGGGCCGGAGTGGCGCGCGTTCAACCACAGCGAGCGACAGAGCAAGTCTCGCGTGGGAGCGCCCACGACGGAGACGATGCACGACAAGGGGATGACGACCCAGATCGACTGGAAGAACAAGGACGCCTACGGGCGGTCGCTGTCCTCCGAGAAGCGCCGGCAGATGAGCCGTCTCCGGAAGTGGCAGGAGCGGATCCGGACGAAGGACGCGGGCGAACGCAACCTCCAGTTCGCCCTCTCGGAGACGGACCGGATGGCGAGCGCGCTCGGCGTCCCCCGCTCCGTCCGGGAGGTCTCGTCCGTCATCTATCGCCGTGCTCTGGACGAGGACCTCATCCGTGGCCGCTCTATCGAGGGCGTCGCGACCGGCTGTCTCTACGCCGCGTGTCGCCAGGAGGGGATCCCGCGAAGCCTGGAAGAGGTCGCGGACGTCTCCCGCGTCGAGCGCAAGGAGATCGGACGGACCTACCGGTACATCTCCCAGGAACTCGGCCTGGAGATGGAGCCGGTCGACCCCAAGCAGTACGTCCCGCGGTTCGTCTCCGAACTCGGCCAGAGCGAGGAGGTCAAGGCCAAGGCCGACGAGATCATCGACGTCACCGCAGAACAGGGGCTCCTCTCGGGCAAGTCACCCACCGGCTACGCCGCGGCCGCCATCTACGCCGCGAGTCTGCTCTGCAACGAGAAGAAGACCCAGCGCGAGGTCGCCGCCGTCGCCCAGGTGACCGAGGTCACCATCCGGAACCGGTACCAGGAACAGATCGAAGCGATGGGCATCCACTGACGGTCGACGGACGGTCTCTCTTCTCGCGATCGCCCGCGGCTGGACACAGCGAGGTCCGCGGTCACGCCAACGATTAACACAGTTCGTCGCCAAACTGTCGACCCATGCGTGACTACGATCAGACGGTAATTCGGGGCCGTCGCTCGTGAAAATTGCAATCTACGGGACCGGCGGCGTCGGCGGGTACGTCGGTGGACGCCTCGCGCAAGCGGGCGCCGACGTCCATCTCATCGCTCGAGGGGACCACCTCGACGCGCTCCGCCGGGACGGCCTCCGCGTCAGGAGTGTCCACGGCGATTTCGACGTCGACGTGCCGGCGACCGACGATCCGGGAGAGATCGGTCCGTGTGATTTCGTCCTGTTCACGGTGAAGTCCTTCGACACCACGGATGCGGCACGCGAGTTGCAACCCCTCCTCGGCGAGAACACTGCGGTCATCTCACTCCAGAACGGCGTCGACAACGAGGAGAAACTCGCCGCCGAGATCGGACAGGAGCACGTCATGGGCGGGGTCGCCTACATCTTCTCGACCATCGCAGAACCGGGCGTCATCGCGCACACGGGCGGTCCGGCCAGTTTCACGATGGGCGAACTGGACGGCCGGCGCAGTACACGCGCCGAGCGGCTCCTCGAGTGGTGCGAGCGCGCCGATGGCATGTCTGCGACGCTCTCGGAGGGGATCCAGACGGACCTCTGGAAGAAGGCCGCATTCATCTGTGCCCAGGCCGGCATGACGGCCGCGGTCCGTCTCCCGGTGGGCGAGATACGGAGTAACCGAGAGTCCTGGGAGATGTACCGACGACTCGTCGAGGAGGTGTGCAGGGTCGGCCGGGCGACGGGAACCGAGTTGCCGGACGAGACCGTTTCCGAGTGGATGGAATTCGCCGACGACCTCGACGGGGAGAGCTATTCGTCCCTCCACTACGACATGACCCACGGCAAGCCGATGGAACTCGAAGCGCTCCACGGCACCGTCGTCCGGCGGGGCCGAGAGAACGACGTGGCGGTCCCGATGAACGAAGCCATCTACGCGATTCTTCGACCGTGGGCCCAGCGAAACCGGCAGACGCGGCAGTGAGCCCCGATCGACCACGCTCGGCCCGACTGATCCGTCGGGCGAGCCCTAATACGGTCGCCTGACGTGTTCGGGGGGCTTCTCTCAGTCCGGGAACGCACTCGACGTGCTATACTCGTCCCCGGTTTACGCACAGACGTTCATGGAGCGCCTAGCCTCCCGGACGCGTCGCCGGTTCCTCGGAGCGAGCGCGAGCCTCGCTGTTGGCGCGACGCTCTGCGGCTGCCTCGGCGGTGGCGGGACCGGGGGAGAGGACGACGGACTCCCGGACCGGGTGGAGGTCACGATGACCACCACGCCGACGCCGATGTTCGAACCACGCCTGGCGCACGTCGCCGTCGGCGGGACCGTCGTCTGGCGCCTCGAGTCCGGATCGCACGACACCGTCGCCTACCACCCGGACACCTACGGACCGGCCCGGATTCCGCCGTCGGCCGAGCCGTGGGCGAGCGAGAAGCTCTCCTCGGTCGGCGAGACCTTCGAGCGGACCTTCGACGCGGCCGGCGTCTACGACTACGTCGACACCGAGGCCGTCTGCGTGGCCCACGAGGTGGTCGGTAACGTCGGCCGGGTCGTCGTCGGCTGGCCGGACTACGATCCCGAGGCCCAGCCGGCGCTGCGACCACCGCAGGAGGAACTCCCGAGCATCGCACAGACGAAGATCGAAGACCTGAACGACGAGACCCGGACGCTCCTCGAGGGCGAAACCACCACCGCATCAGAATGACCCAGAACACCCGTTCCCCGAGTCGACGAACCGTCCTGAAGACCGTGGGGGCAGCGACCGCCCTCGGTCTGACCGGCTGTTTGGCCAGCGGCGAGGAGCGTCCGGACGACGTGATCCTCCCACCGCCCGAGAACTACGACGCGCTGCGGGACGCCGACCTCCCGTACCCAATCTACGGGGAACTCGTGCCGGAGGCGGCGGTCCCCGACGTCCTGACGGGGGAACCGGTCTCGACGCGCCAGTTCGTCGACCAGCGGGCGCTCCTCCTCACGTTCGTCTACACGCGCTGTGAGGGGATCTGCCTCAGTCTCGGGTCGAACCTGGTTCACGCGCAGGCCGCGGCGGCGGACGCGGGCGTCTCAGACGAGATCGCCCTCGTGGCGATCAGCTTCGACCCCGCCTACGACACGCCAGAGCGGCTGCGGGCGTGGGGTCGGGAGCGCGGCCTGGACTACGAGAGCGGGAACGCACACCTCCTGCGGCCCGAGTCGCCCGAACGGGCGCGGACCGTCGTCGAGGGCCGGTTCGGCGAGGCCTACGAGCGCAACGACCAGGGCGAGGGGATGCCCTTCCTGCACACCGGCCTCATCCTGCTGGTGAACGAGGGCGCCGTCGTCGAACGGGCCTACGCGGGCGAACCGCCGCAGCCGGCGACGGTCGTCGACGACGTGGAGACGCTGCTGGGGGTGTGAGCGGTGCGTCGGCGCGACGTCATCGGCGGGCTCGCCGGCCTCGCGACGGTCGGTGCCGCCGGCTACGTGCTCGGCACGCGACCCGCGGCGGGCGTCGAGCCTGTCGAACTGGAGACCGTCGAGGCACCCGGGAGCGACTCGGGCCGAATGTCGATCCCCGAGCACGGCCGCCCGACGCTGGTCGAGTTCTTCGCCACCTGGTGTCACGTCTGCGCCGACTCGATGGGCGACCTCCGCGCGGCCCACGACCGGCTGGCTGCCGACGTGCAGTTCGTCTCGGTCACGAACGAGCCCCTCGGCCACGCCGTCACGCGCGAGGAGATCGCCCAGTGGTGGCGTGCCCACGACGGCACCTGGCCGGTGGCCGTTGACGACGACCTCGCGCTCACCGAGGCGCTGGACGCGACGGCCGTCCCGACTGTCGTCGTCCTCGACGCCGACAACCTCGTGACCTGGACGGGCACGGGCCGGCACCCGGCCGACGAACTGGTCGAGCGCGTGGTCGCCGCGGGCGGTGAGCGGGCGTGATCTCGGCGGAGGTCGTGGGTGCGGCGTCACTCGCCGCTGGCGCGGGCGTGGCGACCTTCCTCTCGCCGTGTGCCTACGCGCTGCTCCCGGGATACGTCGGGTTCTACGTCCAGTCGAGCGACGAGGACGAGGAAACGCCACTCGCGGGGGCCATACTGCGAGGTCTGGCCGCCTTCGCGGGCGTCGTCGCCGTCTTCGCGGCGCTGTCCGTGGCCATCGTGCTGCTCGGCAGGTCGTTCCAGCCCGTGATCGACGTTCTCGAACCCCTCGTGGGCGTGGCGCTCGTCGCGCTCGGTGCGGTCGTCGTCGCCGGGTGGCGCCCGGGCTGGCACGCGGCACTCCCGGCGCGTCGCACCTCGGTCCTCGGCTTCGGCGTCTTCGGTGCGGGATACGCCGTCGCCGCGGCCGGGTGCGTGGCACCGCTGTTCCTCGCGATCGTGCTCCGGGCGGTCACGTTCCCGCCGGGGCCGGCGCTGTTGGTCCTGGGCGCCTACGCACTGGGCTTTGGGGTCCTGCTACTCGGCGCGACGGTCGCCATCGCGGTCGGCCGTGACGCGCTGATCCGGTGGCTCGGGGAGCGTCGTTCGGTACTCGACACGGCCGCCGGGCTGGCGCTGATCGTCGCCGGCATCGCCCAGCTGGCGCTGAGCATCTGAGCGCGAGGGCGGGCTCAGGTCGCGTCGACGGTCCGGGTCCCGTCGGCCCGAACTGTCACGACGGCGTCGACGCAGTCGCGAAACCGGTCGATCGTCGACGCGTCGTGGGCACGTGGGTCCATGTGGAAGTGGGCCGTGGCACCGGCGGCCGCCAATCGCCGCGCGAGCGAGTCCACGAACCGGCCGGCAGTCCGCTCGTCGACGTGCTCGAGGAGGGTCGTGATCGAGTGGAAACAGGCGACGGCCCGCGTCGAGCTGTCGTCCCACTGGCTGAGTTGCTCGTGGATCGCCACCTCCAGGGTGGAGAGGTCGCCGGGGTCCTCGATGGCGTCGATCCGCACCGGCAGGGACGGCCCCCCGCCGTCGCTGGCCGAGGCACTGCGCGCGACGGCACCCATGCTGAACACCGTCGCGTTGTCGGTCGCGTCGTCGACGGGATCCCAGACCGCAAGACGGTCGTGGACCGACCCGGCGAAGGTGACGCCGAGCAGGTCGTGGGGCTGTCCGTGGCCGGCCAGGAGGGCGCGGCACGTGTCGTCGGCCCGCGACTCCGCGAGGACGAGCACGGTCGAGGCGTCGGCCAGTTCCGCCCAGATCGGTTCGCTCGGCCGCGGCTCCCGGACGACGATCTCGCCGTCACCGGTGACGGTCACGGAGAGCCCCTCGTACTGGAACGTCGCCGCGACGTCGCCGGACTCCTCGAGGAGCTTCGAGAGCGACTCCGCGTCGACGACGTCGTAGAGCGACGGGAGTGCAAGGGGATCGCGATCGGAGACGGTCGCGACCGCTTCCACGATGGACGCAGCGAGTTCCGATCCGTCACGGTCGAAGCGATGCGTTTCGTTGTCTTCGGACATGAGGGTCTCGTCGGGCGGCCAGGTCTGCGACTATCGTCCACTTTCGCATGGGGCTATAAAACTGCCACCGTTAGCTGTCCGACAGGTCCTGGTCGCCTGTCGCACAGTTCTCCGCCACGACGCCCGTAGCAATCCACCGGCGGGGTCGCCGCGACCACCGGACCGTGAGCGAACTCGGACTGGGTCGACGGGCATCGGTGGGGCATTCACGGCCGTCTAGAGGTCGAAGGGACTCGTCGCGAAGGGGTCCCAGTGGACGTCGTAGACAGCGTCGCCTGACCCATCCGCCGTCTCCCCCGTGACCGGATCGGTGGCGCCACCGGAGTAGAGCGTCGAGGCGGACGGGCCGTCCGCCGCCCCCCACCAGTTCCCCGTCACGTCGACGGACGGTGAACTGAGCGCGAGCGCACCGGTGTCGTTCCCGACGACGTTGTTCCGGCGCGCGACCGTCGGGCCGGCACCGAGCGCGCCGAGACCGTTGTTGTTGTACTCGAGGACGTTCCGATCGATCAGGACCTCGTCCGAGCCGAAGACGATGATCCCCGCCGACTGGCTACTCGGCGTGTAGTAGTTGTCCGTCACCGTGTTCCCGACGATGGCGGCCTGGGCGACGTCGCTGACCTGGATGCCGTTCTGACCGATCACGTCGGTCGGACCGACGCCGGTCACCGTCGAGTCGAAGACACAGAGGTCGAGTCCCGCGCCCTCGCCGATGACGCCGACCTTCTGGTAGTCGTGGACGTGACAGCCGTCGACGACCGTCGACCGGTCGGCGGCGTCGTCGGTGTAGGCGAAGATGCCGAGGCCGTGCTGGGTCCCGTTCAGGGGGTCCTCGGTGACGTTCGTCACTTCCACCCCGCTCACGTGAGCGGCCGCATTGTAGGCCCCGACGCCGACGAAGGCGTCGTGACCACTGCCACGGCGGTCCCCGTCGACCGTCAGGTTCCAGAGCTGGGCGCCGTCCGACTCCATCGAGACGACCGGGTAGTTCGGTTCGCCGTCGCGAGAGAACCGCGAGGCGAGGGTGGATGGCGACTGGACGACGGTGGAGCCCTGCCCGGCCCCCACCAGCGTGATCGCCTCCTCGACGACGACCTGTTCGGAGAACGTCCCGGGGTCCACGCCCACGACGTCGCCTGCACTCGCCGCGTCGACCGCCGCCTGGATCGACTCGCCAGCGGTGACGACGGCGTCGAGCGTCGGGTTCGTCGATCCGTCGTCGTTCCGGCACTGCTGGGCGAAGAACTGGAGGCCGAACCCCACGGAGTCGCTCTGGACCTCGTTCCCCACGTCGGCCGGGAGGGTCCACTCGAGTTCCACGCAGGGCCCGCCCGCCGTCGGGTAGCAGGAGCGGCCCTCGGTGTCTCCGTCGCCGTCGAGCGGAACGCCGAACTGGAGCGTTTCGACGACCGACTTCAGCGATCCCTCGATGATCGTCGGCCCGTTCTCGTAGGCGAGCGTCGCCTCGATGGCGTCGCCCAGTTCCCCCACGCGGGTACCGATCGAGCCGTCCGTCAGGTCGGCGGCGGCTTCGGGTTCGGTCTGGTCGACCTCCGCGTCGGCGGTCAGGGCTCCACCGAGCCACATGAAGGCCGGATTGTCGACGACCTCGAAACAGAAGGTCCAGCGGCCGGTGTCGCCGGGCTTGAGGTCGCCCAGGTCGACGAGCAGGGCCGGCTCGCCGTCCAGCGTGCCGTCGTCGACCTGGACGTCCCCCGGCCCGTCGTAGACCGTCTCCCACCCGACGTGCAGGTCGAGTTCACCCGCCGTGACGATGTTGTTCGAGAAGTGTTCGGTGTCCGTAAACAGTGCACTCGTCCCCAGTCCGGCACCGGCGCCTGCGGCGCCGACGGCGCCGACGCCGAGAAGGAGCCTCCGTCGCGTCAGTTCGATGTGCTCGTCCGTCATGGTTGTCACTCTCAGTGGATCCCCACCGTCCCCCGGGATCCAGTCTACTCGGCCGTCACTCCCCTACCAGTTAGCTAATCGGGGCTTCGTTCGTGCTAAGGACCGATTCGATCAGCAGTATGCAGTTCTTCCACGACGAACAGGGAGCGAGACCGTCGAGACGACGGTCCGGTGGGTGCGAATCTCGGTCTGTGAAGGGCAGTGACGGAACGCAGGCGGCGCTCCCGGGCAGGTAGTGGCCGTCCCGGCCCGCCCGGTCGTCCTCACGGGGTGGTCGCCGGGTCGGCCTGTTCCGACTGGAGTTCGTCGATCCGGCGCTGGATCTGCGCGTACCGGTCGCTGTCCCCCAACTCCTCCTCGTCCATCTCGGCGCGCATGACGTTGCGCTGCACCCTGAGGGCGCTGAGCCGATATTCTGTGTCCATCGGTCGGGTCCCGGGTCGACCTTCGGCCGCGCGGAGAATATAAGGACCAGACCGTTTGTTCCAGAAGGGGGCTCGTACGGAGAAATCTGCGGCGAATAACGGTCCATTCTCGTCGTCGAACGGGTCGATAGACGGCCAATACGAAAAGCTAGGCCGTCCCGACGATCGCGCGAGGGCAGTCGGTCGGTACCTGGTCGGGAACGGTGCATAATCGACATTACCGAATAGAATACCCGTGTCGGGCCACTGCTTACGGGTATTGTGGACCGTTCCGGGTACCGTCGGTCGGTCGCGGTCCTCCTCGTCGGCGCCGTGGTCCTCAGTCTGCTAGCCGCAGGCGTCCTGGCGACGACGTACGTCGGTGACCAGCGGGACGACCAGACCCGCATCCCGCACCAGCTGGTCGAGCCACGGCCACAGGACAACGTCATCTGGCCGTACACCAGCGCGGCCAAGTCCCCAGAAGACCCGAAACTGGCGCTCAACGTCATCGTCCACGGGGACGCTGACAGGCTTCGCGCACACCTGACGACCGGCCTGGACGCCACCTGGAACGAAACCCTCCCGGCCGGCGCGAACGGGACCAACGTCAGTCGCCCGTCCCGCGCGAGGGCCCACGACGCCGCCATCGGGTGGGCCGACGCGCGGGGGGCGGATCGGTACGTCTACGTGCACGACTACGCACTCACGGAGCGCGTCAACGAGACGACGCGGCGACCGTACCGGGCGCTGTCGTTCCTCTCCGTCGACCTCAACCAGACCCTCGGTGGGCAGTGGATTCCGGAGACCTACCAGCTCCACGACGGCGACTACTTCGGGGCCCGCGATCACCTGCGGGTCTTCACGTCGCCCTACGAGTCGGACGGCTGGGTCGCGATCCAGGCCCACAGCGAACACTGGGACTGGTTCCGGCTCCGACACACCGTCCACGGCATCGACGACGCCCAGGAGCGCCTGGAGTCGGACCTCATGGGCCGCTGGTACGTCTCGGAGGTCTGGCGGATGTACTTCCAGAACGACGGGGGTCCGAACTCCGACGGCTGGGTGACGGTGATCGACCTCGACGACGCGCCCGACGTGCGGGCCGCCGACCTCGGCGCGGTCGGCCTCGGCCTGTTCCTGGCGGGCCGGCTCGACCGTCGCCGCCGCGCCACGCGCCACCGCGTGCAGACGATGGATCGGCTGGGCGGGCCCAGCCGTGATCGAACGGTCGGCGGGGCGGTCGTCGACTGGCTCCTCGGAACGCTCGGGCGACGGCGGTTCGTGGTCGGGCTCCGACTCCTGTCGTACGCCGTATTGTTCCTGGCGCTCTTCGGTCTCTTCCTGCTCGTCCGGGCGGCGGGCATCTTCCTGGAACGCCAGTTCCAGACGCTGTCCCCGAAGCTCCTCGCCGGCTCACTCTACCTCCTGATCGCAGTCGGCCTGCCGCTGTGTGCAGACCGGTTCGGGCGCCCGATTCCGTCGATGCAGGCCTTCGTCCTCGCCGCGACGGGCATCGCCGCGGCGATGGTCGTGGACTACAGTCTGCTCGGCATCCAGGCGCTCCCGCTCACTATCATCGTCCACCGGGCAGGGGTCGCCGTCGCCCTCGGCCTGATCGCCGCCGGGGCGACGCCGACGGTCCGCGAGTCGGGACGGACGACGCGGCTCTCCGGGACCGGACTGATCCTCTGGATCGGGCTGCTGGTCGCGCCCCTGGCCGGACTCGTCTAGTCGACGAACCGCTCGATGCGAGCCATGGCCTCCTTCAGGTCGTCGAGACCGGTCGCGTAGGAGACCCGGAGGTGGCCACTACCCCCCGCACCGAAGGCCGTTCCGGGGACGAGCGCGACGCGTTCGGCCTCCAGCAGGGCCTCGGCGAACTCGCCGGGGTCGTCCCACGGGCTCTCCGGGAAGGCGTAGAAGGCACCGCTGGCCCGGAAGCAGTCGATGCCCATGTCCTCGAACCGCGAGAGGACGAACTTGCGGCGGCGGTCGTACTGCTCGCACATGTCCCGGACCGCGTCGTCGCAGGTCTCCAGGGCCTCGATGGCCGCGTACTGCGCCGTGGTCGGCGCCGAGAGCATGGTGTACTGGTGGACGCGGTTCATCGCGCCGACGATCTCCGGCGGCCCGAGCGCGTACCCCAGCCGGAGCCCCGTCATCGCGTAGGCCTTCGAGAAGCCGTTGAAGACGATGGTGCGCTCGCGCATCCCGGGGAGCGTGGCGATCGAGGTGTGCTCGTGCTCGTAGCTCAGTTCCGAGTAGATCTCGTCGGAGAGGACGGCGAGGTCGTGATCGCGGGCGAACGCGGCCACCTCCCGGAGTTCGTCCTCGGTCATCGTCGCACCCGTCGGGTTGTTCGGGTAGCACATGACGAGGACGTCCGCCGCGTCGGCGCCCGACGCCTCCAGGACGTCCCGCGTCAGCTTGAACTCGTCCTCGCGGCGCGTCGGTACGTCCAGCACCTCGCCGTGGGCGAAGGTGACGCCCGGGACGTAGGAGACGTAGCTGGGCTGGGCCACGGCGACGGTGTCGCCGGGGTCGACCAGCGCGCGGAAGGCGAGGTCGATGCCCTCGCTCGCCCCCGCCGTGACGAGGATCTCGTCGTCGGGGTCGTAGTCCAGGTCGTACCGGCGGTCGACGTCGGCCGCGATCAGTTCGCGCAGTTCTCGCTTGCCGCGGTTGGCGGTGTAGGAGGTCTTGCCCTGCTCCAGGGAGGCGATGGCGGCCTCGCGGGCGGCCCAGGGGGCGGCGAAGTCGGGTTCGCCGACGCCCAGCGAGATGATGTCGTCCATCTCCTCGGCGAGTTCGAAGAACTTCCGGATGCCCGACGGCGGCACCCGCTCGACGCGCTCCGCGGGCTTCATGGCGAGATCGAGAGCCGGTCGTCGTCCGTGCCGTCGCCGAAGTCCACGCCCTGTTCCTTGTAGGACTCCATGATGTAGTGGGTCACCGTCTGGGTGATCTCCGGCACCGGCGCGACCTTCTCGCTGATGAAGTGTGACACCTTGCGCATCGACTCGTCCTCGACCTCCATCAGGAAGTCGTAGTCGCCGCTGACCAGCTTGAGCGCCTCGACCTGGGGGAACTTCGCGATGCGCTCGGCGACGTCGTTGTAGCTGGTCTCGCGGTCGAGCGTGACGTTCAGTTCGACCACTGCCCGCACGCGCTCGCGTTCGAGTTGCTCCCAGTCCACGACGGCCTGGTAGCCCCGGACGACGCCGTCCGCCTCGAGTTCGCGGATCGCCGCCTCGACTGCGTCCTCGTCGAGGTCGGTCTGCTGGGCGATCTCGGCCACGGTGTACCGGGCGTTCTCGCGAAGGATCGCGAGTACCTCGTCGCGAGCACTCATACCAATATACCGCTCTGACGCGGACAAAAGGTTTGCTACACATCGCTCGCTCGCGTCGTGGCCCGAGCCACGTCCGATCGGGCCCGGGCCGCCCATCCTTGCCGCCGACAGAATCCGTAAGGGCGTTCGACGCCTCCCGTAGCACATGGTCGAACTCGAATCGCAGGACGTCCTGGAGCGCGGCGACGCGGCGCCAGACTTCGAACTGCCCGGGGCCGACGGCGAGACGCACAGCCTCGCCGACTACGCCAACTACGAGGCCCTCCTGGTGGTCTTCACGTGCAATCACTGTCCCTACGCGCAGGCGAAGTTCGACGAACTGAACCGCCTGGCCGCGGAGTTCGACGACCTGGCCGTCGTCGGGATCAACCCGAACGACGAGGCGGAGTATCCCGACGACTCGTTCGAGCGCATGCAGGCCCTGGTCGCGGACGGCACTATCGACTACGACGCCTACCTTCGCGACGAGTCCCAGGACGTCGCCGCCGCCTACGGCGCGGTGTGCACGCCCGACCCGTTCCTCTTCGAGAACGACGAGGGGACCTTCCGACTGGTCTACCACGGCCGCCTCGACGACGCGCCGAACCCCGACGCCGAGCCGAGCGACCGAGAGATGGCCCGTCACGTCCAAGCACTCCTCGCCGGTGAGCCGGTGTCCGCCGACTTCGAGCCCTCTCGGGGCTGCTCGATCAAGTGGCGCGAAGGCAACGAGCCCGACTACTGGAACTGAGGGACCGAGTCGCCGCCGGCGGGCCACCGCTTTTTGCCCCGGACAGCCAAGGTGGACGCATGCTTACCGGCCCGCGCTGGCTGGCTCTCGAAGTGCCGCACCTGGACCGCGCCGTCTCCTTCTACGAGGCGTTCCTCGACCTCGACGTCCGCCGCGAGGCCGAGCGCGAGGTCGCACTCGGGATCGGCGAGACGGACCTGGTGTTGCGTGCGCCGGGCGACGTCCCACGCGGCGGCCTCCACACCCACTACGCGCTCTCGATTCCCGCCGACAGCTACGACGACTGGTTCGACCGCCTCGGCGAGCGCTTCGACCTCCACGAGGAGCAGTTCGGCGACGCGCGGTCGCTGTACTTCTTCGACCTGGTGGGCAACTGCGTGGAACTCGGTCAGCGCGACGTGGACGATCCGACCGGCGCCGTGTCGGGCCTCTTCGAGGTCGTCCTGGAGGTCGAGGATCTCGACAGGGCGACGGACTTCTACGATCACCTCGGGTTCGAGGTGGTCGACCGCGGGAAGGACCGCCGACGGGTGCGGCTGACCGTCGGGGACTTCGACCTCGAACTGTGGGAACCGCAACTGGGCATCGCCGACGCACGCGGTGGCGTCCACGTCGACCTCGGAGTCGGGTCCGACGATCCCGGGGGTGTCGCGGCCCGCGTCGAGGGGAGGGCACTCGGCGGAGAGACGCTGGACGACGGCGCCAGGATTCGTGACCCCGACGGGCACTACCTGACGATTCTGGCGAACTGACCCGGTGTCGCCATTGCACGTCGGTCTCCGACCAGGGATCGCAGGGCGCGAAGTGCGCCCACTCCCAGGCGAAGCAGACGATGACCGCGGTGAAAGACACCCACCCGCCCAGCGCGAGGAGGACGACACCCCAGGGCGTCACGTCCCCGAAGAGGACCAGCGCCAGGCCGGTCAGGCCGCCGACGACCCCGACGGAATGTCGAGGATCCCCGGACACTCGCGTGGACTCGGTAACTCCATGCGACGGGGGTCGCGTGCCCCCGCGGAGAGTATGTGGCCCATACGCCGCGGGAACGCCGGGTGCGCCGTCTGCGAGGGGTCACCCGAGCGACCCCCGGAGGAGCCGGATGCCGAGCATGAGGACGATCCCGAGGAGGAAGACCCCGAAGTAGGCCAGGGACCGCCGGACGTCCTCGTCGCGCTTTATCTCGGGGATCAGGTCGGAACTCGCGACGTAGATGAAGTTCCCGGCCGCGAACGGAAGGAGGATCGTCGGCAACCCCGAAAAGACCTGGCCGAGGGAGATGCCGACGAGACCACCCAGGATGACCGACGCCTGCGTGAGGTAGTTGAGGACCAGCGCCCGTCGTTTCTCGAAGCCGCCGTAGACGAGGACCCCGAAGTCGCCGATCTCCTGTGGGATCTCGTGCATGGCGATGGCGAGCGTCGTCACGATCCCGACCGGGGTGCCGACGAGGAACGACCCCGCGATGACGAGCCCGTCGATGAAGTTGTGGATGGCGTCGGAGATCAGGACGAGGTAGGAGACGGGCTCCCGGTCGTGGACAGCGGCGTGGTGGTGGTGCCAGTGGATGAACTGTTCGAGGACGTAGAACGCACAGAAGCCGGCGACGACGACCAGAAAGACTGGGAGCGTGTCTTCGGTCCCGGCGTCGGCGACGGCGCGCGGAAGGAGGTGCAGGAAGGCCCCGCCGATCAGCGATCCGGCCGCCAGCGCCACCATGCCGAGCAGGAGTCGATCGAGGAGGTCCTCGCGGAGGAACAGCGTGAGAACCCCGATCCATGCCGTGAGGCTGACGAGAACCGTCGTCGCGACGGTCCAGGTGAGCGGACTTGCCATCAGCAGTCAGGAAGGAACGCTCACGCCCTCACTCGAGGCGGCCGGCGTCGATGTCCACGCCGGGCGGCGTGACGATCAGGAACCCCCGGAAGTGCATCAGTTCCCCGCCGGCCTCCTTGACGTCCCTGGCGAAGCCGGCCGCCAGTTCGTTGATGTTGCCCTCGACGTTCAGCACCAGTACCGACTCCTCGACGACCGTCTCGACCCACTCCTCGGCCGGCGTCGTCCCGTCGAGGACGCCGAGGACGACGCGGCCGGACCCGCCGTCGTCGTCGCCCCCGTCGATGTGGTCCTCGACCGACTGGAGGTCGAGGCCGTCGAACTCGCTCATACGTGCTCCACTCCGGGCGGTAGGAAAAAGGTTGCTGGGGCCGAACCGGCGGACGCCAGGGCCGCGCGTCCCTGTGCGGGCCCAGTCCGGTTCGGGGCGCCTGTGAACGATACACACGCGTGTCGAGCGAGGGACAGCTTTATGTGGCGAGACCTCCCCCAGACAAGTGCTTATGTCCAACACGGAGGATTCGTCGGATACCCCGGCGGATCGAGTTCTTCCAGGGGACGCTCGATAGTACCTCTGAGGTCGACGACGGACGCATTTTCGACACCACGCTCCGCGACGGTGAGCAGACGCCACGAACGTCGTTCTCCTACGAAGACAAACGGGAGATAGCGGCCCTGCTCGACGACATGGGGACCCACGTCATCGAGGCCGGGTTCCCGGTCAACTCGGACGCCGAGTTCGAGGCGGTGCGCGACATCGCGGACGCCAGCCGGACGTCGGTCTGTGGCCTGGCACGCGTTGTCGAGGAAGACGTAGCGGCGGCGCTCGACAGCGGCGTCGACGTGGTGCACGTGTTCGCGTCCACCAGCGACGTCCAGATCGAGGACTCGATGCACAGCACCCGGGAGGAGGTCCTGGAACGGGCGGTCGAGTCCGTCGAGCGGGTGAAAGAAGCCGGCGTCGAGTGCATGTTCTCGCCCATGGACGCCACCCGGACCGACGAGGACTATCTGCTCGAGGTGGTCTCGGCGGTAGCCGACGCGGGCACGGACTGGGTCAACATCCCTGACACGACGGGGGTCGCGACGCCGACCCGCTTCCAGAAGATGGTCGCGCTGGTCGTCGACGCCGCCGACGGGGCACAGGTCGACGTCCACACCCACGACGACTTCGGGCTGGCCTCGGCCAACGCGCTGGCGGGCTTCGAGGCCGGGGCGGCCCAGGCCCAGGTGTCGGTCAACGGCATCGGCGAGCGGGCGGGCAACGCGGCCTACGAGGAGGTCGTGATGGCCCTGGAGAGCCTGTACGACGTCGACACCGGCATCGACACGACGAAGATCACGGAGCTCTCGCGGCTGGTCGAGGAGCGCAGCGACGTCCCGGTGCCGGGCAACAAGCCCGTCGTGGGCCAGAACGCCTTCGCCCACGAGAGCGGTATCCACGCGGCGGGCGTCATCGAGAACTCCGACACCTTCGAGCCGGGCGTCATGACCCCCGAGATGGTGGGGGCGACGCGCGAACTCGTCCTCGGGAAGCACACCGGCCAGCACTCCGTCCGGGAGCGCCTGGTCGAGGCCGGGTACGACCCGACCGACGACGAGGTCCGGGCGGTCACGCGCCGTGTCAAGGACTTCGGCGCGGAGTCCCAGCGGGTCACGATGGCGGAACTGGAGAAGTTCGCCCGCGAGATCGGCGTCGAGCAGGCAGAAGAGGAGGTCAGGGCGTAGCGCCATGACGTCCCCGACTCCGCGATCGGAGCCGTCCGACCAGCGGCGCGCCTCAGCCGGCGTCGTGGCAGCCGAGACCGTCACAGCGGGGCCAGGGACCGCCACTCGCCGCGTCGCGTCGCCCGCGTCACGCAACTCTTATACCGGTTCGCGGTCACACCACCATACTGATGCGACAGACCGCTGGCGACGCGGGCGGACGCCCCGACACCAGCGGCGCGCTTCTCCTCGGCGTGGGTATTGTAGGGGCGAGCTAGCCCCAGACAGACCCACACCATCGTTCGGCCAGGCATCGATCGTCGACTACCCACAGGAGGTTACCATGCAACGACACACACGACAGGAGGGATGGACGTGAGCGAGCGCGCGTCCGTCCCGAAGGACGAGACGGAAGAGGCGGCCGACGAGGCTACAGAGTCACAGGACACGGCGGACGACGGGATCGCCACCGGCGCGGACGCCGTCGCGGCCGCGCTGGAGGGCGCGGGCGTCGAACTCATCTTCGGCGTCCAGGGCGGGGCGATCATGCCCGTCTACGACGCGCTCTACGAACACGAGGCGATCGACCACGTCACGATGGCCCACGAGCAGGGCGCGGCCCACGCCGCGGACGCCTACGGGATCGTCTCTGGCGACCCCGGCGTCTGTATGGCCACGTCGGGCCCCGGCGCGACCAACCTCGTGACCGGACTGGCGGACGCGAGCATGGACTCGGACCCCGTGCTGGCCCTGACCGGCCAGGTCCCGACGGACCTCGTCGGCAACGACGCCTTCCAGGAGACCGACACCATCGGCGTCACCCAGCCCGTCACGAAGTACAACATCTTCTCCTCGGCGCCCGACGAGGTCGGCGACGACGTCGGCACCGCGTGGGCACTGGCGAACGACGGTCGGCAGGGCCCGACGCTGGTCGACCTGCCGAAGGACGTCACGCAGGGCGAGACCGACCGCCAGCCGGCGGGGCCGCAGACGCCCGACACCTACGACCCGCCGACCGAGGCCGACGACGTGGTCGTCCAGGAGGCGGCCGACGCGCTGGCCGCGGCCGATCGACCCGTCATCCTGGCGGGTGGGGGCGTCATCAAGGGCGAAGCCTGGGACGAGCTCCACCAGTTCGCCACCGAGTACGAGATCCCGGTCATCACGACGATGCCCGGCATCGGTGCGTTCCCCGAGGACCACGACCTCTCCCTGGGGATGGCCGGCATGCACGGCACGGGCTACGCCAACCTGGCAATCTCGAACACCGACCTCCTGCTCGGGGTCGGGACGCGCTTCGACGACCGGCTGACCGGCGGGCTCGACACCTTCGCGCCCGACGCCGAGGTCGCCCACGTCGACGTCGATCCGGCGGAGATCAGCAAGAACGTCCACGCGGACTACCCGCTGGTGGGCGACGCGAAACACGTGCTCCGCCAGCTCGACGACGCCATGTCGGCGGCACCGTCGATCGACGCCTGGCGCGACACCTGCCAGCAGTGGAAATCGGAGTACCCGCTGGACTACGAGATGCCGGAGGACGAGCCGCTCAAGCCCGAGTTCGTGGTCGAGAAGTTCGACGAGGTGACCGACGACGACACCATCGTCACGACGGGCGTCGGGCAACACCAGATGTGGGCTTGCATGTACTGGACCTACGTCGAGCCCCGCACCTGGGTCTCCAGTCACGGCCTTGGGACGATGGGCTACGGCGTCCCGTCGGCCATCGGGGCCAAGCTCGCCGCGCCCGACCAGGAGGTCGTCTGCTTCGACGGCGACGGCTCGTTCCTGATGACCGGGCAGGAGATCTCCGTCGCAGTTCGCGAGAACCTCGACATCACCGTCGTCATCCTGAACAACGAGGCCATCGGGATGGTCCGCCAGTGGCAGGACGGCTTCTACGAGGGCCGCCGGATGGCCTCCGAGTACCCGTGGATCCCGGAGTTCGACAAGCTCGCGGAAGCCTACGGCGCTCGCGGCTTCCGCGTCGAGGACTACGACGAGGTCGAAGAGACGATCCAGGCCGCCCGCGAGTACGACGGGCCCTCGGTCATCGACGTCATCATCGACCCCGGCGAGAACGTCTACCCGATGGTGCCGAGCGGGGGCGACAACGCCCGCTTCGCACTGACCGAGGAGCAACTGGAGGGACTCTAGATGACGACCGGCGAACTCCCCGGCCCCGCGCCGGACGACCGACAGCTTCCCGAGGGACGACGCAACTCCCAGGGCATCCGGATCGACCCGGAAGCCGAGGCCGAACACCCGCCGGAGGAGGCCGTCCTGTCGGCGCTGGTCAAGCACGAGCCGGGCGTCCTCGCGGAGATCTCCGGCCTGTTCAGCCGCCGGCAGTTCAACATCGAGTCGCTGACCGTCGGCTCGACCATCGACGACACCATGGCCCGGATGACCATCGTCATCGAGGAGCCACGGCCGGGCATCGACCAGGCCAAGAAGCAACTGGAGAAGCTGATCCCCGTCATCTCCGTGCGCGAACTGGCCGACGACGCGCTGGAGCGCGAACTCGTCATCGTCAAGGTCGACGGCGACGAGCCCGACAAGGTCAACGCCATCACGCAGATGTACGACGGAACGACGCTCGACGCCGGCCCGCGGACGATCACCGCCCAGATCACCGGCGACGAGCAGAAGATCGACGACGCCATCGACGCCTACGCCCAGTTCGGCATCCGCGAGATCGCCCGGACCGGGTACGCGGCGCTGGCACGCGGCGAGGCACCGACCGCCCAGGTCACACCGCCCAACCGGGCACCGACCGAGGCACAGGTCGCCACACAGGAGGTTTCCGATGACTGACGACTTTACCACGACCGTCTACTACGACGACGACGCAGACGAATCGAAGATGCAGGACAAGACCGTGGCCGTGCTGGGGTACGGGAGCCAGGGCCACGCCCACGCCCAGAACCTAGACGAGAGCGGGGTGGACGTGGTCGTCGGACTCCAGGAGTCCTCGTCCTCCCGGCAGGCGGTCGAGTCGGACGGGCTTCCCGTGGCGACGCCAACCGAGGCGGCGGCGCAGGCCGACGTCGTGGTCATGTTGGTGCCCGACACGGTCCAGCCCGACGTCTACGACGAGATCGCTGACGAACTGGAGGCCGGCGACACGCTGCAGTTCGCGCACGGATTCAACATCCACTACGGCCAGATCGAACCGCCGGAGGGCGTGGACGTGACGATGGTCGCCCCGAAGGCCCCGGGCCACCTGGTCCGGCGGACGTACAAGCGCGGCGAGGGCACGCCTGGCCTGCTGGCGGTCTACCAGGACGCCACCGGCGACGCCCACGCCCAGGGACTCGCCTACGCGAAGGCCATCGGCTGCACCCGCGCGGGCGTCATCGAGACGTCCTTCCGCGAGGAGACCGAGACCGACCTCTTCGGCGAGCAGGCCGTCCTCTGTGGCGGCGTCACCGAGATGGTCAAGGCCGGCTTCGAGACGATGGTCGACGCCGGCTACAGCCCCGAGATGGCCTACTTCGAGGTCCTGAACGAGCTCAAGCTCATCGTCGACCTGATGTACGAGGGTGGGCACATGGGCATGTGGAACTCCGTCTCGGACACGGCCGAGTACGGTGGCCTCTCGCGCGGTGAGGAGGTCATCGACCGCGAGGGCATGGAGACCATCCTCGAGGAGGTTCAGGAGGGGACCTTCGCCCGCGAGTGGATCACCGAGAACCAGACCCACCGCCCCTCCTACAAGCAACTGCGCGAAGCCGAGCAGAACCACCAGATCGAGGAGGTCGGCGAGCGCCTCCGTGCGTTGTTCTCGTGGGGCGAGGAGGCGACCGAAGAGGAAGCGGAACAGGAGGAGCAGGAGGAGCAGGAGGAGGTGCGTGCGGATGACTGAGATGCGTGACGTCGACCACACGCACCCCCACACCGGTGAGCCCTTCGGCGACGCCTTCTGGGGGCCCGCCGTGGCCGCCGACGGTGGCGGCCCCGATGCCGAACAGACCGACGAGATGCGAGACGTCGACCACGAGAGCCCCGACGACGAGGGCGCCGACCGCGTGTTCGAGCGCGGCACCGAAGGACGGACGGATACAGTATGAGCGAGGGAACGCTCTACGACAATGTCTGGGACCGCCACAAGGTGACGACACTGCCCAACGGCCAGGACCAGCTGTTCGTCGGGCTCCACCTCATCCACGAGGTCACGAGCCCGCAGGCCTTCGGGATGCTCCGCGAGCGCGACATCGAGGTCGCCCGGCCGGACCTGACGCTGGCGACGGTCGACCACATCGTCCCGACGGCCGACCAGTCCCGCCCCTACGGCGACGACGCGGCCGAGGAGATGATGTCGGAACTCGAGGAAAACGTCCGCGAGGCGGGCATCGAGTTCCTGGACCCCACCTCGGGCGATCAGGGTATCGTCCACGTGGTCGGCCCGGAGCAGGGACTGACGCAGCCGGGGAAGACCATCGTCTGTGGCGACTCCCACACGTCCACGCACGGCGCCTTCGGCGCGCTGGCCTTCGGCATCGGCACCTCCCAGATCCGCGACGTCCTGGCGACCCAGACCATCGCCATGGACAAACAGCAGGTCCGCAAGATCGAGGTGACCGGGGAACTCGGCGAGGGCGTCGAGGCCAAGGACGTCATCCTCGAGATCATCCGACGGCTCGGCACCGACGGCGGCGTCGGCTACGTCTACGAGTACGCCGGCGAGGCCATCGAGTCCCTGGGCATGGAGGGCCGGATGTCCATCTGCAACATGTCCATCGAGGGCGGCGCCCGCGCGGGCTACGTCAACCCCGACGAGACCACCTACGAGTGGCTCGCGGAGACGGACTACTTCCAGGAGAATCCGGAGGAGTTCGACCGCCTGAAGCCCTACTGGGAGTCCATCCGGAGCGACGCGGACGCCGAGTACGACGACGTGGTCACCATCGACGGCTCGTCGCTGGAGCCGGTCGTCACCTGGGGCACCACGCCCGGCCAGGGCGTCGGCATCACCGACCCCATCCCGGAGCCCGAGGCGCTGCCCGAGGAGAAACAGGACACGGCCCGGCGCGCCCAAGAGCACATGCGCGTCTCGCCCGGCGACACGATGGATGGCTACGAGATCGACGTGGCCTTCCTGGGCTCGTGCACGAACGCGCGCCTGCCCGACCTGCGCCGTGCAGCCCAGATCGTCGAGGGTCGGGAGGTCCACGACGACGTGCGCGCGATGGTCGTCCCCGGCAGTCAGCGCGTCCAGCACGCCGCCGAGGCGGAGGGCCTGAAGGACGTCTTCGAGGCCGCGGGCTTCGACTGGCGCAACGCCGGCTGTTCGATGTGCCTCGGCATGAACGAGGACCAGCTGGAGGGCGACGAGGCCTGTGCCTCCTCCTCGAACCGGAACTTCATCGGTCGCCAGGGGAGCAAGGACGGCCGGACCATCCTGATGAACCCCCAGATGGTGGCCGCCGCGGCCATCGAGGGCGAGGTGACAGATGTCCGCGAACTGCCGGAGGTGGTGACCGTATGAGTGGCACTGAGGAGATTCCCGAAGTAACGGACGTCAGCGGCACCGGCGTCCCCATCCGCGGGAACGACATCGACACCGACCAGATCATCCCGGCGCGGTTCATGAAGGTCGTCACCTTCGACGGTCTCGGCGAGTTCGCGTTCTTCGACCTGCGATTCGACGAGGACGACGAGCCGAAGGACCACCCGCTGAACGAGGACCGGTACCAGGACGCCTCGATCATGGTGGTCAACAACAACTTCGGCTGTGGCTCGTCGCGCGAGCACGCGCCCCAGGCGCTGATGCGCTGGGGCATCGACGCGCTGATCGGCGAGAGCTTCGCCGAGATCTTCGCCGGGAACTGCCTGGCGCTCGGCATCCCCACCGTCACGGCGGAGCCGGAGGACGTCCGGGACCTCCAGAACTGGATCAAGGAGTACCCGGACGAAGAGATCGACGTCGACGTGGCCGAGGAGACGGTCCACTTCGACGACCGAACGATCAACGTCACCGTCAACGAGGGCCAGCGCAAGGCACTCGTCGAGGGCATCTGGGACACGACGGCGCTGATGAAGTCCAACCGACGGGCCATCGCAGACACCGCCGCCGACCTGCCCTACGCTGGCGGCGACTGACCGGCCGTTCTCTTCTCGCGGCCGCCACCGCCGGTCCTCGACGGACGCGTTGGTCGGTGGCTACCACTGTCGCTCGCAGCCGATCCGCCGCGCCACGCTCGTAGGTTCACCATTCCAAAGACCGTCTCCCGCCAGGTGGCGTCCATGTCTGGTTCGCACCGCTCGACGGACGGTGATCCATGAGGCTGCCGTCGTCTCGCGCGGCCGCCCTGAAACTCGCAGGACTCGCCCTCGCGGTCGTCCTCCTCCTGGTAGTCGGAGCCATTCTCCTCGGGGTGGTCCCGTCCGGGGACCAACCACCGGCCGAACCGGAATCGGTGGATGACGGAGCCGGTCCGGGGGCGCTCCAGCCGCCAGCCCCGGCCGCGAGCGCCGCGGACATCCCCGAGGGCGGGACGGGCCGAAACTTCGAACTCGTCGGCCACGCACCGTTGCTGGACGACCACCAGTACGTGGGCGACGAGTCGTTCGGGATCCCCCGGGGATCGAACGGGGACGTGACGGTCGCCGGCGACTGCGTCTACGTCGGCTCGCTCGTCGGCCACCAGCCACCGTTGATCGTCGACGTGGCCGACCCGTCCGATCCCGAGGTCGTCGGCCCCGTTCCAGACGCCGTGCCCGGCACCGGGAACGGCATCGAGGGGATGGAGGCCAGCGGCGACCTCCTGGTGATCGATCAGCGGACGCCGCCGAGCCAACTGTGGTTCGAGCCCCCGAACGACCTGCCAGACCGGGGGCTGTCCGTCTGGGACATCTCCGAGGACTGTCGACAGCCGGAGCTCGTCGCCAGGCACGACTTCGGGAACCTGAGCGTCCACGACGTCCGGCTGTGGCGCGACCCGCAGAACCCCGACCGGGTCCTGGCCGTCCAGACCTTCCTCGGATCGCCCAACCTGAAGGTGCTCGACCTGACGGGCTGTCAGGACGGGTCCTGCGATCCCGCACTCGTCGCGGAGTGGGACCTGAACCGACAGACGGGCTACACGGGGAACTCCCACGAGGCGATCCTGTCCACGGACGGGCGGCGCGTCTACCTCGCCCAGCCCGACCTCGGCTTCCTCATGCTGGACAGCACGAACCTGCTCTCGTCGGTCCGCGGCGAGGGCGAGTGCGATCCGGCAGCCCCGACGGACGTCCCCGCCGCGGACAGCTGTCTCACCGTCCTCGATCCCGAAGTGGGGGAGTCGCTCAAGGCACAGCCCGGCCACCCCAACGGGATCCCGCACTCGCTCCTGCGGATCCCCGATCGACCATACTTCCTGGCCTCCGGGGAGTCCTCCGGACCTGTCTATCACCAGTCCAACGAGACCGTCCAGCTCGGCGCCTGTCCTGGCTCCGCCGTCCGGATCGTGGGCCTGGAGGAAGGTGGCAACGCGACGGACGAGACCGCCTCTGTCGGTCGAACCCTGGTCCCCGACCCGCTCGCCAGCTACGTGCTCCCCGGACAGGAGTCCGCGAACTGCAACAGCGATCACTACGCGCCGGGGACCGTCGCCTCGCCGGGCTGGCTCAGCCCCCACTTCAGCCTCGCCTTCCCCGACGTGGCCTTCACCACCTACTACAGCGGCGGCCTCCGGGCGATCGACCTGTCGGATCCGGCGAACCCCCGCGAGGCGGGATACTTCTTCAACGACCCCGTCTCGAAGGTCCGATGGGCGTCGTACGGCATGTCCGGCGAGCCGGAGGTGGGCGGGGACGGTACGCCGATCCACCAACCGCTGCCAACCCAGCCCCACGCCTTCGCGTTCAGCGATCCCGTCCTCCACGACGGTCACGTGATCTACGGCGACGTCCACAGCGGCCTCTACGTGCTGGAGTACACCGGCCCACACGCGGACCAGCTGCCCGACGAGGGCACCTGCCTGCCGGCCAATCCTGGCGCCGTCGAACCCGGGTACGAGCCGTGTCCGCCCTACGGCCAGACGAACTGGACCGCCGGCCGGTAGCTGCCCGGCCGGCGCGAACCGAACCGCTTTCGAAGCCCGGGCCGCACTGTCGAGGTACTCGACCATGACACACGAGATTGCGGTGATCCCGGGGGACGGGATCGGTCAGGAGGTGACGCCGGCGGCCGTCGAGGTCCTCGAAGCGCTCGACGTCGACTTCGAGTTCGTCCACGGAGACGCCGGTGACGAGACGCTGGCGGAGACCGGGAGGGCGCTCCCCGAGGAGACGCGCGAGGTCGCCGCCGACGCCGACGCGACGCTCTTCGGCGCCGCGGGCGAGACGGCTGCCGACGTGATCCTCCCACTCCGGCAGGTGGTCGGCTCCTACGCGAACGTCCGACCGGCACGTTCCTATCCCGGTCTCGACGCCGTCCAGCCCGACACCGACCTCGTCTTCGTCCGCGAGAACACCGAAGGCGTCTACTCGGGCATCGAGAGCGAGATCACCGACGGCGTCACGACGCTGACGCGCGTGATCACCGAAGACGCCTCGCGTCAGATCGCCGAGTACGGGTTCCGGTACGCGCACCAGAACGGCTTCGACGACGTCACCATCGCCCACAAGGCGAACGTCATGCGGACCACCGACGGGCTGTTCGTGGAAACTGCCGCGGCCGTCGGCGACGAGCGGGGAGCCGACTACGACACTGCGCTCATGGACGCACTCGCGATGCACCTCATCACGCACCCCGAGGACTACGGCGTGGTCATCTGCCCGAACCTCGCGGGGGACATGCTCTCCGACCTCGCCGCGGGGCTCGTCGGCGGGCTGGGCCTCCTGCCGAGCGCGAACGTCGGGGCGGACAACGCGCTGTTCGAGCCCGTCCACGGCTCCGCGCCGGACATCGCCGGGCAGGGGATCGCCAACCCGGCGGCGATGGTTCTCTCGGCCGCGATGCTGCTCGACCACCTGGACTCTCCCGAGGAAGCGGATCGGGTGCGCGACGCCGTCGAGACGACGCTCGCCGAGGGGCCCCGGACGCCAGACCTCGGCGGCGACGCGTCGACGGTCGACGTGACCGACGCCATCGTCGACCGGCTGTAGCCGGGTCCCGTTACTCGGAGTTCGACGCCTCGGTGCGCTCTGCGGCCGCCGCCTCCCGGATCTCCTCCCAGCGGCCGTGCTTCTCGAGGAACGCCTGCAGCTCGCGCGCGTAGTCCTGCACGAGCGCCTCTGCTTCCCGCTGCTTGCCCTGGTCGTTCCCACCCCCGGCGTCTGACAGCGACAGCGACTGTGCCACCTTCCGCATCGCGCGCCGGAGGGGGTTCGAGCCCTCGACGCCGTCCGGATCGGCTCCCGGACCGACCTGCTGCTGGATCCGGTCGAGTTCCGGAATGATGTCTCCGAAGTTGCTCGTGTCGGCGACGAGCCGAGCCGCCTGGTCGTCCTCGGGCGATTCGACTTCCCAGTCGACGGCCGTCATGATGAGCCCCCACTGCTGGTTCGTGAACTGCGAGTTCGTCACGCGGTCCTGGAACTGCTGGTCGACCTGCATGCGAGCGCCGGCCAGCCGATTGGTCCAGTCGGTCATAGCTGTCCGTTGCCACGCCTGTGGTATGAGCGTTTCCCGGTGCGGACGGGCGACCGACCAGGCAGCGAGGGAGTCTAGAAGGCTTCGTCGGTGACGGTGATGTCGGCGTGGAGTTCGTCGCGGAGCGCGTCGTGGACGTGGCAGATGTCCTCGCCGCGCGCGACCACGTCGTCCGCGACGTCCTCGAGCGAGGCCTCGGTCTTGACGTGGAAGGCGACCGACACCAGGTCGTCGTCCTCGTCGAGGTCGGCCGCCACCTCGACCTCGATCCGGCCGAGGTCGCTGATGCCCTCCTTCTTGGCGCCGACGCGGAAGGCGGGGATGTAACAGGACGCGTAGTCCGCAGCGAGTACTTCCTGGGCCGTCGGGCCGTCCTCGCCGGTCGCGTCGACCGTCAGTTCCCACTCGTCGACGACGCTGGTGACTGTGTACCCCTCTTCGCACGTGCTGGTGACTTCGATGTCTGCCATGTACACGCTCTCGCCCTCCGCGTAGAAAATACTACCCGTGACGACGGTTGTTGCCCCTTGCTGAGACGGCGGCCCGGGCGGGGTCAGAGCTCGAACGACTCGTCGCCCTCGAGGACGGCGACGTCCGCGTCGGACCCGGTGGCCGCCACCTCCCGGACGAACTCCTGCGGGTCCAGTTCGATCGGCGGGAAAGTGTCGTAGTGCATCGGGAAGGCGGTGTCGACGTCGAGCCAGTCGACTGCCACGGCCGCCTGGGCCGGCCCCATGGTGAAGTGGTCGCCCACGGGAACTGCCGCCGCGTCTGGCTCCAGGAACGGGCCGATGACCTCGCGCATCTCGACCATCAGCGAGGTGTCGCCGGCGTGGTAGAAGGTCGTGCT
>ENA-ORDC01000042-ORDC01000042.1-marine-metagenome-genome-assembly--contig:-NODE-42-length-159284-cov-7.553594_pt1 | contig 159284 bp, 167 predicted proteins | sample MGYA00237783_ERZ508515 | MGnify/ENA primary metagenome ERZ508515 (study PRJEB26186, sample SAMN06268792) | marine metagenome | isolation source: Eden Landing Ponds, San Francisco, CA, USA | place... | reverse complement strand
GCCCTCGTCTTCGACGAGATTCAGACCGGCGTCGGCCGGACGGGGACGCTCTGGGCGTGTGAACGCGCCGAGGTCGACCCCGACATCCTCACGACGGCGAAAGGCATCGCCAGCGGTCTCCCCCTCGGCGCGACGGTGTGTGCCGACTGGATTGCGGACGCCGACCCCGAACACGGGTCGACGTTTAGCGGCGGGCCGGTAGTGTGTGCGGCGGCCAACGCCACCCTCGACCTACTGGTCGAGGAGGACCTCCCCACCCACGCCGCGGACATCGGCGACTACCTCGTCGAGTCCATCGACGTGGCGAACCTCCCGATTCGCGAGGTTCGGGGACGGGGGCTGATGATCGGAATCGAGGTGAAGCGAGGGGCGAACCGCCTGCTCCGCGACCTCGCGCTCGAAGAGCAGGTGCTGGCGCTCCCGGCGGGCCGGACCGTCCTCCGGCTGTTGCCGCCGCTGACTATCGACGAGAGTCACGCCGACCAGTTCGTCGAGTCACTGGAGGCGGTGCTTGGATGACCGCGGGCGAACAGGAACTGCCGGAGCCGAGCGTGGAGTTGACCGAGAGCCAGCGCCTGCTGTTCGACCTCGTCTCCATCCCCTCGCCGTCGGGTGAGGAAGCGGAGGCGGCAGCCCGGCTCGTCGACTTTTTCGAGTCCCACGACCGCGAGGTGTGGACCGACGAAGTAGGGAACGTCCACGCCCCCGCGGACGACTCGGTCCTCCTGACCTCACACATCGACACCGTGCCGGGTGACATCCCGGTCGAGATTCGTGAGACGGACGGCGAGCCGACCCTGTGGGGGCGGGGAAGCGTCGACGCGACCGGCCCGCTGGCGGCGATGGCGGCCGTCGCAGTCGAGAAGGGCGTGTCCTTTGTCGGCGTCGTCGGCGAGGAGGTCGATTCCCGCGGCAGCCGGTACGTCCTCGAAGACGGTCGCAACGAGCCGGACGCCGTCGTCAACGGCGAGCCCTCCGGCTGGGACGGCATCACGCTCGGCTACCGCGGGCTGCTCGCCGGCACCTACGTCGGCACCTCCGAGTCCGGGCACACCTCCCGCCCGGACAACAACGCCATCCAGGACGCGATGTACTGGTGGGAGCGCGTCGAGGACGCCTTCGAGCCCGACGAGGAGTACACCCCGGTCTTCGAGCAGGTGACCTGCAAGCCCGTCAACTTCGAGGGCGGGCTGACCGAGGACGGCCTCTCGATGGAGGCGACGATGGACGTCCAGTTGCGGGTGCCGCCGAAGTACAGCGTGAGCGACGTGCGCGAACTCGCGGACGGCGAACTCCGCAACGGCACCGTCCGCTGGTACGACGACGTCCCGCCGGTGATGATGAACCCGCGAACGCCCGTGGCGCGGGCCTTCCGCGCGGCCATCCGGCAGGCCGGCGGCGAGCCGCGCCTGCTGCGCAAGACGGGGACGAGCGACATGAACATCTTCGCCCGCGACTGGGACTGCCCGATGGTCACCTACGGCCCCGGCGACTCGGATCTGGACCACGCGCCGGACGAACGCCTCGACCTCGCGGAGTACGAGCGCAGCCTCGACGTGCTCCGGACGGTCTGCGACACGCTCACCGCGGACTGACGATACCATGAGCCTCGACACCGACCACCTCCTCGACATCGACGACCTCTCGCCGGCGGAACTGGAGCGGGTGCTCGACCGCGCCGCCGCGCTCAAGGCCGGCGAGGACGACGCGCGCCTCCCCGATCAGACGATGGGGATGCTGTTCGAGAAGCCCTCGACGCGGACGCGCATCTCCTTCGAGACGGGGATGACCCAGCTCGGCGGCCACGCCATCTTCCTCGGGCCGAACGACATCCAGCTCGGCCACGGCGAGCCGCTGTCGGACACCTCGCGCGTCCTGGGGCGGTACGTCGACGTGGTGATGGCGCGGCTGTTCGACCACGACGACCTCCTGGAACTCGCCGAGTACTCCGACGCGCCCGTCGTCAACGGCCTCACCGACTCGGCCCACCCCTGCCAGACCCTCGCCGACCTGCTGACGATCCGGGAGCAGTTCGGCGGCTTCGACGTCTCCGTCGCGTGGGTCGGCGACGGCAACAACGTCGGCCAGTCGTTCGTCCTCGGGGCGGCGCTCGTCGGCATCGATCTCACCGTCTGCACCCCGCCGGGGTACGCGATGGACGACGAGGTGCTCGACCGGGCCGCCGAACTCGGCTCGCCCCCGACGGTGGTCGACGACCCCGAGGCGGCCGTCGCCGACGCCGACGTGTGCTACACCGACGTCTGGGTCTCGATGGGCCAGGAGGAAGAGCGCGAGGAGAAGCTCGCGGCGTTCCGCGAGGCCGGCCTCCAGATCGACATGGACCTGCTCTCGACCACGGCGGCGAAAGTGATGCACTGCCTGCCCGCCCACCGCGGGGAGGAGATCACCCACGAGGTCATGGAGTCAGACCGGGTGATCGTCTGGGACCAGGCCGAGAACCGGCTCCACGCCCAGAAGGGTCTGCTCGTCGAACTGCTCGACGCCTGAGCGCCGGGCGCTGCCGTCCGTGGCCGGGGTTCCGGCGCCGACGCACGGCCACCGGGCTTTTGCGTTCTCACCCCCTACGGCCGACAGATGGATCGCGCCGAGGTCACGCGTCGATCGTTTCTCGGAGCGCTCGGGACCGCCGGCGTCGTCGGCCTCGCCGGGTGCGCCGAGCGGCGGCGCCTCGACCCGGGCGAGGAGATCGGCCCGTATTTCGACCGGCGCACCGGCAGGGAAAACGGCGTCCGCATCCCGCCGGGGACTTACCCGTGGGACGGCACCGGGCTCGACGTGCGGGCGACCGTCGCGGGGCGGGGGAGTCGCGGCGACGTGGTGCTGGACCTGCAGTCGGGATCGATGGACGGGGTCGTCCGGGGGACGCTACGGAACATCGTCGTGCGGGGGCGAAACCAGGAGTCGAAAGCCGGGCTCGACCTCCACCCCGGCGGCGAGATCGACGGGTTCTGCTGGCCCGAGGGCGGCGGGAAAAACCAGGACCGGGCCATCTACCACCCGAGGGCGGGGGCGAGGACGACGATCCGGAACGCCTGTGTGGCGGGCATGGCGAACAACGGCGCGTACGTCGACAAGGCGCCGGTGACCGTCGAGAACAGCGCGTTCGTCAACAACAACGTCGCCAACCTGCGCGTCGGCCACGCCCACGGCTCGGATCCCGGCGCCACCAGCCGCGTCACGAACTCGCTCGTCGCGGTGACGGGCGACGTCCGGCCCACCGACGAGGGGAGCACGAACCCGGTCGGACTCCGGATCCGTCGGCCCGGGGCGTTCGTCGTCGAGAACTGCTGGTTCGTGTTCACCGACGGCGCCCCGGCAGCCGACGGACTCGTCGAACTGAAGGCCGACGAGATCACGGCCGACTTCCGCAACTGTCACTTCCACAACGACACGGCCACCCGCCTCGTGACGGACGGCGGCTCGCACAACCGGGTCACGCTCACCGGCTGCACGGTGAGCGGCCGCGGACGGACCACGGTCGCCGGGGAGTCCGTTTCGGGGTCGCTCACGCGAAACGACGTCCGCGTTCCGCTGCCGTCGGCGATCACGGGGTTCCCGCAGGCCGACGACGCCTACGGGTTCGACCCGCTGATAGCCCCGTTCGGAGCGTCGTGAGGGGACGGCGAGTCGGGCACACCACCTCCGGGGAGCCACGCGTCGCCTTCGGGAATCTAACCGCGTCGCCTCCGTGGGGCCACCGCGTCGCCGGCCCTCCACCACCCACGACGTTTTATCCGATGGCGGTCAAACGCCGACGTAGTGGCGACCACAGACGGACACGAGCGGTTCTTTCCCTACGAGGAGCCGTATCCGAACCAGCGCGAGGCGATGGACCGCATCGCGAACGCGCTGGCCCGCGGCCAGGACGTCCTCCTGGAGGGCGCCCCCGGGACGGGCAAGACGCTCTCCGCGCTGGTGCCGGCGCTCGCCCACGCCCGCGAACACGATCGGACGGTCGTCATCACGACGAACGTCCACCAGCAGATGCGCCAGTTCGTCGCCGACGCGCGGGCGATCACCCGCGAGGAGCCCATCCGCGCCGTCGTCTTCCGCGGCAAGTCCTCGATGTGCCACATCGACGTCGACTTCCGCGAGTGCCAGACGCTCCGGGACACGACCCGGAGTCTCGTCGAGACCGAGCGCGAGATCGACGAACTGCGCGACCGCGAGCGGGCGCTGCTGGACCGGATGCAGTCGGAGGGCGACCGCGAGGCCGCCGAAGCGCGAGAGGCCGTCACGGACGAACTCGACGCGCTGGAGGCCGAGGCCGAGGAACTCCAGGACGGGACGGTCTGTGACTTCTACCGCGCGAACCTCACCCGCGACACCGACGCGTTCTTCCAGTGGCTGTTCGACGACGTGCGCACCCCCGACGACGTCTACGAGTACGCCGACGAGCGGGGGCTGTGCGGCTACGAACTCCTGAAGGAGGGGATCGAGGGCGTCGACCTCGTCGTCTGCAACTACCACCACCTGCTCGACCCGACGATCCGCGAGCAGTTCTTCCGGTGGCTCGGCCGCGATCCGGGCGAGGTGATCACCGTCTTCGACGAGGCACACAACGTCGAGGGCGCGGCCCGCGACCACGCCTCGCGGACGCTCACCGAGAACACCGTCGAGAGCGCGCTGACCGAACTCGACGACGTCGACGACTCCCGGGCGGACGCGGCCCGGAACGTGCTCGGGGCGTTCCTCGCCGCCCTGCGGCGGACCTGCGACGACAAACTCGGGCCGGGCGAGCGCGAGCGCGTCGGCGAGAACTGGCAGGACCTGACGATCGCCAACGAGGACCGCCGGGACGACCTCACGCTCGCCTTCCTCGACGCCTATCAGGGCCGCGGCATCGACACCGAGGTGGAGCTGGCGCTCCAGCTCGGCCGGACGCTCGACGAGCGCTACGAGGAGGCCTACCGGGACGGCGAGACCACCAGTCGCAAGGAGTGTCGCGTCCTGGAGGCCGCGGGGTTCGTCGGGACCTGGATGGCCGAGGGCACCGAACTGGGCCAGCACCCGATGGCGTCGGTGCGGCGGGACGCGGGCACCGGCGAGGTGTACGGGCGGGCCGAACTGTACACCTGCATCCCGCGGGAGGTGACCGAGAGCCTCTTCGAGGAGGTGTACGCGAGCGTCCTGATGTCTGCCACCCTCCGACCGTTCGACGTGACCGAGGACGTCCTCGGGCTGGACTCGCCGGCGACGCTCGCCTACGACCTGGCCTACCCCGAGGAGCGCCGCCGGACGTTCGCTGTCGAGGCGCCGCCGTTGTTCAAACGCGAGCGCGACGACCCCGAGACCCAGTCGCTCGTGGCGAGCGCGCTGGCCGACGCCGTCCGGTTCACGCCGGGCAACACGCTCGCCTTCTTCCCCTCCTACGCGGAGGCCGAGCGCTATCACGAGCGCCTGGGCCGCGAGGACCTCGGCGGGGCGCGCCGTTTCCTGGACGAGCCCGGCGTCCGCGCCGAGGACCTCCGGGCGACCTTCGTCGAGGACGACGACGCGGTGCTGTGTACCTCGCTGTGGGGGACGCTCACCGAGGGGGTGAGCTTCGACGGCGACGACGCCCGGACGGTCGTCGTCGTCGGGGTGCCCTACCCGCACCTCTCGGATCGGATGGAGGCGGTCCAGGACGCCTACGACCGAATCTACGGCGATCGGTCGGAGGCGGGGTGGCGCTACGCGGTCGAGATTCCGACGATCCGCAAGACCCGGCAGGCGCTCGGGCGGGTGATCCGCTCGCCGGACGACTACGGGGTGCGCGTCCTGCTCGACAAGCGCTACACCGCGGCCTCGAAGGAGATGGGCAAGTACGGCGTCCGGGGGTCGTTCCCGCCGGCCGAGCGCGAGGAACTGCTCGACGTCGGCCCGGAGAAGCTGAAGTTCGCGATGCTGAACTTCTACACCGACCTCGACGCGTACGACGGGTCGCCGCCGCGGCCCTGACGCCGTGGCGGTAGAACGCCGCCGCGGCCAGAACGCCGTGGCGGTAGAACGCCGCCGCGGCCAGAACGCCGTGGCGGTAAAACGACACGGCGAGAGGGCGCCACCGCGGCCGTAGCGCGACCTGGACCGGGCTACTCGGCGTCTTCCATGACCGTCACGACCGGCCGGTCGGTGTTGAGCAGGACCGACTGGGTGACGCTCCCGAAGACGGCCTTGCCGGTCGGCGAGCGGCGCTTGCCGCCGATGACGACGTAGCGGGCGTCGACCCCGTCGGCCGTCTCCAGGATCGAGTCGGTCGGCGGCCCGATCCGCCCGCGGGTGTCGACGCGGTCCCGGTCGTAGTCGCCGAGGGCGGCGTCGACGATGTGGTCGGCGACCTGAGAGGCGCGCTTCTCGATGTCCGTGATGGAGATGTCCTTGAAGTCCTCGATCTGGCGGATCTCCTCCAGGTTGGAGTCGGCCTCCTCGTCGGAGATGGCGTGCAGGACGGTGAGGGTGTCGTCGTAGGCGGTGGCCAGGTCGTACGCGACCTCGACGACGCGGTAGGATTCGGGCGAGTCGACGACGGCTGCCAGAACGGTCATGGCGGAGGCTCGAACCCCAGGTACCTAAAGCTACAGGCCGCGGCGGAATCTCGCCCCGCGCAGTCAGGCGCGAGCGACGACAAAGCGGGCGGGGTCGGCGTTCGGGAGTTTCGGCCGGGCGCTCAGGCGATCTTCTCGTACTGGTCGCGCAGTTTCTCGGCGGCGTCGTCCATCAGGTCGCGCTCGTAGTCGTCGAGGTCCCACTCGACGACCTCCTCAACGCCGTTCGAGCCCAGTTTGACGGGCACGCCGAAGGCGGTGTCCTCGTAGCCGAACTCGCCGTCGAGCACGATCGAACCGGGGAGGACCGCGCCGGTGTCCCGGAGGACGGCCTCGGTCATGTGGGCGACGCCCGTCGCCGGCCCCCACTGCGTGGCGCCCTTGCGCTCGATGACGTCCATGGCGGACTGCTGGAGGCTCTCAAGGATCTCCTCTTTCTCGTCGGCGTCGAACGCGGGGTCGCGGCCGTCGACCCGAACCTTCGAGAAGACGGGGACCTGCGCGTCGCCGTGCTCGCCGAGGATGGTCGCCTCGACGTTCTTGACCGGCGCGTCGAAGCGCTCTGCGAGGACGTACCGGAAGCGCGCCGAGTCGAGGCGGCCGCCGAAGCCGATGACCTGGTGGCGGTCGCGGTCGCCGGACTCGTAGAGGTGGCGGTTGAGCAGGTCGACCGGGTTCGAGGTCGTGATCGACACGAAGTCGTCGTTGTGCTCGGCCAGCGACGACCCGATGTCCTCCATGATGGGCGCGTTGTCGCCCGCGAGGTCGATGCGGGTCTGGCCGGGTTTGCGCGGGATGCCGGCCGTGATGACGACGACGTCGGAGCCCGCGGTGTCCTCGTAGGTACCCTGCCGGACGGTGGTGTTCGAGTCGTAGGCGATGCCGTGGTTGGCGTCGGCCGCCTGCCCGACCGTCTCGTCCTCCATGTCCGGGATGTCCACGAAGACGAGTTCGTCCACCACGTCGCGCAGCGCCAGGTTGTACCCCGCGGCGGCGCCGACCGTGCCCGCGGCGCCGATGATGCTCACTTTCGACATATCACGAAATGATCGCCCGGGATTCCCCCTAATCGTTTCGCATTCGGCGCCAGGGGTCCGTGAACGACGTAACAGGAGTAGACGATCGTCGAAAGCCTTCGGGCGCCGGCCACCCCACCTCACCGACCCCTCCCTCACTGGCCTCACCCGGTCACCGAGCAATCGGTCACTAGGCGCTGGGGCGCTCAAGCGACCGGACGTTCCGGCGTTTCCGCGTCTGCGGGGTCCCGGTCGGTGGGTTTTTCGCCGTCACGCGCTTTCTGGTCCGTATGAGCGACTTCGACAAGGAAGCGGAGCGAGAGCGCCTCCGCGAGAAGTACGAGCGCGACCGGGAGAAGCGCGAGGCGACCCAGCGCATGAGCGAACTCCTGTTGCAGGGCGCCACCATGACGAACAAGCACTGCGGCGTCTGCGGCGACCCCCTGTTCCGGTACGACGGCCAGGAGTTCTGCGCCTCGGGGCACGGCGAGGAGGAGGCACCCGGGGCCGACGCGACCGGGGCCGAGGCCGCCGACGCCGTGTCCGGCCCCGCCGACGCCGCCGACGCGGCGACCGCGGGGGCGAACGGTCGGGCGCCCGAGGGCGGCGCGGATCGGGGGCCGGGATCGGCCGGAACCGACGACGGGGTGACGGCCGACGAGACGGGGGCGGCGACCGACGAGACGGGAGCACCGACCGGCCAGCGGGAGACGGGTGGCGCGACCGCGCGACCCGAGACCGAGCGGTCGACGGCGGCGCCGACCCGGGGGGACGCCGCCGCAGACCGCGCGACGGGCGGGCGGACCGGTCGCTCCCCCGGCGCCGTCGGGTCGGGAACGCGGCCGGCTGCCGCCGCCGATCTCGACGAGGCCCGCGCCTCCCTCGTCCGGACGCTCGGGCGCATGGCGGCCGTCGCCGAGGAGTGCGACGATCCGCGACGGGCCCGCGAGTACCTGTCCGCGGCCCGCGAGGCCGCCGAGGCCGTCGCCGCGCTGGACCGGTAATCGGGACGCGGCCGCCGGAAGGCGGCCGAACCGGAACCCCGCGGAGAGGAAACGTTAACCGCCCGTCGGGACCACATTAACCATGGACGTGCTCGTGCCACTCGACGGCTCCGACTGCAGCGTCCGCGCGCTCAAGTTCGCGGTCGACCTCGCGCGCCGGTTCGGGGGATCGCTCCACGTCGTCCACTTCTCCGATCACGAGACGGACGCGACCGACCAGATCCTCGACCGGGCCGAGGCGACGCTGGACGAGGCCGGCGTCGAGGACGACCCCGAACTCGTCCTGCGCGGCATCGAGATCCGCGACGCCGACGAGGTGGGCAAGGAGATCCTGAATCTCGTCGAAAAGGAGGGGTACGACCACGTGGTGATGGGCCACCACGGGGGCGGAGTGGTCGACCGGGCCATCCTCGGCAGCGCCGCCCAGACGGTCGTCCGCGGCGAGACCGTCCCCGTGACGGTCGTCCCCTGAGCCGTCGCCACACGGTTCCCAGCGGATCGATCGGGGGAGCCCCGCCTACTCGTAGTCGCCCCCGACGACCTCGCGGATGCGGTCGGCGGTGACCTCGCCGACGCCGTCGACCTCGCGGAGGTCCTCGCCGGCGGCGGTCATGACCGCCTCGACCGAACCGAAGTGCGAGAGCAGCGACCGGGCCGTCACGGGGCCGACGTCGGCGATGGAGGAGACGACGTACTCCTGCTGTTCCGCGAGCGTCTTCGCGCTCTTTTCGCCGTGGACGCTCACGGTCCGGTCGCGCCGCTCCTGCTCGCGGCGGGCGATGGTCGCCAGCATGTCGGCGGTGTCGTCCTGGTCCCGCGTGCGGAGGACGCTGACGCCGTAGTCGACCGCGAGCGAGGCGAGCGCGCCCCGGATCGCCCCCGGGTCGACGTTGCGCTCGCCGTAGAGGTCCTCGCCCTCGACGATCACGACCGGTCGCGCGTACGCCCGCGTGAGGTCGCGTACCTGCTCGAACAGCGAGCGGTCGCTCCCCAGCAGCGTGTCGAGGAAGTCCGCGATCGACTTGCGCTCGACGGCCACGCGGTCGGAGAGCACGTAGTCGCCCACGGCGAGCGTCTCCAGGCGCGTCTCCAACCCCTCGCGCGTCGAGAGGTCCCTCGCGATAGCCGAGTCGAGTTCGCGCTGGTCGATCACCACCTCGACCGCGTCGGTGTCGGCGCCGGCGACGACCGCCTCCGGTTCGGGGTCGGCGTCCGCGTCGACGGTGTCGTCGCTCTCGTCGGCGGTGTCGTCGCTCCCGTCGGCGGACGAACCGCCCGACTCGTCGTCCGCCCCGTCGCCCGACTCCGACGCGTCCCCGAAGTCGGTGAGCGCGGAGTCGCGGCCGCCGTTCGTCGCGGCCGAGTCGGTGCTCGCGTCGTCGGAGGTCGAGGGCGAGGCGGCGTCGACCGCCGCGGTGCCGGTGCCCGCGGTGGCGGATTCGGCGTCGACGCCGGCCGTCGTGGCGGATTCGGCGTCGGCCGCCGCGGCGGCCTCGGTCGCGCCCGCGCCCTCGAAGTCGTTGAGCGTCGACGCGCCGAGGTCGTGCTCCAGGTCGCCCGCGACCGACTTCAGCCGCGTCAGCTCGTCCTCCATCTCCTGCTCGCGCCGGCGGGAGATCCAGAAGTACGCCTCGTCGCGGGTGTCCTCGGCCAGGAGGACGACGACCCGGCCCTCGGCCTGTCGCCCCGTCCGGCCCTTGCGCTGGATCGATCGGATCGCGGTGGGGACCGGCTCGAAGAAGAGCACGAGGTCGACCTCCGGGACGTCCAGCCCCTCCTCGGCGACCGAGGTCGAGACGAGCACCTCGAAGGCGCCGTCGCGGAACTCCTGGAGGGTCTCCTCCTGCTCGGTCTGGGTCATCCCGTCGGAGCCGTCGCGGTCGCCCTGGCCGACGAACCGCCTGGTGTCGAAGTGCTGGCCGAGGAACTCCGTCAGCACCTCGGCGGTGTCGCGGGACTCGGTGAAGACGATCACGCGCTCGCCGCCGCCGATGCCGAGCGTCTCCGCGAGCAGGATCCGCGCCCGCGAGAACTTCGGGTGGAGGCCGTCGTAGCTCTCGGCTTTGCGCATGGCCTCGCGCACCTTCGGCTCGCTCACGAGGCGCTGGCTGGCCTTCGAGGCCCCCGAGGCGCGGGCGGCGTTGCGCTGGCGCTCGAAGTACCGCCGGAGCGCGTCGACCGACTGCGTCTCGACCAGTTCGACCGCGCGCCGGAGCTTCATGATCTCGGCGTGGGTCGACATGCCGGTGTACCCCTCGGACTTGTCGGCGTCCATCAGCTTCTGGAGCTCCCCGCGCATCCGGTTGAGCTCCTTCTGGGAGAGGTCGGGGCTGGTCTTGTTGGTGACGCCCAGCGATTTCAGCGCCTCCAGGCGGTCTTTGATCACTTCGTTGAGCGCGTCCCGGATCTCGATCACCTCGTCGGGGAGTTCGACGCGCTCCCACTCGACCTCGGTGTCGTGGGTGTACTCGTCGACGTCGGCGTCGTCCTCGGTCATCACCTCGACCGAGCGGATGCCGAGGTTCTCGCAGACGGTGCGGATGGCCTCCTCGTCGCCCCCCGGCGACGCGGACATCCCCGTCACCAGCGGCTCCCGCGCGTCGCCGTGGTAGCGCTCGGCGATGTAGACGTAGGCGTAGTCGCCGGTCGCGCGGTGGCACTCGTCGAAGGTGAGGTGGGTCACCCGGTCCAGCGCGATCCGGTTGCCGATGAGGTCGTTCTCGACGACCTGCGGGGTGGCGATCACGATCCGCGCCGACTCCCACAGTTCGGCCCGGTCGTCGGGGCGGACCTCGCCGGTGAAGACGACGATCTCGTCGTCGGGGATCTCCAGGGCCTCGCGGTAGAACTCGGCGTGCTGCGTGACGAGCGGCTTCGTCGGCGCCAGGAAGAGTGCGGTGCCCCCGGTCTCGTGGAGGCGCTCGGCGGTGACCAGCAGGGACACCGTCGTCTTCCCGAGGCCCGTGGGGAGACAGACGAGCGTGTGGTCCTCGCGCGCGGCCGCCGCGAGCTGGAGCTGGTAGCGCCGCCGCTCGATGAACGAGTCTGCGAGCAGCGGGTGATCGACGTAGGCGACGTCGTCCGTGTCGGTGGCCGCCATCTGTCCCGCGCTTGGGCGGCCCCGCGGTTAAGCGTTCGCAGAGCGAGGCGGAAGTGGTCAGTCGGGGCGCTCGGGGCCGTCCGTCCGGTTCGGCTCCCGGACGGACGGCGGGTCATCGCCGTCGGCGCCGACGCCCTCCGGGACGCTGTCGCCGACGAGTTCGGCCCACTCCGCCACTCGAGAGTCGCGCGTCTTGTGGCTCATGGCTCTCCCCACGGAGGAAAATCTCTCAAGCATCGTATAAAATGATTGTGTCGGTCGTCGGACGGCGTGAGTGTCGCCAGCGAGCGAGCGTCCGGTCTCTCGGTCGGTTCGTCGCGGCCACCTCGGTCGCGGTTCGTCGCGGCCAACTCGGTCGGTTCGTCGCGGTTCAGACGATCTGCTCGCCGTCGTCGTCGTAGAGGCGGATGGCGTCGACGGGACAGACCCGCGCGGCGAACTCGGCCTCGAACGCCTCGTCCTCGTCGACCTCCCGGACGAACAGCCCCTCTTCGGTCTCCTCGGCGCCCTCCAGGTCGGCCTTCCCGGCGTCTAAGTCCTTCACGAACGCGTCCCACTCGTCGACGCACTGGAACATCCCGATGCAGGTGTCCCGGTCGTACTCGATGCGCATGCCCGACCCTTGGCGGGTCGGCACCATAGGGGTGGCGACCCCCGAGCCGACAGCTTAAATCGGAGGACGCACCAAGAGTCGCCAATGAATCCGGCGGCCGTGCCGAACCTGCCCGAGGGCGTCGCGGAGCGCCTGCGGGAGTCGGGCGTCGAGGAGCTGTACCCGCCGCAGGCGGCGGCCGTCGAGGCCGGGCTCACCGAGGGGCGCAACCTCGTCGCCAGCGTCCCGACCGCGAGCGGGAAGACCCTGATCGCGGAGCTGGCGATGCTGTCGGCGCTCCGGTCGGGCGGAACCGCCCTCTACATCGTCCCGCTGCGAGCGCTCGCCAGCGAGAAGGCCGCGGAGTTCGAGCGCTGGGAGGCCCTCGGCTACGACGTCGCGGTCTCGACGGGCAACTACGAGTCGAGCGGCGAGTGGCTCTCGTCGGCCGACGTCGTCGTCGCCACCAGCGAGAAGGTCGACTCGCTCGTGCGCAACGGCGCCCCCTGGATCGAGACGCTGTCGGCCGTGGTCGCCGACGAGGTCCACCTCGTCAACGACAGCCACCGCGGCCCGACCCTGGAGGTGACCCTCGCGAAGCTCCGACGGATCAACCCCGGCCTGCAGGTGGTGGCGCTGTCGGCGACCGTCGGCAACGCCGACGAGGTGGCCGACTGGCTCGACGCCGAACTGGTCGCCTCCGACTGGCGCCCGATCGATCTCAAGACGGGCGTTCACTACGGCAACGCGATCAGCTTCGCCGACGGGAGCCAGCGCGAGGTGCCCGTCGGCAAAGGGAGAAAACAGACCGCCGCGCTGGTCGACGACGCGCTGCGGGACGACCACGCCGAGTACGGACGGGGTTCCTCGCTGGTGTTCGTCAACTCCCGGCGCAACGCCGAGGCCGCCGCCCGGCGACTCGGCGGCGTCACCGAGGACCACCTGACCGCCGAGGAGCGCGCCGACCTCGCGGACCTCGCCGACGAGGTCCGGGCGGTGTCCGACACCGAGACGAGCGACGACCTCGCCGAGGCGGTCGCGCGCGGGGCGGCGTTCCACCACGCCGGCCTCGCCAGCGAGCACCGCTCGCTCGTCGAGGATGCCTTCCGGGACCGGCTCCTCAAGTGTATCTGCGCCACGCCGACGCTCGCGGCCGGCGTCAACACCCCCGCCCGCCGGGTGGTCGTCCGCGACTGGCGGCGCTACGACGGCGAGTTCGGCGGCATGAAACCGCTCGACGCGCTGGAGGTCCACCAGATGATGGGCCGGGCGGGGCGGCCGGGCCTCGATCCCTACGGCGAGGCCGTCCTGCTGGCGAAAGACGCCGACACCCGCGACGAACTGTTCGACCGCTACGTCTGGGCCGACCCCGAGCCGGTGCGCTCGAAACTCGCCGCCGAACCCGCCCTCCGGACGCATCTGCTCGCCACGGTCGCCTCGGGCTTCGCCCGGACCCGCGAGGGCCTGCTGGAGTTCCTGGGCGAGACGCTGTACGCCGCGCAGGCCGACGACGACGCCCACCTGTCGGGCGTGGCCGACCGAGTCGTCGAGTACCTGGTGGTCAACGGCTTCCTGGAGCGCGACGGGGACGACCTCTCGGCGACCCCGGTCGGCCACACCGTCTCCCGGCTCTACCTCGATCCGATGTCGGCGGCCGAGATCGTCGACGGCCTGGAGTGGGCCGCCGACAAGCGGGAAAAACAGGTGCGGGCGCTCGCCGGCGACGGGGACGGCGCGGGGTCGGGGCGGGCCCGCCGCTCGCCCGACCGCGACGCGACCGCCGAGGAGATCGGGTTCCGGACCGCGGGCGAACTCGCGGCCGACGCCGACGAGGCGAGCGGGGGCGACGGGGCGGGCGAGGGCGACGGGGCGGCAGAGGGCGCCGGGACCGACGCCGGCGACGGAGACACTGCCGACGACACTGCCGGCGACGACGACCGACCGGACGTCACCTACCCGACCGCCCTCGGCCTGTACCACCTCGTCAGCCGGACGCCCGACATGTACGCGCTCTACCTGAAGTCGGGCGACCGCGAGGAGTACGAGGAGACGCTCTACGAGCGGGAGGCCGAACTGCTCGGGCGGACGCCCTCGGAGTACGACGACGTCGCCTTCGAGGACTGGCTGTCGGCACTCAAAACAGCGAGACTGCTGGAGGACTGGGCCGACGAGGTCGACGAGGACCGGATCACCGAGCGCTACGGCGTCGGCCCCGGCGACGTGCGCGGCAAGGTCGAGACCGCTGAGTGGCTGCTCGGCGCAGCCGAGACGCTCGCGGGCGAACTCGACCTGCCCGTGGTCCCGGTTCGGGAGGCGAAAAAGCGCGTCCAGTACGGCGTCCGCGAGGAACTGCTCGACCTGGCCGGCGTGCGGAACGTCGGCCGCAAGCGCGCCCGGCGGCTGTTCGAGGCCGGGATCGAGTCCCGGGCGGACCTCCGCGAGGCCGACAAGTCGACCGTGCTCGGCGCGCTCCGGGGACGCCGGAAGACCGCCGAGACGATCCTGGAGAACGTCGGCCGGCGCGACCCGTCGATGGACGACGTCGAGGGCGACGGCGCCGCGTCGCCGACCGGGAACGCCGGCGGGGACACGCGAAGGGACGGCGCGTCGGGCGCGGAGAGCAGGGACGACGAGGGCGCGCAGGCCAGCCTGGGTGATTTCGAGTGAGACTGATCGAGGGTCGGCTGACGGTCGAGGATCTGGACGCGCTGGTGGCGACGCTCGGGGAGATCGGTGACGAGACGGGCGCGACGGTGCAGGCGTTCGACGCGCGCTACGTCGTCGACCGCGAGCACCTCGCGCTGGCGGTCGATCTCGCCGACCGGGCGTTCGAGCGCGGCGAGAACGTCGCCCGCGACCGCGGCGTCGAGATACTGCTGTACGCGGCCGGCCGCCGGCAGATCGACGACGCCCTGGAGATGGGACTCGACCCGGGCGAGAATCGAACCGTGGTGCTCGTCGACGGGGGCGACGAGGCCGCCGCGGCCGAGCGGGTCGAGGGGCTCCTGACGCCCGAACCGACCCTCGGAACGTACGACACCGAGCGGGTGTCGTCGTTCTTCGAGGTGACCGACGCCGAGCGCCGGGTCGTCGCGGGCGACCTCGCCGACCTCGTCCGCGAGCGGGTCGCGCTCCTGCCCGTCGAGAAGTGACCGTGCGACGCGACGCGGCGATCCGGCTGGCGCTCGCGCTCGTCCTCGTCGGCGCGCTCGTCGGCCTGGCGGCCCACTACGACGTCCACCGCCGCTCGAACACGGCGGTGCTGACGAGCGTCGACGCGGTCGTGGGTCCGGACCCGCCCGGCCCGGGCGACGAGGCCTACCTCTGGCTCACGGTCGCGTCGGTCGACGGCGACCGGGTGACGGCGCGGACGCCGAAGAGCGGATCCCCGCTGGTGGTCGACGCGACCGACCTCGATCCGAGGCTGGTCGAGACCGTCGATCCGGGCGACGTGATCCAGGCGTACGGGGTCGTCGCCGCCGGCGAACGGGAGTTAGCGGCGACCCGGCTGGTCGTCCACGAGCGGGGGAACCGCCGCCGGATGTACGTCGTCTCGGCGCTCGGCGGCCTGCTCGCCGCCGGGGCGTTCCTGCGGCGCTGGCGACCGGACGCCGGAGCACTGGCGTTCGTGCCGCGTGCGGAACGGCCGAGCGGTACAGACGGGAGCGACTCGAAGGAGGACGAGCGCAGTGGTTGACCTCCTCGCGCACGTGCTCGTGGCCTACGTGACGGGGACGCTGCTCGCCTGGCGCGGGCGACTGCGGTCGGCGTCGGTGCCGATCCTGATGGTCGGCGCCGTGCTGCCGGATCTCGCCAAACTCGGCACGGTCGTCTCGCCCGGACGGGTGGAGGCGCTGCTCGGCCTGCCGTTCGAGTGGCTCGTCTTCCACCGGCTGGGCGGGATCGCACTGGTCGCGGGACTCGGCGCGCTCCTGTTCGCCCCGGGACGACGGCGGGCGGCCTGGCTCCTGCTGGTCGCCGGCGCGGGCGAACACCTGGTCCTCGACGCGTTCGTGATCCGCGCGGGCGGGTTCGTGCCCCCCTACCTCTACCCGCTCACCTGGTGGCAACCGCCCGCCGTCGGACTGTACGTGAGTTCGGACCTGTGGCCGCTGGTCGTCGCCGCCGCGCTCGCGACGGGAGCGTGGGCGCTCACGACGGGGCGGGTGCCGGGGGTGCCGGGCGCGGAGCGCGAGCGGTGAGAGACGTAGCGACGCGACGGAGGCGACGTCAGACCGTCGCGGTGCCGTCGACGTCCGGCTCCTGCCCGACCGCGAGGTTTCGCGAGTCGGCGTAGCCGAGGCCCCACAGGCGCCCCGCGGCGACCTGTGCGTAGAAGGAGACGAACACGCCGACGATGGCTCCCAGGATGGGCACCATGTTGAGCAAGCCAGTGACGATGCTGGCGACGATGAGCAACCCGACGCCGTAGAGGAACGGCACCGCGTACGCGCCGTCGAGCGCGACCGAGCGGACGACGCCGAAGTCGAACGCCGCGCCGAAGCGCCCCTCGTGGGCGTAGTTCGCCAGGCCGACCACGCCGAAGTAGCCGAACACGAGCGCGAGCACGAACCAGACCGCCATCCCGCCGAGCAGGCCGAAGATGCCGAGGCCGGCGCCCACGTCGGACCCGGTCGCCATCGCCATGATCGACCCGCCCACGGTGACGCCGAAGACGATCAGCGGGATCAACTGGTATATCAGGCCGATCACGAACCCGGCGAACCCCTCGACCAGCAGCGTCCCCCAGTCGTCGAACACCGGCGGCTCCGGGTCGTCGTTGATCCCGGCCCGGATTACGCGGACCAGGTAGCCGGTGACCAGGAACAGCGGGATCAGGAGGAACGAGAAGAGGGCGAGTACGCCCCCGATCAGGACCGTCTTCACCCAGTCGTCCGATTCCGTCGGATACGTGGCCGCTTCCTCGATGTCGATGGCCATACCGCCCCTTTCGTCGGTTCGTTGTATTAACTTACCGGCGGACTGACAGTCGGCCGAACGGTTCTATCTGTCACACGGAACGACGAGCGGAGTGAGACGAAGGCGGGAGGCGGCAGGTGAGAGCGCTACGCGGGGGCGCCCCGGACCAGCGAGGACGGGGAACGACGAGAGGCCAGCGGGAAGGGAAGCAGGGTGCGCCTGCGGGGACTGGCGCCTCAGTAGACGCCCTCGGTGACGCTCACGTTCCAGTTACCGACCTCGACGAGCACCATGCGATGGGGACCGGCGCCGATCCGACACCGGGCGCTCGCGGTTCGACCGGTGTCCAGTTCGGCGGTGACGTCGTACTCGCCGGCCGGGACGTCGTCGACCTCACTGCGGAACTCGCCCGGGCCGAGGCGATAGGTGCGCGAGCGGACGTCGCCGTCGCCGTCGCCGTCGACAGGGCGGAGCGTCAGGTCGAGGCGGTAGGCCCGCTCCACGTCGTAGTTCCTGACGTGGACGTCTTCCGAGTGCGGGGCCCGGTCGTCAGTGGCGTAGTGGTCGTCTACGGTGCGGTGGTCGTCGGTCGGCTCGCCGGCCGACCCGGCGAGGGCGCCGTCGGCTACCGTGTCGTCGGATGGCGCGGCGCTTGGCGGGGCGGTCGCCCCGCGCTCGTCGGCGTCGTCGGTCGAGGATCGTTCGGCGTGGGTCCGGAGGGCTGGGGACTTGTGGGAGGGCATCTGTACTTTCGGCTACGCGTCGTCCCGATAAGTGCTTTCTCGATACTCAAAGACCGCTTTGAGTGACTGCGTGCCGGTCGGACGCACGGCTACGCTCGCGACGGAAGTAGAACGAAGCGGGAACGGTTCGACCGGTCCCCCGGCGCGCGACGGTCACGCGGGCGGCGCTCGCGGTGACGACCCTTCGTCGCCGCCGCGGAGGATCCGGTCGACGATCCGACCGATGTCTGGCGCGTCGTCACGCCGGTCTGGTTCGTCAGACGGGTAATGTGGTACCACGGGCATGGTGACCCACCTCCGTCGTCCCCATGTTATACGTGATTCGACATGAATCTTACTCAGGCGAATCGACGGATCCGGTCGTCCGCGGAGGAGTCGGGAAGGGCCTCCTCCGGAAGTCCGTCGCTCGGGGGGTACAGACACCCCAGGATCGTTACACGAACCCCTTCGCTTCGGCTGGAGAACCGAGAGACTGGAGCGGGGTTAATCGAATGGGAGACGTGTAAGAACTCGGAGTAGTCCCGCCTGGATTCGAACCAGGGTCATCGGACCCAGAATCCGATAGGATTGGCCACTACCCCACGGGACTGTACACGAAGGATTCGCCCCGGGAACCGTAAACGTTGCGTGTTTCCCCCGGCGTGGGAGTCGTCGGCATACCGCGATTCGGGCGCGCCGATCGCCGCGTGGCCGAGGGCGGGAGCGAGGGCACCACGGGGGCCTCGTGGCGGGGGCAGGAGGGCGCCGCAGGGGGTGAGGCAGGTGGGCGCCGCGAGGGCAACCGCCACCTACTTACCGCCCGTTGTCCCACGACCGGGCATGTACGTCGGCCGTTTCGTCGTCGTCGGACCCGACGCGGCAGCCTACCGCGTCTCCTCCCGCTCGTTCCCGAACCGTCGCGTGGTCGACCGCGACGGGGTGCTCACGGTGGGGCCGACGCCCGACGCCCCGGAGACCGACAACCCCTACGTCTCCTACAACTGCGTCCGCGAGGGCGGCGACGGGGTGGTCGTGGGCAACGGCTCCCACGTCGATCCGATCGCGGAGAAACTCGACCTGGGCTACCCCGCGCGGGACGCGCTGGCGTCGGCGCTGCTGGCGCTCGACTTCGAGAAGGACGACTACGACACGCCCCGGATCGCCGGCGTGATCGGCGTCGACGAACCCGGTGCGCGGGCCACCGTCGACGACGACCCGGGCGAGGGCGCGTACGTCGGGATCGTCCGCCGGGACGCCCTTCTCGTCGAGCGCGTCACCGAACCGACGCTCGTCGCCACCTACGAGCGCGACGAGCCGACGCCCTTCGACTTCGACGCCGACACCGCGAGCGACGCCGCGCGAGCGGCCTACGACCTCGACTTCGAGCACGCGGTCTGCGCCGCCGGGGCGACCGTCGACGAGGGCGCGGTCGACCTGGCGGTGTACAACGGCCCGGGGTCGGCCGACTGAACGCCGGTCCTGCGTCACACGGAGAGCGCATCCCTGGACCACCGACCTCGGACGAACGCCGTCGGCCCGCTGGTCACCGTCGGTCCGGCTGGTCACCGTCGGTGTCGTCCTCGGTGCGAGCGATGTCGTCCCCGGTGCGAGTATTGAGGTGCTTCTGGTCCCACTAGCGAAGGGAGATGCTCGAACTCTACCAGGCGGAAAGCTGTCCGCACAGTACGAAGGTTCGGGAGATGCTCACCGACCTCGGGCTGTCGTACGTCGTGCACAACCCTCGACTGCCGGGCGACGAAGGGGGAGCCGTGCGAAACGAACAGACCCACCGGGCGATGCGTGCGATCGGGGGGAAAGACGAGATTCCGTTCCTCGTTGACACGAGATACGGCAAGCATCTCTACGGGGACGACGAGATCGTCGCCCACCTCGAAGACCACTACAAGGAGTGACAGGGATCGGATCGCGCCCGGTGGTCGGACCCTCAGTTCGGCTCCGGCGGAACGCCGGCGACGGCGTACGACGAGGCCGGCAAACGGTCGGTAGCCAACGAACACAAAACCCCGGCCCGCCTACGCCGGCGTATGCGCCTGGGCGTGCTCTCGGACCTCCACGGTAACAGGGTCGCACTCGACGCCGTGCTCGACGACATGCCGGCGGTCGACGGACTCGTCTGCGCCGGCGACGTCGTGGGCTACAACCCCTGGCCGGGCGAGTGCGTGGCCGCGATGCGCGAGCGCGAGGTGCCGACGGTGATGGGGAACCACGACCGCGCGGTGGCCTCGGGCACGGCCTTCCGCTTCAACAGCATGGCGGCCGCCGGCGTCGAGTACGCCCGCGAGCACCTCGCTGACGACGCGCTGGCGTGGCTGGCCGACCTCCCCGACGAGCGCCTGGCCGCCGACGGGCGCGTCAAACTGGTCCACGGCCACCCGGACGACCCCGACCGCTACACGTACCCCGACGAGTTCTCCCCGCGCCTGCTCGGCGACGAGGACCTCCTGGTGCTCGGCCACACCCACGTCCAGGGGTACGAACAGTACCGGGAGGGGATCGTCCTGAACCCGGGGAGCGTCGGCCAGCCCCGGGACGGCGACCCGCGGGCGGCCTACGCGGTGGTCGACCTCGACGCCCTCACCGTCGAGGCGCGACGGATCGAGTACGACGTCGACGCGGTCGCGGAAGCGGTCGCCGACGCCGGCCTCCCCGAGCGCATCGGCTCCCGCCTGTACGAGGGCCGGTAGTCTCCCCCGAGAGGGAATGGTCGATCCCGCCCGCGGCGGGCGGTCCCCGGCCGGCCTCGGACGAGGGGTGGACGGGCTCGGGTGGGGGGTGGACGGACTCGGGCGTGGGGTGGCGGACGGTACCGTTGTCAGTACGGGACGGTGTCGCCGCCGACGACGCCGGCCCACTGCCGGTCCTCGAGGTCGGTCTCGTTCCAGGCCACGGGCTCCCAGTTGGGGTCGTAAGTGACGTAGCCGCCGTCGTTGAACTCGATTCGGTGGCCGCTGACCTCGTCGTGGGCGTAGAAGAACTTGCCCCGCGAGATGGAGTGCTGTCCGAACCCGTCGGTCGGGACTTGCTGCTCCTTCATCGCGTCGTTGGCCGCGAAGAGGTCGTCGCCGCTGCCGACGAGACACGCGATGTGGTGCAGACCCGGCGAGAGTTCGCTGTCGTCCTGGATCACCGCCGCCTCGATCTTGTTCCCGCAGGCCGAGACGAAGGTCCCCCACCGCGACCCGTCCTCCAGGTTGTAGTACTCGATGACGTCACAGCCCAGCACGTCCTGCATCCACTTCGCACACTCGTGGGCCTCCGGGTCCCGGATCTGCACGTGGTCGATCTTGTCGGGGGCGACGGGGTTGGTCGACGTCGGCGAGTAGACGCGGTTCTTGAGCCGCGAGCGCTTCTCCGCCGGGGGGTCGGGCTTTTCCATCTCGTGGTAGATCTCGAACGGGTGGCCCGTCGGCGTCTCGAACCGGATGGCCTCGCCCTGGCCGAGTTCGTCGCCGGCGCCGATCCAGGTGACCTCGACGCCGTCGTCCTCGAGTCGGTCGGCGAAGCCCTGGACGCTGTCGGGGTCCGCCGTCTGCCAGGCGATGTGGTCGACGCCGGGCGCGTCGCTCTCGGTGAGGCTGATGGAGTGGTGGTCGAACTCGTCGACCGCGCGCAGGTAGACCGTCCCTCCCTCGCGGTCGACTTCTTCGAACCCGACCGCGTCCGCGAAGAACTCCATCGAGCGCTCCAGGTCCGGCGTCTCCAGTGCGACGTGGCCTAACCGTGCTAATTCGGGCGTCATCACCCGCTCGTTTGCCGGGACATAAATTAAACCGTGATACCGATTTTCACACACTGGGTTTCATCCACGGGCACGGAACCCTCGCCACCGTGCCCCGTGGGGGCGGACGTCGACGGCGCGGACGTCGACGGCGCGGATGCCCGAGGCGTCGCGTCGGGAGGCCGATCACTCCTCCTGGACGTCCTGGAAGACGTCCCAGTAGCTGTGAAGGCCCCGGATGTGCTGGCCGCCGTCGACGTGGACGGTCTCGCCCGTCACCCACCCCGCGTAGTCGGAGGCGAGGAACGCGACGACCTTCGCGATGTCCTCCGGTTGGCCGAAGCGTCGTTCGAGGACGGTACGGTCGAGCCACTCCTCGCCGAACTCGTTGTCCATCAGGCCCTCCGCCATCGCCGTCTCCGTCGACCCGGGGGCCACGGCGTTGACCCGGATGCCGTACCGACCGGCCTCGCCGGCGACCGATTTGGTGAACTGGGCGATGCCCGCCTTGGCGGCGCAGTAGGCGGCGATGCCGTCGGTGGCGTGCTCGTAGTTGATCGAACTCACGTTCACGATGGCGCCGTCGATCCCGGCGTCGAGCATGTGGTTGATGACGGCCTTCGTACAGAGGAACGTCCCCTTGAGGTTGACGTCGAGGGTGCGGTCCCAGTCCTCCTCGGACAGTTCCCACGTGCGGGCGAACGGCCCGAGGCCGGCGTTGTTCACGAGGATGCCCACCTCGCCGAACTCCTCGACCGCGGCCTCGACCATCGCCTCGACGTCCGCGCTGTCGGCGACGTCGCACTCGACGGCGACGGCCTCGACGTCGTGTGCCTCCCGGAGGTCCGCGGACACCGACTCCGCGCCCTCGCGGTCGACGTCGGCGATCACGACATCGGTTCCCTGGCTCGCCAGTTCCGCCGCGATTCCCCTGCCGATGCCGCTCGCCCCGCCGGTTACGATGGCTCCGTCGCTCGCTAGTTCCATAGGGATGAACATCATGAAAGTTGCATTAACTGTTTCGACGAGAGTGGGGGACGGGAGGCGTTCGCATCCGGATACCCCTCACGCCGTACAACCCCGACTGGACGTGTTGCGGAAAGGGGGGAAGCGTGAGCGAGCAGCGCGAGACTGCGAAGCCGTCTCGCTGGCCGTCCGGGCGACGCGGGGTCGCCCGGAGACGAAGCGAGCGAGGAAACCCGACGCAGAAAAAGGTCGAAGTGTCGGTTCTTAGAACTCGTTCTGGACGATCTTCAGCGTCTCCTCGCGGTCGTCCCAGGCGACGAAGATGGCGACGGAGGTCGCCGAGGTGATGACGTCGTGGATGTTGATCCCCGCTTCCGAGATCGGTTCGACGATGTCGAGGATCACGCCCGGCCGGTTCGGGAGTTCGCCGCCCGTGACGCGGATGACCGCGATGTCGTCCTCGACCGTGACAGAGGAGAGCGTCTCGTCGACGACGATCTTCTCGTGGAGGACGGCCTCGGCCTCCTCGGCCTGGTCCTCGTTGACGTAGAAGGTGATGGAGTCCATCCCGCTGGCGACGGAGTCGATGTTGAGGTCGGCGTCCCGCAGGGAGGTCGAGAGGTCGGCGAGGATCCCCGGTCGATTTCGGATGGCCCTGCCGGCGACCGTGATGCAGGCCAGCGGCGTGTCCTCCATGTCGATGAGGTTCTGGAACTCGCCCTCGATGAGCGTCCCGCCGGTGAGCAGATCGCCGTGCTGGTAGTGGACGACCCGGACGTCGAGGTCGTCGTGCTTGTAGCTGAGCGCGGAGGGCGCCACCACCTCGGCGCCCCGGAAGGAGAGGCTCCGCAGTTCGTCGACGGTGATGCGGCCGACGTTCCGCGCGCCCTCGACGACGTGGGGGTCCCCGGTCATGACGCCCTCGACGTCGGTGACGATGACGACCTCGTCGGCGTCCATGTAGTTGCCCATCATCACGGCGGTCGTGTCCGACCCGCCGCGGCCGAGGGTAGTGATCCCGCCGTCGTGGTTCTGGGCGAGGAAGCCGGTGATGACGGGGACGACGCCGTCCATCTGCGCGGCGAGTTTCTGGGCGCGGCGCTTGGTCTCCTCGGCGTCGACCTCGCCGAGGTCGTTCGTGATGACCGGCCACTCGTCACTGCCGGGTTCCACGAAGATGGCGTCGACGCCGCGGGCGGCCAGGGCGGCCTTGAGCATCCGAACCGAGGTGCGCTCGCCCATCGAGACGATCTCGGCGCGGTCGCGGTCGTCGGCCTCGAACTGGATCTCTTCCAGGAGGTCGTCGGTGGTCGACCCCATCGCCGAGGCGACGACGGCGATCTCGTGGCCCTGCTCGACGGCCGCGGCGACGGAGTCGGCGGCCCGGTTGATTCGGTCACCGCTGCCGAGCGACGTGCCGCCGAACTTGGCGACTACGCGCACGCCAGGTCACCCGCTTTACGCGATCGTGTACCCTCGTCTGACATGGGGGCCGATAGCGCCGGGGGGCGTATAACTGTGTCCACTTCTGGAACGGTCACCGCGAAGACACCTGACCGCACGTCCAGTTTTGGGCGTCGCCCGACGCGTTCCCTCGCCAGCGTCGTCGCGTCCGACGCGTTCCCTCGCCAGCGTCGTCGCGTCCGACGCGTTCCCTCGCCAGCGTCGTCGCGTCCGACGCGTTCTCTCGCCAGCGTCGTCGCGTCCGACCGCGCGGAGCCACCGAGGGTCCGCGACCGGTCGTCCCCGTCGCCGGGAATCGGTCGACCGACCGCCATCCGGTGCCGCCGGAGGTGGACTTAAGGCCGCGACCCCGATACGTGTGGTATGGAGGTGCGTGACGCGGTCGAGGCCGACGCGTCGGCGCTGGCGGGTCTCGCGGACGCCCCGACGGACGTGATGCGGAACCTCGTCCACGACCGAACCGTCCGCGTCGCAGAGCGCGAGAGTCCGGCGGCCGGGCCGAACGCCGACGCCGACGACGGCGGTGACGAACGCGAGGTGCTCGGGTTCGTGAGCTTCGATGCCCGGGAGCGAACGGTCCACGTCACCCAGCTGCGGGGGACCGACGACGCCTGCCGGCAACTGCTGTCCGAGCCGGTTCGCTTCGCCGCCGGCGAGGGCATGACCGTCGAACTGCTCGTCGAGGACGGCGACGACGGGGTCAGGTCGGCCGCCGAGGCCGCCGGCTTCTCGCCCGACGGCCCGGGGCCGCGCTTCGAGGGCGTCGAGACCGTGCGGTACCGACTCGATCCGGACGACTGAGTCGGGAGCGATGGCACCGGTGCGGCCGTCGCCTGGGGGGACGAGCCGACGGCTCAGACGAACTTGCGAACCGTCATGTCGAGGGTGTCGAGGTCGAGGATCGGCGCGTGGGCCACGTCGGGGTCGATGTTCACCGACTTCTGGAAGGCGGTCTGGGCCTGCCAGCACCCCGAGTTCACGGCCAGCACGTTGTGGTACTTGCCCCAGCCGAGCTTGTGGACGTGGCCGGTGTGGAACACGTCGGGGACGTCCTCGATCACGAGCCAGTCGCGCTCCTCGGGGGCCAGCCGCATGTGGCCGCCGTACTGCGGGGCGACGTGGCGCTTTTTCAGGAGCTGGTACATCGCCCGGTGGGGTTCGTCGTAGCTCGCCTTCTCCGCGGGGAGTTCGGCGATCACCTCGTCGAGCGAGACGCCGTGGTACATCAGCACGGAGACGCCCTCGATGGTGACGGTGGAGGGGTTGCCGGTGATCCGGGCGTCGTGGGCGGTCATGATCTCACGGAGTTCCTCGTCGAAGCCGGGCTGGGGTTCCGCGAGGCGGACGGCGTCGTGGTTGCCCGGGATCATGACGATCTCCAGGTCCCCGGGCACCTCCTTCAGATACTCGTTGAACCGCTCGTACTGCTCGTAGATGTCGACGATGTCGAGTTCCTCGTCCTGGTTCGGGTAGACGCCCACGCCCTCGACCATGTCGCCGGCGATCAGGAGGTGCTCGACGGGGTCGGCCTCGGGCGTGTGGAGCCAGTCGGCGAACCGGCTCCAGGCGTCGGCTATGAACTCCTGGCTGCCGACGTGGACGTCGGAGATCAGCGCGGCCTGGACGTGGCGGTCGGCGGTCGACGGTCGGTAGGTCCGCGGGACGTCGGGGAAGTGCAGCGCGTCGGCGAAGAGGATGCCGGAGTCGTCCGCGAGTCGGCCCTCGACCGCGACGCACTCGTCGAGCAGGAGTTCGTCGACCAGCGCCGAGAGGTCGCGGTCTTTCGTCACGAGAGCGGGAAAGGTCCCGGTGGTGTCCTCCAGTTCGACCAGCCAGTGGCCGTTCTTCGTCGAGCGCACGTCGTTGACGAGGCCGACCATGGCGGCGTCGCTGCCGCCGGGCATGTCCTCGATGGCCGAGGCGGGCCGGTGGTTGACCCGGCCCCTGAGGAGCTTCGAGAGGCGCTCGTACCGGTCGCGGAACACCCGGACGAAGTCCTCGTACTCCCCGGTCCCGGTGCTCTGGCCCGTGACGTCGCCGTCGATCACGGCCGGCGTCGGGTCGCGCTCCCCGCGCCTGCGATCCGGATCGCTCTCCGAGCGTGTACGGTCCTCTGCGGCCGTCTCCTTCGATTCCGCGACCGCCCCGTCCGGTTCCGCGACCGCCCCGTCCGATTCCGCCGCGACCGTCGCAGACCCCTTCGTTTCGACTGGAACACCGCCACCGGTATCGGCGTCCGTCGGGGGAGTGGTTCCAGTCGAAACGGAGGGGGTGTCGCGGGTCCCGTCGAGGACGGCGCGGACGTCGGCGACCGTCACGCGGAGGGCGTCCTCCGGGGTGGATTCGACCACGCGGTCGATGGTGGTCGCAGGGTCCGACGCGCCGGCGATGAGAGTTACGGCCTCGCGTTCGGCGTTGTAGCCGCGTCTGGCGAGTTCGCGGACGATCCGGGCCGGCGTCTCCAGCGGCACGGACGGGCGATTGCGTGGCCGAGAGAAAAGCGTGCCGAATGCGCCAGTCCCCCCGAGGTCCGTCTCCGGGCGGACGCGTCGCGCCGACCGCGGATGGGAGGCACGGCGGCGCCGGCGAAGGAGGCGGGAGTCGTCTGTGGGGTGGGAATCGGCCACGTACCCAGAAGGTTCAAACCCGCCGGCGGCAAACGCCGGTTGATGAGTGACGACGGTTCCCCGCCCGTCGACGAGCCGGCCCGCTCCTCCTCCGACGGCGCGCTCGGGAACGATACTCCGGACGACGAACGCGACGCCGGCCGCGATGACCGGGAGGGCCCCGCGTCAGCGGATCGGGTCGACGCCGGAGCGGACGGCGCCGGAGCGGACGACGCGGTCGACGCGGAGGCCGACGGGCGGATCGACACCGACGCATTCGGCGACGGCGCCGACGTCGGGGTCGACGCGAGGCGGGGACGCGACGCACAGGAGTCGCTGCTCTCGCGGCTCCGGTCGGCCGAGGGGGGCGTCCTGTTGTACGTCCGCGAGGTGCTCACCAGCGTCCTCGCGGTGCTGTTCGTCGGGATGTTGCTGTTCGCCATCAGCGGCGTCTGGCCGCCGATGGTCGCCGTCGAGAGCGGGAGCATGCAACCGCACATGCACCGCGGCGACCTCGTCTTTATCACGGAACCCGGGCGGTACGCGCCCGAGACGGCGGTCGGGGACACGGGCGTCGTGACCACCGAGGTCGGCGAGGGGACCGGCTATCGGTCCTTCGGGGACTACGGGGCGGTGATCGTCTACGACAATCCGCGGATCCCCGGGTCGCCGATCATCCACCGCGCCCGCTTCTGGGTCGACGACGGGGAGAACTGGTTCGATCGGGCGAACCCGGAGTACGTCCAGGCCTCCAGTTGCGAGGCCCTCCTGAACTGCCCGGCCCCGCACGCCGGGTTCATCACCAAGGGGGACCACAACGACCGGTACGACCAGGCCAACGGCATCAGCGAGCCGGTGAAACCGAAGTGGGTGACGGGGATCGCTCGCGTTCGCATTCCGTACCTCGGAATGATCCGCCTGGAACTCTCCGAACTCGGGCGAAGCGGGCTGGCGGTCAGCCAGCCGGCGGTCGCGGCGCCGACCGAGGAATCCGGTCGGCCTTTCGCGCCCGAACCCGGGACCTGCCCGGTCGGCGCGGCGTAACGACGCGAGCCCGAAAATCAACCGTTCAGTTGTCGGCTCGACCGTTCAGTTGTCGGCTCGACCGTTCGGTTGTCGGCTCGACCGTTCAGTTGTCGAAGCGGGCCTGGACGAACGGCTGGGCGTTCTCGATGTCGCCGAGGCGGGAGTCGGACAGCAGGACGGCCTCGGTCTCCTCGATGGGCACCGAGAGGCTGATCTCCTTGGTCCGGCCGTAGCGGCCCTTCGAGACGACGACCGCGTTGACGATGCCGAGCATGTCGAGTTCGGAGATGAGATCGGTCACGCGGCGCTGAGTGAGGACGTCGGCCTCGATCTCCTCGCAGAGGCGCTTGTAGATGTTGAACACCTCGCCGGTGTTGATGTTGCGGACGCCGTTCTTTTCGAGGAGGATGATCGCGAAGAGGACGATCTTCGACTGGGTCGGGAGCGTCCGGACCACCTCGACGACCCGGTCGAGTTCGATCTTGTCCTGGGCCTGGCGGACGTGCGACTCCTCGACGGTGTCGGCCTGCCCGCGCTCGGCGAGTTCGCCGGCCGTCCGGAGGAGGTCGAGCGCCCGCCGTGCGTCGCCGTGTTCCTGGGCGGCGAAGGCCGCACACAGCGGGATCACGTCCTCGGTCAGCGCGCCCTCCTTGAACGCGACGTCCGCGCGGTGCTGGAGGATGTCCCTGAGCTGGTTGGCGTCGTAGGGCGGGAAGACGATCTCCTCCTCGCCCAGGCTCGACTTGACGCGGGGGTCGAGGAAGTCGGTGAACTTCAGGTCGTTCGAGATTCCCATGATCGAGATCCGGGAGTTTTCGAGTTCGGAGTTCATCCGCGAGAGGTTGTACAGCGTGTCGTCGCCCGACTTCTCGACCAGTTTGTCGATCTCGTCGAGCATGATGACGACCACGCGCTCGTGGTAGTCGACCGCGTCGAAGAAGGTGCTGTACACCCGGTCGGTCGGCCACCCGGTCATGGGGACGGTCTCCATCTCCTCCCGGTCGTCCTCCAGGTCGGCGATGCGCTCCTCGACCGCCGCGACCGAGCCGAACTCGGTGTCCGCGAGCGTCGAGGGGGACCCGGCGGCCTCCTGGGCCAAGTCGCGCAGGCGGTCGAGCCGCTCGCCGATCACGGCCTCGTTCTTCTCGATGAACTTGTTGGCGAGCTGGGCCAGCACCCGGTACTGCGTGTCGGTGACCTCGCAGTTGATGTACTCGACCTCGCAGGGGACGTCGTACTTCTGGCTCGTCGACTCGAGTTCCTGGGAGACGAACTTGGCGCTGGCGGTCTTGCCGGTCCCCGTCTTCCCGTAGATCAGGATGTTCGACGGCGTCTCCCCCCGGAGCGCCGAGACGAGGATCGTCGCCATCTGGTTGATCTGGTCGTTCCGGTGGGGGAGTTCGTGGGGCGTGTACGACGGGCGGAGGACCTCCTTGTTCTCGAAGATCGGCTCCCCGGAGAGCAGGTCGTCGAACAGCCCGTGACTCCCCCCCTCGTCGTCGAGGACGACCGAGTCCAGATCGACGGTCGAACTGCCGTCGCGGCGCCGCGTGCCGGCGTCGACCGACGCGTCGCGGGGAGCGCGGGCCCCGGAATTCGACTCGGACGATTTCGCGGCGGAGTCGTCGGAAGGCGAGCGGGTCGATCCTCCCCGAGTGCGCTCACGGTCGTGGTCGCGTCCGTCGTCGCCGGCGGACTCGCGCCCGTCGTCGAGGGCAGCCCCGGGCTCGTCGTGGAGTGCTGGCTCCCCGTCGTCGGACGCCGGATCGCCCGACCGGGACGTCGGCCCGCCGAGGCTCATCTGGGACGCGACGTCCTCGTCCGGATCGGTCTCGTCCGTGACGCCGTCGGCTCGGCCGCTCGGTCCGTCGGACTCCCGTCGTCGAGAGTCGTTCGACGGTCGATCGATTCCGTCTTCCGATTCCGTTTCTTCCTCTTCCATCCCCGTCACCCCCAAGTTTCAATTGGAAACCGTGGCCGCGAACGGCCTGATCGCCCGAATTAACGGGGCTCGAGCGGTCTGAGTCGAGTTGCGTCCACGGTGCCGGTCCAGTTGATGCAGACGAAGGAGACGAACAGGGGGCACAAAAAGATTGCCTCTCTGGGATGACCGGTCAGGATCACCCCGGCCCACGTCGCGACCGTGACGGGAGTAGTTCCACACGGATTCCCACCCTCGGGGACGGTTTCGACTGCGGGAGGCGGTCGCTCGGCTTCGGTAGCACACCGCTCGACGGGAACGATCGGTACCCGGGGCCGACCGGCCGGCGGTCGGGACAGAGCGCGTCCGGCCCAGGCCTGCCAGGGCCGTGTCGACCCCGATCGCACGACCTGGCGGATCACCAATCGCTCCGGGGCCTTCCGCGGCCGGGCACGAATCACCCGTCATCGGGGACGTGGTCGGTCGTCCTCCATCGGGACGTCCGGGGTTTCGACTGGAAATGGAGGGGTGGAGGAGGAGTTGGTGAGACAGATACAAGCGGATTATCTCCCGTCTCTACCCCCGAGACCCCTGATTAATCACTGAGGGCCCTCACAGACCCCCATTTCAGGTGGATCGGGGGAGCGGATCATCGGAGCCGACGACCCGTCAGCCGCCGAGAATGATGGGCTCTTTTACCCTCGGTATGGCGGGTTCGACGCGAACTGAGTGGGGGGTGCCCCCCCACCCCTTCGTTTCGGGTGGAACGGCCGAACGTAAGAGAGGGGGTCCGGGTGGTACTAGAACAGGAAGTTTTAACTTCAAACTCATTTAACCTAACCCGTAGTGGAGAAGAGTGTTTTCGTTCCACCACTTTCTAGTCAGTAACTAGATTAGTGTTGGTGCTAGACCCGGGTCGCCGACGGTCATATCGCCGACGGGTCCCACGGCTGGGTGTCGTTCCACCCGAAACGAAGGGGTGGGGGTGGGCCAGGGTCGCCGCCGAGGGACCGATTCTCCGTTCCACTGCCAGTACTGCCGCCGGTCGCCCCGCCGTCTCTCCCACGACCGTCCTCCTCCCGGTCGGCCCCGCCGTCTCCCCCTCGGCCGTCCTCCCCCTCGGCCGTCCTCCCCCTCCTGTTCCGCTTCCGTGGAGAAGGGCGTCGGCCGTGGCCGGCGATGCTCCCCTAGACCGCCAGACCCGCGCCCCTCCCTTTCCGTTCGACTGCCCCCTTTTCGACCTGAAGACCGGCCCCCTACGCGCGCCCAATGACGAAAGTAATCCCTCCTTACGCTGTCAGGTAGAGGGTGTGTGAACTTCTGGCAGAGTTGTCCCAAGGGTGACAGTTGTCTGACGTAGTGTTTAAGTGAGGTGGGGGACGTGTAACGGTCATACGCCCCTCCAGACGGCGGAACGAGGAGGTGCGGGAGGCATTGGATGGGACTGCTCACAGACCTACGAGACAGCATCTCACGGGCCGTCGACCGGATGTTCTCTGCAGAGGAGCCGAAGCGAATCGGTATCTACGGACCTCCGAACGCCGGGAAGACGACCCTCGCAAATCGAATCACACGTGACTGGACCGGTGACGCCGTCGGCCCGGAGAGTCACATCCCTCACGAGACACGCCGCGCACGACGCAAAGAGGACGTCACGATCGAACGCGACGGGAAGACCGTCACGATCGACGTCGTCGACACGCCCGGCGTCACCACGAAGGTCGACTACAAGGAGTTCCTCGACCACGACATGGAAAAGGAGGACGCCGTGCGTCGCTCCCGCGAGGCCACCGAGGGGGTCGCCGAGGCCATGCACTGGCTCCGCGAGGACGTCGACGGCGTGATCTACGTCCTCGACTCGACGGAGGACCCGTTCACGCAGGTGAACACCATGCTGATCGGGATCATCGAGTCGCGGGACCTGCCCGTGTTGATCTTCGCCAACAAGATCGACCTCGACGAGGCGAACATCCAGCGGATCTCGAACGCCTTCCCCCAGCACGAGACGGTTCCCCTCTCGGCGCTGGAGGGCGACAACATGGACGAGGTCTACGAGAAGATCGCAGAGTACTTCAGTTAGGACCATGCCCGAAGCAACCCAACCCGACACCGACGGCGTCCAGATCGACCTGATCAGCGGCGCCCGCATGGAGGGGCTGACGAGCATGGAGAAGATCCGCCTCATCCTGGACGGCGTCCGCGAGGGCAACATCGTCATCCTGGAGGAGGGGCTCTCGCCCGACGAAGAGTCCAAGCTCATCGAGGTGACGATGACCGAGATTAGCCCCGACGAGTTCAACGGGATCGAGATCGAGACCTACCCCAAGTCCGGCGCCTCGAACCAGGGGTTCCTCGACCGACTGATGGGCCGCGAGGAGGCCAAGAAGCTCACCGTCATCGGCCCCGCGAACCAGATCGAGACGCTCCACAAGGACGAGACGCTGATCAGCGCGCTGGTATCGCGCAAGTGAGCTGACACTATGCCCCACCAGTGTACGAACTGTGGGCGACTGTTCGCCGACGGTTCCAAGGAGATGCTCTCGGGGTGTCCCGACTGCGGGGGTAACAAGTTCCAGTTCCAGCCCGAGGGGAGCCTCGACGACGATCCGGCGACCGACGACGGTTCTACGACCGGTGCCTCGCGCGGGCGAAGCACGCCGTCGGACGCCTCGACCGCCGCGACCACGGGCGGCCCGGAGTCGGGGGGAGCCGACGGCCTCGCCGACCGGGTCGCCGACACCGGGTCCGCGGTTCGCGACTGGGTGCGCGGCTCGGACGACGACTCCGCCTCGGCTACCGGAAACGAACCCACGTCGGCGACAAACGAACCCACGTCGGCGACAAACGAACCCACGTCGGCGACAAACGAACCCACGTCGGCGACGTCCGATTCCGCGGCCGGACCCGACGCGACGTCCGCAACCGTCGACGCCGACGCCGTAGCGGCCGACGCCGAGTCGGCGACCGGCGACGACTCCCAGGAGGATCTGGCCCAGGCGAACGCCCGCTCGGACGTCGTCACCGAGGACGAACTGGATCGGCTGGCCCCCGACGAGGCCGACGCGCCGCCCACCGACGCCGACGGCACGGTGATCGAACCGACGAGCGACGACCGCCCGTCGCTCGACGACCTCCGCGAGGAACTGAACGACCAGTTCGAGAGCATCCGCATCGTCAACCCGGGGCAGTACGAACTGAACCTGATGGAACTGTACGACCGCGACGAGTACATCATCTCGCTCCAGGAGGACGGCCGGTACGTCATCGAAGTCCCCGACGCCTGGCGCGACGACGAGGAATAACTGGTACTGTCGACGAAGAGTGCGTTTGCCACGCGACGCCTTCCGGCCGAAGACGAGGTTTCTCACCCGACTTCTCGACGACACAGGCTGGTCGGTGCCGACCATCGTTCCATCGACGGCGCACACGTTGGACCGTCGCCCGTCGCGCACTCCGGAGATGGGTCGATCCTCGCCTCCGGAGATGGGTCGATCCTCGCCTCCGGAGACCCCGCCGGTCCTCGTCCTCCGGGAACCCCTCCGTTTCCGGTCCGGAGCGCGCTAGCTCCCCGTTCGCGACGAGTACGAGGGCTCAGGTTCCACTCGAAGTGATCCCCTCGTTCCTGCCCGTTCGGTCACTCTCACGGCCGAAAGGTATCCGAATCCGACAGATTCTCGGCCGCCCTCGTCGTCCTCCGCCCGCCGGCCCACACTGAAGCCTTTAAGCGTCGGGGCGGGACACGTGAGGGCATGAGCAAGGCAACGAAGATCGTCATCGGGACCGTCGGCGTGTCGGCGCTGCTGTCCGTGGCTCTCATCCTCGGCATCGCCCTCGGTGCCTGACGCGATGTTCCAGCGGCGTGCTCTCACCGCCGACGTGGAGGCCGTGCGGGCGGCCCACGCCCCCGACTCGCCGGTCCTCGACGTCGACACTGACGTCGATACGCTCCCGCCCACCGTCGCGGAGGACCTCGGGCTGTTCGTCGACTCGCTCGATCCGGCGACGGTCCCGCGAGCGTGGCTACCCGACGACGTTCCCGCGATCCTGACCCGGTACGCGGGGTCGGACTTCGTCGTCGGGATGCCGGGCGACGGCACCGTCGCGTGGACCCGCCAGACCGTCCCGCCGACGGTGCTCGTGAAGTCCCGCGCCGAGGGGACCCCCGACGACTTCCTCGACTTCCTGCTCGCCGAGGCGTTCGTCCAAATCGGGCTCGGCGTGCCCGAGCACTTCGTCGAGTTCTTCGAGGACGGGTACCGCGACCTCGACGCGGCAGTCTCGCTGGACCCGGCCGCGGTGTACCAGATCGCCGCCGCCCTGTTCGACGGCTGGATCGGCCTCCAGACCCGCGAAACCTTCCGCGGGTGGGCCGACGATCACCCCGATCTGCACGCGGCGTGGGTCGACGCGGGCGAGCGCCTGGTCGACCGGATCGACGGCCTCCCCCGCGAGGTCGCCCGGGGGGAGACGTCTTTCGCGGCCGCGACGGAACTGGCCTGCGCCGCGCTGAAACACGACCTCGACGTCCCGGCACCCTTCGCCGCCCTCGACACGAGCGCCTACGTCGAGTACGGCGCCGACTACGCGGTCAGGTGGGCCGAGAAGACGTTCGAGGAACTGCGCACCGGGGACTGATTCGCCGCTACGCCTGCCAGGTGACCGCTCCGGACTCGTCGAGGTCGATCACGGCGTCGAACAGTTCGCGGAACCGGTCGAGGGTCCCGTCGCCGAGGAGTTTGTTGTCCTTCGAGAGGTGGAACAGGCCGACGGCGTCGTGGGCCTCGAGCAGGTCGAGCAGTCGTGCGGTCGCGTCGAGGGTGCGCTCGGGGTCCGCGTAGTAGGCCATCTCGGTGAGGGAGTCGACGCTGACGCGGAGTTTGCCGTCGTGGCTCTCCAGGAAGCGCTCGGTCTGGGCGATGATGCCGTCGAGGTCGTCGGGGGAGCCGACGTAGTGGACGTGGTCGGATCCGCGGCGGCTGTACCCCCGCTCGACCGAGAGGGTGTCGAGGATGACCGCTCGCGACTCGTCGACGTCGTAGTGCTCCAGTTTCTGTTCGACTTCCCGGGCGGTCGTCCGCGTCGAGACGACGAGGAAGCGGTCGGTGTCCGTCTTCAGAAAGTCGGTGTCGATCCGATCGGTCTCGCCGATGCTGGGGTGAAGGAGGAGAATCCCCGTCCCGCCAGGAATCGTCTCCGGCGCGTTCTCGATGGCGAGCTCGTAATCCATACGCGAAGCAACGAGCCGACGGACTTAACGGTGCGGGTAAATTTCGCCCGAGGCGTCCCGGTGCGGCCGCACGGTTTCCCGACCCCGTGGCCTCAGAACAGGCTGTCGGCGGTCGCCGCCCCGATCACGCTGAACACGGCGCCGACGCTCGTCGCCTTCAGGGTCACGCCCAGGACGGCCCAGCTGAAGGTCATTCCGAGGACGCGGAACGCCCCGGGATCGGCGTCAGCGATGTCCGAGAGGAACGTTCCGGGTGCGTTGAACGCGAGCGCCAGGATGAGCACCGAGAGGTAGGAGACGATCACGAGCGAGATGAATCGAAGGGGAATCCCGCCGACCTCGGCCTCGCGGTCGGGGTCGCGGTTGTCGGCCTTGTACAGCGCGCCGTAGCCGATACCGAGGACGATGCACACCGTCAGGAGTCCCTGAAACGCCGACATGTTCCGGGCCAGCACCCACACCTCCTCGGTGACGACGAACGGCCCCGCCAGCAGGAAGCCGCCGACGACCTGCTGGGCGGTGTCCGCCAGCGCGAACCGTCTTCTCCGGCCGACCATGTCGCTCCGGAGGATCCCGACGTGGATAAACGTCCTGCACCGGCAGGGCGTCGTGATCTGACGCCGAGTCCGCCCCCTCCGAGGGAGTTTTTCGTCCCGCGCTCGTGGCCAGCGCATGAGCGCACGCGAGGAGTTCGACGCCTGGGCGGCCGACGGCCGCGACCGCGGGATGGAACAGCGACACTGGCACACCGCCAAGCACGTCCTCGCGCGGATGCCCGTCGAGGCGGGCGACCGCGTCCTCGACCTGGGGACCGGGAGCGGGTACGCCGCCCGCGCGCTCCGGCAGACGGCGGACGCGGGCCGCGCCTACGGCCTCGACGCCGCCCCGGAGATGGCCCGCAACGCCCGGTCGTACACCGACGACGACGCCGTCGGTTTCGTCGTCGGCGACTTCGAACACCTCCCCTTCCCGGCCGACGCCCTCGACCACGTGTTCTCGATGGAGGCGTTCTACTACGCCGCCGACCCCCGGGCGGCGCTCCGGGAGGTCGCGCGCGTGCTGCGCCCCGGCGGGACGTTCTTCTGCGCGGTCAACTACTACGAGGAGAACGTCTACAGCCACGAGTGGCAGGAGCGCATCGACGTGCCGATGACGCTCTGGTCGCGCGCGGACTACCGCGAGGCGTTCCGCGACGCGGGCCTGCACGTCGCCGAACAGGACAACGTCCCCGACCGCGAGACCGAGATCCCGCCCGCCGAGGAGTTCCCGACCGAGGGGTTCGACTCCCGCGAGGCGATGGTCGAGCGCTACCGGACGCTCGGGACGCTCCTGACGGTCGGCGTCGCGCCCTGACTCGGCACGTCGGAGGGTTTCGTAGACACCTCACGTCCCGCCGACGTCCAGGACGTGGGCGTCCGCGGGGTCGAACCCCACCTCGATGCGCCCGCTCCGCGCCTCGTCGACGCGCAGGAGCACCCGCCGCCCGTCCCAGTTCCCGTGGAGGCGGGTCACCTCGCCGAGGAACTCGCTGTGCTCGACGACGACGGGGAACCGGTTCTCCTCGCCCGCGGGAGCGCCGTCGTCGCCCGCGAGAGCGCCGTCGTCGGCGTCCCCGACCCGGAGGTGTTCGGGGCGGACACAGAGGGTCAGGGACGTCCCCGGCGGCGCGTCGAGGCCGCCGGCGTCGGCCGGGTCGTCGAGTCCCGGGAGGCGCCACGTGCGGTCGCCGACCCGAAGCAGGCGATCAGACGGGCCGTCGTCGCCCGCGACGTCTCCCTCGCCTGCGACGTCTCCCCCGCCTGCGACGTCTCCCCCGCCCGCGACGTCTCCCCCGCCTGCGACGTCTCCCCCGCCTGCGACGTCTCCCCCGCCCGCGACGTCTCCCCCGCCCGCCCCGGCCACCACCTCGCCGGTGAACACGTTGTTGTCGCCGACGAACTCGGCGACGAACCGACTCGCGGGGTCCCGGTACACCTCCCGCGGCGTCCCGACCTGCTCGATCCGGCCGCCGCGGAGGACCGCCACGCGGTCGGAGACGGCGAGCGCCTCCTCCTGGTCGTGGGTGACGTACACGGTGGTGATGCCGAGTTCCTCCTGGATCGACTTCACCTCCACGCGCAGGCGCTCGCGGAGGCGGGCGTCGAGGGCGCTCATCGGTTCGTCGAGCAGGAGGAGGCGGGGTCCGGGCGCGAGCGCGCGGGCGAGGGCGACCCGCTGTTGCTGGCCACCCGAGAGCGCGTCGGGGTCGCGGTCACCCATCCCGCCGAGGTCGACCAGGTCCAGCAGGTCGCGGACGCGCTCGTCCCGGCTCGATCCGTCCGGCGGGTCGGTAAAGCGCAGGCCGTAAGCGACGTTCTCGGCCACGCTCATGTGCGGGAAGAGGGCGTAGTTCTGGAAGACGACGCCAACCTCCCGGTTCTCGGGCGGGACGCCCCGCACGTCGACCCCGTCGAGGCGCACCGCGCCCGCCGAGGGCGACTCGAACCCCGCAAGGAGCCGGAGCGTCGTGGTCTTGCCGCAGCCCGACGGCCCGACGAGGGTGAAGAACTCGCCCTCCTCGACCCGGAGGTCGACGTCCGCGAGGGCCGTCGCTCGCCCGTAGCGCTTGTCGACGGCGTCGAGTTCGACGCTCACCATGGTCGGGCCTCTACGGTGGCGTCCGGATCACGCACGCTCATCGGTTGCGAATCCTCCCGCCGAAGCGTTCGATCACGACGAAACTGCCCGCGGTGACACAGAGCAGGACGACGCCCATCGCGGTCGCGGGGCCGAGTCGCCGGCCGATGTACCGCTCGACGGCGACGGGCATGGTGTAGGCGCCCGACCCCTGGGCGAGGATCACCGTCGAGTCGAACTCCCCGATGCTGATGGCGAAGGCGAAGGCGGCGCCCGCCACCACGCCGGGCCACACCAGCGGGAGTTCGACGTCCCAGAGCGCCCGGACGCGGGAGGCACCGAGGCTCCGCGCGGACTCCACCATCGCCCGGTCGAGGTCGCCGATCATCGGCGCGACCGTCCGGACGACGAACGGGTAGGCGGCGACGGCGTGGGCCACCGCGATGGCGACCCACCCCGTCACGGTCACCCGGTAGCCGAAGACGACGACGCCGAACACCAGCCCTCGCAGCATCCCGAGGCCGACGACGATGCCGCTCACCGCGAGCGGGGCCATCGTCAGCGCGTCGACGAGCGTCCGGCCCCGGTAGGGGCGGGTCGTCAGCACCGACAGCGCCATGCCCATCGGCAGCGCGAGGGCGAGCGTGACGACGCCGAGCGCGAGCGAGTTCAGGACGGCAGGGAGGGGTTTCACCTGGAAGCTCGCGCCCGTCGCCTGGCGCTCCAGCAGGAACGCGAAGTTGCCGAGGGTGAGCGCCCCGTCGCCGGTCGTGAGGCTCGCGGCGACCATGCTCGCCAGGGGCCCGACGAACACGACGAGCACCGCCAGCCCGTAGCCGGCGACGGCCAGCCGGGCGAGCGCCGCCCCCGGCGTCAGCGCGTCGCGGCCGGGCCAGAGCCGCCGCCGGGGCAGCGGCCGACTCCCCCGCCGCTTCGTCTCGCGTCGGGCCTCGTACCGCAGGTAGGCGTAGGTCAGCAAAAGCGAGATGCCGGTCTCGATCACCGCCAGCGCCGCGGCCTCGGTGTACTCCAGGTCCCGGACGAGGCTGTAGATCCACACCTCGACGGTCGCGAGCTGGAGGCCGCCGAGGGCGAGCACGATGGGGAAGGAGGCGAACGTGAAGACGAACGTCAGCGTCGCGCCCATGAGCACGGCCGGGTAGAGCTGGGGGGCGATCACGTGTCGGAAGGCCGTCCGGGGATTGGCCCCAAGACTCCGGGCGGTCTCGACGGTGCGGGCGTCGACGCTCTCCCAGGCGGCGGTCGTCACCCGCGCGACCAGCGGCGCGTTGTAGAACGCGTGGGCGACGATCACGGCCTCCAGGGTGAACAGCAGCGACACCTCGCCGAGGCCGAGCGCCCGGAGGACGCCGTTGAGCGTCCCGTTGCGCCCGAACGTGGCCACGAAGCCGATGGCGACCATGATCGACGGGAGGACGAAGGGGAGGATCGTGAGCGAGCGGATCGTCTCTCGACCGCGGAACTCGAAGCGCGAGAGGATCCACGCCCCCGGCAGGCCGAGCGCGACGCTCGCGACCGTCGACAGCAGCGCCTGGTAGGCAGTGAACCCGAGCAGGCCGAGCGACCCGGCGAGGACCGTCGGGTCGCGAGCGACCCGGCCCGCGAAGGCGACCGGGTCCGCGACGAGCGCGGCGAGCCACCCCACGTAGAACGAATCGGTGAACACGGCTCCGAACGCGTCGAGGGTCACCCGCCCCGCGACGACGACGCTCTCGACGAACACCGTCGCCACCGGGTAGTAGAACACGACGAGCAGGACGAGCGCGGTGACCCCGGCGAGCACCGGGAGCGCCCGCCGTTCGAGGCGGTCGCGAAGGCCGCCGCGGTGGCGAAGGCGGTCGCGGTCCCGATGGCGGTCGCTCGTCACCGACGGCCGGTCGTCCGGAGATGGTGCTCGGTCGATCCGGTCGCGCCGACGGTCGCTCACGCGCTCATCCGGCGAACTCGCGCTGCCACTGGTCGACCCATTCGGAGACGTTCCCCTTCAGTTCGTCGTAGCTGAAGGTGACGGCCTCCGGAGGCTCCTGAGCGTACTGGGCGTACTCCTCGGGCATCTCGGCGTTCGTCACCGCCGGGAAGGCGACGTTCCGAACCGCGATCTCGCCCTGGACCTCGGGGCGGAGCATGAACTCCATGAACGACCGGGCGAGGTCGGGGGCGTCCGTGTCCGCGAAGCGGGCCATCCCCTCGGGGTTCGCGTAGCCCTGGTCGTTCAGGAAGCGGATCTGGTGGCGCTGCATGTTCTGGTCCGACCGGTTGGCGTACACCTGGTCCGTGGAGTACGACACCACCATCGGCGCCTCGCCGTTGGAGTAGGCGCTGTAGGAGTCGGACCACGTACCGAGGACGCGCACGCCGTTCTCGCGTAACCCCCGCCAGTAGTCCAGGTAGCCGTCGGGGCCCTTCGCCTTGATCGTGTGGAGCAGGAACGCCCGCCCGGTCGCCGACGAACTGGGGTTCTGGGCGAGGAGGTCGCCCTCGTAGCCCGACTCCAGCAGGCCGTCGAACGTCTCGGGGGCGACGAACTCGCCGTCGTCCGCCGTCGCGTCCCACACGAGGCTGATGTAGCCGGTGTCGTAGGGCACCGCCCGGCCCTGCGGGTCGAACCGCAGGGAGTCCTTGACGTTCTCGCCGCCCGCCAGGTCGCCCGCCTCGGCGAACAGCGGCCCCGACTGGAGGTTCTGGTCGACCCGGATGAGCATGTCCGTGTTGAGGCCGACGTACACGTCGGCGTCGATGTCGACGCCCGCGTTGGCCCGCTCGATGAAGAAGTTGACCTCGTTCTCGGGGGTTTGCCAGATGAGCTCGGCGTCGAACTCCTCTTCGAAGGCCGACTTCACCCACGCGCCGGGGCTGGTGCTCGGCGCGTCGACGAAGGGGGCGTACGTGGCGACCACGAGCGACCGGGTGCCGCCGCCGACCGTCGTCCCCCGGGTCGTCGACTCCGCGGTCGTCGCCGTCGTCCCGTCGCCCGACGTCGTCCCCGCGCCCGCGTCGGTCGTCGTCCCGTCCGAGTCAACCTGCTCTGCCGAACAACCCGCGAGCAACGCCGCGCCGACCGCGCCGCCGCGTCGGAGGAAGGTGCGTCGATCCATCACTGGGTAATTACACCCAGTGGTAACTTAACGGATCCGATCCGTCCCCGGTGACGTCCGCGCCGCCGTCGGGTGCTGTCCGGTACTGCGAGGGGGGCGTCGGCCTCGATCTCCCGCCGAACGACCCCTCCGTTTCGTCTGGAGATCCCGACCTATTCCGCGGAACGAATTAAATAGCCGGGGGCTGAATGCGGGGCCGTGACGCGTCGCCGCACCGTCCTCGGGATCATCCTCGCGCTGGCGACTGTGCTGGCCGCGGCCCTGCTGGCGAGCGTACTGGGGACGGTGTTCTTCGCCATCACCGTGGCGTACCTCCTGCTCCCGCTCCGCCGGCGACTCACCGACCGGGGTTTCTCGGATCGCTGGGCGAGCGCGACGGCCACGCTCGGCGGGTTCGTCGGGACAGTGGCGGTGCTCTCGCCGCTCCTGGTGGTGTTGCTGCTCCGGTTCGAGTCGCTGATCGCGCTGGTGCGACTCCTCCCGAATCAGTTCTCGGTCGACCTGTTCGGGGTGACCTACACGAGCACGCTGGCGGAGGCCGAGGCGTTCGCGGTCCGGGCGCTCCGGGCGCTCGCCACCGACGCCGCGCGAGCGGCGCCCACGTTGCTGGTCAAACTCACCCTCTTCGCGTTCCTCGTGTACGGCCTGCTCTACCACGAGCGAGCGGCCAAGCGGGCCGTCTTCGCGGTCGTACCGCCGGCGTACCGCGACGTCGCGCGGGCGTTCGACGACCGCGCCCGCGAGACGCTCTTTGCCATCTACGTCCTCCAGGCCGCCACCGCGGTCGGCACCTTCCTCGTCGCGCTGCCCGTGTTCGTCCTCTTCGGCTACCAGTTCCCCGTCACGCTGGCGACGGTCTCGGCGGTGCTCCAGTTCGTCCCCATTCTCGGCCCGAGCCTCGTCCTCGCCGGACTGGCGGCCTTCCACCTCGCCGTCGGCGACCCCACCCGGGCGGCCCTGGTCTTCCTGGTCGGCGGGTTCCTGATCGCGTGGCTCCCGGACGTGCTCATCCGCCCGCGACTCGCCACCGAGACCGCGGACCTGCCGGGGACGCTCTACTTCGTCGGCTTCGTGGGCGGCCTGCTCACGCTCGGGCCGGTCGGCATCATCGCCGGCCCGCTCGCCGTCGCGCTGCTCGTCGAGGCCGCGGAACTCTTCTCGGCGGACCTCAACGGCATCCCCGTCGCCGAGGACTGACGGCGGCCGCCGCGCGATTCGCGGCGGACCACGGCGGGCCGCGTGACCGCGCGGCGGAAAACCCGGGCGCCCTCGGGCCGTCTCGCCGACTATGCCGTCTCGACGACGTCGCCGACTATGCCGTCTCGACGACGTCGCCGACTATGCCGTCTCGACGGGGCCGCCCCGCTCGGTCCACTCGGTCAGCGACCCCTCGTAGAACGCGACGTCCTCGTAGCCGAGGTGGGTCAGCACCACGTAGGTGTGGGAGATGCGCCGGGCGGTGTTGCAGTACAGCACCACCCGGGTGTCGCGGTCGACGCCCAGGTCGGCGAGCCTCGACTCGATCTCTTCGTCCGATTTCAGCCCCCGGGTCTCTTCGTCGACGAACTCGCGCCAGTCCAGTTGCACGGCGCCGGGGATGTGGCCCTCCTCGTACTCCCAGTCCTCGCGCGTGTCGAGGATCACCACGTCCTCGCCGGCGACGGCGGCCTCGCTCGCCTCCGAGACGGTCTCGTAGTCGACGAGCGGCGAGTCGACCGGCTCGCGCACCTCGTAGTCGGTCTCGGGCACCTCGGGCGCCTCGCGCTCGACCTCGTGGTCGCGGCTCCAGGCGCTGAAGTCGCCGTCGAGCAGGTGGAGGTCGCGGTGGCCGTACAGTAGCGCCGTCACCAGGAACCGGGCGGCGAACACGCCGTTGGTGTCGTCGTAGGCGACGATGGGATCGTCCGCGGCGATGCCGGCCTCGCCCATGAGGTCGCGCCAGACGTCGGCGCCGGGGAGCATCCCATCGTCGCCCGCCTCGGAACGGAACGCGTCGAACGGGACGTTCACCGCCCCCGGGACGTGTCCGATGCCCTCGTACTCCCAGGCGTCGCGGACGTCGACGACCCGAACCGAATCGAGGTTCGCCGCCAGCCACTCGGGGGAGACGACCACATGCTCCTGCATGGCCCACCCTTGTCGAGCCGCGACTTTAGTGCCTCCCATCCCGCGACGTCAGAGACGGCGGCAAAAACTGCCCCGTCGGCCGGAAGCGGGTCCCCTGCCCCTCGCGCGGCGGGAGCGGTCGCCCGCGTGGCGGGGGGTACCCCCCTCCCTGCTCGCGCTGCCCCGGGCGATCGGGCCGCCACCCGCCCGCGACGGCGGCAACGCTTGCCTCCTCACCGAGCGAAAGGCCGTACATGCCGTTGGACGCGGAGTTATGCCGGTGGCGGGTGTACCACGGGATGCATGTCAGACACAGAGTACGCCAAGGACGTTCTCGTTTCCGCGGACTGGGTGGAGAACCACCTCGACGAGTTCCAGAGCGACGACCCCGAGTACCGACTCGTGGAGGTCGACGTCGACACGGAGGCCTACGAGGAGAGCCACGCGCCCGGCGCGATCGGCTTCAACTGGGAGACGGACCTCCAGGACCAGACCACGCGCGACATCCTCACGAAGGAGGACTTCGAGTCCCTGCTCGGCGACGCAGGCATCTCCGGGGACTCCACCGTCGTCCTGTACGGCGACAACTCCAACTGGTTCGCCGCCTACACCTACTGGCAGTTCAAGTACTACGGCCACGAGGACGTCCGCCTGCTCGACGGCGGCCGCGACTACTGGCTCGACAACGACTACCCGGTCACCGACGAGGTACCGGACTTCCCCGCCCAGGACTACACCGCCCGCGGGCCCTTCGAGGACATCCGCGCCTACCGCGACGACGTCGAGAAGGCCGTCGACCGCGGCGTCCCGCTGGTCGACGTCCGCTCGCCCGAGGAGTTCTCCGGCGAGATCCTCGCCCCGCCGGGACTCCAGGAGACCGCCCAGCGCGGCGGCCACATCCCCGGCGCGAAGAACATCTCGTGGGCCGCGGTCACGAACGACGACGGCACGTTCAAGTCCCGCGACGAACTCCAGGACCTCTACGCCGAGGAGGGCATCACGGGCGACAACACCGTCGTCGCCTACTGCCGCATCGGCGAGCGCTCCTCGGTCGCCTGGTTCGCGCTCCACGAACTGCTCGGGTACGACTCGGCCATCAACTACGACGGCTCCTGGACCGAGTGGGGCAACCTCGTCGGCGCCCCCATCGAGAAGGGCGACTGAGCACACCCGACCGATTCTCCCCTTTTCCACCCATCGTCAGCGACGCGTCGCTCCGACGCCGGTTTCGCGCCGGCGGCGGCCGCCCTGGGCCGCGAACGACCTGCTCGCCCGACGGAACAATTCGCTTAATCGGCACACTCCCGAAATCGGGAACGTTAATCGCGAGTAAGTCGGCTCGTACTAACGTACGTGACGCCGCTCACCCACATTTGCGATGCAATGCATACCGATTAGAGACCAGTCACGGCCCGGTGATGCCCGGGTCGGACACACGATTCGGAGGTACTCATGAGCGACGGTCGCGCACAGTTGACGCCGCTCGCGGCCGGTGCGGTCGCGCTCGCCCTCGTGGTGAGCGTGATGGCCGGCGCGGGGTTCGCCCTCACCGGGTCGACCGACGACGGCAACCTGAACCAGGTGAACAATCAGGAGCCCACCGGCCCCGCGATCAGCTTCATCGCGTTCTGTTCGGTCAACGGCGTCAGCGAGAGCGACGTGACCATCACCAACGTCGACGAGGACCAGGACGGTGAAGTCGTTTCGGTCTCGTACACGGTCAGTGGAGATCTCGACTCCATCGTGACCAAAGCCGGCCAGGACACCCGACTCATCAACGACCCGGCCAACCCCGGAACCGTGGAGAAGGGCCAGGGGACCCTCCAGACCGATGATACCCCCCCCAATGGGGAGTTCGCCTCGAACAGTCCCTGCCCCGACGGGCAGACCGGCGTGAAGTACAGCGACTACGACGACCAGACTGGGGAGTTCGCGCAAGTCGAGTCCGTGAGCTAGTCCGTCTACACGATCTGACACCGAACGGCCAGGGCCCCCGCGGCTCCCGGCCGTCGGGGTCGCGCTGTACCCTTCCAGCCTTCGCTGACCTGGACGCCAGGAGAGCCCCGACCGACGCCAGCGGACGTCCTTCGAGGGCAACAAGGGCCGGTAAGTGGGCGTCTCCAAGGGAGGTCTCTGGCGTTGGTGCGCGCCGATACCGCAGTAGTCCCCGACGAGTTCTCTCCCCTCTGCCGAAGGACACAGACATGACCGACGCGGCTTCCTTCGACTACGCCGTCGTCAAGGGCATCATCCAGTACTAGGGGTTCGTGTTCGATCCGGCGACGACGAGCACGGAGGTCGAGTTCGGAACTGGATCCCTCGTCCAGGGCCGCGCTTCGTATGCGCCCTGTCGCGAGGGTGACGAAGGCGTCAAGATCGAGTTCGAAGACACGGCCAAAACAGGGGTTCCCACCGATTTCGGCCCGGGATTCTGACCACCCGTCGCCCGTCTTCCGCACCCCCGCCGTTCGGGTCGACGCCTGCCCACGCGGAGCCGTCGAAGCCACCCGTCGAGCCCCCGTTAGGCTCGGACTTTCACGTCCCCCGAGCCGTTAGTCGGCGCAGACCTATCCCGCTCCACGGGTGAACGTCCGTAGCGATGGCGGACCCCTCCTCCCGCGCGGACGATCAGCCGGCCGACTCGACCCGACCGACGGAGTACGTCGGACCGTCGGTCGAGCGACGGCTGCGGGCCGCCGCGAGGGCCTACCGTCGGATCGTGGCCGCCCACCCCTCCGCCGTCGCCCTCGCGGCGGTCCTCCTCGTCGCCGCGGTCGCCCGGAGTTACGTCTACGGCTCGGTGTTCCGCGACGGCCACGTCGTCCTGCTCGCCAACGACCCCTTCTACTACCGGTTCGCCGTCGAGCGCCACGTCGCGGCCGCCGCCTCGACCGGCGACCTCCTCTCGTACGCCGGACGCGACCCTCTGCTCGTGGTCGGTCTCGCGGCGGTGACCGCCGCCCTGGGCGGCCCGGACGCGGCCGGCGCCGTCGTCGCGTGGTACCCCGTCGTCGTCGGACTCCTGACCGTCAGTCTCGTCTTCGTCCTCGCCGCGCGGGTGACCGAATCGCGGGCCGTGGGCGTCGTGGCCGCGCTGGCGCTGGCGCTCTCGCCGGTCCACGTCGCCCGGACGGCCGTCGGCTTCGGCGACCACCACGCCTGGGACTACCTCCTCCTCGTCGCGGCCGCCCTCTGCTTGCTCGCGCTGTTGCGGGCGGACGTGGCCGGGCGTGGCGGTCGGACCGGTCGCCCCAGTAGGGGGCGTCGACGCCGCCTCCTGGCGGTCTGCGGCCTCGCGTTCGTCCTGGCCGCGCAGGCGCTCTCGTGGGTGGCCGGGTTCCTCCTCGTCGTCCCCGCGGCGCTGGTCGTCGTCGCCGTCGCCGCCCGGGACGCCGCCGCCGGCCGCCGCCCGGGGCGATCGCTCCTCGGGGCGGTCGCGTTCCTCCTGGCGACCGGCCTCGCTGGCACCGCTCACCTCGCCTTCGGGTGGACCGACGCAGCGCTCGTCGTGGTCTTCGCGTCCCTCTCGACGCTGGTCCTGTTCGCCGTCTCGGCGCTGTACGTCGCGGCCGCCGTCGGGGTCCCTCGCTGGGCGCACGTCGGGGTCGGCGCGGGCGCGACGGCGGTCGCGTTCGCGGCGCTGGTTCGCCTCCCGTCGGTCCGAGCGGTCGCCACGGCGGGCCGGCGGTACGCGGCGGGGACGGCCGACGGCGCCGTCGTCGAAACCGTGTCGCTCGTCGGCGGGCCGAACGGCCTCGTCACCGGCCCGCTCTCGCTGTTCGGCCTCGAACTGCTGCTGGCCCTCCCCGCGTTCGGCTGGGCCACGCTGGCCGCCCTCCGCGACCGCGACGCCGGGCCGCTCCTCCTGGCGACGTTCGCCTGGTACTTCCTGGCGCTCGCGCTGATCCAGCGCCGGTTCGCCGGGGAGCTCTCCCCGTTCGTCGCCGTCCTCGCCGGCCTTACGCTGGTCCGACTGGCCGTCCGGAGCGGCCTGATCGACCTCCCGGCGGGCGACGAACCGGGCTGGTCGCTGCCGGCGGCCGTCGCCGGCGCGGCGGGCGCGCTGCGAGCCCGGATCGCTCCCGCGTCCGACCGGCCCCGCCGTCTCGCCCCCGTCGCGGTCGCGCTCCTGGTGGTGCTGTCGGCCGTCGCCAGCTCCGGGATGATCGCGATCAAACTCAACCAGTCGACGGTCCCGCCCGCGGAGTACGAGGCGGCCCGTGCCCTCGACGCCTACGCGACCGAGCGGGGGATGGCCGCCGCCGACAGCTACGTGCTCAGTCCGCTCGGCAGCAACCGGCTGTTCAACTACGAGGTCAGGGGCGACGCGGTGACCGACCTCTCCTTCGAGTACGCCCGGACCACCTACGACCCGTTCGTCGCCGCTCGCTCCCCGGACGCCCAGTACGACCGCTACAACGACCGGGTCGGGTTCGTCGTGACGACCGACGCTCGCTCGCCGGGAGCGCCCGACTCGACGCAGGCGACCCTCCACGAGCGCCTCGGCAGCCGCGGCGACGGCGCGCCCGGCGCCGGCCACTACCGGCTGGTCTACGCGAGCCCCGACCGATCCGTCGCCGCGTTCGCGCTCGTTCCCGGGGCCGTCGTGGTCGGCAGGGCCGCGCCGGGCGAGGCGGTCCCCGTCTCGACGTCGGTCGCCGCCGCCGGTCGATCGGTCTCCTACGAACGGCGGGCCACCGCCACCGAGCGCGGGTGGTACGCGCTCACCGTCCCCTACGCGGGCACCTACGCCGTCGACGGTAGCCCGGTCGCCGTCGAGGTGCCCGCGGTGGCGGACCGCGGCGTCGTCGAGGCGACACCGGTTCGCGGCGGCGGGCCCGACGCCGATCGCGCCCACTGGCCGCTGGATCCCGGCGGGACCGTCGTGCCCCTGGAGACGGACGGGGCGGCGGTCGCCGTCGACCCCCTCGGCGGGCATCACGGCGTGGTCTCCGGGGCCCCCTCGACCGATAGCGGGCCGACCGACGGCGGACTGACGTTCACCGGCGAGACGGTCGTGACGGTCCCGTCTCCGCCCGCGTACTCGCGCGCGTCCGGGCTGAACCTCACCGCTCGGATCGACGGAGTCCCGACCGCCAACGACTCCGCGCCGGCCCGGCGCTTCCCCCGGCTCGTTTCGACGGCCCCCGGCGGGACCTACGCCGGCACGCGCGGGTACCAGCTCGGGCTGGCCGACGGGCACGTCGTCGGCGCGCTCGGTGACGGGCGTCGGGTGGCGACCGTCAACGGTCCGCGCGTCGACGACGGGCGACCCCACCGGATCGCGCTCCGCTGGGACGGGCGGGTTCTCGCGCTCCTCGTCGACGGCGAGGTCGTCGACGCGACGCGGTACGCCGGCGACCTTCCCCCGAGGTCGACGCTGGCGATCGGGGGGACGACCGACGGGCAGTACCGCTTCACCGGCGTCGTCGACGACGTCCGGATCGGGCCGTTCCCCCCGAACGTCACGGCTGCCGGGGTGGGGCCGAACGTCACGGCTGCCGGGGTGGGGTCGAACGTCACGGCTGCCGGGGTGGGGTCGAACGTCACGGCGGACGGCGGGGTGAGGTCGAACGCCACCGCCACGGGCGACGAGTCGTCGACCGACGCGACGACCGCGCTGCGCCACGCCGATGGTTTCTAACCCGGGCCAGCCGTAGCCGCTCACATGGACGGACAGGACTTCCTCGACGCGGTCCGCGACGACCACGAGACCGCCCTCTCGCGGCTGGGCTCCTCGAAGTGGATCTACGCGCTCACCGGCGGCGAGATGGACGGCGAGCACGTCCGCCGTGCCGCCGCCGACGAGGCCAGCGTCGCCGCGACCACCTTCGACGCCTGGGCCGCCGACGAGGGCGACGAGACCGCCGCCGAGACGTTCGTCGACGCCGCCGACACCGCCCGCGACCACCTCGAAACCGTCCGCCCCGAGGACTATCGCCCCGTCGAGTCGCTGCCCGCCTACGACGCCCTCGCCGGCGTCGAGGGCACCGCCGCCCGCTCGGGCGCCTTCCTCGCTCGCGCGCTCGTCACCGGCGAGACGCTCGGCCAGATGGTCGGCTTCTTCGTCGGCGACGCCGACCCGGGGACGGCCAACACCTTCCGCGACCTCAGGGGCGACGTCGAGGCCCAGCGGGACGCCGCGGTCGACCTCCTCGACGCGGTCTGCGGGTCCGACGACGACTGGGAGACCGCCAGGGAGGCCGCCGACACCGTGATCGAGGCCGCCTACGACGACTACGTCGAGACGCTGGAGTCGATGGGCGTCAAGCCGAAGAACGTCTGTTAGCGACCGTTTGCTGCGCTCGGTCGCTTCGCTCCCTCGCTGTCGCCGGGCGGCAACGCCGCCCGGCTGCACGAGGTTCCTTCGGAACCTCTCTGGTAAAAGCTCGCGCGAGATATACAAGCCTCCGGCCCGTAGCGCTCACCGATGTCCCTGCCGAAGAACAAACTGCTGTGGGCGTCCCTGCTGGGGGTCCTCCTCTCGGGCGGCCTGCTGCTGCTCGCCGGAGGGTACCTGGGGCTGGTCGTGTTCGCGGGCGTGCTGAGCGGCACGCCGGTCGTCGACCTGCTGCTCGACGTCGCCGTGCCGGCGCTCACCGGCGTCGGATTCCTCCTCGCGGCACTCATCGTGTCGGGGGTGGCGCTGACGTGGACGCTGGTGCGGAGCGCGTCCCGCTGGGTGCGGCGCCTCTCGCTCCCCAAGAGCCGCCGGGCGTCGACGTTCCTGGCCTGGATCGAGTACGCGGTCCCGCCGCTCCGGGGCGCCGGCCTGTCCGACCGGGTCGCCCCGCCGGAGCCCTCGCCGGGAGAGCGGGCCGAGCGCGCGCTCGCGGACCTGAAACGGCGGTACGTCGACGACGAGATCACCGAGGCGGAGTTCGAGCGGAAGGTCGACCGCGTCGTGGCGACCGAGTCGACCGGCGAGGTCCGGGTCGCCCGCGAGCGCGACCGGCTCGTCGACGAGACTCCGAACCGCCACTGAGCCGCGGACCGCCGCTCGGACGCGGACCGGCGCCGTCCGGAACAGTCTCCATTCTCTACGCGAAACGAAGGGGTTCCGCGCCGAGTACCGGGCGGTTCCACCGGAACCGAAGGGGTTCGGACCCCCGGCTCAGACGCCCTCGACGCCCTCGCGGTACTCCCGGAGCCGGTCGAGGGCCGCGCTGACGTGGTCCTCGGCCTCGCCGGAGAGCCCCTCGGCGATCTCGTCGAGAGCGGTCATGTGGCGCGCCAGGCGCCCGTGGTCCGGGCCGCGCTCGCGCTCGGCCAGGTCCTCTAGCTGGCTCGCGTGGGTCTCCATGCGCTCGCGGATCGCCTCGTCGTCGACGAGATCCATCGCGTTTCGCAGGTAGTCGCTCGCCGTCGCGAGTTCTTCGTGTGGCATACCCCGGCGTACGCCGGCGGGGATAATAGTCGTTCGTCACCGTTCTCACCGACCGGGGACGCTCGGCCCGGTTGGTTTCTCCTGCCCTCGCTCCCGCCGCGGCGCGCTGAGCGAGGCGGTCAAGTGTCTCGGCGCCCAACGGCGAGTGATGAGCGACACCTCCGGCCCGCTCTCCCCGGATCGGCCCGCCGTCGACCGTAATTTCCGCGTGGACGCGCCGTTCGAGCCGGCGGGCGACCAGCCCGAGGCCATCGAGCAGTTGGCCGCGGGATTTCGAGAGGGCATGGACCGCCAGACCCTGCTCGGCGTCACCGGCTCCGGGAAGACCAACACCGTCTCCTGGGTGATCGAGGAGATCCAGCAGCCGACGCTGGTGATCGCCCACAACAAGACGCTGGCCGCCCAGCTCTACGAGGAGTTTCGCAACCTGTTCCCGGACAACGCCGTCGAGTACTTCGTCTCGTACTACGACTACTACCAGCCCGAGGCCTACGTCGAGCAGAGCGACACCTACATCGACAAGGACGCCTCGATCAACGACGAGATCGACCGCCTGCGCCACTCCGCGACGCGGTCGCTTCTCACGCGAGACGACGTGATCGTCGTCGCCTCCGTCTCGGCGATCTACGGGCTCGGCGACCCGGCGAACTACGTCGACATGGCGCTCCAGCTGGAGGTCGGTGAGGAGATCGACCGCGACGAACTGCTCGGGCGCCTGGTCGACCTGAACTACGAGCGCAACGACGTCGACTTCACGCAGGGCACCTTCCGGGTGCGCGGCGACACCGTCGAGATCTTCCCGATGTACGGCCGGTACGCCGTCCGCGTCGAGTTCTGGGGCGACGAGATCGACCGCATGATGAAGATCGACACCCTCGAAGGGGAAGTGGTCTCCCAGGAGCCCGCCGTGCTCGTCCACCCGGCGGAGCACTACTCGATCCCCGACGGGCGCCTGGAGCGAGCCATCGAGGAGATCGAGGAGCTGATGGAAGAGCGGGTCCGCTACTTCGAGCGCCAGGGCGACCTCGTCGCCGCCCAGCGCATCGAGGAGCGCACGACCTTCGATCTGGAGATGATGCGCGAGACGGGCTACTGCTCGGGCATCGAGAACTACTCCGTCCACCTCGACGACCGCGACCCCGGCGACGCGCCGTACACGTTGCTCGATTACTTCCCCGACGACTTCCTCACCGTCGTCGACGAGTCCCACGTCACCCTCCCACAGATCAAGGGGCAGTTCGCCGGCGACAAGTCGCGCAAGGAGTCGCTGGTCGACAACGGCTTCCGCCTGCCGACGGCGTTCGACAACCGGCCGCTCACCTTCGAGGAGTTCGAGGAGAAGACCTCGAAGACGCTGTACGTCTCCGCGACGCCCGCCGACTACGAGCGCGAGCACAGCGACCAGATCGTCGAGCAGATCGTCCGGCCCACCTACCTCGTCGACCCGGCCGTCGAGGTGACCGACGCCACCGGCCAGGTCGACGACCTGATGGACCGCATCGACGAGCGCGTCGAGCGCGACGAGCGCGTGCTCGTCACCACGCTCACCAAGCGGATGGCCGAGGACCTCACCGAGTACCTGGAGGAGGCCGGCGTCGCCGTCGAGTACATGCACGACGAGACCGACACGCTCGAACGCCACGAACTCGTTCGCGGCCTCAGGCTGGGGGAGTTCGACGTGCTCGTCGGCATCAACCTCCTCCGGGAGGGGCTCGACATCCCCGAGGTGTCGCTGGTGGCCATCCTCGACGCCGACCAGGAGGGGTTCCTGCGCTCGGAGACGACCCTCGTACAGACGATGGGCAGAGCCGCCAGGAATGTCAACGGCGAGGTGGTGTTGTACGCCGACGAGGTGACCGACGCCATGCAGTCGGCCATCGACGAGACCCGTCGCCGCCGTCGCATCCAGCGGGAGTTCAACGAGGAACACGGCCACGAGCCGACGACCATCGAGAAGGCGGTGGGGGAGACGAACCTCCCCGGGTCGAAGACCGACACCTCCGGCGTCTCGGGCCAGTCTCCGGAAACCGACGACGAGGCCGCCCGACAGATCGACCTGCTCGAAGAGCGCATGCAGGAGGCCGCCAACAACCTGGAGTTCGAACTCGCCGCGGACATCCGCGACCGCATCCGCGACCTGCGCGAGGAGTTCGACCTCGACGGCCGCGCGGACGACGGGATCGCGCCCGAGGCCGACGCGGACTTCTGACGATGGCCGGGGACGCCGAGGACGGGAGCGGGAACGACCCTCCGGACCCCGACGGCCCGATCCAGTTCGCCGCGGGCGGCCTCCTCCGGCGCGCCGACGACCGACTCGCGGTCGTCCACCGCCCGCGCTACGACGACTGGTCGCTCCCGAAGGGCAAGCCCGAACCCGGCGAGTCGCTCGCGGCGACCGCCGCCCGCGAACTCCGCGAGGAGACCGGCTGCGACGTCGTACTCGGCTCGTTCGCGGGCCGCTACGGCTACGTCGCCGACGGGCCGAAGGCCGTGCTGCTCTGGCACGCGGTCCCCGTCGAACTCGGCGCGTTCGAACCGGGCGACGAGGTCGACGACCTCGCGTGGCTCCCGCCGACCGAGGCCGTCGCGCGCCTCACGTACCCGAACGAACGGGCGCTCGTCCGGCGCGTCCTCGTCGACTCGCCGCGGTAGCGGCGGGCGACGTGCGCTCGCCGGGGGCGTGGTCCCGCTCCGTCCCATTCCGTCCCGTCCCGCCCCGTCGTGGTGGTGCCGTCTCCTCTCACCCCGCCCAGCGGCACACAAACAATAATTACAGATACGTGTCACTGGTAGCGCACGATGGGAGACTCCCTCGAAGACGTGCTGCGGGCGGCGGACGGACCGGTCGAACTGCTGCGCTCCCGGGGACGGTACCCGGAGGACCTGCTCGCCATCGGGGGCGACATCCCCGCGGAGTTCACGAACTGGCGCGAGGAACAGCGGGCCTGGGCCGACAGCGCCGTGCTCATGGACCAGTCCCAGCACATGATCGACCTCACGCTCGACGGGCCCGACGCCCTCGGGGTGCTCGCCGACCTCGGCGTCAACGACTTCCGCGACTTCGAACCCGGCCGAGCCAAGCAGTTCGTCGCGTGCAACCCCCGCGGCGACTTCCTCGGCGACGCGGTCCTCTTTCACCTGTTCGACGGGCGGCTGAACCTCGTGGGAACGCCGCCGGCGCTCGACTGGGTGCGGTACACCGTCGAGACCGAGGGCTACGACGTCGACCTGGACCTCGAACTGAACGCGCTGGGGCGACGGGGGCCGCCCGAGCGGTTCCGGTACCAGGTCCAGGGGCCGGACGCCCTCGACGTGATGCGGGCGGCGGCCGACGGCCCGCTACCGGACGTGGGCTTCTTCGAGTTCGCGCCGGTCACCGTCGGCGGCTGCGAGGTCAACGCCCTGCGCCACGGCATGCTCAACGAGGTGGGCCTGGAGCTGTTCGGCCCCTGGCGGCACGCCGACGACGTGAAGGAGGCCATCCTCGACGCCGGGCGGGAGTACGCCCTCCGCCAGGTCGGGATGAAGACCTACATGACGAACAACGTGAACGGCTGGCTCCCGTCGCCGGTCCCGGCGATCTACGGCGACGACGGCGGCCTGGAGGGGTTCCGCGAGTGGCTGCCCGCAGGTGGCTGGGAGGCGGAGTTCTCCGTCGGCGGCAGTTTCGTCTCCGACGACGTCCGCGACTACTACCTGAACCCGGTCGAGATGGGCTACGGCGACCTGATCGACTTCGACCACGACTTCGTCGGCAGGGAGGCCCTCCGCGAGACGGTCGAGAACCAGCGGCGGACGAAGGTGACGCTGCTCTGGGACCGCGCGGACGTCGCCGGCCTGTTCGACTCGCTGTTCGAGGAGCCGACGACCCGGTTCATGCACCTCCCCCGCCCGCACTGGGCGCGGTCGATGTACGACCGGATCGAGAAAGGGGGCGAGGTGGTCGGCGTCTCGAAGTACCCGTGTTACCGCGACCACGTCCAGGAGATGATGTCCCTCGGCATCGTCGACGTCGAACTGAGCGAACCGGGGACGGAGGTCACCGTCGTCTGGGGCGAGGAGGACTCCCCGAAGTCGGTCGTCGAGGACCACGTCGAGGTCGAACTGACAGCGACGGTCGCCCCGGTGCCCTACGGGGGCGACCGGCGAAAGTCGGCGGACTATTCGGCGACCTGAGGCGCCGGCCGCCCCGGGCCGGCCGATCCCGCCGGCACCTGCCGTTCCGGTCGGCCGATCCCGCCGGCACCTGCCGTTCCGGTCGGCCGATCCCGCCGGCACCTGTTCCGGAGTCAACACCTTCGGTACCGGTTCCCATGGTACTTATTAACCATGATGTACAAGGCGTGAACATGAGTTTCGAGGACGGTCCCGTTCCCGAGGCCGGGGACGACGCGCCCGCCTACGACGAACCGTCGACGGCCCGCTCACTTCTCGCTCCCGTGGCCGCGGTCGTCAGACGCCTCCGGGTCCACGTCCGCGAGTGGCCGCGTCGCTACGTCGAGATGCAGGTCGAGGTGATCCGGGAGTCCGAGTAACGCGACGAGCCCCCGACGCACCGCGTTCGAACCGTCCCCTCTCTCCCGCCGTCGAGTGCCGACTTCGAACCCCGTGACGGCCGCACGGGTCCCGTCGCAGCGGATCGTCACGCCCCGTCGAGACGAACCGTCACGACCGGCACCGGCGACCGGCGGATCACCTTCTCGGCGACGCTCCCGATCAGGTAGTGGTCGATCCCGGTCCGGCCGTGGGTGCCCATGACGATCATGTCCATCCCCCGTTCCTCGACGTAGTCGAGGATCTCCGTCTTGGGGACGCCCTCGGCGACGACGCGCTCGACGTCGAGGCCCGCGGGGAGGTCGTCGACCGTGCCCTCGATGGCGGTCTCGGCGTGCTCGCGCTGGGTCTCCAGCCAGGCGTCGGCCGCGAGGCCGGCGCTCGGGCTCTCGAAGCGGTTGCGCGTGTCCACCACCGACAGGACGTGGATCGTCGCGTCGAACGCTGCGGCGATAGCCCCGGCGTGGCGCACCGCCGCCGCGGTCCCCTCGCTGCCGTCGGTCGGGACGAGCACGTCGTCGTACAGCGTCGGGTTCGCGCCGAGGGCGACGTCGGGGGTGGGGGCGTCGTCGTCGCCGGCGCCACCGGCGTCCCCGTCTGGGTCTCCCATCAGAGGATCCCTCCAGCGGCCATGAGGAACAGGGCGACCGCGATGACCGCGAAGAGCACGCCGACGCCCTGCTTGATCGTCCCGGTGTCGAGGGCGGCGGAGACGTAGGGAGCGACCTGCCCGCCGGTCACCGTCGCCGGCACGGTGAACACGACCATGTTCCACGGCGTCGTCGCGAGGTCCATGGCGTGGCCGCCGATCAACCCGCCGCCGAAGATGTGCACGAGCGAGGCGATGATGGCGGTGACGGCGACCACGATGTGGTTGGTGCCGATGGCGATCCGAACCGGGATCGAGGAGCGGAGCATGGAGATGATCCCGAGTTCCCCGATGCCGAAGCCGGCGAGCCCCTGGAACAGGCCGCCGACGCTGTAGTTCCCGAACCGGCGCAGGTAGCCCGACCGGTCGTAGACGTACTGGTTGCCGTCGCGGTCGACCCGGGTCACGGTGCCGCTTTCCGTCGTTCTGACGCCCGCCGGCCCCAGTTTGTCGTCGTCGTCCGGCAGGTCGGCCGACACCTGCCCGCCGTCGGCGGTCGCGGTGTCGGACTCGTCGCCCGCGGGCTCCTCGTGGCCGAGGTCGGCCCGAAACAGGAGGAACGAGGCCACGAGCAGCGCCAGTCCGAGCAGCGAGTGGAAGATGGGCTCGGGGATCACGAAGGAGAGGAGGGCGCCCCCGACGACGAACGGCAGGCCGCCGAGGACGAGCGCGAGCGCCAGTCGCCGGTCGACGAGGCCGTACTGGATGAACGCCAGCGCGGAACTCGACAGGCCGAACGACTCGCTGATCAGGCCGATCTTCACCAGCGTCTCGGGTTCGAGCGGGTGAGCCAGGATCGGAAAGATGAAGATCAGGAACGGCACGAACAGCGCCGAACCGCTGATGCCGACCGTGTTGACGATGGTCGCCCCGAGCATGAACACCGGGAACAGCCACCAGTATTCGAGCCAGTATCCCGCCCCCGCGTCCGCCGGGGCGGGGCCGAAGAAGTACACCCCTGCGACGAACAGCGCCGGGGCCAGGAACACGAACACGTGCTGATACCTCAGGAACGTCGTGAGCAACCGACTGTAGCGCGACGAACTCATTGAGTTTGGGTGTGACTGGGTGTCGACGGACGACGGTTCAGCGTCGGGACTCGACGCGACCGGTCGGAGCGGTGACGTGTGCGCCCCGCGCCGACCGACGCGACGCGGACAGAAGGAGCGAGGCTTCGTGGCGAGGCGATTCGGACGTCGAAGTCATGTTCAGGTCGGGCCCCCTGTCGGCGGCTGGATCGGATGGCCGGGTTCGGGTCGTTCGCGCCAGCGCTCGGTGAGCATGGTGGACGCTCGTATCGAATCCACGCACTAAAAATTTGAGATCAATAGACATGTGTACGATTGTTCATGGACGAACTCCCGATACCGCCGAAATCGGGGTCGAAAAAAGCTCTCTGTCGTCTTTCTGAACGTCGCCATCCGTCGTCGCCGGCGACGCCGTCGCGTCCCGAGTATCACGGCCGAGAATCAGTCGTCGCCGAGCGCTCCGTCATCGGGCGCCCCGTCGGCGAGGATCCCCTCGACGTCGTCGAGGCCGAGCAGTTCGCGGGTCGCCTTGTCGAACGCCCCGCTCTCGAGGCGTCGCTGGGTCTGCACGTCGCTCCCGGTCAACTGCGCGCCGTAGCGCCCCACGAGGGAGGTGAGTTCCTGCGGGAGGACGAACGTCGTCGACTCGCCGGTCCCCATCGCTTCGAGCGTCTCCAGGCCCCGGTCGACGATCGCCCGCTCGCCCATCGATTCGGCGGCCCAGGCGCGCAGCACGGTCGAGATCGCGTCCCCCTGGGCCTCGAGGATCGACGCCTGCTTCTCGCCCTGGGACTCGATGACGGTCGACTGCCTGTCGCCCTCGGCGCGTTCGACGGCCGCCCGGCGCTCGCCCTGGGCTTCGAGGATCATCGCCCGGCGGCGGCGCTCGGCCGCACTCTGCTGTTCCATCGCGCTCGTGACGCCCGCCGAAGGGGTGACCTCGCGGACCTCGACGCTCTCGACGCGGACGCCCCAGCGGTCGGTCGGCTCGTCGAGTTCGACCCGGATGCGGCGGTTGATCTCGTCCCGGCGCGACAGCGTCTCGTCGAGGGCCATGTCGCCGAGGACCGCCCGGAGCGTGGTCTGGGCGAGGTTCGAGGTGGCCGTCCGGTAGTCCTCGACCTCCAGGAAGGCGCGCTCGGCGTCCATCACCCGGATGTAGACGACGGCGTCGGCCACGACCGGCGAGTTGTCCTCGGTGATCGCCTCCTGGGTGGGGACGTCGATGGTCTGGGTCCGCAGGTCGAAGGCGTAGGTGCGCGAGACGAACGGCGGGACGACGTTCAACCCCGGTTCCAGCAGCCCGCGGTAGCTCCCGAAGACGGTCAGCGCGCGCGTCTCGTAGGCGTCGACGATCTCGACGGCGCTGTACACCGCCGCGGCCGCGGCCGCGAGGATCAGCACCCCCGCACTCAGGACCGGGTTCGCGACGGCGACCACGAGGGCGATCACCAGCACGACCCCCGCGAGGACCCCGCGGACCAGGGGGTCCGGGACGCCTTGCGCGCTGACGCGCCCGAGTTCCCGCCAGATGCTCGGCATGGTTCCCCTTGCCGCGCTGGCGTGTTACGTGTTCCCCCGCTCGGCCGGCGCCACAGCGTTCATTGCGCCCCCGCGAGACGGCCACTGTACCTATGCACGCTGACCGCGCGTCGATCGAGGCCGAGTCGCTGCTCAGAATCGTGCTCGCCCTCGTCGTCGTCTGGCTCGTCCTGGAGGTCGTCGGCGAGATCCTCGAACTGTTCACCTTCGTCGTCGGACTGATTCGGCCCCTGCTCGGGCTGCTGGTGCTCGCGCTGATCGCACTCTGGCTCTTCGACCGGCTGTGACCCGGCGCGGTCGCCGGAGAGGCTGCGACCGCACCGCGAACGTCACCCTGATACTGCCCTCGCCCCTTCGTCGACCGTGTACAGCCTGAACGTCCCCGTCCCGGGGTCGGTGCGCCGCCTGGCGAACGACCTGGCGCCGCGCCTGACCGCCTTCGACCGCGTCCGCGACCGGCACTCGCTGGTCGTCAAGCGCTTCGAGGGGGAGCGGGACCACCACGCGCTCCGCGAGCGCCTGCGGACGGTGCTGCGGGGTGCGCCGGCGTTCGAACTCCGGATCGCCGGCGTCGACGCCTTCGAGACGCCGCTCCGCGGCCCGGGGCCGGTGGTCTACCTCGCCGTCGAGAGCCCCGGGCTCCGGGCGCTCCACGAGCGACTCGTCGAGGCGTTCGGCGCGGTCGAGGACCTCGAAGGCGACGAGTACGTCCCCCACGTCACGCTCGCCCGCGGCGGCGACGTCGACGATCCCGCCGCGGTCGTCGGGGACGTCGAGCCCGTGACGTGGACCGCGTCGTCGCTCGACCTCTGGGACGCGCAGTACCGCGAGACCGTCGCGTCGATCCCGCTGCCGGCCTGACGCGTCGAGATCGGTTCGTTAGCGCGCCGCCAGTTCCATCCGCATCCCGTCGCGGGGGTGCATCGTGAGCGACCCGCGGAGCCGCACGGGACCGTCGCCCACGCGGCGGAGGCGGAACCGCCGCGCGACGGTCGCCAGGATGAGCTTGGCCTCCAGCAGCGAGAACTGCCGGCCGATGCAGTGGCGCGGCCCGCCCCCGAACGGGAAGTACGCGAAGCGCGGCCGGCCCTCGCTGCGCTCGGGTCGCCACCGATCCGGGTCGAAGGCCAGGGGATCGTCGTACCACCGATCCGACCGGTGGACCGCCCACTGCGGGAGCATCACCGCCGCCCCCGCCGGCACCCGGTAGCCCGCGAGTCGAACGTCGACCTTCGGCTCGCGGAACATGGCGTACACGGGCGGGTACAGCCGCATCGACTCGGTCAGCACCCGGTCGAGGTAGTCGAGCCGCCGCGCGTCCGCGGCCGTCGGTCGCCCGTCGCCGAGCACGTCGTCGAGTTCGGCGTGGACCCGCGCCTCGACGTCGGGGTGTTCCGCGAGGAGGTACCAGGTGTAGGTGAGCGCGAGCGCCGTGGTGTCGTGGCCCGCCAGCAGCATCGTCACCAGTTCGTCGCGGATCTGCTCGTCGGTCTGCTCGCCCCGGTCCCGGGCGCGCAGCAGGATCGACAGCAGGTCGTCCGGCGGGCCCGTCGACTCCGCGCCGTCACCCGACTCATCCCCGTACTGGGTCCCCTGCCGGCGCTCGACCAGGTCGTCGACGACGCTCTCTAACGCCGCGATCGCCGCCTGGTACTCCCGGTTCTCGCGCGTGGGCGCCCAGTCGGGGACGACTACGCGGAACGGGTCCGGCTCGAACCGCTGGCCCAGCGGTTCGAGGTTCTCCTGGACGGTCTGGACCGTCGCCTCGTCGATCCGCGTGCCGAACATGGCGTCGACGATGATCCGAACCGTGAGCCGGGCCATCTCCGTCTCGACGTTCCGTACCTCGCCGTCGGCCCAGTCAGCGACCGTCGCCTCGGCGTGCTCGACCATCGTGTCGGCGAGGCCGGCGATCCGCGACATGTTGAACGCCGGGCGCGCCAGGTCCCGCTGGCGCTCCCAGCGCTCGCCCTCCGCGAGCAACAGGCCCTCGCCGAGGAGATCGCCGAGTGCGTCGCCGGTGAACGTCGGCTTGACGAACTTCTCGTCGTCGGTGACGAGCACCCGCTCTATGTCCGCCGGGTTCGTCAGCATGTACGTCTCCATCGGCCCGAGGTCGAAGCGGGCGACGTCGCCGTAGGCCTCGGCGACCGCCGTGATGAACTCGAAGGGATCCTTCGCGTAGTCGCGGCTGCTGCCGAACAGGGGGACGCCACGCGGACCAGGGGGCTGCCTCGAACCTGACGGTCGGGGGGTCATCGCACGCTAGTTGGGCTGCAGCGGCATGAATGACACGCCCGAGAACGTCCCTCGGAGCCGCTCCAGCCCTGTTGCGTTCGAGCCGCCCTGACCTGTTGCGTTCGAGCCGCCCTGACCTGTTGCGTTCGAGCCGCCCTGACCTGTTGCGTTCGAGCCACTCCAGCACCGTTGCGTTCAGAGCCGCTCCAGCACCGCCTCGGGATCGTAGGCGAGCGAGAGCTGGCGGCTCCGCCCCCGGCCCTCGATCTCGGCGTACCGCGCCTCGATGATCCCGAGCTGGTCGAGCTTGTTGACGATCTCCGAGTAGCGGGTGTAGCCCAGGTCCGTCCGCTCGTGGAACGCCTCGTAGACGGCGCCGGCCCGCTCGCCGTCGTGCTCGGCGATCACCTCGACCAGCGCGCGCTCGGAGTCGGACAGCCCGCGGAGACACCGCGAGAGGTGGACGTACTTCGACTTGTCGTACGCGGCCTCGACGTCCTCGGGCTCGATCTCGCGGGAGGCGCGCATCTCGGCGTGCAGCCCCGCCCGCCGGAGGAGGTCGATGCCGACCCGGAGGTCGCCGCTCTCGGCCGTGAGTTCGGCGACGCGGTCGAGGATCCGCGAGCCGGCGACGCCCTCGTGGAACCCCCGCTTCACCCGCTCGCGCAGGATGTCGACGATCTCGTCGGTGTCGTAGCGGGGGAAGAACACCTCCTCCGGCCGGAACACCGACTGGACCCGGCTGTCGAGCTCGTCGATCACGTCGAGCGACAGGTCCGAGGAGATGACGAGCACGCCGATCTTCACGCCCGGGTGGGCCTCGTGGGCGCGCAGCAGCGAGTACAGCGTGTCCGAGGCCTCGTTCTCGTAGAACAGGTAGTTCACGTCGTCGAGTGCGACCGTGAGCACCTCGTCCTCGTCGACCAGCCGGTCGGTGATCTGGCCGAACAGCTTCTTGAAGGAGATGCCCGAGGAGGGCGGCTCGTACTCGAAGACGTTCTCGAACAGGCGCGAGAACACCGCGTAGCGGGTCGAGTCGACCTGGCAGTTCACCCGGATCGTCCGGACGCCGCCCTTCGCCCCGAGTTCGCCGAACAGCTTCTGGACGGCGGTCGTCTTGCCCGTCCCCGGCGGTCCCCGGATCATCGTGTTGAGGGGGCGAGACCCCCGGACGGCGGGGCGGAGCGCGTACTTCAGGCTCTCGAGCTGGGACTCCCGGTGGTCGAACGTCTCCGGGACGTAGTCGATCTCGAAGACGTGCTCGTCACGGAACACGGACTCGTCCCACGACAGCATTCCCTCCTCGGGATCATCCCTCATCACTTTCACCACGCTCGGCCAGCATCTTAACTCATTCCCAGGGCCGGAGCGGAACTGAAACTGGTCGGGACAGTCTCCCCGCCGGGGCGATTCGACCGCCTCGATCCGGCGGCCGGTCGGGGGCGGCCGACGCCCGCCACGCGCCCGTCGGACGACGCTCGCGTTCATCGAGGAGTCGTGCGCGCGCACGTCGGGCGCCCGATCGACCCGACCGAGCGCGCCCCGCAAACGGCCCGCACGCCGGCGAAAGTGGTCGACTCCCCTCCGTCGGCCCGCTCCCGGGGCTCAGAACTTCTCCAGCAGGCGGTCGTAGAACGTCGCTCCGTCTCCCCCCTCGCCGTCACCCTCCCCGGCGAGTTTCTCGACGATGAGTTCGGGCGTCGACCGCGCGAGGTGGTCCTTGGCCGGCGAGCGATCGACGCGGAGTTCGCCGTCCACCAGGCCGACCGCCTCGATGCCGTCAACCGCGACGTCGACCGCCGCGGCCTCGCGGATCTCGCCGGCGAGGTGGGAGACGAACACCGCGCAGGCGCCTTGCTCGTGGAGCGACTCGAGGATGCCGGCGACGATCTTGGCGCTCGCGCCCGGCTCGGTGATGCTCTCCAGTTCGTCGACGAGGACGAGGCGGTTGCCGCCCCCCTCGACGACGTCGGCGAACTCCCGGAGCGTGCTCTCGAAGGCGCCGGCGTCGAGGGTGCCCTGGCTCTTCTCGTAGTAGTGGAGTTCGTCGACGCGGGCGAGTTCGACCCGCTCTGCGGGCACGGGCAGCCCCATGTGCGCGAGGACGTAGATCGCGGCGACCAGGTCGAGCGTAGAGGTCTTGCCGCCGCTGTTGACCCCCGAGAGGAGGGTGACGCCGCCGACAGCGTAGTCGACCGGCTCGACGGCCTCGAAGTCGACGTCGAGCAGGGGCGACCGTCCGCCCTCGATGTCGAACCCGGGTTCGTCGCGGAACGTCGGCATCGCGCAGTCGAAGTCGCGAGCGAAGCGCGAGAGGGCGAGTTCGACGTCCAGTTCGAGCGCCGCGTCGACCAGCTCCTCGACCGGTTCGCGGAGCGCGCGCAGGTCGTCGGCGAGGTCGGCCTTCAGCCGAGCGGCGCGCCGGTCGCGGCCGGCGGTCAGTTCCGTCCGCAGTCGCGAGACGGCCTCGCCGTCGCGCTCGACCGGGAACGTCGGCTCGTCCGAGAAGGCCCGTCGCGCGAGTTCGGCCTCCTCCGGCCGGAGGTCGAGGGCGTCGACGAGGTGGTCCCTGGCCGCCTCGACGGCGTCGGCGTACTCGTCGGCGAGCTCGCGCGACAGCAGGGAGTCGACCCGCGCGCCCTGCTCGACCAGCGAGAGGAAGTCGGTCCCCTCGATGGTGACGTCGCGCTCGCGGATCGCGTCCCGGAGGCGGTCGTTGGCGACCGACTCCGCCGTCGAGGCGGCGGCGTCGAGGTCGTCGACCGCGCGCGAGAGCCGGTCGAACTCGTCGTCGCCGACGACGGTGCCGTCCTCGTCGAGTCGCGCCAGCCCGTCGCGCAGGGCCGACAGCGAACACGGCGGTTCCATCCCGGCGGCCTCGTGGACCGCGGCGGCGGCCTCCAGCCGCGCGCGGTTCTCGGCGAAGAAGCCCAGCAGGCGCTCGGGGACGACCGACGTGGGGTCGTCCAGCGCGTCGGGGCGGACCTGGACGTCGCCGGCGACGTCGACGCCGGCGAACTGCTCGTCGAGGACGACGACCGTCGAGTACGACCGTGCGAGTTCGGCCAGGTCCCGGGCGTCGTCGACCACCTCGACCGACAGCTCCGGGACGGCCTCCTTCGCCGTGGCGTAGCGCTCGGCGTCGGCGGTCGCCAGGCAGCGCTCGCGGACCCGGCGGTCGGTCGGCCGCTCCAGCGGTTCGACCCCGTCGAGCGCCGACAGCACGGCCGGGTCGGGCTCGCGCTCCGTCGCCTCCTCGGCGAACGCCCTGACCTCCTCGATCCGGGAGCGGGCGCCCGTCGGGAACAGCGTCTCCAGGCGCCGCTCGGCGTAGCGGGTGACGGTGCGCTCCTGGAGCAGTCCGAGTACGGAGCGGTAGACGCCGTGGGCGCGATCGGTCGCCAGGAAGTCGCCGTCGTCCTCGTGCTCGTGGCGGACGGCCGCCCGGGCGATGGCCGCGGCCCGGCCCTCGGTGATGCCGGGTGCGCGCGCCAGCGCCGCTACGTCGCCGGCGCGGAGCGCCGCCTCGGCGTCGTCGAGGTCGGCGAGCGCCGCCGCCGTCTTCTCCCCGACCCCGGGGATCGCCGTGAACTCCATTCGCCCTGCCCTATCTCCCGATCCGACAAAACCTTGCGGGTCGCCCCTGCGGTCGCCGCGGTCGTCAGTTCCATCGGGATACCGTCCCGTTCGGCCGCCCGCCCGGGATCGCGCCCGGGGGTGGTCGGTGTTCACACACCACACTTTATCCGTCTCCGCGGCCTCGGTGCGAGGGATGGGCACCGTCGATCCGACGCCGCCGGCGCTGGCACAGGGGGGGCTGCTCGTCCTGGCCGCCGTCGCGTACGGCGCGCAACTCGTGGCGGGGCTGCCGCTGTGGGTGCGGGCGTTCGGCCTCGTCGCGGCGGCGCTCGCCTTCGTCGTCGGCGGCGCGCGCGATCTGACGCTCGGCGACCGGGTGAGCGCCGTCGCCTGGCTCGTCTCGTCGGTCGCCCTGGCGGCGCTCGCCGCGGCCGCCGTCACCGCCGAGGCGACGTTCGCCACCGTCGGCTTCGGCCTCCTGCTGGTCGGGGGAGCGGGGCTGTTCGCCCGCGGCGTCACCTTCGGGTGACCGGGGGGCCGTCGGCGGGGGCGGGCCGTCGTCCGTCCCCTTCCTCCGTGGCGCCGGGGCGACGACGCGCTTTTTTCCCTCCGCGGGGAAGGCGTCCCATGGTCGAAGCGAAGCTGACGGCTGCGCGGGACGCCCTCGCCGAACGCGACGGGGTGCTCGTCGCCTTCTCGGGCGGCGTCGATTCGAGCGTGGTCGCGGCGCTGGCCCACGACGCCCTCGGCGACGACGCGGTCGCCTGCACCGCACGGAGCGAGACGCTACCCGGGACCGAACTCGACGACGCCCGCCGGGTCGCAGACGAGATCGGCATCCGGCACGAACTCGTCGAGTTCTCCGAACTCGACAATCCGGAGTTCGTCGCCAACGACGGCGACCGCTGTTACCACTGCCGGACCATGCGCCTCGGCAAGATGTACGAGCGCGCCCGCGAACTCGACATCGGCACGGTCTGCGACGGCACCAACGCCTCGGATCCGGGCGAGGGGCACCGCCCCGGCCTGCGCGCCGTCGAGGAACTGGAGGTGTTCTCGCCGCTGCTCGCCCACGACATCGACAAGGACGAGGTCCGCGAGATCGCCCGTCGGTACGACCTGTCGGTGGCCGACAAGCCGTCGATGGCCTGTCTCTCCTCCCGCATCCCGACCGGGCTGGACGTGACCGAGGAACGGCTCACGCGCGTCGAGAAGGCCGAACGCGTCCTCCGGACCTGGGGGTTCACGCAGTTCCGCGTCCGCGACCACGACGGCCTGGCGCGCATCGAGGTGTCGGAGCAGGAACTGGACGCGGCGCTCGACCCCGACTTCGTCCGCGCCGCCCGCGAGCACCTCGGCGACCTGGGCTTCGACCACGTCACGCTCGACCTCCACGGCTACCGAACCGGCAGCGTCAGCCCCGCGGCCGACGACGCCGCGCCCCAGAGCGACGACGCAGCTGCCGGGGAATCTCTCGACGACACGCTCTCGCGGGAGTACCCCGTCGGCGAGTAGCGTCGCCCTCGCGGTCTGCTATCCCCGGCTAGAATGTCACCACGAGCCACGCGAGATTGACGTCCTCGGGACGCCTACCGGTCGTATGCGCGAGCTAGCCACTTCCATCGAGATCGACGCCTCCCCCGAGCACGTCTGGGACGTCCTCACCGACTTCGACGCCTACGACGAGTGGAACCCGTTCATGCGCGTCGTCGGTCGGGACAACCTCGGCGCCCGCCTGTCCGTCGAGATCCGGCCGCCGGGCGAGCGCCGCTCCCGGTTCAGACCGACCGTCACGGTCGTCGACCGCCCGCGCGAACTCCGCTGGGTCGGGCACCTGTTCGTCCCCGGCATCTTCGACGGTGAACACCGGTTCACGCTCGAACAGCTCGACGGCGAGCGGACGCGGTTCGTCCAGGCCGAGTCGTTCGACGGCGTCCTCGCCGGCGTGCTCCTCCGGGCGCTCGGCGGGTCCGTGGGCGCGGGGTTCCGCCGGATGAACGAGGCGCTTAAGGTGCGCGCAGAGGCAGCCGACCCGACCGCGGACGACGCCGCGGCCGCGGCGTAACCGCGCTCCGCTCGCAGTGCTGTCGGCGACGACGAACTGATCGCCACGTGTCGGTGCGTCGAGCAGGCGGCGCCTCGCTCGCCGCGGGACGGCGGCGCCGCACGCGGGGCGCACCGGTCCCCGTTCGGGCACTCGGCCGTGCCCCGTGCCGTGCCCGCGGTCGGGTTCAGGTCACGCCCCGGGGTGGCCGCGGCATCGGATTTGAACCCTCGGCGTCGCCGGCGGACGTCGGTTCCGGGGCGTCGTGACTCGTGTCCGGTGACGGCTACCGGTTCGTCCACTTGAGGAGCAGGAGCGTCCCCTCGAACAGGCCGATCATCGTCGCGGCGATGATGATCGGGGCCATGCCCGTCGGGTCGGGGCTGACCAGGAACGACAGGCCGAGGAAGCCGCCCCAGAACAGCAGGCGCTTCTCGGTGTACCACCGGCGGTCGACCAGCCCCATCATGATGCCGAGCATCATGAACAGGGGGATCTGGAACACCAGCGCCATGTAGCCCATCAACAGCAGGATGAGGCGGAACGTCTCCTTGAGGCCGAACGCGACGACGGCGGTCCCGACCGTGTAGCTGGTGAAGTACGCGAAGATGGCCGGCAGCACGACGAAGTGCGCGAACGCGACGCCGATCAACGCGAGGACGAGGCTCGTCGGGACCGCCGCCAGGTAGTACCGCCGCTCGTTCGGGTACAGCCCGGGTCGCATGAATCGGTAGGTCTGGTAGACGAACACCGGCATGCCGATGACGAACCCCGCCAGTCCGGCGACCTTGATCTCCGTCAGCAGCAGTTCGAGGGGGCCGTACAGGCGGGGACGACGGTTGGCGACCGTCGACGCGCCGGGGATGTGCGTGTTCCAGAGGTAGTTGACGAGCTGGTCGGCGACCGGGAAGACGACGATCATCACGACGCCGACGACGGCGACGACCACCGTGAGCCGTCGCATCATCTCGTCGATGTGGTCGGCCAGCGGCATCTCCTGATCGCTCGCCGGCCCGCCCAGGAACTCGCCGTCCTCGTCCCCGGCGTCCTCCCCGTAGGTGAACTCAGAGGTGTCGGCGCTCCCGATCGCGCCGTCCACGGTCGCCGCGTCCCCGGGCGACGCCACGCCTCCGGCCGCCGACGCGCCTCCGTCGCCGTCACCCCACGCCGTCGATCCGGCCACCGCGGCGGCGTCGGGGTGGGACGCGGCGAACTCACCCGCCAGGCCGTCCGGGTCGGGGCTCTCGTCGTCACGGTCCGGCGTCCCGTCGGACGGGGGATCGTCGGTCGGCCTGTCGGGCTCGAAGGTCACGTTCCCGTAGCTTCCCTTCGCCTCCGACGCCGCCGACGCGACGGCTCCGGCCTCGCCGTCGTCCGGGGTTGCGTCCGGCGCGTCGGAGGTGTCGTCCGGCGCGTCGGAGGTGTCGTCCGACGTATCGGAGGTGTCGCCGGAATCGGTCGGGGGAGAAGAGGCGTCGTCCGGTGAGTCGGAGGCGTCGGCCCCGTCCGTAGCGCTGGCGTCGGTGGGGGCCGCGGCGTCGTCGCTCCCCGGCTGGCGCTCGGATCGGTCACCGGCGGTGCCCGCGTCCCCGTCCGCGCGGGCGCCGGATCCCTCGCCGGTCTCCGACTGGTCGTCCATTCACTCGGAGTAGGCAACCCGTCGGTTATAGGCCTTTTTCCATGGCGCCGCGACGGCCCGTCCGTCGGCTGTCAGGTCAGCCACAGCGCCTATTTCACGCGGTCGCAGTCGAAAAGATTGATATCCGCAACTCGGCTACCCCCGGGCATGGCAAGCGCCCTCGACGAGGACACGCGCCGGACCATCGATCAGGGCCGGGAGACCGCCGGCGCGATGCTCAGGGCGGCCCAGAAGGACCTACAGAAGGTCTTCGTCGTGTTCCTCGTCGGGTTCATCGGCACCTTCTACGCGCTCCGACTGGTAGTGTGGGACTTCCTCAAGTCCGTGACCCTCCGGCAGATGAACGCCAGCACGCAGGGCCAGGTCTCGATCATCGCCCAGACGCCGTTCGACGTCATCCTCCTCCAGGCGAAGATCGGTCTCGTCGTCGGCATCCTCCTCGCGGTGCCGCCGTTCCTCTACTACGCCCGCGACGCGCTGAAGGCGCGGGGAGCGTGGCCCACCTCCCCGATCCCGATCTGGAAGCTCGCGCTCCTGCTCGTCGGCGTCGTCGTGCTGTTCACCCTCGGGGTGGCCTACGGCTACCTCGTCTTCTTCCCCTTCACCTTCGCGTTCCTGGCCAACAACGCGATCTCCGCGGGCTTCGCGCCGACGTACTCCATCGTCAAGTGGGCGCAGTTCATCTTCCTGCTCACCCTCTCGTTCGGCCTCGCCGCCCAGTTACCCCTGGCGATGAGCGCGCTGGCGTACGGCGACCTCGTCTCCTACGAGACGTTCCGGGACAAGTGGCGCCACGCCGCCGTCGGCATCTTCGCCTTCGGCGCGCTGTTCACGCCGCCTGACCCGTTCACGCAGATCATGTGGGCGATGCCGATGCTCGTGCTCTACGGCCTCTCGCTGTACGTGACGCGGGTGGTCGTCACCGCAAAGCGCGGCAGCGAGATGATCGACCTCCGGCACGTGGCCCGCTCCCGGTGGAACCTCCTCGCCGGCCTGGCGGTCGTGGGGTTCCTCGCCGTCTACGCCTTCTACACCCGCGGCGGGGTCGCCTACGCCAACGAGGCGCTCGCGGCGGTCGGGAGCGACTACCGCCTGCTCCGCCCCGGCGCGACGTTCGGGCTCGATCCGCAGGTCGCGCTGTACCTCTGGGGTGTCCTGGGCGCGCTGCTGGCGGGGGTGCTGGCGCTGATGTACTTCGTCTACGCGGAACTCGAACGGATCACCGCCGGCCTCGATCCCACGGGCGCGGTCGGCGACCCTGCGAACCTCGACATCGGCGACCTCGACGAGTCGGGCGTCTGGGCCGCGCCGCCGGAGGCCTTCGCCGCCCTCTCCGAGGAGGAGGCGATGCGCCACGCCAGCGAGGCCATGGACGACGGGGACACCAAGAAGGCCCGCGCCATCCTCGACCGGTACGACGAGGCCGAGGAGATGGACGTCGACGCGGACGCCGGCGGCGCCGGGGGCGCGTCGGTGCCCGGGGCCGCCGACGACATCGGGGACCGCACCTCGCGGGCCGCCGGGACGTTCCTCGACGACCTCACCGAGGGCGAGCAGGACGAGGACGACGTCGGCGGCTACATCGACGACGTCACCTTCATCCTGGAGTCGCTCACGTCGAAGTCGTTCCGCATCGCCGCCGTGTTCGGGATCGTCCTCGCGACGACGTTCGGCTGGCTGTACACCGGCGGCATCGGCCGGGTGTTCGATGACTTCCTCTCGCGGCTCCCCTCCGAGGTGACCCCGGAGGAGGTGAACGTCGTCGCGCTCCACCCGATGGAGGCGCTCATCTTCGAGGTGAAGTTCTCGACGCTCATCGCCGTCCTCGCAATCCTCCCGATGCTCGCGTGGTACGCCTGGCCCGGCCTCCGCGAGCGCAACGTCGTCCGCCGGCGCCGGAGCGTCATCTTCGGCTGGGCCGGGGCGCTCACCGCCGGTCTCGTCGGCGGCTTCGCCCTCGGATACGCCTACGTCGCGCCGACGGTCATCTCGTGGCTCGTCGCCGACGCCGTGCGCGCGGACATGATCATCGCCTACCGGATCACCACCTTCTTCTGGCTCATCTTCTTCACGACCGCCGGCATCGGCCTGCTGGCGGACGTGCCGATCCTCATGGTCCTGCTCAACACCGCGGGCATCTCCTACCGGACCATGCGGGGCCGCTGGCGGGAAGTGACCGTGGGCATCATGGCCTTCGCCGCGGTGTTCACTCCCGCCGACGTGGTGACCATGCTCCTCGTGACGGTGCCGCTGATGGCCGCCTACTTCGTCGGCCTCGGCGTCCTGTTCGTCGTCACCCTCGGCGGCCGCCGCGACCTGGCGACGCCGCGGGGCCTCGGCGGCTGATCGCTGCCGTCGACCTGCCACGGGTGGCTACCTCCGCCCGTCGCACGCCGCTTCGACTCAGTTCGCGCCGTCGGACTCTCGGCTCGGATAGCGCCGCCGGGGAGTGCACCGTGCGTCGCCGACTTCCAGACGCCCGTTCCCCTGCTAGCCGATACCATTAGGCACAACCCATTAACGCAACGATCGCCAACCATGCCATATGGCAACACAGCAAACCAAGGCGAGTCAGCTGGTCGTCGACGCGGACGTCCACACCGCGTACCGGACGCCGGAGATCCGCCAGGACATCGCCGACCGGATGGACGAACCGTATCGATCCTGGCTCCTCGACGACTCCGACGTCTACTACAGCCCGTATCCCCTGGACTCGTTCCCCAAGCAGGGTGAGAGTACCACCGAGGACGTCGTCGTTCACTCCCCCGACGCGATCGAGCGGGACCTGTGTGAGGGTTTCGGGGTGGACGTGGCGATCCTCAACTCGCTCCAGAAGCTCGACCTCATCCCCTCGCGAGAGCGAGCGGTCCAGGAGATGCGCGCGGTCAACGACATGTTCGTCGACCGGTTCCTGGACGACCACGAGCAGTTCTACGGCCTGGCGATGCTCACCACGCAGAAGCCGGACAAGACGGCCGAGGAGATCGACCGGATCGCCTCCGAGGACAGCTTCGTCGGGGTCATGCTGGCGAACGGTGACTCCGACAAACCCATCGGGGACCCGAGGTACGACGCCATCTTCCGCGCCGCCGAGGACAACGACATGCCCGTCTGCTTTCACAGTTCCTCCGTCGGCTACGCCAACTCCCGTCGGTTCCCGTTCCTCTACAACGACCTCCAGAACTACGGCGAGTTGCACATGCTCGCCCATCCGTTCGCCCACATCACGGACGTGACGTCGCTCATCATGAACCAGACCGTCGAGAAGTTCCCCGACGTGGAGTACGTCTTCCTCGAGCAGGATCTCGGCATCGTCCCGCTGCTGATGTACCGGCTGAACCGCGAAACCGTCCAGAACCCCTCGGAGGTTCCGCTGCTCGACAAGGCCCCCGAGGAGTACATCCGCGAGCAGTTCTACTGGGGGACGCAACCGCTCCCCGAACCGCTCAACAACCAGGACCTCACAGCGATGATCGATCTCATCGGCGCGGAGAACATCCTCTTCACCAGCGACCACCCGCACAACGACTTCGACGACCCCACCTCGGTCATCGACCGATACCTCACGCGACTCTCCGACGAGGACGTCGACAAGATCATGTACGAGAACGCTCTCGACGTGTTCGATATCAAGCTGTGACCGCGCCACTCACGACGATTCAATGACGGAGCACACCATCGGAACGGTCGAAGAGTTCGAGGAGAACGACCGCCTGCTCGCGGAAGTCAAGGGGCGCGAGGTCGGCGTCTTCCGCGTCGACGGCGAGTATCGAGCCTACCTGAACTGGTGCAACCACCAGGGCGGCCCCATCTGCAAGGGCCCGCTGACGGGTCGACGGACCGCGACGTTCGATCGGGACACACTCGAAACCGAGTTCGAGTGGACGGAAGAGGACGGCGTCCTGGTCTGCCCGTGGCACGGGTGGGAGTTTTCGCTGGATACGGGCGTCAACCTCTCGCGATCGGACATCACGCTACCGTCGTTCCCCGTCCGGGAGGAAGACGGGGAGATAATCCTCTCCCTGTGACCGGGTGAGCGATGTTCGACGACCGACCAGCGGACGTCCAGGAGCTCGCGGACGCCGAGCGGACCTCCGATCCGTCGACGGTGTACGACGACGTCGACTCCCTCCCGGAGTGGTGGCGAGACCTCGTCTACGAGTTCGCCGAGCGGGACCTGCGCCCCTACCGACCGTCCCGCCTCGCCGACGACGAGATCGTCTACGAAGTCGTCCGGGACCTGGAAGAGCGATTCGACGTCCAGATCACCGTCAAGTCTACCGTGCCCGGAACGGACGGGGAGTGGAAGTTCGTCGTCGACGGGGCGACGGCCATCGTGACGACTCACGACCGGAAGGCGGAGGGGTACACGCAGTACGGTGTCACTTCGGAGGAACTCGTCGACGCGGTTTCGACGGTCGCCTCCGAGACGTCGTGACCGACTGCGATCATCGCCCTCTGTCGCGCCGCCCGCGGCGAACGGGGGTTTTTTCGTTCCCCACCGGATAACCTCTCGAGAGTACCATGAGAATACTTCGTCCAGTTCGTCCCACCGTTCGACCGGCGACGGTTCCCGTTATCGGGGGAGGGAGCTCCCGATGCCCAAGATAAGCGTCGAGATCCCGGCCGAACTCCTCGCGGACCTCGACGACCACGTCGGCGACGACGGCAAGTTCGTCAACCGGAGCGACGCGATCCGGGCGTCGATCCGGAAGACGCTCGACCTGCTCGACGAGATCGACGCCCGGCACGGCCGGCTGGAGGGCGACGGCGCGACCGACGGGAGCGACGGGGACGCCGATGCGTAACGCCTCGTCCTCGGCCGCGGGCGAGACCGGTCGGATCGCGCTCGTCGCTCTGTTCGTGACGGCGCTCGTGACCGCTCAACTCACCGCGGCGAAGCTGCTGGCGCTCCCGCTGCCGGTGACGCTGCCGGTGGTCGACGCGAGCGTCCTCGTGCCGGGGGCGGCGCTGGCGTACGCGCTCACGTTCTTCGCCTCCGACTGCTACTCGGAACTGTACGGCCGGCGGGCCGCGCAAGCGATGGTCAACGTGGCCTTCGTGATGAACTTCGTCCTGCTCGCGCTGGTGTGGGGAACGATCCTGGCGCCGGCCGCGAACGCCGAGTTCGCCGCGCAGTTCCGCGCGGTGCTCGGGCCGAGCACGAACATCGTCGCCGGCAGCCTGCTCGCCTACCTCGTCAGCCAGAACTGGGACGTCGTCGCCTTCCACCGCCTGCGGGAACTCACGGACGGCCGGCACCTCTGGCTCCGCAACGTCGGCTCGACCGCGACCTCCCAGGCCATCGACACCGTCATCTTCGTCGGGGTGGCCTTCTGGGTCGCGCCCCGGGTGCTCGGCGTCGGGGAGGCGCTCCCGACGACCGTGCTCGTCTCGCTCATCGTCGGCCAGTACCTCCTGAAGCTCCTGATCGCGCTGGTCGACACGCCCTTCGTCTACGCCGTCGTCGGGTTCGTGCGGTCTCGGACGGCCTCGACGCCCGACCTGACGTTCGCCGACGGGGAGTGAGTCGCCGCGGAGTAACTACCCGGCGCCGGCGACGTTCTCGATTCGGCGACTGTCGCGCCGACCGACTGCGATCTTTATGCCGCGTGCTATCCTCCCTCTCCCATGGCTCGACGGGTTCGACTCAGTGAGCGCGACAGCATGGAGGGCGGCGTCCGCTGTCCTCGTTGCGGGCGCTACACGTCCTTCGGGGACATCATCGCCACGGGGGCCTGCAGCGGCGTGGTCCGGGACGACTGCGACGCGACGCTCTCGCTGGATCTCGTCGTCGGCAGGTGACGACGAGTCGACGGGACCGCCTGCGGTGCGGGATCGATCCGGGACGACCAGCGACCGCTACCCGTCGTCGACGACCTCGGCGAAGCCGAAGCGCGCCTTCACCTCGGTGACGCGGACCCGGGGGGTGTCGCCGCGGTCGGTGTCGGGTACGAACAGGGTGTACCCGTCGACCTTGGCGACGCCGTCGCCCTCGCTGCCCACGTCGGTCACCTCGACGTCGAGTTCGTCGCCGGCCCGAACCGGTGCCGTCAGTCGCTTCTTCCCGACGAGGTACAGTTCCGACGAGGCGTCCCGCGACGCCCGCGGTCGCACGGTGCGGACGTACTCGAACTCGCGGTCCACGTCGGTCTTCAGGTCGTCGAGGTCGGGCCCGTCGAACACCTTGACGGCGAGGTCGCCGCCGGGTGCGAGCACGTCGAGGGCGACCTCCAGGGCCTGCCGGGCCAGGTGGACCGAGCGAGCGTGGTCCAGCGAGTACTCCCCGCTCATGTTCGGCGCCATGTCCGAGACCACCGCGTCGGCCCCGCCCTCGCCGACGAGGTCGCGGAGCCGCTCTTTCGTCTCCTCTTCCGTCATGTCGCCGCGGATCGTCTCGACGACGTCCGCGTCGAGGGGGTCGATGCGCTGGCGGTCGACGCCGATCACGGTCCCCTCGTCGCCGACGGCCTCGGCGGCGACCTGGAGCCACCCGCCGGGGGCGGCCCCGAGGTCGACGACCGTGTCGCCCGGCGAGAACAGCCCCGCCGTCTCGTCGAGTTGCTTGAGCTTGTACGCCGACCGGGCGCGGTAGCCCTCCTGTTTCGCCCGGTTGTAGTACTCGTCTTTCCGCGACATGGTCAGGTCACCGCCGGTCCTCGGTCGGCGCGCTCGCCGCCGTCGCGCGAGGTACTGCTCATACCGGGGCAGAGGCCGCCGACGCTGAAAGGGGTGCCGACTCGGGGCGCGTCGGCACGGACGACTGCTCTCCGGGATCGTGGGACTGGATACCACGACCTCTCTAGTGAACGACCGTTCGAAACCCGGTTACATCGGCGCCATCTGGTGGCATAAATGACGCCTGAATTATATGTTCTACGGGGGTCGTAGAGTGCGTCGTCGAACTCATGAACGAGGATCCAACGCACGTACTCGTCGTCGGCGCGACGGGCAACCAGGGCGGCGCAGTGGTCGATCATCTGCTGGCGAGCGAGGCGGACTTCGACGTCCGCGGCCTCACCCGGGACGCGACGAGCGACGCGGCCCAGACGCTCGAGTCGCGCGGCGTGACGATGGTCGAGGGCGACCTCGACGACGAAGTGAGCCTCCGCGGCCCGGTCGGCGACGCGGACGCCGTCTTCGCGGTCACGAACTTCTGGACGCAGGGCTACGACGCCCAGGTGCGCCAGGGCAAGACCCTCGCGACCGTCGCCAGCGAGGCGGGCGTCGACCACTTCGTCTTCAGCGGCGTCGGCAGCCACGACGAGGACACCGGCGTCCCGCACTTCGACTCGGCGAACGAGATCGCCGAACACGTCCGGGATCTCGACCTGGACTGGACGATCCTCAAGCCCGTGTTCTTCTTCGAGAACCTGGAGGCGTTCGCCGAGGACATCGTCGAGGACGGGGGAATCGCGCTCCCGCTGGCGGAAGGCGTGAGCCTCCAGATGGTCAGCAACGACGACGTGGGCCACGCCGCCGCCGTCGCCTTCGAGAACCCGGACGAGTTCGTCGGCGAGGCGATCAACCTCGCGGGCGACTCGAAGACGCTCGCGGAGACCGCCAACGTCCTCTCCGACGTGACGGGCGTCGACGTCGAGGCCGTCCACGTGCCGATCGAGGACGCCTACGAGGCGTTCGGCGAGGAGTTCACGGTGATGTGCGAGTGGTTCAACGAGGTGGGCTACAGCGCCGACGTAGACGCGCTGGAGGCGCAGTTCGGGTTCGAGTTCGATACGCTCGAATCGTACCTCCGCGAACACGGCTGGGCGGACAAGGACGGCATGGCGAGCGTCCCCGGCTGGGTCAAGGCGATGCAGTGACCGCCCGCGACCTCGCCTCCCCGTCGGGTTCCTTCGCCCCCGGCCGATCACGACCGGAGTGAGGAGCGATCCCCGCAGTTCGCGTCGTCTTCCCACTCCGCCCTCCAGTTCTCAGGCGATAGAACGAGGGGCCACCGACCGCAGACGTCTCCCGAACTGTGCGGCTAGAGAGCTAACTAGACGGAGGAAATTATCAAAGACGATTCTCTCTCCGATACGTATAGGTGTTCCCGGTCGTTTCAACCACCTGTGACGCCAGCAGCGATGTCGAAGACGGAGTTCGAACAGTTCCTCTCCAGGGAGCCGGTCTCGCCGGAGCGTCGGCGGTCGGCCGCGGGGGAACAGTGGGTGGAGTACGAGGTCACCCACCGGTGTCCGGACTGCGGGCACACGACGTTGCGACCCTACACCGCCGAGATGGTCCGTCTCGTGCGCAAGAACCGCGGGACGGAGTACGGCTTCTACTGCGAGGGCTGTCAGACGCGGATCGTCGTCTGGGAAGACAACTGACCGGCCGCGCGTCGACCGTCGACCCCGCCGAGCGAACCGCCAGCGTGCCGGAACAGGTCACCTCGTCGGCCGCACACGCGCCGCGCGGAAAGAAACGTATCGGGGGGATTTTTAATAGCGGTGCCCTACCCCACCCTATATGTTCAAGGCCATCGTGAGCGCCTCCACGCTCCGGGACGCGCTGGACTCGGTGAGCGTGCTCGTCGACGAGTGCAAGATTCGACTGGAGGAGGACGAATTCGCCATCCGCGCGGTCGACCCGGCGAACGTCGGCATGGTGGATCTCTCCCTCGACGCGACCGCCTTCGAGTCCTACGAGGCCGACGGCGGCGTCATCGGCGTCAACCTCGCCCGCCTCCAGGACATCGCCGGCATGGCCAACGCCGACGACCTCGTCCACCTCGAACTCGACGAGGAGACCCGGAAACTCCACATCCAGATCGAGGGCCTGTCGTACACCCTCGCGCTCATCGACCCCGAGTCCATCCGCAAGGAGCCGGACATCCCCGACCTCGACCTCGCCGCCGCCATCGTCCTCGAGGGGGCCCAGCTCGGCCGCGGCATCAAGGCCGCCGACATGGTCTCCGACCACATCCGCCTCCGCGTCGACGAGGCGTCCGAGACCTTCCACATCGAGGCCGAGGGCGACACCGACGACGTCAACCTCGAACTCGGCCGAGAGGACCTCATCGACCTCGTCGCCGGGCCCGCCGACTCGCTGTTCTCGCTCGACTACCTCAAGGACATGAACAAGGCCATCCCGGGCGACGCCGAGGTCACCGTCGACCTGGGCGAGGAGTTCCCGGTCAAGCTTCACTACGAGTTCGCCGAGGGCGAGGGCAAGGTCACGTACATGCTCGCCCCGCGCATCCAGAGCGACTGAGCGCCGACTCGCGCCCCGCGTCTCCCACACCCGGCGCGTCGGTCCCTACCCTGCTCACCGCGCCCGATCGATGACCGCCTTGGCGGCCTCGGCCTTCTCCTTCCAGCCGTAGCCGTTCTCGTACACGTGGCGCTTGTTCTCGACGAGTTCCGCCGGCGAACTCTCCTCGAACCCGCCGCGGCTCCACGACCCGCTCTCGCGCAGCCACTCGACCACGTTCTCCTTCGTCTCGGCCCACGAGAGCCCGACCATCTCGTACCAGGCGATCATGGCGAAGACGGCGTTGTCGTGACAGCCCGGCACCGAGCCCTCGCGGTAGATGGTCCGCATCGGCTCCCGGGTGGGCTCGGAGACCAGTTCCTTGTACTCGGCGGCGGTCAGCAACCGCAGGGCGCCGTCGTCCTCGGTCACCCGCTCCTCGGCGCGGAGGCGGTCGAGCGCGGCGGCGTGGAGGGCGTCCCACTCCCCGTGGCAGTCGCGCCGGAGCGCCTCCTCCGAATGCGGCCCGGTCGACAGCAGTGCAACGACGTCGGTGTAGGCCTTCTCGACCGCGGGCCACGGCGTCCCCTCGAACCGACAGTCGACGTCGTGCAGGCTGTTCGTCGAGCGGCAACCCGGACACGGGTACTCGAAGCGCGGCACTACCCGGTGATCTGTACCCGGGCGAATAAGCGTTGTGCGGTTCGGTCGGCGTCGAAGACACCGGAGTTCCCCCGGCGAGAGTTCAAATACGATCCCGCGGCCACCTCTCGCCGTGACGTAACGACCGTCGCGCGGCGGGCAGCGGGTGTCCGACACGTCGTCGCGCGGGCTGCCGGTGTCGGCTGTTCGCTCACTCGGACAGCGCTGCGGCTCGAATCGGTTGCAGGCCTCTCGGCCGCCGACTACGTCGCCGCCGACTCCTTTACTGCCGCCACGACCGCCCGCGCCAGCGCCTCGAAGTCGGCGCGCTCCGGCACGACGTCGACGTCGACGCCGTGGCGCTCGGCGGTTCGTCGGGTCGGTTCGCCGATGGCGCCGACGACCGCCTCGTTCAGCCCCGCGACCGCCTGCTCGCGGACGCCGCACTCGGCGGCGGCGTCGAGGAAGTGCTCGACGGTCAGCGAGGAGGTGAACGCGGCCCCCGCCAGGTCTCCACGGGCCGCCGCCTCGGCCGACTCCCCCGACCCCTCGGGTCGGACGAGCCGGTAGAGCACCGTCTCGTGGACGTCGGCGCCGGCGTCGCGGAGGCCGTCGAGCAACACGTCGCTCCCGTGGTCGCTCCGCGCCACCTCGACGCGTGCGCCCTCGACGTCGTCGGCGAGCAGCGCGACCATCCCGGTCGAGGAGAACTCCTCGGGGATCCTGTCGACCGTCCACCCGGCGTCGCGGGCGGCCGCCGCCGTCGCCTCGCCGATGGCACACAGCACGGCGTCGCCGGGCGTCCAGCCGGCCTCGGCGGCCAGTTCGACTCCGGTCTTGCTGGTCAACACGACGTAGTCGGCGTCGGCGGGCGTCGCCCCCGTCGGGTCGACCGCCAGCATCGGATCGGGGATGGGGGTCGCGTCGAGGCCATCGAGCAGCGCGACCGCGTCGCGCAGTCGGTCGTCGTCGGGGCGGAACACCGCGACGCGGGGCGACCGGTTCATCGCTCTGACTCCCTCGCGTCCGTCCCGTCGGGCCCGCTCGCGACCGCCCCGTCTGCCGCCCGCTCGCCCCGCGAGCGCAGGAACGCCGCGACCCGCTCCCGCGTCGCGGCCACGTCGCCGATCACGGTGATGGCCGGCGGCTCGATCCCCTCTTCGTCGCGAACGTCGACGATGGTGTCGAGCATCCCGGTCGCCACGCGCATGTCGGGCCACGTGGCGCGCTCGACGAGCGCCACCGGGGTGGCCGGGTCCAGGCCGGCCTCCCGGAGCGCCCGCGCGTACTCGGGGAGTTTCCCGACGCCCATCAGGACGACGATGGTCCCGCCGGTGTCCGCGAGCGCCCGCCAGTCCACCGCCGACTCGGCCTTGTCGGGGTCCTCGTGGCCGGTCACGAACGACACCGACGAGGCGTGATCCCGGTGCGTGACGGGGATCCCCGCGACGCCGGGGCCGGCGATGGCGCTCGTGACCCCGGGCACGACCTCGAACGGGATCCCCTCGGCGGCGAGGGCCTCCATCTCCTCGCCGCCGCGGCCGAAGACGAACGGGTCCCCGCCCTTGAGGCGAACCACCGTCTCGCCCGCGCGCGCGAGTTCGACCAGCCGGCGGTTCGTGTAGGACTGGGGCGTCCGCTCGCCGCCGGCGCGCTTGCCGACGTCCTCGCGCTTCTCGGCCGGGATCAGCTCCAGGATCTCCGGCCCGGGGAGCTTGTCGTGGAGGACGACGTCGGCCTCGTCGAGCAGCCGCCGCGCCTTCACCGTGAGCAACTCGGGGTCGCCCGGGCCGCTCCCCACGAGGTAGACGATCCCTGCGTCGTCTGTCGGCGCCGCGCCGTCCCCGTCTGCGGGTGGGGGCCCCTCCCCCCGCTCGTCGGCGTCACTCACCGTCGCTCACCTCGCGGGCGCGCTCGATAAGGGCGGCGGCGCCCCGCTCCCGGAGCGCCGCGGCGAACTCGGCGGCCGCCGTCGCGTGGGTCTCGACCGGCAGGTCGCGCGTCTCCTCGACGCGTTCGGTCCCGTCGGGCGCGAGCACCTGGACGGTCGTGTGGACGTGCGCCCCCTGCAACACGGCGTACACGCCGATCGGCGCGACGCACCCGCCGCCGAGTTCCGCGAGGATCGTCCGCTCGACGGTCGTCTCGACCCGTGACCGGGGGTGGTCGAGCACGTCGTGGAGCATCTCGGCCGTCTCACCCGCCGTCGCGGTGACGGCGATCGCGCCCTGCCCGGGCGCGGGGACGAACTCGCCGTGGGGGAGTCGCTGGTGTGGCACCTGGTGGAGCAGCCCCGCCCGCCGGAGACCCGCCTCCGCGAGTACGAGGGCGTCGAACGCCTCGTCGACCTCACGTCCGAGCGCCCGCCGTTCGAGTTCGCTCAGCCCGTCGAACCACTCCTCGGGGGTCTCTTCGAACTCCGCTGCGTCCGCGTCGTCGCTTCCGGCGTCGTCTCCCGACGCGTCGTCGTCGGCCCCGTCCTCCCGTGCGTCCAGGCGCCGCTCGTGTTCGCGCTGCAGCCCCGGGGCCAGCAGTTTCTCCAGCCGCGTGTCGACGTTCCCGCGGATCGGGACCACGGTCAGGTCCTCGCGTCGGGCGAGCAACTGGGCCTGCCGTCGCATCGAGGCGGTCCCGACCGTGGCCGCCTCGGGGAGGTCGTCTATGTCGCGGCCGTCGGGCGTCACGAGGACGTCGCCCGGCGGCCCGCGCTCGGGCACCGCCGCGACCTGGAGCTCCGGGGGGAACTCGGTCGGCATGTCCTTCAGCGAGTGGACGGCGCCGTCGACCTCGCCGTCGAGGACCCGCCGGTCGAGCGCCCGGACGAAGGCACCGGTCTTCCCCAGGCGGTGGATGAGTTCGTCCCGGATCTGGTCGCCCCGCGTCTCCACCTCGACGAGGTCGACCTCGTACCGCCGGTCGACCAGCGCGTCCCGGACGCTCGCCGCCTGGCGGAGGGCGAGGTCCGACCCGCGCGTGGCGAGTCGCAGGCTCCCGCGTGTGCTCATGGACGGCTGTGCGCGACGGACGGTGAAAAGCCCGCTCTTTCGACGGCGGCCCTCGGTCGAGCGCGTCACGAACCGCCGCGTGGCGGGGTGCCGTTCGCCGCGGTGGCCGCTTACTCCTCCGGCGCTGGCGACTCGGCTCGGATGACCTCGACCAGCCCCGAGAGTTCGTCCACCAGAAACGCCAGCAGGTCGTCGAGCGTCGCGATGCCGACGAGGTCGCCGTCGTCGACGACGGGGACTCGCCGGACGCCCTCCTCGCGCATCCTGTCGATCACCTCGTCGACCGCGGCGTCCGGGGCGACGGTGAACATCCCGACCGCCATGACGTCGTTGACCAGCGTCCCCGCGGGATCGCCGTCATCGGGACCGAACCCGTAGACGACGAGGTCTCGGTCGGTCACGATGCCGCACGGTTCGTCCTTCGCGTTGATCACGATCAGGCTCCCGACCCGCCGGTCGGCCATGACGCGTGCGGCCTCGCGAAGCGTGTCGTCGAGCTGTATCGTCACCACGTCTGTCCGCGCGATAGACTGGATCGTCACGTCCGTACGATGGGGCCAGGGGGTCTTACTCCTTGGCCAGACGGGGATCGCACCCGCCCCGATTTCCACGGTGACGACGACGGCCTCGCAGGGTCGGAGGGAACGTCCTGACGGGCGTCGAAACCGCCGTTACAGGACGTCCTTGTACGCTTCGAGGGTCTCCTCCACGTCGGCCTCGGTGTGGGCGTAGGAGACGAACTGCGCCTCGAACTGGTTGGCGGTGAGGAACACTCCGCGCTCTTTCATCTCCTGCCAGAAGATGCGCTCCCAGCGCTCGGTCTCGGCGGCGTCGACGTCCGCCCCCGTCTTCGGGCAGTAGTCGTAGCGCGGGCAGGACTCGCGCTGTCGACACCCCGACTCGCAGGTCCCGTCCAGGTCGGCCGGTCCCTCGCGGGTGAAGACGGTCTTGAACATCGAGTCGGTGCCGACGACCGTGTAGCTCGGCGCCTGATCCTCGCAGATGTCGGTGATCCCGCGCCGGAGCCGTTCACCGAGGTCGTTGACGTGTTCGTACACGTCGTGTTCGGCCGCGTAGGTGAGGTAGGCGTGGCCGGCGGCCATGGTCACCGGGTGGCCCGAGAAGGTGCCCGACTGGAACACGTCGCCCGCGGGCGTGAAGTGTTCGAGCACCTCGGCGCGGCCGCCGATCGCCCCGACGGGGAAGCCGCCGCCGACGATCTTGCCGAAGGTGGTCACGTCCGGGGTGACGCCGAACTTCCCCTGGGCGCACTGGAGGCCGCCGACCCGGAACCCGGTGATCACCTCGTCGAAGACGAGCAGCGCCCCGTGGTCGTCACACAGCTCGCGGAGCGTCTCGTGGTAGCCCTCGACCGGCGCGACGATGCCGTGGTTCCCCAGGATCGGCTCGGTGAGGACGGCGGCGATCTCGTCGCCGCGGGCCTCGAACACCTCCCGCACCGCCGCCTCGTCGTTGAACGGCACGGGTAGCGTGTGCTCGGCGAAGCTCTCGGGGATGCCGGCGGTCGAGGGACTCGCGCCGTCTGCGTCGCCCTCCACGAGCGTCGACTCCTGGGCGCCGTGGTAGCCGCCCTGCATCACGACGATCTTGTCGCGGCCGGTGTAGCCGCGGGCCAGGCGCACCGCCGACACCGTGGCCTCGGTGCCGGAGTTGACGAAGCGCACCTTCTCGACGCTGGAGACGTGTCGGGCGAGGAACTCCGCGAGTTCGACCTCGATCTCCGTCGGCGCGCCGTACATCGGGCCGGCGCTCGCGTGCCGCTGGACGGCCGCCTGGACGCGCTCTGGCGGGTCGTGCCCGTACAGCAGCGGACCGTAGCCCATCACGTAGTCGAGGTAGCGGTTCCCGTCGGCGTCGATGACGTGCGCCCCGTCGCCGCGCTCGACGAAGAACGGATACGGCCGGGTCGCGCGAACCGACGAGTTGACTCCCCCGGGAAGCACCGACAGCGCCCTGTCGTAGAGCTCTCGCGAGCGGTCGTGGTTCATGTCCCGCCCTTCGGAGGGGGGAGGAAAATACCCACCGGACACCGGCGTCCAGCCTCGCGTTCCGGGTCCGTTACCTCCTGCATTCCGGGTCCGGTACCTCTCGCATTCCGAGAGGTCGTGTCCGGCAGCGCGACGGGGAGAAATCGGTCTCGGCGTCGGTCTCAGACGGCCTCGCGGCCCTGCTTTCCGGTGCGGACCTGGTAGGCGTCCTCGACGTCGAGGACGAAGATCTTCCCGTCGCCCGGCTCGCCCGTCTGGGCGGCCCCGGCGATGGCGTCGACGACGTCCTGGGCGGGGATGTCGGCGACAACGCACTCGATCTTGACCTTCTGGTGGAGGTCGACGGTGTACTGCTCGCCGCGCCACTGGCCCTTCTTGGCGGGCTGGGAGCCCCGGCCGGAGACGTTGGTCACCGTCAGGGAGGGCGCGCCGGTCTCGGCGAGCGCCTGCTTGATCTCGCCGAGTCTGTCGGGCCGCACGATCGCGACCACCATCTTGATGCCGCCGTCGTTAGGTTCGTCGGTCATTCACGACCACCGTCCGTGCGGAGGCCCGGGTCCGACGTAACTCCACCGTCCGGGACGGCGTCGGGCTTCTCGAACTCGGGGTAGGTGTCGACGCCGTGCTCCGAGGAGTCGAGGCCCTCGCGCTCGTGCTCGGGGGTGACCCGCGCCTGGCCCATCGCGCGGATGGCGCCGAAGACGGCGGCGGTCGCCGCGAACGTCCAGACGGCGATCACGCCGACGCCGACGACCTGGGCGATCAGCTGGGAGACGCTGAAGCCGTCGACCGAGACGAACGGGAACAGCAGGGCGCCGAGGACGCCCGCGCTCCCGTGGACCGGGAACACCGCGCAGACGTCGTCGATGTTGAGCCGCTTCTCCACGAATTCGAAGACGATGGGGAGCTGAGCGCCGGCGAGGCCGCCGACGAGCAGCGCGCCCCACCAGGTGGTCGCGTCGGTGATCGAGGTGATCCCGACGAGCCCGGCGAGCAGGCCGTTGGCGACGTACAGCGTGTCGACCTTGCCCGTCTTGTAGACCGAGATGGCGGCGGCGCCGATGGCGCCCGCGCCCATGGCGAGCGTCGTCGTCAGCGCGACGCGGCCGACGTAGCTGAACGCACCGAGGGACACCGAGCCGTCGGCGGCGAGGGCCAGCGGCGAGGCGGCCGTGCCGACGTTGAAGCCGTACCAGCCGAACGCGAGGACGAGCGTCCCGAGCACGGCGAACGTCAGCGAGTGGCCGGGGATGACGTTCGCGGTGCCGTCGTCGTTGAAGCGGCCGATACGCGGGCCGATGATCCACGCCGCGGTGAGGCCAGCGATGCCGCCCATCCCGTGGACGATCATGCCGCCCGCGAAGTCGTGGAAGCCCAGCACGTCGAGGAACCCACCACCCCACTTGAAGCCGACGACGACCGGGTAGATCACCGCGGCGAGCAGAATGGTGTAGGTGACGTACGCCCGCAGTTTCGCGCGGCCAGCGACCGCGCCGGAGACGATGGTCGCGGCGGTCATGGCGAACACCGCGCCGAACAGCCAGTCGACCCACGCGAGCGAGTCGGCCGGCGCGATCACGTCGCCGAACGCGCCGGCGACGGTGACGCTCCCGGGCCCGGTGAGGCCGCCCACGATGGTCGACACCGCCGCGCCGACGAGGAAGAACACGATGACGCCGATCGACCAGGTCAGCAGGTTCTTCGTCAGCTGGTTCGCCACGTTCTTCGCGCGAACCTGGCCCGCCTCCAGCATGGCGAAGCCGGCGTGCATGAAGAAGATCAGGAACGTGACCGCGAGGACCCAGACGTAGTTGACGGCCGTGACGATGGCCGACAGGTCTGCCTGAAGTGGGATCACGACGATACCTCCGCGAGTGGTGCAAGTTCGCTTGGACAGTCGGTCATAGTTTCGTTGTTTCCCACCGCGTTCGTCCGGTGATTCACGGAAATCACTATAGACATTTCGCCATATAAGGGTTAGCGTTTACAGATTCGAATTTTATGTGGTGATAATATGACGCCCGTTCAGTTTAATATTAGATACAAGCTATATAAGGTCATATAACCGAAACTGGCTGGCCAAGAATTGCCGCAGAACTGGACGAACGTACACCGGGGTTCTTCGGGCTCAGACGAGTGTGAACGACACTCCGGGGGGCGGCGACGAAGCCGGTGCTTCCCGATCCGACTCGCTTCCGCACGGCCGTTCGGTGTGAAGCCGCGGACCGTCCGGGGGGCAGTGGCAGCAGGCGCCGACTGAGTGCGGTGGCAGCAGGCGCCGACCGGTGGGACGACACCGAGGCGGCACGGTCGATGACAGGCTCGGCAGGCGGGGTGCGGGGCACCGCGGCGCCGAAGAACAGATCGCCGACGATGAACGCGCCGGCGGGTCAGACAACGCGAAGCAGTCGGAGGCGGTGCGTCGCAGACCGCCGGATCAGACCGCCTCGCGGCCCTGCTTTTTGGTGCGGACCTGGTAGGCGTCCTCGACGTCGAGGACGAAGATCTTCCCGTCGCCCGGCTCGCCGGTCGACGCCGAGTCGAGGATCGCGTCGACGACGTCCTGGACGGGGATGTCGGCGACGACGCACTCGATTTTGACCTTCTGGTGGAGGTCGACGGTGTACTGTTCGCCGCGCCACTGGCCCTTCTTGGCGGGCTGGGAGCCCCGGCCGGAGACGTTGGTCACCGTCAGTGAGGGCGCGCCGGTCTCGGCGAGTGCCTGCTTGACCTCGCCGAGCCTGTCCGGTCGCACGATCGCGACCACCATCTTGATCTCGCCGTCGTTGGGGTCGTCAGTCATCCTGCGCACCCCCCGGGATGCCGCCGTCGGGACTCATCGCCGGCCCCTCGCGCTGGCCCGCCGTGAACTCGGGGTAGACCGAGACGCCGTGCTCGCTCTCGTCGAGGCCGAGTTCCTCCTCCTCCTCGGAGACGCGGAGCCCCCAGGCGGCGTCCGCGATCTTGAACGCGACGTACGTCGCGGCGACGGTCCACACGCCGATGACGACGACGCCGACGATCTGCATAACCAGCTGGTTCACGCCGAGGAACGTGTACCCGCCGCTGGCGGTGACGCCGAACACCGGAATCAGGATCGTACCGAGGGCGCCCGCGCTCCCGTGGACCGCGAAGACGCCGCAGACGTCGTCGATCTTCAGCGAGTCGACGACCCAGCGGTAGGTCGGCAGCACCAGCGCGCCGGCGAGGGCGCCGAGGATGACGCCGCCCCACCAGGTGACGTGGGGCACCGCGCCGGTGACCGCCACGAGGCCGGCGAGCAGGCCGTTGGCCGTCCACAGCGGGTCGGGCTTGCCCTGCCACGCCGACGAGACGATCATCGCGGCCACGCCGCCGGCGCCCATGCCGAGCGTCGTGTTCAGCACGACCTGGCCGAGCGCGCCGCCCATGAAGGTCAGACCGCCGTCGCTCGCGGCGAGGACGGTCGCCTGCGTGCCGACGTTGAAGCCGTACCAGCCGAACGCCAGGAACAGCGTCCCGAGCACGGCGAGCAGCATCGAGTGGCCCGGGATCGGCTGGGAGTTGCCGTTCGCGTCGAAGCGGCCCTGCCGCGGGCCGACCAGTTTCGCGCCCACGAGGCCGGCGAGGCCGCCGACCATGTGGACGACGGTCGCACCGGCGAAGTCGAGGTAGCCGGTGCCGAGGGCCAGCCCGATGAAGCCGTCACCGGACAGCAGGCCGCCGGCCCAGGTCATGCCCGTCACCGCCGGGTAGATGATCGCCGTCATCGCCGCGGCGACGAAGACGTACGCGTTGAAATTCATCCGGCCCGCCACCGCGCCGGAGACGATGGTCGCGGCGGTCATGGCGAACACCGCGCCGAAGAACCAGCCGATGTACGCCGTCGGGTCGTTGATGTACGCGAATGCCCCCGCGACGCTGAAGCCACCGGGGGAGGTCAGCCCGCCGACGATGGAACTGACCCCCGCGCCGACGATGAAAAAGACCAGGACGCCGAGCGTCCAGTCGGTCATGTTCTTCATCAGCACGTTGCCGACGTTCTTCGCCCGGACCTGACCGGCCTCCAGCAGCGCGAACCCGGGCTGCATGAAGAAGATCAGGAAACAGACGACGAGGATCCACACGTTGTTGACGCCGCTGGCGATCGCCCCGGCGTCCAACTGCAGCGGGACCGTCACGACTCGCTACCTCCCGAGTCAACCCAACGTTTGTCGCCCAATACTCCGAATACCGTTTGATTCGTGTGCAAACCCACGGTGAATGCTCATGGAATGGCACTACATAAATCAAAGGGTACAAAACGTAAAATTCCACCCCCTCCTAATAGACAAGCGTACGAAATAGGGAAGAATACTAGGCGTATAAGGTCCCGGTTCGTCCAATCCTGCGCGTTTCAGCGGGGCGAGAGGTGGACGAACGTTCAGGCAAATCCTGCCGTCTGCCGGCCGTGATCGCCCGCGCGGCCCGAGAGCGACCGTTCGTGCGCCGTCCGGCCGACTCAGAGCCGGTCGGCGAGGTCCTCGGCGAAGTAGGTGAGGATCACGTCGGCGCCCGCGCGCTTCATCGCCAGCAGCGACTCGGCGGCGGCGGCCTCCAGGTCGAGCCACCCCCGGTCGGCGGCCGCGTGGAGCATCGCGTACTCGCCGGAGACGTTGTACGCCGCGACCGGGTGGTCGAACGTCTCGCGAACCGCCCGGACCACGTCGAGGTACGCCAGCGCCGGCTTGACCATCACCACGTCGGCGCCCTGTTCGACGTCGAGGCGGACCTCCCGGAGCGCCTCGCGGGCGTTCGCGGGGTCCATCTGGTAGTGCCGCCGGTCGCCGAAGGCCGGGGCGCCGTCGGCGGCGTCGCGGAAGGGGCCGTAGAAGGCGCTCTCGTACTTCGCGGCGTAGGACGTGATCGGAACGTCCTGAAAGCCCGCGCCGTCGAGGGCCGCCCGGATGGCGCCGACCATCCCGTCCATCATGCCCGAGGGCGCGACCATGTCCGCGCCCGCCTCGGCGTGGGAGACGGCGATCCGACCCAGCAGGTCGAGGGTCTCGTCGTTGCGGACGGTGAGCCGGGGGTCGTCCCTCGCGTCCGCCTCCAGGACGCCGCAGTGGCCGTGGTCGGTGTACTCACACAGGCAGACGTCGGTCAGGACGTACGCGTCGGTCTCGTCCGTGATGCGGCGCGTCGCTCGCTGGACGACGCCGTCCTCGGCCCAGGCGCGACTCCCGCGGGCGTCCTTCGACTCGGGGACGCCGAACAGCATCACGCTCTCGACGCCCGTCGCCAGCACCTCCTCGACGCGGGCGACGGCCGCCTCGACCGGCACCCGCTCGTGGCCCGGCATCGACTCGATGGGGACGCGCTCGTCGGTCGTCGCGTCGACGAACACCGGCGCGATCAGGTCGCTCGCCGAGAGCGACGTCTCGCTCACCAGGTCGCGGACGCCGTCGGCCCGGAGCCGTCGGGGCCTGTCGGTGAGATCCATGCCCGTGTGTACGCCGGCCGGCCCAAAGGTTCGTCGCTCCTGCCGGGCTCGCCGCGACGCCACCGTCCGCCGGGATCGTCGCCGGAGCGTCCCGCGTCAAACCGTGCCACGGAGCGCAAACGATTTAGCGCCGCTGGCGGTACAATCTGGGGATGCTTCCCGCTATCCCGGCGACCGTCGCCGGGCGACTCCTCCGCCCCTTCCCGGCCGAGCAGAGCGTCGCCGGCCTCGCCGGTCTCCCGCTCCAGGCCGCGGAGGTCCCGCCGTTCCTCCGGGACCTGCTCACCTCGGAGTACGCCTACCTGGTCCTGCTCGGCGTGTTCGTCCTGGAGGGGGCGATGTTGATGTACTTCATGCCGAGCGAACTGCTCGTCCCGGCCTCGCTCGTGCTCGTGGGCGCCTCGCCCGCCGAGGCCGTGGCGATCGTCGGGGTCGCCGTCGTCGGGGCGACCATCGGTCAGTACGCCCTGTTCAAGGTTGCCGAGCGCGGCGGCCGCGAGTACCTGCTCCAGCGGCGGTGGTTCCGCGTGAGCGAGGACACCCTCGACCGCTTCGACGGCTGGTTCGACCGCTGGGGGCCGGTGGTCGTCCCCGTCAGCAACGCGCTTCTGTTCACGCGCGGGATGCTGACCGTCCCGGCGGGGCTGTCCGACCTCGACGGCCGGCGCTTCCTCGTCCTCTCGGCGCTCGGCACCCTCGCCTTCGAGACGATCCTCGCCGGCCTGTACTACGCCGGCGCGTCGCTGCTCTGGTGAGCGACCGGGAGAGACGCATCGAACGGGGACAGAAACGCGGGGACCGTCGGCGGGCCGGTGGAGGAACCGACGGGGGACCCGCCGGCTCACTCGGTGCGGTCGATGTCCAGTTGCTCGCGGAGGGCGGCGAGCTCGTCGGACTCCGCGAGTTCCTCGACGCGCTCGCGGAAGTGCCGCTCGCAGAGGCCGACCTTGATCCCGTCCTTCTCGGCGGCGTACGCGGCCTCGCGATCGCAGTAGTGGCAGTACATACGCGGCCTTGGCGCCCGACGCGGTTTAAGCCTGCGCTCGCGGCACCACATCACCACCCCCTCGCGCACGGGTCCCCGATCCCTCGGTCACGGGTCCCCGACCCCCGCCTCATCCGGACGCGACGTCGACGCCGACCCGGTCGGCGAAGCGCTCGAACGCCTCGGCGCTCGGTCCCGCACGTCCGAGCGTCCGATCGTGGGCGTCGCTCCCGCCCGTTCGGACGAGGTCGCGGCGCTCGGCGAGCGCGTCGATCCGTTCCGCGTCGCCGCCGGTGTCGTCGTGGCCGCGCGAGCCGTCGTAGGGGTACCACCGCTCGATGGCGTCCAGGTCCTCGGTGAGCGCGAGGGCGGCGTCGACGTCCGGGTAGCGGAACGGGTGGGCGAGCGCGACGAGGTCGCAGGCCTCGCGCAGGGTCGCGACGCCCGCCGCGAAGTCGGGGATCTCGCGGGCGACGTAACACGGGTTCCCGTTCCCGATGAGGTGCTCGAACGCCCCGTCGTAGTCGTGGGGTGCGTCGGTCGCCTCGATGGCGCGGGCGATGTGCGGCCGCCCGAACCCCTCCGTCGGGTCGACGCCGAGGTCGACGTCCAGGCGCGCCTCGACGCACTCGACGATCCGGCGGCCGCGCTCGACGCGGTTGCGCTGGATGCGGTCGACGAGCGCCTCCAGGTCGTCGGTGCGCCGGACGCCGTACCCGAGGAGGTCGACCTGCTGGTCCCCCGCCTCGACGCGGAGTTCGATCCCCCGGACCAGCGCGACGCCGTCGCGCACCGTGACCGGCGCGTCGAGGACTGGGTGGTACCGGTCGTGATCCGTGACCGCGACCACGTCGACGCCGGCCTCGCGGGCGACGGCCGGCAACTCGGGGACCGTGAGGACGCCGTCCGAGGCGGTCGTGTGGACGTGGAGGTCCGCGACCGGCGACTGGTGCATGGCCGATGTCGGTCGCGGTTCGGGATGGGGCTTGCGATTCCTGCGCCCTGACACCCCCCGCCGCGCCCCATGCTAGCCTTTCTCACATGATCGTCCATGAGGATTAAATCCAATTTAAGGTCCCTAAAGTATACCAGCGAACTAAGGACATACATGGAAAATCGTTATAGTCCTGGGCGTGGGAGGTGGTGATGTAATGCGCCTCAACGGCACCGGCGAACTGATCGAGGGCCTCGAGTACCCCGCGACCAGCGAGGAACTCATCGAAACGTACGGCGACCACTCCATCGAACTCCAGAACGGGACCGAGACGCTCGCGGAGGTACTGGGTCGGCTCGGATCCGAGACCTACGAAGGGCCCGAGGACGTTCGCACCGCGCTGTTCACCGGCGTGAGCCACAAGGCGATCGGACGGCGGTTCTACAGCGATCGCGAACCGCCCGCAGTCGGCGATTCGGGCCCGGAACAGGTCTCCTTCTGAGTCCGGCCCACCGTCCGGGGGCGCTTTCCCGCTTCGGTCCCCGCTCCCGTTCGGATCTCAGTTTTCGAACAGCTTCGCCACGTCGAGCGGGACGCTTCCCTTGGTGTACCCCTCGACGCGGCCGTCCGGCCGGATCCGGAAGACGACTGCCGGCCGGTGGCGCACGTCCGGGCGTTCGTCCCTGACGGCGTGCCAGTCGTCGTCGGGGAACGACGAGCAGTCAACGAACAGCACGACGCCTCCGCCGTGGGCCTCCAGTTGCCCCTGGGTCTTGGTCTCGGCGGTGTCGCGCACCGCGGCGACGGGGCTGCTCGCCACCCGCCGCCCCGGCGGCAGCGGTCGCGTCACCTCGACGAGGGTCGAGTCGCCGCCCCGCGTCGCGCGGTAGTCGAGGCTGTGGCCCGTCGTCACCTCGATCTCCGGCGTCAGGTCGTAGCCGGCGCGGTCGAGCAGCCAGGCGGCGTTGAACTCCCCCATCGACGCGCTCATCCGCACCTTGTCCAGCCGCGTCGACGTCCCCAGTTTCCCCGCCATCAGCTCCCGGTAGTCGTCGAACACCCCCGACGACAGGAACGACTCGTAGAACTCCAGCGCCTCGTCGCGGTCTGCGTCCGGGAACCCCGCCGCGTGGTCGCGGAAGAACTCGCGGGTCGTCTCGCGGCCGTCCTTCGAGCAGAAGACGGGGAGGAAGAACCACGACAGGTGGGGGTACGGTTCGAGCCACGGATCGGCCTCGTGTAACTCGGCGAGCAGTTCCCGCTCGGCCCACGCGGTCAGCTCCGGCGGCGCCTCGGCGAAGCCGATCTTGTCGGTGTCCCACAGCGGCTTCGGCGTCTCGGTGTTGCCGAGCCAGTAGCCCGTGTCGTCGGTCCAGGCGAACAGCGCCGTGTCGCCGTTGTGGACGTCGAACCGACGCGCCTCGTACCCCGCCGGCGGCTTGAACCAGGTCGGCCCGCTCTCCGTCCCGAGGTTCGCGTTCAGCGGCCCGTACAACTCCGAGCGGACGCGCTGGGCGGTCCACCGGCCGGGAGCGACGCGAAAGCGGAGCGGGCGTGCCACGGGTGGCGGTACTGGCCGCCGGACCTTACACTTTCCGCGTGCGTTCTCTCACCCCTCCGACTGCCGCGACCGGGTCGCCGACGCGACTACCCCGTCTAGCAGGCTGACCGACACATATTTGTGCGGGTAATTCACATGGGCTGTTGTATCATGTCACTGGGTGCCTATGACGAGGACGAACACGAACGCCGCGCGCAGAAGACCGGCGTCGTCGACGCGGAGTTCGACGACACCCGGAGCGAGTACCGCGGTGAAATCCAGGTGGACGCCGGCGACTCCGCCGAGGCGCTGCTCGACCAGTTCCGCGAGATCAACGACCAGTAGCCCGGCTACTCTCCTCGAACGAGTCCGAACGCGACCGCAGACACGACGGTGACCGCGATCACGTGGCCCCCGAGCGTCGCCAGTAGCACCGGCCGATCGAACACGAAGGGGAGCAGCCCCAGTTGGACGAAGCCGAACCCCGCGTTGAGACGGTCGAGCTTGCGGAGCGTGGCCGCCGTCGCCGGATCGAACCGGAATCGAACCGACCGCCACAGCCCCACGACGGCCGCCCACCAGGAGGTGCCGATCCGGTAACACAGGTCCCACGCGATCAGCAGAGTCAGGTACGCGGCCGCCGCCGGCGGCTCCGGTCCCAGGTGCCGTTCGACGAACGCCGGCGCGCCGCGGCCGGGGTCGACGACGAACAGGTAGGTCACCAGCGCCACGAACGCGAGCACCGACAGGACCACCTCGACGCTCGACCCGAAGAGGAGGTGGCGGTACGGGGCCGGGACCGCCGCGCGGCGCGCCAGCGTCCCCATCCGGAGCATGACGGCGCTCCCGACGCCGGCCACGGCGATCGCGGCCGTCCCGGCCGGCACCGCCTCCCAGAGGTCGTACGCCGCCGCGAGGGCGAGCAGGGCCGCCTCGAAGCCGAGCAACTGGATCGCCACGGCCGTTCGGGGCGCGAGGTCGACCCCCGGGACCGCGCCGACGATGCTCTCGTACACCCAGGTCTCGCCGTACTTCGGAGGCCCGTCGGCGACGCCCGCTCCGGCGCTCCCGTCCCCGGTGTCCCCCGCGCCGCTCACGCCCTCGACGCCTCCGCCCGCCCGGGCGCCGGGCGCTCCGCCAGCGCGCGCTCGACGGCCTCGTCGAACGGCGTCAGGTCGACCGACACCAGCCCACGGATGGCGTCCTCGGTGACGACGACCGGGTTGCGGAGCCCCTCGACGAGTTCGTGGGCGACGTCCCGGGGCACGTCGGTGACGAGGTCGATCCAGTACGCGGAGAGGCGGGGGCTCAACACCGGCACGGGGACGATCAGGGGCTCGCGCCCCATCCGCCGCCCGGTTCGGCGAAGCATCTCCCGGTAGGTGAGCACCTCGGGCCCGCCGATCTCGAACGTTCGCCCCGCGGTCTCGGGGGCGTCGAGGACGCCGACGAGGTAGGCGATCACGTCGTCGATGGCGATCGGCTGACACCGGGTCTCGACCCACTGCGGCGTCACCATCACGGGCAGGCGCCCGGCGAGTTGCCGGATCAGCCCGAAGCTGGCGCTCTCCCCGCCGACGATGATCGCCGCCCGCAGCGTCGTGAGCGCGAACGTCCCCTCGGCGAGGACGCTCTCGATCTCCCGTCGCGACCGCAGGTGCGGCGAGAGCCGGTCCAGGTCCTCGCCGAGCCCCGAGAGGTAGAACACCCTGTCGACGCCGCCGGACTCGGCCCCCGCGACGAAGTGTCGCGCCGCGCGCCGGTCGCGCTCGGCGAAGTCCCCGCCGCCGGCCATCGAGTGGACGAGGTAGTAGGCGGCGTCGACGTCGAAGGCACGCTCGTAGCTCGCCGGCGGATCGAGGAGATCGCCCTCCACGACGTCGACCGTCGACGGTCCCGCGTACCGGCTCGCCGAGCGGACCAGCACCGTGACCGCGTGGCCGGCGTCGATCAGGGCCGGGACCAGGCGGGCGCCGACGAAGCCGGTCGCGCCGGTGACGAGCACGTCCATGGCGACTCCGGACGCTCGCTCGGCGGATAATCCTTTGGCCGCGTCGCGGTCGGCCGGCGTCACGGTCGGCCGGGTCGCGGTTATTCGCCCGGCGGCCCACCGCGGGCCGTCAGTCCCACCCGGGCGTCGGCGGCGCGCCGCGGGCCTCCTCGACGGTCCCGGCGTCGGGGACGTCGGTCGCGGCGTCACCGTCGCGGTCGACGCCGTCGGCCTGCGCGGCGCGCTTCCAGGCGTCAGCCGCCCGCCCCACCCAGGAGTCGGCGGCGAGCGCGCGCTCTCTGGCCGCGGCGGCCCGCTCCCCGTCGACCCGATCCGTGCCCGGCGTCGAGCCGGCGGCGACGCCGACGAACTCCGCCCGATCGGCCGGCGTCGGCGCGCCTCGGGTGAGTCGGTCGACCGCGCCGTCGAGGCGCTCGGGCTCCGGGTGGACGAACACCTTCGCGCCGACGGCGTGGGGGCCGAGCAGCAGGCCCCGCATCCCGTCGGGGGCCCCGTCGTCGAGTAGCCGCTCCCCGCCGAACGCCCCCTCGACGCGCTCGCACTCGGTCTCGACGTCGAGCGCGAGGTTGTGTCCCGGGTAATCGGCGCACTCCCGGGGGTACTCCGCCCGGTCGTGGATGCGACACTGGAGCGTCTCCGGATCGAGGAACGCACAGGTCGGGAGCCACGACCGGTCGACGCCGAACGGCGCGACCGGTTTCCGCACCTTGCGGAGACCGACGAAGAAGACGGGTCGACCGTCGAGCGCCGCGACCTGGACGCCGTCGATCTCGACGCTCCGCGGGGGTGCCGCGTCGCTCTCGGCCCGCCAGAGCCGGGGCGTCATCGCGTCGCCGAGTCCCGCGTCGAGGAACGCCACGACCTCGTCGCGGGTCAGCGGCACCAGGTTGTAGACGTCGTCGAGCGGCCGCCGCGGGCCCCGCCGCTCGTGGTCCAGCGGGCCGGGAGCCGCGGCTCGCCAGTCCACGCAGCACCCGGCGCAGCCCTCGCAGTTCACCTCCACGGTGTGCCATACGATGGCACTGCACAAGAGTCACACGCCGGTCGGTCTCCCAGCGCGTGTGATCACACCGGTCGGTGACGGCGTGGAAGCCGTCGTGTCGGGCGAACTGGCGGCACCGCTCGCTCGCGGGACGGCGTGCCGCGCTCGGGCCCCGACGGCCCGTCCGGGCTGACGCCCGCGAACCGCCCCGCGGTCGCTGTCAGGTCACGGGAGGTCTGGCCGCCCTCCCGTATTTGAATCCACGTCTGTGACCCCTCGGGCCGCGGGGTATTTCCGCGTCGATGCCCTCCCTCTACCGATGACCACGCGACGCTGTGACGGCTGCGGCGAGCGGGTCCGGATCGCCGGGGGGATCGGCGACTTCTGGTCGTTCGAGGGCGGGTCGACCGGCGGGATCGAACTCGAACTCGCCGACGGAACCGAGCACTTCCTCTGTCTGTCCTGCATCGATCGGCTGCCCGACGACCACGACGTCACGGCCGCGGACGTGGCCGACCTCTGAGCGGTCGTTCGCCCGCACGTACGCCAGCGTCTTCCCCCTCGCCAGCAGGCGTCCCCGTTTCCCTGCAGCCGTCCCCCACTCGACCACCCACAGTCGATGCATTTAGGCCGGGGGACGCGGACCCTCCCCCGTGGACCCCGACCGCATCCCCGGGGCGTTCCCGGCCCCCTCGTTCCGCGGGAACCAGGAGGCCGCCCTCGCGGACATCCGCGACGCCTTCGCGGCGGGCAACGACGTCGTCCTCGTCCGCGCCCCCACCGGCAGCGGGAAGTCCCTCCTCGCGCGGGCGGTGATGGGCGGCGCCCGCCGGCTTGACGAGGCCGAGCCGAGCCAGGCCACCGGCGCCTACTACACCACCCCGCAGGTGTCCCAGCTCGACGACGTCGCCGAGGATGACCTGCTGGAGGACTTCAACGTCATCCGAGGAAAGTCGAACTACACCTGCATCCTCAACGGCGAGGAGTCGACGCCCGTCGACCGGGCGCCGTGCGCGCGCGTCTCGGGGTTCAACTGCACTGTCCGCCACCGCTGTCCGTACTTCTCCGACCGGGCCATCGCCTCGAACCAGCCCATCGCCGCGATGACGCTCGCGTACTTCATGCAGACGGCGGGGTCGGACGTGTTCCGCAAGCGCGACGTGGTGGTGATCGACGAGGCCCACGGTCTCGCCGAGTGGGCCGAGATGTACGCGACCATCGACCTCTCGCCGTCGCGGGTGCCGGTCTGGGACGACGTCGGCGTCCCGGACCTCGCGGCGGCGGACGACCCCGTCGAGCGCGCCGTCCGGTTCGCGGAGACTCTCGCCGGCGTGTGCGAGGGCGCGAAGGACGACCTTCTGCGGGCGGGCGACCTGACCCCCGAGGACGCGGCCCGCCGCGACCGGCTCCAGGAGCTGATCTCCTCGCTCTCCTGGTTCGTCGAGGACTACCGCGACCCCGAGAGCCCGACGACGTGGGTGGTCGACCAGGATCGCGACGACGCCATCTCGATCAAGCCGCTCGACCCCGAGCGGTACCTCCACCACACCGTCTGGGATCGCGGCAACCGCTTCGCGCTCTTCTCGGCGACGATCCTGAACAAGGCCGCCTTCTGCCGCTCTGTCGGGCTCGACCCCGACCGGGTCGGCCTCGTCGACGTCTCGCACACCTTCCCCCTGGAGAACCGCCCGCTGTACGACGTCACACAGGGGAAGATGACCTACGAGCACCGCGACGAGACCGTCCCGAAGGTGGCGCGGTTGCTGGTGCGGCTCATGGCGCGACACCCCGACGAGAAGGGGCTGGTGCACTGTCACTCCTACGGGATCCAGTCGCGGCTCGCCGAGTTGCTCGGCCAGTTCGGCGTGGCCGCCCGCGTCCGGACCCACGACCGCGAGGACCGCGACGCCGAGCTCGACGCCTGGAAGGCGACCGACCGGCCCGAACTGTTCCTCTCGGTGAAGATGGAGGAGGCCCTGGACCTGGAGGGCGACCTGTGCCGGTGGCAGGTCTTGTGCAAGGCGCCGTACCTCAACACCAACGACTCCCGCGTGGCCCGCCGGCTGGAGGAGGGCCAGTGGACGTGGTACCACCGGGCCGCGCTCCGAACCGTCATCCAGGCCTGCGGCCGCGTCGTCCGCGCCCCCGACGACCACGGTGCCACCTACCTCGCCGACGCGTCGCTGCTCGATCTGTTCGACCGCGCCCGGGCGGACATGCCCGACTGGTTCGCCGCGTCCGTCGACCGTCGCTCGCAACCGTCGCTGCCCGAGTTCGACCCCGCGGCCGCGCTCGCGGGCGTCGACGCCGAACCTGGTCCGCCGTCGGCGACGGGAGGGTCGCGGACTTCCCGCTCGGATCGCGCCGCCCGGGGCACCGACGCCGGCTCGTCCGGGTCCGCCGAGTCGACGGGTTCGTCGCCGTCGTCCGGGGGCGCGGCCGCCTCTGACTCCTCGGGCGGGGACGGCGCGCGCGACGGCGACGACGGGACCAGCGGGGACTCGGGGCGCCGCGGGCGCCGCGACCGCTCCGACCACCCCCTCTCGGACGTCTGGGGCGAGTGACACCGCGGGCGACCGCCCGCCCTATGGACCGTCGAACCCGCCGCCGTCGCGTCGTCGTCCGTCGCTCCATGACCCACCGAACGTTCTTTCGGACGCGAGTTACTCCGGCAGGAGAACCTCTATCCTGCCGTTTCGTCCAGTCCCTCCGCGCGGGCGCTTGCAAATCCTTAACTATTGTTAATGCGTGTTATGGGTTTGGAAACCAATATCCGAATAAATTTGAACATATGGGCTGTTAGTTCGCTACTAACTTCGACGATTGCTACTGTTCCCCACGAAATAGTTAACACTGTGGGGGTGGTTGACTGGGTCGTACGCCGATGTCGACACACTCGCTCACCACGGCACTGACCCTGTACCGTAGCGGAACCCTCTCGCTCGCGCAGGCCGCCCGCCAGGCGGGTCGCTCCGAGGCGGAACTGCTGCTCGCGGTCGACCGCTACGGCATCCCCCGCCACGAGTCCCCTGGCTCCCCGGGACGACCGGGGACGCCCGGATCGGGGCTCGCCGACTAGCCCGCTCGCCTCGCCGGCCCCGCGTCCCGCCGTTCAGAACTGACCGTCGTCCGCCGGTCCTCCCGGTTACTCCTCGACCGCGTCTGCCGGCAGCACGTGGAGGCCGGCGCGACTCTTGAGCACGGGGACCGACGTCGCGTCAGGATCGAGGTACTCCGGGCGCGGGACGGTCTTCGCCTCGTAGGTCTCGGGGTCCAGCACCTGCACGGCGTGATCGTCCTCCACGGCGACGAGCGTCGTCTCCGCGGCGTCGTCGACGCTCCCGAGGGCCCGCGCCGCCGCGTCCTCCTCGTCGTCGAGCGGCCGCTCGAACGGTTCTCCGGTCGTCAGCCGGGTCCCCTTGAGGTTCCCGCGGACGCTCCGGACGAGCACCGGCCCCTCGCCGTCGTCGGGATCGATCACGTCGCCGGGACCGAACCGCGGGAGGCGCACCGCGAAGGTCACCCGGTACACCTCGTTGCCGTCGCTGTCCTCGGTCACGAGCGTCGGGTGGGTGTTCACCGTCCCGCCGAGGGTGCGCGCGATGCGGTTGGCCACCGCCTGCCCGAGCTGGTTCGTCGAGAGCTTGATGTCGACGCCGTCGTCGGTCTCCGAGACGTCGGTGACGAAGGCGTCCCGGTCGCCCGACCGCTCGCGCTCGCCGACGTAGTTCTCGGCGAGTTCGATCGCCCGGGTACGCTCCTCGCGGGTCGGGGTGCGCTCTGCCGCCCGGACCTGGATCTCGGCGGCGTAGTAGCCGCCCGCCATCCGCCCGCAGCGGTCGCAGGTCCCCCGGGCGATCAGCACCGGCACGACGACCGTCTCCTCCCGGTGTGCCCCCCGGACGACCCCCGAGAACTGACAGTGCATCCGGATGGTGTTCTCGTCGACCTGCTCCGGTTCGACCCCCCAGCGCACGTCCCGGGCGTTCAGGTGGACCCCGAGCGCCTCGGTCACCTGCTCGATGGCGACGTCGGTGTAGTCGCGGGCGCCGACGTCGACCCACTCGTTCCCGCGGTGGACTGCGCCGCACTGCGAGCAGACCTGCACCTCGATGCGCTCGGGCGCGTCCACGAGGTCGAAGTCCTCGAAGTAACAGTCGTCACAGAGGACCGCGTCGCGCTCGCGGGGCATCCCCGGCAGCGGCTCCTCGCGCGGGGGAACCGCGTCGCCACACCGCGGACAGAACTCGCGGGACTCGCTCATCGGCGTCCCTAGGGCGCTCGGTCGTTTAAGCCCCGCGACACCCGCTCGGCCGGAAAAAACCGTCCCGGTCGCCCCCGGAACTGGCGCAGCCCGACGGCCCGACGGACGGCGCGACCCTGTCGACGCGGCCGGGCCGCGTCAGTACGGTCGGAACCCGTGTTCCTCGTCCGCGTGTGCTACGAGGTCGTCGGTGGTCTCGAAGGACTTCCCGCAGCTACACAGGTGGGTCGGCGTCTGCGTCTGGCCTGTGGCCATACTCGAACGTTGGACGGTATCTATAATAATCTTTTCTTAGGGATGCGTGAACCAGTCACACGGTCACGCGACTTAGGGATACTATACGGTCACGCGACGCGCGTGCGTCGCGTCGGTGCGTCCGCCGATTGGGATGGCGTGCCCGCGGTCGATTCCCCTCCCGTCGAGCGACGGCCGGCCGCGTCACCGCCGGCAGGGTTTAAGCGTCGGAGCGATTACTCGACGTATGGAGTGGAAACCGGACTGGGGACTCAGGGGACGGATGGTCCTCACCATGTTCCTGCTGTTCGTCCTCTACATCGTCTTCATCGCCGCCCTGTGGTGGTACACGGGCAGCACGGCCATCGTCGTGGTGGTGATGGGGCTGTTCTCCCTCGGTCAGTTCTTCTTCAGCGACCGGCTCGCGCTGTACAGCATGGGCGCCCACGAGGTGTCCGAACAGGAGTACCCGCAGTTGCACGCGATGATCGACCGGCTCTCCCAGCAGGCCGACCTGCCCAAGCCGAAGGTCGCGGTCGCCGACACCCGCGTCCCGAACGCCTTCGCCACCGGCCGCTCGCAGTCGAAGTCGGCGGTCTGCGTGACGACCGGCCTGCTCCAGACGCTCGACCAGGAGGAACTCGAAGGGGTCATGGCCCACGAACTCGCCCACGTCAAGAACCGCGACGTGATGGTGATGACCATCGCCTCGTTCCTCTCGACGATCGCCTTCCTCGTCGTCCGCTGGGGCTGGTTGTTCGGCGGCGGCCGCGACCGCAACGGCGGCGGCAGTTTCGCCATCGCCATCGTGATCTCCCTGGTGGTGTGGGTCGTCTCCTTCCTGCTCATCCGGGCGCTGTCGCGCTACCGCGAGTTCGCCGCCGACCGCGGCGCCGCCGTCATCACCGGCAACCCCTCCGCGCTCGCGTCGGCGCTGCTGCGCATCGACGGCCGGATGGACAACGTTCCCCGGGAGGACCTGCGCGAACAGGCCGAGATGAACGCCTTCTTCATCATCCCCATCCGCTCGGGGTTCATCGGCAAGATCGCCAGCACCCACCCCTCGACCGAACGCCGCGTCGAGCGCCTCCGCGACCTCGAACGCGAGATCGAGTCCGCGTAGGCGCCGGCACCGCTGTCGGCGCGCTCACTCGACTCGCTCGACGGTCAGCACGTCCGCCCAGTAGTCGCCGACGGCGTACCCCAGTCGGTAGGTTTCGCCCTCGTACTCGACGTACCGCGTCTCGGCCAGTTCCCCCGGGAGCGAGTCCCACTTTCCGAGCGGGACGTCGCGGCTACCGGTCTCCACGGCCGACCGGACTACTTCGCGCACCTCGGGCGAGAAGTCCTCGACGGCGACGACCGTCTCGTTCTCCCCCGGCGCGCCGGGCGTGGCTTCGATCAGGTACGACGCGTACAGCGTCCCCGTCCCCGAGTCGAGGGTCAGCGCGTAGCGGGTGCCGTTGCGGACGAGGACGTCCTGGGCCTCGAAGACTCCCGCGACCTCGACCGGGAAGGTGTCGTTCGGCACGTACGGCGTCTGCGGGACGAACTCGACCGGGCCGTCGAGGGCCGCGCGGAACGCCCGCCGCTCGGTCTCGGTCAGATTCTCGTAGGCGACCGTGCCGCCGGACGCCGGACGCGCGGTCGGCGTCGTCCCGGTCTCGCCGCCCGGCGTCGGCCCGGTCGTCGTTCCCGCGCCTGCCGGGGGCGTCTGGCTGGGGGTCGGCGTCGGCGTGTCGGTGACGCCGGTCGCCTCGCCGGCGCCGGGCGTCGATCCGGGTGCGTTCGTCCCGAGACACCCAGCGACGAGCGCGCAGACGAGCAGGGCGGCGAGGGCTCGCTGGAGGGCGAGTCGCATACGATCCGCTCCGCGAGGGGGTGGAATAGGCTTTGGGGCCGCCGGACGCGCCCGATGGGCTAAACCCGCTGGCCGCCGAACGTTCTCCCGATGGGACTGTTCGACTCCCTCCGCTCCGTGCTCGGGTTGCGCGCGGAGGCCGACGCCGCCCGCGACGCCGACCCCGAGGACCTGTTCGGGATGAGCACCGCCTACCTGACGATGGAGGCCGAACTCGACTTCGCGCCCGCGGGCGCGGCGGCCCTCTGTTTCGCCTCCGTCGACAGCACCGACTTCGCCGCCACCGTCGACGAGGTCGAGACCATCCTCGACGCCGGCCACGAGGAGACGGGGACCACCTACGACCGTTACGAGGACGACCACGGCTACCACTGGTTCGTCCTCTCGGACCCCGACCCCGAGGACCTCGTGACCACGGTCCACTTCGCGGCCGACGAGTTCATCGAGCGCGGCTACGGCTCGCGCCTGCTCGCGGCCGTCTTCGGCTTCGAGCACGTCCGCGACGACGTCAACGCCTACTGGATCTACTCGTTCCGCCGCGGCCGGTACTACCCGTTCGTCCCCACGGGCGACCACGAGCGCGACACTCGCCGGGAGTTCAAACTCCAGTCGATGCTCGACGGCGAACTCACCGTCGAGGACGACGAGCGGTTCTGGTACCCGCTCTGGCCCGACCGGCCGGACGGGCATCCCTGGGAGTAGCCTCTCGCGTCCCGGTCGCCGTCTCGCGCCCCGCTCGCCCCGTCCCCTCTCTGTCTCGCGCCTCGCTCGCCCCGTCCCCTCTCTGTCTCGCGCCTCGCTCGCCCCGTCTCCTCTCTGCCTCGCGCCGTCTCCGCGTCCGTCCCGCTCCTCGCGCCCCGCGCTGCCTGTGCCCCATCGTCCTTATCGCCTCGCCCCCCGCTCAGCGTGACCCTCGCGCCACCCGTCTGTTTCACTTTCACTACGCTGTTAACGAGGGTTTATGTGAGGTGGGGCAGAAGCGGGAGGTACATGCCCGAAGCAGATCTCGAATCCCTGCCGGGGGTCGGCCCGGCGACAGCCGAGAAACTCATCGAAGCCGGTTTCGAGAGCTACCAGGCGATCGCGGTCGCCAGCCCCGGCGAACTGTCGAACACGGCGGACATCGGCGAGAGCACCGCCGCGGACATCATCAACGCCGCGCGCGACGCCGCCGACGTCGGCGGCTTCGAGACCGGTTCAACCGTGCTCGAACGGCGCAAGCAGATCGGCAAGCTCTCGTGGCTCGTCCCCGAGGTCGACGAACTCCTCGGCGGCGGGGTCGAGACCCAGTCGATCACCGAGGTGTACGGCGAGTTCGGCGCCGGCAAGTCCCAGGTCACCCACCAGCTCTCGGTGAACGTCCAGCTTCCCCGGGAGTACGGCGGCCTCCGCGGGTCGGCCATCTTCATCGACAGCGAGGACACGTTCCGACCCGAGCGCATCGACGACATGGTCCGCGGCCTCGACGACGAGGTCATCCAGGCCACGATGGACGACCGCGAGATCGAGGGCTCGCCCGGCGACGAGGCCGCCATGGAGGAACTGCTGGAGGACGTCCTCGACAAGATCCACGTCGCCAAGGCGTTCAACTCCAACCACCAGATCCTGCTGGCCGAGAAGGCGAAAGAACTCGCCAGCGACAACGAGGACACCGAGTGGCCGGTTCGCCTGCTCAACGTCGACTCGCTGACCGCGCACTTCCGCGCCGAGTACGTCGGCCGCGGCGAACTCGCCGAGCGCCAGCAGAAGCTCAACAAGCACCTCCACGACCTCATGCGCATCGGCGACCTCTACAACACCGCCGTGCTCGTCACCAACCAGGTCGCCTCCAACCCCGACTCCTACTTCGGCGACCCGACCCAGCCCATCGGCGGCAACATCCTCGGTCATACCTCGACGTTCCGGATGTACCTCCGCAAGTCCAAGGGCGACAAGCGGATCGTCCGCCTCGTCGACGCGCCGAACCTCGCCGACGGCGAGGCGGTCATGCGCGTCCAGGACGGCGGACTGAAACCCGAGTAACGGCGCGCTTCCCCGGCGTTCCGACGCCCCCTGCTCGACGGACGGCATCGACCCGAACGCTCCCAGACGCCCCTCCTCGACCTGAACGCTCGTAGACGCCTCCTCCCCGACGCTGGCCCGGGGCACCCGTTCCAGCGCGCCCCGACGGCCGTCCCGCCGCCCGCCGGCGGTCGACCTCCCCCCGCGGTGGGCGGCCGATCCCCTCCACCTGCGACTGCTCCCCGCGATGGTTCTCACGATATTGGAACGGACGCACACTATTATCTCCCCGGGGAACCGACGTCCATCCGTCACACGCACGAGGCGATCACCATGAGCGAACCCATCACCCCAGACGCGACCCTCGACCAGCGTGGTGCCGGCTGTCCCGGCCCCCTGATGGCGCTGGTCGGGAAGGTCAAGGACGCCGACCCGGGAACCGTCATCGAACTGCTCACGAGCGACGAGGGCTCGAAGGACGACGTACCGGCCTGGCTGGAGGAGGCCGGCCATGAACTGCTCGACGTCGAGGCGGAAGACGACTACTGGCGCATCTACGTCCGGACGTCGTAGGTGGGGCGCCGCCGACCGGCCCGGAACGCTCGCCCTTCAGCCGACGATCAGGCCGCCGGACGGAGCCAACTGCCGGCGGTCACGCCGCCCCCCGACACACGCGGCGTCCGCCCGTCGCGGGCGACGTCGTCGAACCACGCCCATCCACACGACCCATGACACAACACATCGTCGTCGTCGGCGGCGGGACCGGCGGTTCGGTCCTCGCCAACCGACTCGCAGACGACCTCGCCCCCGAACTGGACGCGGGCGAGGTCGAGGTAACGCTCGTCAACGAGAGCCCCGACCACGTCTACAAGCCCGTCTGGCTGTACGTGGCCTTCGGCCAGCGGGAGGTCGAAGACGGGACGCGACCGCTCGGCGACCTGATCGACCCGCGCGTCGACCTCGTGATCGACCGCGTCACGGACGTCGACACCGACGCGAAGCGGCTGACGCTCCGCGACGGCGCCGCCCTGCCCTACGACCACCTGGTGCTCGCGACCGGCGCCAGGATCACCCCCGACGAGGTTCCGGGGCTTCGGGAGGGCGCCCACAACTTCTACACCGCCGACGGGGCCGAGCGCCTGCGCGAGGCGCTCACCGACTTCGACGGCGGTCGCCTCGTGCTCTCGGTCGTCGGCACGCCCCACATGTGCCCGGCCGCCCCGCTCGAGTTCGTCCTGATGGCCGACGCGTGGTTCCGCGAGCGGGGGCTCCGCGACGAGGTGGAGATCACCTACACCTACCCCATCCAGCGCCTCCACGGCAAGGTGCCGATCCACGAGTGGGCCGAACCCCGGTTCGCCGACCGCGGCATCGACGCCGTCACGTTCTTCAACGCGACCGAGGTCGACCCCGAGGCCGGGGTGATCCGGTCGATGGAGGGCGAGGAACTCGACTACGACCTCCTCGTGGCCATCCCGCCCCACCGCGGCGACCCGCTGATCGCCGAGGCCGGCCTCGGCGAGGAGGGCTGGGCGACGGTCGACCGCCACACCCTCGAATCGACGGTCGCCGACGACGTGTACGTCCTCGGCGACGCCAGCGACGCCCCCGCGCCGAAGGCCGGGAGCGCCGCCCACTACCAGGCGTCGACCGTCGCCGCCCGCATCGCCGCCCGGGTCCGCGACCGGGTGCCGACCGCGACCTACGACGGCAAGACCGTCTGCTTCATCGAGGCGGGCACGGACGAGGCGACGTTCGTCTCCTTCGACTACGAGAACGAACCGGTCGTGCGGGACGAATCGCAGTTCATCCACTGGGCGAAACTCGCGTACAACGAGTCCTACTGGCTCACCGCGAGGGGGCTGCTCTGAGGTGATTCGATGAGCGACTCCGATCCCAACAGCGAGACACCGACCGGGTCGGACTCCGAGCCCGAGTCGGAATCAGAGCCCGAGTCGGAATCAGAGCCCGAGTCGGAATCAGAGCCCCAGTCGGAATCAGAGCCCGAGTCCGGATCGACGGCGTCCGGTGCCGATCCGGCCGAGGCGGCCACCGCGGACGCCGGTGCGGACGCGTCGGACCTGGAACGGGCGATCGCGGAGAACCCGGAGGCGGTCGCCCGGTTCGTCGACCGCCTCGACCTCGCGAACGAACTGCTGGACGTGGTGGCCCTCGGCGGTGCGGCTCTGGACGACGACATGGTCGCGGAACTGGCCGGCACCGCCTCGACGCTCGCCGAGGCCGGCGACGGTCTCGCCACCCCGGGGACCGTCCGCCTCGCCGGCGCCGTCGGCGAGCACGGCGACGACCTGGCCGACGCGCTGGAGACGCTAGTCGCCCTCCAGCGCTCGGGCACGCTCGACGACGTCGTCGCCCTCGCGGATCTGGTCTCCCTGGCGAGCGGCGCGCTGGAGGACGACATGGTCGCCGAACTCGCCCGGACGGGGCGCAGCCTGGGCGAGGTCGCGGACGTCGCCAGCGACGAGGACACGGTGCGAGGCCTCCAGCAGTTGCTCCGGGCGGTCGGCGGCGCGAGCGACCCCGACGACCCGCCGGAGCCGATGGGGGCGCTCGGCCTCGCCCGGGCGACTCGCGACCCCGAGGTCCGCGCCGGCCTCGGCTACCTCGTCGGGCTGGCCCGAGAACTCGGCCGGCAGACCGAACAGTAAGGCGGGAGGCCGAACGGAGCGACCAGCGCGGTCGCGGGGCGTCGGTGCCGGCGAACGGGTCGGCGCCGGCGAATCGGTCGCCGTCGGCGACGCGACCGCCTCAGAAGTCCTCTTCGGTGACGGTCTTCTCGACGTCGAGGTCGTCCGCGTGGATGCGGTAGCCGTCCTGGGCGACCTGGCGCGCGAGCACCGCGCACTTGATGCGCATGGGGCTGATGTCGACCCCGAGCATCTCCGTGACGTCGTCGGTGTCCATCTCCAGCAGTTCGTCGACGGTCGTTCCCGGGAGCTTCTGCGTGAGCATGCTCGCGGCGGCCTGGGAGATGGCGCAGCCGTCGCCCGAGAAGGCAACGCGCTCGATGGTCTCGCCGTCGTCCGCGAGTTCGACGTCGATCTTGATCGTGTCCCCGCAGGAGGGGTTCTCGCCGACGTGGGTGTACGTCGCGTCCGCCAGCTCCCCGTGGTTACGGGGGTTCTTGTAGTGATCCAGGATCTGCTGGCGGTACATGTCCGAGCCCATGCCCATGATTACTACGTCGTAGGCCGAGGCGGCGGAAAAGGATTCCGGGCGCCTCCGGTTGTATTCCGACTCAGACCGCCGTTCCGTCGTCGCTCGCCCCCTCGGGTGCCATCCGGGTCCACTGCTGTTCGACCGCGCCGTTCGCGAGCACCACCACGTCGCCGTCGTCGAGTTCGAACCGGGACTTGCGCAGGCCGATGTCGCGAACCTCGCCGGTAAACTCCTCGACGGTCACCCGGTCGCCGGGGTTGAAGTCGGGGTCGCGGAGCAGGTAGACGCCGGCCACGGTGTCCGCGATCATGTCCGAGAGGGCGTAGGAGACGCCGAGGGCCACGAAGCCGGTCGCGGTGCCGAGGCTGGCGGCCACGTCGCCCATGCCGACGATCTTCAGCAGCGCCAGGGCGACGGCGAACCACAGGAACACCGCGACGACGGTGACTCCCAGGTTAACGATGAGGTCCTGTTCCGCCGGGTAGAGCGCGTCGAGTCCCGTCCGGACCGCCCGCAGGGCGATCCTGATGCCGACGTACGCCAGCGTCAGGAAGAGCAGCCCCATCACGAGGCGGGGCACCGCTTCGTACAGCCCCCGCTGGATCGTCGTCAGCGTCCGGACGACGAGTTCCACGACCACGTTCACGGCTTCGGCCATGGCCCATCCACGGGCGGTTTCGGGAAAAAATGCGCGACGCCGTCGCCCTCCCTGCCGCCATGGACCTCGGTCGGGGCTCCCCCGCGTCGGTGGGATCGGCCGCCGGGAGGCGGGCCGAGTATCACGAACGAGTCCGAGCGTGCGACGCCCGCGATACCTGTCGAAAGACGGCCTTGATCGAGCTTCGCGACGACAAACCCCCTCCGGTGAGTTATCTACATTGATACTCTCGGGAGCGGATTGAAATACGGTCGGTTGGAATCGCGAGCAGATGTTGGAGTTTCGCCACACGCTCGCGTTCAAACTGGTCTCGCTGGTCCTCGTCTGCAGCCTCCTCCCCCTTGGAGCGACGGCGTACGTCTCGGGCGAGCAGGCGTCGGCGGCGCTGACGGACGCGTCGGCGGAGCAGCAGGCGATCGAGACGCAGCGAATCGCCGAAAACACCCGGACGAGGACGGGGTTCTACGACAAGCAGGTCCGACTCGTGGGGAACCACCCCGCCGTCGTCGACCTCGTCGAACTGCGCCGGTCCCGGCCGGGCCTGCAGTCGAAGGTCACCGACCACGAGCGGGGCGCCGTCTATCCCGCGGAACTGGGCGACACCGAGGTGTACCGGACCTCCCAGCGCTACTTCGAGCGGGTGGCCGAGGGGAACGCGAACGTCAACTCGATACGCGTCTTCTGGTCCGACGGGAACCTCATCTCGGGGTACGAACTCGGCGAGGAGGACGAGGAGGCGTTCCTCGCGGATCGACAGTGGTACCGGGAGGTGATGTACTCCGACGAGATCGGCCAGGGGGACGTCTACGTCTCCGCGATCAACGTGGCCGAGTCGACCGGGGAGCCCGCGATCCGGTACGCCATGCCGATCTACCTCGACGACCGACGGCTCGGACTGGTCGTCATCTCCTACGACGCGAACGACATCACGGCGCCGGTGTCGAACCTCTCCATCGGTGAGCACGGGTACGGCATGCTCGTCGACCCGGCCTACACCGACTCCGGCGGCAAGGACCACGGCGCGATGTACGTCGCCAACGGCCGCCGTCCCGAACTGGCGTTCAACACGTCCCGGTCGGGGAACCTCTCGATCCCGACCGGGGAGCTGTCCGGGGCGACCGGCGGGTTCGAATACGACGCCGAGGGGCGCACGTGGCACGCCGAGTACCGGCGCGTCCAACTGGCCAACGGCAAGGAGTACTACGCCGTCGCCGCCGTCCCCGAACGCCAGATGCTGACGGCCGCCCGGTCGATCCGGGACTCGAACTTCCTGATCGCCGGCGGTGCGGGCGTGATCGTCCTGCTCGTCGGCGTCGTCGTCTCGCGCCGGCTCTCGGCGCCGATCACGCGCCTCGCCCGCGACGCCCAGGCGGTCGCCGACGGCGACCTCGACCACGAGATCCGGACCTCGGCGGTCAGTTCGGAGATCGAGACGCTGACCCGGTCGACCCGGACGATGAAGTCGAACGTCGTCGACTCGCTCGAACGCGCCGAGTCGCTCACCGACGAACTCGAGGCGACGGCGAGCGACTACAGCCGCGTGATGGCCGCGTGCGCCGAGGGCGACCTCACCCGGCGGCTGGACGCCGACGGCGACAATGAGGCCATGCGGGAGATCGCCGAGGCGTTCAACGACATGGTGGACGACTGGGAGGGGGTCGTCCGCGACCTCAAGACGTTCGCCGGCGACGTCGCGAGCGCGAGCGCGGCCGTCGACGCGAGCACCGCGGAGGTCAGCGACACGAGCGAGGCGGTCAGCGGCTCGGTGCGGGAGATCTCAGAGGGCGCGCAGTCACAGAGCGAGCAACTCGACGAGGTCGTCGACGAGATGGGCGACCTCTCCGCGACCGTCGAGGAGGTCGCGGCCTCCGCCGAGACGGTCGCCGAGCGCTCCCGGGAGACCGCAGAACTCGGCGAGACCGGCCGCGAGGCGGCCCGCGAGGCCATCGAGGAGATGCACGCCGTCGAGGAACAGACCGCGGACACGGTCGAGCGCGTCGAGCGGCTTAACGAGCGGATCGAGACGATCGGCGAACTCACCGAGGTCATCTCCGACATCGCCGAGCAGACGAACCTGCTCGCGCTCAACGCCAACATCGAGGCCGCCCACGCCGACGGCGACGGCGACGGGTTCGCCGTCGTCGCCAGCGAGGTGAAGGCCCTCGCCGAGGAGTCACGCGAGTCGGCCGCGGAGATCGAGGCCGGCGTCGAGGCGGTCCAGACCCACTCCGAGGAGACCGTCTCCGAAATCGCGTCGATGGAGGCCCGGATCGCCGAGGGCGTCGAGACCGTCGAGGAGTCGATCGAGGCGCTGGAGGCCGTCATCGAGAAGGTCGACGAGACCGACGCCGGCGTCCGCGAGATCGACGACGCGACGAGTTCCCAGGCCGACTCGACCCAGGAGATCACGTCCATGGCCGAGGACGTGGCGGCGATCAGCGAGGAGACGACCGCGGAGGCCGAGAACGTCGCCACCGCCGCGGAACGGCAGACCTCGTCGCTCGCGGACGTCAGCGAGACGGTCTCGTCGCTGTCCGACCGGGCCGCCGACCTGGAGCGACTCCTCGAGGACTTCGACGTCGACGGCGACGTCGGTGGCGATCTCGGCGGCGAGGGGGACGCCGACGCGTCGCCCGAGCGCGATCCCGCCACCGCAGCGAGCGACGGTCCCGGGGACGCGCCCGCTCCCGGCCAGCCCTCCCCGGCCGGCGAGGGACCGACGGCGGCGACCGACGGCGGCACCGACTGACGGGCGGTCGACGCGCCGTCGGCGTTCTCTCACTTCTCTCGATCGTCGACGAACGATCGGCGTTGGTTCCGACCGGGTTCGCACGACGTACAGCCGATACTCGCGGCGGAGTCGAGCGACGTCAGCCACGTGATCGGTGCGGGTTCGCCGGACGTTCTCCGGACGGTCGCCAGCGGCTCGCTGTACGTTCGCTCGTCAGTCGGCAGAAGGTCACCAGTCGTTCGGTAGAAGGTCACCAGTCGTTCGGTAGAAGGTCGTCAGTCGTGCGCTAAACGGTCGCCAGCCGGTCGAGTTCCCGGGCGCTCAGGCGAACAGGTCGCGGGCGTCGTCGACGGCGTCGATCAGCACGTCGATCTCGTCGGTGGTGTTGTAGACGTAGAACGCCGCCCGGGCCGAGGCGGCGACGCCGAGTTTGTCGTGGAGGGGCTGAGTGCAGTGGTCACCGGCGCGGATGGCGACGCCGTAGTCGTTGACGATCGAGGAGAGGTCGTGGGCGTGGACGCCGTCGACGTTGAACGCCACTAGGCCGCCACGGTCGTCGCCGGGCGGGCCGTAGACCGTGACGTCGTCGAACTCGGTGAGCCGGTCGTAGGCGTACTCGGCGAGGCGCTCCTCGTGGCGCTGGATCCGCTCCATGCCGATGTCCTCCAGGTAGTCGATGGCCGCGGCCAGGCCGATCCCCTGGGCGATGATCGGCGTGCCCGCCTCGAACTTCCAGGGCAGGTCCTCCCAGGTCGACTCCTCGTAGGTCACCCGCCGGATCATGTCGCCGCCGTAGAGGTACGGCTCCATCTCCGCCAGGATCGAGCGCTTGCCGTACAGGCAGCCGATCCCCGTCGGGCCGCACATCTTGTGGCCCGAGAAGGCGAAGAAGTCGGCGTCGATCGCTTCGACGTCGACCGGGCGGGTCGGGGCCGACTGGGCGCCGTCGACCAGGATGTACGCGCCGACGTCGTGGGCCATGTCCGCCAGCGCCGAGACGGGGTTGATCGTCCCCAGGGTGTTCGAGACGTGGACGACCGACACCATCGCCGTGGTGTCGTCGATGAGGTCGGCGGCGTGGTCCATGTCCAGGCGGCCGTCGTCGTCGACGCGGACGAACCGGAGTTCGGCGCCGGTCTTCTTGCACACCTGCTGCCAGGTCACCAGCGACGCGTGGTGTTCCATCTCCGTGAGCACCACCGAGTCGCCGGGACCGAGTTCGTTCAGCCCCCAGGCGTAGGCGATCAGGTTGATGGCCTCGGTGGTGTTCTTCGTGAACACCAGCTCCTCGCGCCCGCCCGAGGCGCCGACGAACTCGGCCGCCCGGTCGTGGGCCTCCTCGTAGGCGACCGACGCCTCCTGGCTCAGCGAGTGGATGCCCCGGTGGACGTTGGCGTTGTAGCCGTAGTAGTAGTCGACGATGGCCTCGACCACCTGCTTCGGCTTCTGCGTCGTCGCGGCGTTGTCGAGATACACCAGCGGCGTGTCGTCGCCCTCGCCCTCGCCCGGCGTCGAGACGTCCCCGCCGACCTTCCGCTCCAGGATGGGGAAGTCCGCGCGGATGGCCTCCACGTCGATCGGGTCCGATTCCTGCACTTCCATTGGCTCCCCGTAGCGGCCGGAGCACTAACACCGCTTCGGTCTGCGGGGACGGACGGAACGACGAACGGTTACGTCGGCGCGCGATCGTCGCGGCGTGGGGTTACTGCGGTCGGCATCGGGCGAGGTTGCCGCCCGCCCCGGCCGCGGGAACGTCACCGCAGCCAGAGCAACTGGGCGTGTCGGGTGCCGTCGATGTCGAGGACGCGGTCCTCGTCGATCAGGCCGGCGTCGACGGCGACCTCGACCGCGCGCTCGCCGACGATGTTCGCGGTCATCGCCCGGTTCAGGCTGTCGACGACCTCCTCGGGCGCCGCCGTCGTCGCCTCCTCGCCGCCGTAGAACTCCTCCGTGACGTCGAGGGACACGCCGCCCTCGGTGAACGTCTCGCCGAGGCACTCCGGGTCGCAGACCGACACGAGCAGCCCCTCGGGGGTCTCCCGCTCGCGGACCAGCATCAGTACTCCTCGACGAGTTCCTGCTCCGCCTGCTCGCGGAGTTCGTCGGCCTGCTCCTGGACGCGCTCGGCCTCGTCGAGTTCGCCCAGCTCCTCGAGGGCGCGCGCTTTCTCCTCCAAGACGCCCGCGGTGCGCATGCCGAGGCGGATCGCGTTGTCGAAGGCGTTGACGGCGTCCTCGTAGAGGCCCCGCTCGGCCAGGAAGAACCCGCGGTTGTACCACGCCTGGGGGAAGCGCGGGTCGACCTCGACGGCCCGCTCGGCCTGTTCGAGGGCCTCCTCGGTCTCGCCGAACTCCCAGAGGGCGTAGGCCAGGTTGGTGTAGGCGCTGGCGGCGTGCTCGGAGTCGTCGTCGATGCGGATCGCCTCGCGGTAGGCGCCGATGGCCTCGTCGTACTCCTCCAGTTGCGCGTGGGCCGCGCCCTTGTTCACCCAGGCCTCCTGGGCGTCCAGCGAGTCCTCGGGAGCGAAGCGCGCCGCGCGCTCGAACGTCTCCGTGGCCTCCTCGAAGCGGTTGATCTGCATGTACGAGAGGCCGACGTCGATGAGCGACTGCACGTCGACCTGGTCGGCGTCGACGTTGCGGCGGTCCAGGATGTCGGTCAGGACTCGCGAGTCCACGGGGTCGACCTTCGCGGGGTCGACGTTCAACTCCGGCGGGTCGAGCGTGAACTCGTCGTAGTCGGCGTCGACGCCCTGTCCCTCCGAGAAGCGGTGAGACGGTCGGTCGCCGTCGTCTGTCATACCGGCGGGTTGGCGGCGACGGGGGGTAAGGGTTACGTCGTCGGCCCGTGGTCACGTCGTCGCCTGTACAGCGCCGTCGTCGCCTGTGCACCGCCGTCGCCGTCTGACCGCCGTCGTTGCCTGTGCACCGCCGTCGCCTGTACAGCGCCGTCGTCGCCTCCCCTCGTCGTAGCGCCGCGTCCGCCCACGGCGTCGCGTCCGCCCACAGCACCGGGGCGCAACTTTTCCCCCTGGCGCGCCGAGCCTCGCTCATGCGAACGTTCGTCGCGGTCGATCTCCCGGACGCCCTCGCGGACGCCCTCGCCGCGCTCCAGGACCGGTTTCGCCCCGCCGAGGGCCTCTCCTTCACCGACCCGGGCCAGGCCCACGTCACGCTGAAGTTCCTCGGCGAGGTCGACGCAGACCGGACCGACGCGGTCCAGGAGGCGATCGCCGCGGGCGTCGGCGTCTTCCCGAGCCTGGACTACGTCAGCGTCGTCTGGGCCGGCTTCCGCGGGGGCGGGGACGAACTGACCCGGCTCCACGAGGGCATCGAGCGGGAGACCACGGCCGTCGGCTTCGACCCGGAGTCCCACGAGTTCACGCCCCACGTCACCCTCGCGCGGATGAACGACGCCCGCGGCAAGGACCGCGTCACCCGCCTCGTCCGCGAGGAGGGCCCCGACGTCGGCTCGTTCGCCGTCAGCGAGGTCAGGCTGCAGCGATCGGAGCTGACCGCCGACGGGCCGCGCTACTCGACGGTCGCCCGGTTCCCGCTGTGAGATTGCCGCCACTCACCCCGCCGACGTCCCGGCTCTCCACTGCGCGCTCGCACGAGCCCTTACGTACGATGACGGGACGATCCCCGCCCGTGACGTAGCGATCTACCGCGGGGCGGGCAGCGGCTGTGCGGCACGTCGCCCCGCGAGCGGGAGTGCCGCCTGTCAGCCATCTCTCGCGAGTCGCCGACTTCGCGGCCCTCGCCGCCCGTCGCCCTCGTCGCCTACCGGCGCTCGTCGCCGGTGCCGCCATCGGTTCGTACCGGGGACGCGGGCCGGCGTCCGGGTCGCCATCGGCTCTGCACCTGAAAGGCGACGAAGGGCACGATGAAGCCCATCGCGAACCCGAGCAGGTGGAGGTAGACGTTGAGGACGCTCCCCTCGCCCGCCGGGTCGCGCGGAAACGCCGCGATCAGCAGGACCACGAAGACGACGAGTGCGCCGACCGAGAGTTCGGCGTACCCGACGCCGGGGTCGGCCCGCCGGACGGCGCGTCGCACGCTCCGCTCGACGGTGAACCGGCGGAGGTACGGCGTGCTCGCCGCGACGGCGCCGACCGCCACGACCGGGCCCGCCGGCGTGTAGGGCGTCGTGAGCGCGCCGACGAGCGCCGCCCCCACGAAAAAGAGCAGCGGCGCGTCGTCGAGGTCGACGCCGCCGAAGGCGTCGTCGAGGTAGGCGCTCAGCACCACCGGGAGCAACCCCAGAAACGCCATGTTGAGCCCCGAGAAGCCGAACCCGATCCGCGCCCGGGGGAAGATGAGGTTCAACCCCGAGAGCGCGAACGGGAACGCCACGAGGTACGTGACGAACCCCGCGTAGAACCACTGGCGTCGTCCGGCCAGCACGGCCAGCAGGTAGACGAGCGGGACCAGTAGCAGGTACGCGACCACGTTACTCAGGAGGTGCGCCGTCCCGAGGTGCACGAAGTGCATCGTGTAGGCGGTCGGGAGCGACGGCTCCGCGTAGCGGAGCGCGTAGTCGAGCCGCGTCGACCGCGGCAGCGCAAACACACTTGCCAGTATCGCGGGTACGGATGCGATCACGAGCAGATCCACTACCCGGACCCGCATCCGCAGGTCCGTACCGAGGCTCATCCCCTACGCTCCGGAACGGCGACGCCCGACATGAATGCCCCGGACAAATTATCGAATTTGATTCCGGAATCGTTCGAAAAATCTGGCTCTGAAGCGACACGAACGTCGTTCCGGCGACGAGTCTCAGCGATGAGTCTACACCCCGTCGGTAGGGCGGCGCGTCGACGCGCTCTGCCGAGCGGCGTCTCCCAACCGCCGTGCGGTGTCTCCCCACCTCCGAGCGGCGGTTCCCCGTCCCGAGCGACGTCTCCCGTCCCCCAGCGACGGCTTTCCTCGGAGCCTCGTGGCCGCTACACAGCCGTCGACCGTCTCGCTCGGGCGCAGTCGCCCGTCCAGGCGCGAAGGAACAAGAATTTAAGCGGAGCGGCGGTACCTCCGGGCACCATGGGCAAGAAGTCGAAAGCCAAGAAGAAGCGGCTGGCGAAGCTGGAGCGACAGAACAGTCGCGTCCCGGCGTGGGTGATGATGAAGACGGACATGGAGGTCACGCGGAATCCCAAGCGGCGCAACTGGCGCCGGAGTGACACGGACGAATGAGCGCCAGTGATTTCGAGGAGCGGGTCGTGACCGTTCCCCTGCGCGACGTGAAGCGTGCGCCGGTCCAGAAGCGCGCCGACAAGGCGATGCGCGTCATCCGCAGCCACCTGGCGAAACACTTCGCGGTCGACGAGGACGACGTCCGCCTCGACCCCGCGATCAACGAGACGGTCTGGGCGAAGGGTCGGCAGAACCCCCCGCGCAAGCTTCGCGTTCGCGCGGCTCGCTTCGTCGAAGACGGCGAACCCATCGTCGAAGCCGAGCCCGCCCAGTAACGGTGCTCCGCGCCTCCTTCGTCGGCTCGTCGTACGTTGGCGTCTTCGCGCGTGCGACCGACGACTGTCTGCTGGTCCGTCCCGACGTCGAGGAGGACCTGCGCTCGGATCTGGCCGACGAACTCGCGGTCCCCGCGATCACCACGACCGTCGGTGGCTCCGGCACCGTGGGCGCGCTCGCGGTCGGCAACGAGAACGGCCTGCTGCTGTCGGGACGGGCGACCGACCGCGAGGTCGAGTCGATTTCCGACGCCGTCGACCGCCCGGTGGAGACGCTCCCCGGCCGCATCAACGCCGCCGGCAACGTCGTGCTCGCCAACGACTACGGCGCCTACGTCCACCCGGACCTCTCGGACGGGGCGGTCGAGGTCGTCGAGCGCGCGCTGGAGGTCCCCGTCGAACGGGGCCATCTCGCGGACGTCGCCACCGTCGGGACGGCCGCCGTGGCGACCAACCGGGGCGCGCTCTGTCACCCGAAGTCGCGCGAGCCCGAACTGGAGGCGCTCGAAGAGTTGCTCGACGTCCGGGCCGACATCGGCACCGTCAACTACGGCGCGCCGCTGGTCGGTTCGGGCCTCGTGGCCAACGAACACGGCTACGTCGTCGGCACCGACACCACCGGACCGGAACTGGGGCGCATCGAGGACGCGCTCGGCTACATCGACTGACGGGTTCTCCCCGTCGCTCTCTCCTCTCGCTACCCGCCGAGGACGCCGAGCGTCGCCAGGGCGAACAGCACGGCGGTCGTCGCCGCCGCGAGCAGGAGGTCGGTCGCCAGGCCGGCCCGGAGCATCTCCCGGCGCGAGACGGCGCCGGTGCCGAAGGCGATGGCGTTCGGCGGCGTGGCCACCGGCAGGGCGAACCCGTAACTGGCCGCGATCGCGGTCGCCATCGCCAGCGTGACGCCGGCGTCGACGGGGGCCAGGCCGTACAGCGCCCCGTTCGCCACGCCCACCTCGATCAGCACCGGGGCCAGGATCGCGACCGTCGCGGTGTTCGAGGCCAGTTCGGACAGCGCGACCGAGAGGAGGACGATCACCCCGAGGAGGGCGACCAGCGGCACGCCGAGCACCGCGCCGAAGATGGCGTCCGCGAGCCAGCGCGTCGCACCCGTATCCAGCAGCGCGTCCGCCAGCGAGATCCCGCCCCCGAACAGCACCAGCGTGTTCCAGTCGATGCCCGCCAGGTCGTCGGCGTCCACGTCGCACCAGAGCACCAGCGCCGGCACCGCCAGCACGCCGACGAGGGCGAAGTACAGCACGCCCTGGTGGTCGCCCGCCCCGAACACGGACGGTCCCGGCCCGCCGAACAGCGTCGCCGCGACCGCCGCGGGCAGGCGATCCCTGAACAGTGCCCCGATCCCGCCGAGGATCCAGAGCGCGGCGACCGCGGCGAACACGAGCGCGACGCGCCGCGCCCCGGGATCGAGGTCGGCGAGTCCGCGCGGGCCGCCGTCGCTCACGCCCCTCGCGAGGGCCGCGGCGTCGGTCTCGGTTTCGGTCCCGGGAGCGATCCCAGCGCCCGGACCGACCTCGTCGACTGCTTCGGCCGGGAACAGCCGACACAGGAGCAGCCACACGATCGGCAGCGTCAGCACCACGGTCGGCAGCCCGACGGTCAGCCAGTCGACGAACGTGATCCGGACGCCGAGTGCAGCGTCGATCTGGGCGACGGCGATGGCGTTCGTCGGCGACCCCACCAGCGTGCCGACCCCGCCGACGCTGGCGGCGTAGGCGACCCCTAGCACCAGCGCCGTCTGGTAGGCCCGCTCGGGCGTCGGCTCGTCGGCCGGGTCGGTCGGGGACGCGTCACGCCGGTCGTCCGTGCCGGCGGGCGTGTCGGCCGCGTCGCCCGCGGCCGGGAGGTCCCCCGCCGGCGCGCCGGCGAGACCGAGCGCGACCGGGATCATCATCGCGGCCGTCGCCGTGTTCGAGATGACCATCGACAGCGCGGCGCTCGTGACCATCACCCCGAGCAGGGTTCGCCGCGGGCCGGTCCCCACGGCGGCGACGAGCGCGAGCGCCATGCGCCGGTCGAGCCCGTGGCTCTGGAGCGCCCCGGCCAGCACGAACGTGCCGAGGAAGAGAAAGAGGACGGGGTCGGCGAACCCGGACAGCGCGCCCTCGAACCGGGGGTAGACGCCGAAGATCGTCAGCAGGACGGGGACGAGCAGGGCCGTCACCGACAGCGGGAGGCCGCCGCCGACCCACAGCACCGCCGCGAAGGCCGTCGTCGCCAGGGCGTACTGCCCGGCCGACGTCAGCCCCGGCGGCGTCGGCAGGACGGCGACGGCGACCGCGACGCCGAGCGCGCCGGCAACCTGCAGGGTCCGCGTCGTCCGTGACACGTCGCCACCGTCACCCCCCGCCGACATAATTCGTGCGCCGGGCGGTGGGCGTCGCCGCGGGTGCGCCTCCGTCTACCTCGCGGCGCCGCGCGCCCGCGCCCCGAATGGGGCGCCGCGCCCGGAAAGGAAGATACGCCGCGCCCGGAAAGGAAGATACTTCCCGCGGGGCCGCCGACAGTGAACGTATGAGTCAGTTCGCGGTGAGCGGTCGCTTCCAGTCGCGGGACGGGTACAGCAACTTCGAGAAGGTGGTCGACGCGCCGAACGACGACGTCGCCCGCGAGCACGTCTACGCGAAGCTCGGGAGCGAGCACGGGCTCAAGCGCACGCAGATCGAGATCGAAGGGGTGACGGCGTCATGAGCGCCGGAGGCGGCCGTCAGCAGCTCCAGGCGCTCTCCCAGGAGCTCCAGGAGATCGAGGGCGAGATCCAGGAGGTTCGTGCGTCCATCGAGGAACTCGAAACCGAGCAGAGCGAGATCGACGAGGCCATCGAGGCCCTGGAGACGCTGGACACCGGCTCGACGGTGCAGGTCCCGCTCGGCGGCGGCGCCTACCTGCGCGCGGAGGTCCAGGACATCGACGAGGCGATCGTGAAACTCGGCGCCGACGTCGCGGCCGAGCAGGAACAGGACCAGGCGATCTCCTCGCTCGAACTCAAGCGCGAGGCGATCGACGACCGCATCGGCGACCTGGAGGAGGAGGTCTCCGACCTCGAATCCGAGAGCGCCGAGATCGAACAGCAGGCCCAGCAGCTCCAGCAGCAGCTCCAGCAACAGCAGATGCAGCAGCTCCAGCAACAGCAGCAGCCGGACGAGTAACGCGATGTTCGACGGACTGAAGGAGAAACTCGGCCGCTTCCGCAAGGACGTCGAGGAGACGGCCGAAGAGAAAGCCGAGGAAGCCGAGGCGGAGCCGGCGGACGCCGAGGCCGCCGGCGTCGAGACCGCCGAGGCCGCCGGCGTCGAGGCCCCGGCGGAGGCCGACGTCGGAGCGGGTGCCGCCGAGGTCGACGAGGCCGACGCCGAACCCGCCGGCACCGACGGGACGGGCGCGGCAGACGCGGACGTGGCCGCGGCGGACGCCGCCGACACGGGCGTGGCTGAAACCGACGCCGCTGCGGCGGACGCCGGCGCTACCACCGGAACGGACGTCGCGGACACCGCAGACGCCGAGACCGCCAGGGCCGACGCCGAGGGCGAGACCGCCGACGAGCGCCCGTCGATCGGCGCCGACGAGGCCCGCGAGGTGCTCGCCGAGGACGAGGGCAAGCGGGGCGGTCCCGGCCGGCTCAAGCGGGCGGCCGCCTACGCCACCGGGCGGATCATCATCGAGGAGGAGGACCTGGAGGATCCGCTCTGGGACCTGGAGATGGCGCTGCTGGAGTCGGACGTCGAGATGAACGTCGCCGAGGAGATCCTCGACACCATCCGCGAGAAGATGATCGGCGAGACGCGCGCCCAGGTGACGAGCACGGGCGAACTCGTCAGCGAGGCGCTCGGCGACGCGCTGCTGGAAGTGATCTCCGTCGGCCAGTTCGACTTCGACGAGCGGATCGCCGAGGCCGACAAGCCCGTCGTCATCATCTTCACCGGCGTCAACGGCGTCGGCAAGACCACCAGCATCGCCAAGCTCTCGCGGTACTTCGAGAACCAGGGGCTCTCGACGGTGCTCGCCAACGGCGACACCTACCGCGCCGGCGCCAACGAGCAGATCCGCAAGCACGCCGACAACCTCGGGCACAAGCTGATCTCCCACGACCAGGGCGGCGACCCGGCGGCGGTGCTGTACGACGCCGTCGAGTACGCCGAGGCCCACGACGTCGACGTGGTGCTGGGCGACACCGCCGGCCGCCTGCACACCTCCTCCGACCTGATGGCGCAACTGGAGAAGATCGACCGCGTCGTCGACCCCGACATGACGCTGTTCGTCGACGAGGCCGTCGCCGGCCAGGACGCCGTCCAGCGCGCCAAGAAGTTCAACGAGGCGGCCGAGATCGACGGCGCGATCCTCACGAAGGCCGACGCCGACTCCCAGGGCGGGGCCGCCATCTCCATCGCCTACGTCACCGGCAAACCCATCCTGTTCCTGGGGACCGGACAGGGGTACGACGACCTCACGCGCTTCGAACCCGAGGCGCTCGTCGCCGACCTGCTCGGCGAGGACGAGTAGCGGTCGCAGCCTCGCGCCGCCCCCTCTCCGCTCAGACGACCTGGTTCTCCAGGTCGAGGTCGGGATCGCCCCACGATCCCCCGTCCCGGACGCGCTCGACGTTGCGCACGAGAATCCCGGCCACCCGCTCCCAGTAGCGGGGCGTGTGTCCGGCCATGTGCGGCGTGATGCGGACGTTCCCGAACGTCCAGAGCGGGTGGTCCTCGGGGAGCGGTTCGGGGTCGGTGACGTCCAGCGCCGCCGCCCGGATCCGGTTCTTCCGGAGCGCGGTCACGAGCGCGCCGGTGTCGACGACGCCCCCGCGGGCGACGTTGATCAGGACCGACTCGGGCGACAGCGCGTCGAAGGCCCGCGCGTCGATCAGTTTCTCGGTCGTCTCCGTCAGCGGGCAGGCGAGCACCAGGAAGTCGGCGTCGACGAGCACGTCGGGCATCGCGTCGTAGCCGTGAACCGCGTCGGCCGGGCCGCCCTTCTCCGGCGAGTGGCGCACGGCGACCGTGTGCGCCTCGAAGGCGTTCGCGCGCTCGACGATGGTCGTCCCGATGGCGCCCTGGCCGACCACCGTGACCGTCGCCCCCTGCACCTCGCCGGCCGACGGGTAGCGCCGCCACTCCCGGCGCTCCTGCTGACGCCGGCCCCGGTCCAGTCGCCGCGTGAACTCGAAGATCGACCCGAACACCTGCTCGGCGATGCCGGGGGCGTGGACGCCGGCGGCGTTGGTGACGGCGACGCCGCGCGCCCGCAGGTCGTCGAGCGGCAGGTGGTCGATCCCCGCGTAGCCGCAGGCGAACAGGCGGAGCGACTCGGCGGCGGCGAGCACCTCGTCGTCGGGCTTGAGGCCGACCACGATCGGCGCGTCCGGGACGAGGTCGAGCGCGTCGCGTCGGGTCTCGGCCAGCGCGACCTCGACGCCGGGCAGGCGCTCCCGCAGTTCGTCCGCACAGCGCTCGGCCGACATGCCGTGGGCGACCTGATCGAGGACCACGACGGGTTCGACGTTCGCGTCCATGTTCCATCGCCGGTCGGCCGGAGCCTTATACTGTCGGCTCCGCGCCTCGCCCGGCGTCGCCGGGTCCGCGCCTGGCGTCCGGCGGCGCTGCCGCCGCCGCGCTCCGCGACGCCCCGCGGAGCCGACGAACAAAGCCTTTACCGCCTCCACCTCGTAGCACGCGCCAATGGTACTCGACAACCTCGGGAGTTCCCTGCGGGGCACGCTCGACACCCTCCAGGGGAAGTCCCGCATCGACGAGGACGACGTCCAGGAGGTCGTCAAGCAGATCCAGCGCTCCCTCCTGCAGGCCGACGTCGACGTCTCCCTCGTGATGGAGCTGTCGGACAACATCAAGACGCGGGCGCTGGAGGAGGACCCGCCCGGCGGCACGAGCGCCCGCGATCACGTCCTCAAGATCGTCTACGAGGAGATGGTCGCCCTCATCGGGGAGTCCACCGAGATCCCCCTCGAACCCCAGACCATCATGCTCGCCGGCCTCCAGGGCTCGGGGAAGACGACCACGGCGGCCAAGATGGCCTGGTGGTTCTCGAAGAAGGGGCTCCGCCCCGCCGTGATCCAGACCGACACGTTCCGCCCGGGGGCCTACGACCAGGCGAAACAGATGTGCGAGCGCGCCGAGGTCGAGTTCTACGGCGACCCCGACGAGGAGGATCCCGTGAAGATCGCCCGCGAGGGCCTGGAGGCGACCGAGGACGCCGAGGTCCACATCGTCGACACCGCCGGCCGTCACGCCCTGGAGGACGACCTCATCGACGAGATCGAGGAGATCGAGGGCGTCGTCCAGCCCGACCTCTCCCTGCTCGTCCTCGACGCCGCCATCGGGCAGGGCGCCAAGGAGCAGGCCCGCGAGTTCGGCGACTCCATCGGCATCGGCGGCGTCGTCATCACCAAGCTCGACGGGACCGCCAAGGGCGGCGGGGCGCTCACCGCCGTCAACGAGACCGACTCCTCCATCGCCTTCCTCGGCACCGGCGAGACGGTCCAGGACATCGAGCGCTTCGAGCCCAACGGCTTCATCTCCCGCCTCCTCGGGATGGGCGACCTCAAGCAGCTGTCCGAGCGCGTCGAGCGCGCGATGGCCGAGACCCAGGCCGAGGACGAGGACTGGGACCCCGAGGACATCATGAAGGGGTCGTTCACCCTCAAGGACATGCAAAAGCAGATGGAGGCGATGAACAAGATGGGGCCGCTCGACCAGGTGATGGACATGATTCCGGGGCTGGGCGGCGGGCTGATGGACCAGCTCCCCGACGACGCGATGGACGTCACCCAGGACCGCATGCGGAAGTTCGACGTCATCATGGACTCGATGACCGACGAGGAGATGGAGAACCCCCGCGTCGTCGGCGCCTCGCGGGTCCGCCGGATCGCCCGCGGGTCGGGCACCGACGAGGAGACGGTTCGGGAACTCCTCCAGCAGCACAAGATGATGGAGCGCACGCTCAAGCAGTTCCAGGGGATGGGCGACGGCGACATGCAGCGGATGATGAAGAAGCTTGATGGTGCGTCTGCCAATATGTTCGGCGGGAAGGGCGGGGGACCGTTTTGATCCCCGCCACACTACTAGACTAGTGTCGGGATCCCTAGCGGGATCCCTCGCTAGATTCTTTTCTTGCCTCCCCGAGATTTCGGCGCTCGTCTAGACTAGTGTCGTCGTTGGGTGTCTAGTCAAGTGTCGGCGCTCGGAACCCGAGCGCCTTGCATACTCCCCCCCTAGTCCCCCCGCGCTCCGCACCGTCCGTTTTCCATCCGTTGTCCCTAGTTCATACAGAGGGGAAACCGGGCCACCCCGAAACGGTTGGGGTTCCCGGTCCCTGCATGATCTTAGGGTATCCGTGTGGTGTCCGGCGGGTTCGTCGGAACGATACCTCTCACAACTAGAGACTAGATATAGATGCCGATCCTTAAATAGGGGTAGAAGGGGTATAAAAAGGTCGGCAGGGCTATCGTGGTGTCGATCCACGGTATAGATACGGGTCGGGGCATGCTCGCGTGTCAAAGTCCCCCACCGACCCGTAAGCGTCTGGATTGCCGTCTCGGGCATAGTAGCCATTGAGGGGGATTGGTCTTTCCGACGGGTGGGTTACTACACCCCACCTTTCACTAAAATACGCGACCTTCGGGTAGGTGGTACTGTTTCATCTGAGTTCCGCGTAACTTGTGACCGGCTTTGTACCAATCGGGGCGCATCCCGGCGGCCTTCCACCGTTTCATACCCACTACTTCAATCGCGTCTTTCCCACGGGGGCGGTACTTCACAAATACGTAGTACCCCGAATTTCGAGCTAGGGTGTTGTGGTGTTCTTGCCAGAGGCGGAAGGTCCCCCCTGGTTGAGAGGCTTTGATCTCGACTGGGGTCCCGTTCTTGTAGGTCGCATCATGCCATCCGGCCTTATCTTCGATGAGTCCATAGCGCTCCCGCGCACGTTCCTCCGCGAGCGTCCCCCAACGCTTCGCGTTCTGTGACCCGCTCACTTTCGCCACCAGAGAATAGATACGTGAGGAAGTTCAAACGGTCCTTCATGGATATCACCCAAATGGAAAGTGACGATGTATTCATCCAATCTCCCAGTGAGTCCGATATGCAAGATATTACAACTCGTGTAGTCAGTATTATTTCGGAAGTTCAGAAAACACCGGTGAGTGAACTGCCACCTCTCCACCGAAGTATAAATACCGATAGTCTGGATAGTTTGTTTCAAGATCAAAAGAAGGGCCAAGAGGTTCAAGTCCAATTTACCTATGCGGGGACCAGTGTCGCTATTGACAGCGATGGGCGGATTATTGTTCCAAAGCCCGAAGACTAATTGTTTGATCACTTTCGCCACCGACTCACGATAGCGGTCCGGTAATGCAGGGTGAGCACGTCGGTCCCCGCAAGGTCTTTGATTGTCTGTGGTGGGTAGGTATCCCGGCCCCCGTCGATGTTCTCACGGGATTGAATGAGATGGGTTAGGGCGGCGTCGATCACATCGGACATGGGGGGTTCGTCTAGATCATCCCGGCGTATGATGTTGCTAGCCTGTTCGATGAGTCGGGCGCGTTCGTCGTCGATCCGGAGGGTAGTTCGTTTCGTCACAGCGACGGGAGGGGGGTCCATAGTCCAATAGCTGACTATCTTTATATACCCCGATATGCCGGAGTGGCGTTATCCGTGAAACTGGGGGTACCCGGAGGTGGATTCTTTATATACTCAGTCGATCCGGCGGGGCGGGGCGGGTCGAGAGTACGGCGATGCGCGTCCAAAGTCCATACACGATCTAGATCTAGATGGGCGGGATGTGCATACATCCACGATTGCGATTACATCCACCCGTACCCCCGTGGGGTTGGGGTTGAGGACACCCCTCCAAACGGATACGGCCCCGTGTGAGCGGGCGGGGGTTAGGGTCGATTCGCCGTGTAATGGTCGTACATTTCGTCAATCTTCTCACTCACGGACCGGCCTTGCGGGTCGAGATAGCGGGGCGGGCGCGGATCGGGTTCGTAGGGGTGCCTCGGGATCCCTGGGGGTTGATTCTCAAGGTCCTTTAGTCGATCATCGTACCCGTCTATTGTCTCCTGTAGTTGGTCCATACGTCGATACAGGATAAAGAGCAACACCGCGGACGGCCCGAGTTCTCTAGCTAGAGCGGAGAGTGAGGTGGGGTCGGACTGCAATACCACATCGACGGGGAACACCCATCAATCACCCGCGAGTGCGGCCAGTAGCTCTAGCACGGGGGCGAGCAGATAGAGCGCGACCATAGCGGCGAGTGCGTACCCGATCATCCGGAGGGTTGCCCGTTCCTCCCCCGCATCCGCTTCGTCCGTGGTCTGAATGGCATAGTCGGCGGCCTCCCCCACGGTCGGCCCGAGCACGTCGGCGCTATCACCCATCCCGTTGAGAGTTCCATCATACGAAAATACGGTATCGTACAACAGTCGGGCGTTCTCCCCCTCAAGATACCTGTTATTGTAGTGAGCGGTCCCGTCCCCATCGACGGTTTTCACTTGGTCCCCGGAGTGCGAGAGGTCGGCAAAACCCCCACCTGTCTCGTCGTCGAATTGGCGACTAATCGAACGGACCGCTCCGCGTTCATCCCAAATACCGAGGGGGTCAATCACGGGATCCGCGGCGGCGTATGCCTCGGTCCCCACGTCGCTCACGTCGTCGATGATGCCCATTAGTCCATCCCCCGACTAGCTAGCCACACTGCACCCACGGCGGCGGCCCCCGCGGCGAGTGCGGAGACGGTCCCGATCACTGGAAGGTCTAACTCCCGCTCGGGTAGGTCGTCGATCACCCGGATGATCTCGCGGGGGTTTTCTTCGGCCTGGGGAGCTTCGCCCCACGCCGAGTTTCGCCATGCCGATTCGGTGACCGAGTGGATGGGGTCGAATTCCTTACCGGCCTTCTCGACGACCGAGGTCATACCGGAGATACCAGCCTCGGGGACCACACCCCACGTGCTCCCGGTGCTAGTCCCCCCTCCGGAGATACCGGCCTCTGCCACTTGATTAGGGGTTCCCCCGGTCTTATCGATGATCGTGGTCGTGGTCGTGGTCGTGGTAGTGGTGTCACTCTCGCCCCCGCTATCGTTCCCCCCGGAATCCTCGTTTTCACTGGGGGAGTACGTCGAGACACTCGGCCCGTACCCCGTCGTGTTCTCTATCGTGCTCACGGTGTCTGAGTCACCACCACCGGAGCTAGATCCACCGCCCCCACCCCCGCCCCCGTCGTAGGTGGATACGCTCGGCCCGTACCCGGTGGTGTTCTGAATGGTGCTGGTGCTCCCCCCACCGCCGGAGCTAGACCCACCCCCGCCCCCGCCACTATCCCGCTCCGCGGCTAGTTGGTGCGCGTAACTCTGATACTCGTCTGATCCGTAGGTTGATGCCATTTCTTATGCCTCCTGAATGTTCTCAAAGATTGCATCACGGAGTAGCTGGAGCAGATCCCCGCTAAATCCGTTCGCTTGGTATTCAGCTAGTGCGGCGGATTCGATTTCTGCGAGCACTTCGGCCTTTACGTTGAATCCCGTCCCGTCGTTAGGGACGGTTGCGACGAGGGTATCCGACGCGTCGTAAATCTCTAGTTCTGAATTGTCGGAAACCAGTGCGTACGTCCATGTCATGCCTGATCCCGCCCGAATACCGCGGCGGTCATGTCGTATTCGTCGCTACCTCCTAGTCGGATTGTCATGGAATCTAACGGGCTATTCAATCCCCCCGTTTGTGAACCAGCGACTAGGACACGTTCGGGGTCGGGGAGCGCGGAGATATCCGCCGATACCATCGGCCCGTCAGAACCTACCCACGTTCCGGTAAGATTCACTTCCCCCCACAATTCCGGTCGGTCTTGCCCGTCGTACAAGGCCCAATAGCTGGCTCCGCTCGTCTGGTCCCCGTTTGACGAGGCGTATTCGTAGACAGAGCTAGAATCACCATTTACCTGTAGTCGCACCTGCCTTTGATTCGCATCGTCGTGAGAAAACGAATAGATAACGAGCCGGACAAAATCGTACGTCCCGGAGAGGGTGTAAGACCCCTGGTTAGTCCCCGATTCGTTCCAGTCGCCGTCCTTGGTCCAATTAAAAACCGGGTCGCTCCCGACTTCGGTGTTATCCAGCCCGTCGAGTTGATCGGCGTCGTTTACTTTCCCGTCCCCATCGGTGTCGATGTCGTTACCCTTGTATCGCCCGGCGTTGATGGGTGGGTCAGTCCACATTGTTACCTCGCATAGATGGAATAGTCGAGTTCGTTCGTAGCGGCGGAGTCGTCGATAATCTCGACTCTCGCCCACGGTGCGGCGACGGCGACCCTCTGGAAAACGTCGGTTGATCCATCACCCGCGTAAGCGGTGTCGTCGTTATCGTCTCGGGTGGGTCCCGCGGTCCCCCCATCTTCGGGATCCCCGTCGTACCACGTGACGGCGACGTGGTAGGCCCCGCTCGCGTCGTCGGCGTGAATCACCAGAAAGTCGGCGCGACCGGGTAACTCAATATCCACCGTTTCCGTGCTGGCGTTCACATCGACGGCGGTCCCCGATTCGTGCACGTAGCTATCGGATGCGGGTGCGTTTTCTTCCCCGTCGTCACTCTCGACGGCCCCCACAATCGCGCGGGGAAAGAGTGAGACGAAAAACCCAGCCTTCTCAATGCTGACGGTCGCTTTCGCATCGACGGCGTGAGCAAAGATCCGCTCGCCTTGATCGACCGTCACCTCTCCGCGGTCCCCGCGACGGTAGGGGGTGCGGCGCGCCGACCGTGCGGCCTCCGCGGTTCGTCCTAGCGATACCTTCGCGCCGGATACCCCAAAGTCATACGTGGCCTTCGGTCCCGGTGGTACGATCTCCTGCGTTTCGCCCTGCGCTATGTGGATTTCACCCATTTAGTCCAAGTCCAAAATGTCGGGATTATCCGGCGGCTATCCGGTTTCCTCGACCCGGATTGCGTCGAGTTCCGCGGTGGTACCCCCTTCCGCATCATCGACGTTGGCGGTACCCGAGTTGAGTTTCATCTGAATACCGATCCGATAGGGGTACCCGATAGCGACGGGTTCCCCGCCCTGGCCCCGTTCCTGCACGGGGAAGGGATCACGGGCGCTCTCGTCACTCGCACCCTTCGCTAGCTGTGCGAGTGGTCGCTGAGAAATGACCCGCATGGGGTTCATCTGGCGGTTGAGCTTGACGAATCGGACCTTACCGGAGCTAATGTCGGTCGCCCCATCCTCGTCGAATTCGGCGTACGCCCGGCCCACGGCGTCGGTCTGATTGGCGGCCCGCCCCTGCCCGAGTGCGACGGCTTCGCCCTTCTCGAATTCCAGGTAATAGATCGTCACCCAGTTTTGCGAATTCACCTCGACCGAGTTATCAGTCGTACCCCCCTCGACGAGCGTAAATTCGGACAGTTCTAGCCTATCCTCGAATGGTTGGCGCACTAGAAATCACCGTCAATGGTGATTCCGCCGGAACCACCGGTGTTGACTCGGCCTCCCGTGAGTGAGCTAGTGAGACGCCCGAACAGCGGGGCGACGTAGGTCCCCGCCACGGTGACGAGGAAAAACAGGAAACCAGCCCCGACGACCCACCCGAGTGAGTCTTTCAGGGACCGCTTAGGGTTGCTTGTGTCAAGGGTCGGTCCCTTGGTAAGGTCGGCACTGAACTTTGCCATACAAGGTGGGTATATAAAGATAGGTTGTATTATAAAGCCAAACGCCCACAGAGATTTAATGTCCTTCGTGTGCGCTCGGTGCTCAAAGCCCTTCGACACCCGTATGGGTATCGTCATGCACGGGATTGCGAAGAAAGATCCCGATCATGAAGATATACAGTCGCATGATGATGCGTGGCGGGAGCTATTCGACGGTGAGGTGACCCGCGGGGGCGGGGGCGATTCGGACGGGGACCCGGATCCGGACCCACCCGCGTCGGGGGTCGGCACAGATGCCCCTGAGAGTCCGGAGACGGCCCCCCAGCCGAGGGGAGTGGGGACGGATCCCACGCCGGGGGATAACCCCTTACTCCATCACGAATCCCCGGCGGAGCGTTCAGGTGGCTCTGAGACGTGTCCCGAGTGCGGCGGGGGGATGGTCGCCCAACCTGGGTTGGGGGTGAGCGGGTCTATCGACGGCCAACCAGTGAGCGCCGTGCTGGATAGCGACGACATGGTATGCCCGAGTTGTGAGGTTGTGGTTACGTCGGATGGGTGGGTGATTCGGTGACTCAATACGTGCTCGAAATGCGAAATACAACTACGGACAGAGTGGTGTTCTCCCTCACGTTCGACGGGGCGGGTGAGGGTGACCCAGACATCATCACGGTCCCGCTCGGGTACGGTGAGGGAGCGTATGGGGCGGACGGGTACGGCGGGAGTGGGACGGGGACTAGCGAATGAATCCGGGGGACTTCGCTCGACAGTCGCTAGAGGGTCCCGGTCCCGGTGCGGGTGAGGGCGGTCCAAGTCCACCGAGGGGCGCGGGGTCGTTGTTCGATGCCCTACTCTCGACGACGGGGGGCGCACCGCTCTCACAAATCCAGGCTGAATATGGGTGCGATAAGCCCACGGCGTTAGTGCTCCGGGGGTGCATGAAGTTAGGCGAGTTCGACGGGTTCCCGGCGGTGCTTGACATCCTGGCGGGGTCCATGTTGATGTTGATCCAGGCCACCGGGGGAGAGACGGGCGGGGCGGCCTCTGCTATCGACCAAATGGGTGAGGTTCCGCATGAACCGTGAGGGGGTGCGATTGCTCATTTTCCTGGCTGGCATGGCTGGCTTGATCTGGTGGGTGGTTGGGTGAAAGCGCATCATGCTGTGATCGTGGGCGATTCGGGAAAGGGGAAAACTACCCTCTTGCGAGAGTGCCACGACAGGGTAGGGGAGTACACTGGGGGTGCGGTGTCGATGGTGGTCAACACCTCGGGCGACGGTGGATATGCGGGTGTCCGGTGTGCCTCTCCCGTGTCGATGAGGCGGGCGCTTTCGGAGTTTTCTGATTGGGGGGACGCTCGTCTAAATGTCGTGTCGGATCGGTCCCCGCTTGAGGTATTCGCGGAGTGTCGGGAACTTGCACACGAAATATGGGGGTCTGCGGGGTACCCCTGTCAAATCGTGGTTGATGAGGCCCAACGTGTGTTACCCGACAGTGAGGCCCAAAGCGGGCCTACGTCGGGGAACCCCGTACGTGAGGCTCTGCATGAAGATAGGGACCGCGGGGTAAAGGTGGTGTTGGCGACCCAGGACCCCACCGATTTGTACTATCCACCGATCAAACAATGCCGCCACTTGGTGATGTTCGCCCCCTCGTCGTTTCATACGGGATTCCTCCGGTATTACGACATTGAGAGTCTGGAGTACCCCACCGAGGCGTACCACTATGCGGTGGTGCGTCCGTCCCTGCCCCCGGAGGTCGTGTATCGGGGGGTGACCGACCCGCGCTATGGCTGACCCCCAACACTTCGCGTTCGGGTTCGTCGTGGGTATGTGGGTCGTTGCGTCGGGTGGGGTGGCCTCCGGTGGGTGCTATCGGTACGATCCCCTCATGGGGGCGTTGTTGCTCGTGGGGGCGCTCGGGGTGACCGTGATCGCGTGGTACTATGGTTAGCCCGGAGTGTGAGCGGGCGGGCCATGAGTGTGAGGGGCGGGGGTGTGGGTGCGGGGCGCTCGTCACGTGTGGGTGTCTCGTCTGTACGGACTGGTGGGGTGAGGCCCGCGCTCGACGGCGGTCCACGTCCAAAAAGCGGCGAGTGGTGAGCGGAGAGCAGTCCCGGTTAGGGTGACTTCTGGTAGGCCACCACATCGGCGTGACCGGGCGCGGATCTTGGTCGAGTCGACACTACCAAACATCCGACCGGGACCGTGGCGAATACCGCGTGTATCTCCCCGTCCCGCTCACGGGTGTTCGTGACGACGGCCTGGGGGTGTGCGATGAGGCGGCGCATGATTGACGCTTCTTCTGTGGTGATCGTCGCCCGATCCTGGTCCTTCGCCCACGTGATTGTGGTTTCCTTCTCGGCGGGAGTGAGGCCCGGATCTTCGGCCACCCGATCTAGATCTAGATCCGGATCGGGACCGGGGTAGGGGTTCCGGGTCGTGTCTGATTCGCTCATAGGGTGGTTTCCTCTTGGTGTGACCGACGTAGCTCGGGGCACTTCCCGAGGTGGTGGCAAAGGTACGTCCCGGTGAGGTCCATCCCACAGAGGGCACACGTCACGGTGCGTACGAATTTCGTGCTGGTCCCGCAGTATTCGATCATCGTGGGGGTTCCTGTATCTCCCCACACTCCGGACACTCCCATGCCGTCACCCCTGCCAGATGATCGGTGGTATACATCCCCTCGGCGCGAGTGTCACACTCTCCGCACGTCTCCGTTGATCGGCCTGTGGTGATCTCGTTTCGTGGGTCCTTCGCGGCCCGTAGTGGGCAATACCTCGTTTGGTGCTGTACCAAGTCGCCCGCGAATCCGTAGCGTTTCCCGCACATTCCACACCGGTATTGCCCCTTGGTTTTCGCCATCATACGACTTTCCCCGTCTTCATGTCGATCCGGTCCACATCTCTCCGCCCGCAATACCGGCACCTGTATGAGCGCGTGGATTTCGTGGGCGAGAGGCCCACACTCCCACACTCCGCGCACCTGTATCGGTACGGTTCTCTCATTCGGGGGGACCCCTCTCTAATCCGTCTTTGTACGTGAGGGGGGTGACCGCTATCCCTGTCTGTGAGGTCGGGTGTTCGGATAGAAATACAGGATACTCCTGCATCACTACCCGGATCGTCACCCATTCGCGTCCGGGGTATGCCCGCTCCCACCGTTCGACCGCTTGCATGAGGTGGGCGGGTCGGACTTTCGTCCACCGCCCCGGGTTCCCGTCGGGAAACATCTCGACTTCGCCCACCGTGAGCGCCGGGTTCGATTTCAGGATCCGACCGACTCGGGTCATGAGTCCGATCCGTGCTGAATGTTCCGCGTTCGGCGGGCTAGCCCGTCCGCTAAATGTATGAGGGCGTCCGCCGTCTCGCGGGCCTGGTCAACGTCTATAGCGTACCCCGAGACTCCCACCGTGTCCGCGTCACGGACCGCCGTCCCCCGCACTAGCTCAATGTTGATGTGGATACCTTCGCGGCGCTCGACTGTCTCGGTGGTGGCTGGCTCAATGTCGTTCATGCTGTGCCACCCGCGAGTTGACCCGCGTGGGTCCCGAGCTTCGGTATATCCGCGTATTCGATATAGCGGGCATCCTCGACGGGGTCATGTTTAAACGGGTAGCGTTGCGTCTCTGTGGCCTTGCGGACCTTGCCCCGAGTGTGGTCGTCGATCCCCTCCGCGGGGGTGACGTACCACCGGGTTTTGCCTGGGATATGCCGGAGGGTGTATGTGTCCTCGTCTAGCCCGTGGGCAGTGAGGTACGTCCGTACCTTCTCTTTGGTCGTTGTGATGTGCTCCGGATTGGGTGTGTCACTCGATTTGTCCCCGATGCTAGCACTTACTTTATCATTGGGGGGGTTCCCGGATCTAGTAGGTCCATTGGTACCCGAGACAGGGGCGGTTGCGGCCTTGGTTTGCTCCCCCGCCTGAGCGTGGGTGTTCTCCCCGAACATCACCCGCTCGGCGGGAATGAAGAGGCTGGAACCGTCCTCGCGGGTAATATCAATGAAGGACCCTCGGGGGGTGAGGTGGATTCCCTCTATGTCGCTCCCGTTCCGGAGTGCGAGTCTGGCACCCACGCTATAGCCCCTCCTGGCGGAGTTCGGCCTGTCGGTCCTTCGGGAGTTGATACGCCCACCTAATCGGGTGGTTGCCCGTGTCCCGGCGATTGACCGCACCCCGAGCGTAGAGGTTGGATAGCGTTTTGCTCACTTGGTGGGTCGATAGATCACAATCCCGGTGATTCGCTAGCGTTTCGCACGTCCACCAGTACCCCGACCGTTTCGACATGACCCACGCTACCCACCGGAGGTTAGTCCCTTTGCGTAGCTTCGCCGTGGTGGGGCGCTCGGCGGGTGTGGTGCGCTCCCCTTCGGGTTCGACCGTGAGGTGTCCCCCATCCGGTTCGGCCCCGTGCTGGTTCCCCTGGCGGTGCTCACACCGTAACGTTGCCACCGGTACGGCGAACGTGTCGAGAAGTGCGGCCAAGTCTTCGGCGGTCGGATCGTTGATGCTAATTCGCATCCGTGTCGGTCCCGGTCGTTTGCTCGACCAGATACCGGATTGCCTCGTCGTCGGTGAGGTCCCGATCTAACTCCGCCTGAATTCGGCGCTTCGTCCGTCTGAATAGCGATTTAGTCGCATCGCTAAGCGCGATAGTCGTCATACGGTTTGCTCCGGGGAGTTATGACCCGTTCACCCCTCCCCTAGCTAGGCCGAATATCGGTGGTGGATATAGCACTTACGTTCGTTATATACCCCTATTAGAAGGGGTCCCTTAATCGTAATGGGGTATATAAAGGTCGTAAGGTGCATTACCACCCGAGATTAGTCCACGTCCATGCCGCAAAATGCGGGTGACTCACTCAGTGCGCGGATAGAGGCGATTCGACCAGAGCTAGAATACCTCGCGGATAGTGACTATTCGGCGGCGTGGGTGGCAAAAAAGATTCTCGCGTCCGTCGATCCGGTCTAGTCGGTTAGTTCGTCCATCAGTTCGGGATGCTCCGCGAGCAGTGCTTTCAGTTTGTCCGTGGCGCTTTCCCCCTCGGCGTCCCCTGCGCGCGCCGTGTCACCCTTCGTTTCGTGTATGTCGTCGTCGGCCTGTTGCTGTTTTTCGTGTGCGTCGGGTGAAAACGTGACTGTGCAATTCGGGTTCGGGCACGTGGTCCAATGGGAACGTAGTGGTTCCCCACAACTCGGACATACGTCGGGGATTAGGGGATTTTCGTCTTCTTCCCCATCCCAAAGCCCCCATGCCTTTTCGGCCTCCCGTGCATGGTCCTCCCCGGTCAAATGCACGTAAGTCGTTTCCATCACTCGGGATTCGGGGTGATGCCCGATTAGCCACTTAACCCGGTGTTCTGGCATATTGTACCGACCGATGCATATAGACACGAAATTGTGGCGCATCATGTGGGGATGCATCGGTTTTTTTATTCCCGTCTTTTTCTTTAATTGACGCATTGTATACGCTAGCGTCTCTCGACTAACGGGTGTCGTGGGTTCCCCTTTCGCATATTTCGGCCTACCTGTGATGAGAAAGGCATCGGGATTGTCTGGTTCGGGGTGGTCCCGTAACCATTCCCTGACGGATTCCGTCGCGGCTAGCAGGGGTCTGGGTTCTCTCGGTTGGTAATAATTCTTCAACCCATCGCCGTCCCCCCAATCGGTGTTTAGCTTGTAAGTACCCTCGCCTAGGTTGATGTCCTTGATCCGTATGGTCCTAACTGCTGTATTTCGTTGCCCGGTATACAGTAGCATATGGTACAGGGCGCGGTCCCGCGAATTGGTACAGGCATCGTAAACGTCTCTGATTTCGTCGCGAGATAACAGGTCTTCGGGTTGAACGGCGGTTTCTTTTGCGTCGAATATGTGGATTTGCTCACGGGACGTTTCACAATCAGTGTGGTAGCGGTAAAACGCTCGCAGGGCGGTTTGGTACGGGATGCAACTCGCCTTCGATAGTCCCCCATCCTTACAACATGGGGTGTCACCATCACGCAGTCGGTCAATCACCCCGTTGACTTCTTCCTGTGGGGCGGTTTCCAAGTCCACATACCGAGCCACCCGCATTAGCGACCGGCTGTAATTCGCTAAGGTAGCTTTCGATTTCGTTCGTGATGCGAGCCTTGATACCAAGTCCGCATTTCGACCGGCCTTTTCGGTGTGGACCCTGGTTACATCCTCGTCGTGAGCTTCACACAGTTCAAAAATCATTTCACCGATGTGTTCGCTCACTTCGCCCGACTCAACAAGCCGGGATAGCTTTTTGTTATATTCGTCGTATTTCCCTTCTGGGGTAGTGGTTGCCATACCGACTACCCCCTCTTGACCGGGGTGCTTAATACCCGTACATTATGACAGAGGTCCCAGGGGGTTTGATGAAGAAACTCCAGAAGGAGGGCGGCGGCGGTGGCGGTATGGGCGGCCTCGGCGGGATGGGGCCGTTCGGCGACTGACGCGGCCGACGCTCTCGATTCGCTCCCGTCTCGGCGGCCCTGCTGGAATCCTCAATCGCTGATGGGTTTCGAGCGTCGTGCTGAATACAGGGCGCTTAGCCCCCCGGACTATTCCGGTGGCGTCTTCTTCTCGATAGCCACGAGTACTTCGTCAAGTGCCCTGAGAATATCGCGGTCTCTCGGGCTCTCGCTCCAGGAACGGCGGTACGTCGTCACGTACAGCCCGGTCTTTGCCCCGACCACCAGCGAGGGATCCGGTTCGGAATCGCTGTGTCCTTCATTCTCGAATGCGTCACGAAATTCGTCGCTCCGAGCCCACGAGAGCCACGTCGCTTCCGAACTGTCCCCCAGGAGAGCGATAACACGGTCGTCCGCGAACCACTTGACTGCCCGTTCTGGGTCGACGTTTGTGTTGTCGGGAAGGAGTAGCAGATCGGCGTTGTGCGTCGCGTCCACCGTCTCGATCTCCGGAGGCATCGAGAGTTCAACCTCGTCGGCGGCGTAGACACCGGTCGTGTCGAGACGCTCGAACGTGAGGCCCTCGGACTCGGCGGACTCCGTCGGGAGGGCAGAACATCCCACGAGTGGGCCGAGGAGGGCAACACCGGCCGCGCGGAGTGTACTTCGGCGAGTCGGGTCTCGCATAGGAACAGCGTCACCGATGGGAGAGTAAATAGTGGCGTTCACTCAAACACCCACTGTCGTTTTCCGGGGCCGAACGGAGACGGGGGATCGATAGCGGGTGATATCACCTCGGTCGTCGGGAGCCCAGGTCAAAGTCATTGGACGCCGTACTGCTAACTACATCCTCCGTATTCGTCACCGCGTCCGTATCAACCCAAATCGTTTCGACAGGGCCGTCTCGACGGTCCTCTCTCCCGCCCGTTCTCGACGCACTCCCCGCGCGTAGTCGCCCGACTTTTGACCCCCGCCGCCGTCCGTGCCCGTAATGACCGTCCGCGAGGTCGCCGTCGAGGCCTACCGCGAGACGCTCCCCGCGCTCGTGGCGAGCCTGATCGGCGGCCTGCTGGCGGGCGTGGTCCTCGGCGGGATGCGGGCGGAACTCCGGGCGGTGCCGGGCCTGCTGGTGCTCGTCCCCGCGCTGCTGGCGACCCGGGGCAACGTCTACGGTTCGCTGGGGGCCCGGATCGCCACCGCGCTCCACCAGGGGCTGATCGAACCGCGGCTCTCGGAGGCCGACCGGCGACTCGCGGCGGCGGCGGCGGCGGCGCTGGCGAACGGCATCCTCGCGAGTTGCTTCGCGGCGGTCGCGGTGTTCGCCGTCCTCTCGACGATCGGGTCGCCGGTCGCGCCACTGGCGACGCTCGTCGGCGTCGCGCTGGTCGCGGGGATCCTCTCCGGGTCTGCCCTGACCGCGGTCGTCGTCTCGGTCGTGTTCGCCGGCTACCGGAAGGGCCACAACCCGGACACGCTGGTCGGCCCCGTCGTGACGACCACCGGCGACGTCTTCGGCGTGCTGTTCCTGCTCGCGGCGGTCCGCATCGTGCTCGCGCTCGGAGGTGGGGGCTGATGCCGACGGTCGGGGCGCCGGTTGGGGGTGGCGGCTGATGCCGACCGAGTGGACCGTCCGGGCGATCACCCGCGCGATGCTCCCCGTCCTGCTGGTGCTCACCCTCATCGAACTGTTCAGCGGCCTCGTGCTGGGCGGCTTCGAGGACACCCTGTTGCGCTCGCCATCGCTACTGGTGCTCGTCCCGGTCACCATCGGCACCGCGGGCAACCTCGGGAGCGTGCTGGCCGCCCGGCTCTCGACCTCGTTTCACCTCGGGACGCTCTCGTTTTCGCCCCGCGACGACGAACTGGTCGGCAACGCGCTGGCGACGGTGCTGCTCGCGCTGTCGGTGTTCCCGGTCATCGGGCTCGGCGCGTGGCTGCTCACCGACCTCGTCGGCGCGACGCGCCTCGGGGTGACGACGGTGTTCGTCGTCGCCGTCACCGCCGGCGCCGTTCTTGCCCTACTTGCGGTGCTCGTGACCCTCGCCGCCACCTTCGCGGCCTACCGGTTCGGACTCGATCCCGACGACGTCGTCATCCCCGTCGTCACCAACGTCTGCGACGTGCTCGGGGTGCTCGTCCTCCTCGGCGTCGTCAGGCTGTTCGTCAGCTGACCCCTCCCGAGAATCGTCCCCGACCGACGCCGCTTAGGGCCTGGGTGACCCAGGGGCGCCCGTGTCGTCCGGTTCAGCCCGCGCCGCCCTCGGCGGGACCGTGACCGCGATCCGGGAGGGCGCCGCCGCGATCCGCGAGTCCGTCGACGCCACGCGAGCGGTGATCCTCGTCTTCGCCGCCGCGACCGTCGCGCTCGCGTTCGCCGCCGGCGACGGTCCCGCCGACCTGCTGCCGCTGCTCGCCGAGGTGACGCCGCGGGTCCTCCGCATCGGGGCGCTCGTCGCCGGCGGCGTCTTCCTCGCGAACCTGGCCGTGGCCTTCGGCGCGGTCGAGCGCGTCGCCGGCGCCTCGCGCTACCTGACCGGCCCCGCGAACCTCCCCGACGAGGTCGGCACCGCCATCCTGACGACCGCGGCGTCGACCACGGCGGGCTACGGGATGCTCGCGGAGTTCCGCGAGTCGGGGACCCTCGACGACCGGGCCACCCTCGTCGCGGTGACGATCAACACGTTCTTCGGCTTCGTCCAGCACGTGTTCACGTTCTACGTCCCCGTCCTGATCCCGATCCTCGGCGTCGAGGTGGGCGTCTTGTACGTCGGCGCCAGGGCCGGGATCGCGCTCGCCATCACCGTCGTCGGCGTGCTCGCCGGCGCGCTGTTGCTCCCGCCGCGAACCGCCGACGAGGACCGCGCCGACGCGGCCGCCACGAACGCGGCCGCCACAAACGCGGCCGCCGCGGACGGTGACGTCCCCGACGCCGACCGGCCGGACTCGATCCGGTCGGGGCTCGCCGCCGCCCGGGACCGAACCGTCCCCACCGTCCGGCGGATCGTCCCGCGCCTCGCCGTCGTCTACGCGCTCGTGACGATCCTCGTCCAGCGGTACGACCTCACGTCGCTGACGGCCGCCGCCGACCCGCTGGCGACGCTCGTCGGCCTGCCGGGCGCCGCCGTCCCGGTGATCGCGGTGTTCACCTTCGACACCACCGCCGGCGCGGCGACCATCGCCCCCATGGTCGGCGCCGACGCCGCGTTCACGCCGCGGGAGGCCGTGGCCACGATGCTCGTCGGCGGTATCGTCTCCTTCGCGGTGTCGACGTTCAAGCGGTCGATCCCGTTCCAGTACGGGATCTGGGGTCCCGGGTTCGGGTCGAAGGTGGTCGCGGTCAACACCGCGCTGAAGGTCGCGTTCATCGGCGCCGCGGTGACGCTGTTGCTCGCGGCGTGACGCCGGACGGCGGCGGGAGGTGGTGTGACGCCGCCGGTGATGTGACGCCGCCGGCCGGACGTAGCGGTGACCCGCTGTTCCCCGCAGGCACCGTCGTCACGACCCGGTAACTGCCGAGACGCCTCATCATTCGAGACTCTGGTTCGGCTATCTACAGCTATTCGGATGGCAAGTTAGCGTAGTTCCAAAACATCTATAAACTTCTGGATGTTTGGAAATGATATGTTCACAAACACTGGACGATACGACAACGAGGCTCACACCGAGTACACCCGCACCCGCGTTCCCTGTGCCGGCTGCGGGACGTTCGTGGCCGCCCAGTCCGTCGGGCCGGACGGTCGGTCGTGCGTCCCGTGCAGGGGGACCTCCTGATGAGCACGGAGAAACTGACCAGGTTCGACCCGGTGCGCGAACAGCTGGACGCGACGCCGCAGTTCGAGCTGGAGTGGCTGTACGACGACGCCGACGACCCGTCCCAGGTCACCGTTTTCCCGCGCGACACCGAGCGCTCGGCGACGGAGTGGATCTCGGTCGACTGCGACTCGGCGATCCCGCTCGACGAGGTGCGCTGACGGTCGCGCGTCGGGGCGTCGCTCCAGTCGACGGCGGCCGGCGCTCCAGCGCCCTCAGTCGTCGGTCGTCGGCAGGCCGACCGACACGCTCAGTCGTCAGTCGGCGATTCGGCCGACCGACACGCTCAGTCGTCAGTCGGCGATTCGGCCGACCGACACGTTCAATCGTCGGCCTCGGCGGTCTCGGCCCGCGGGATCGTCACGTCGACCAGGTCCGCTTCGATTTCCTCCCGTCGGTCCTCGAACGTGCCGGGGAGCACGAGGCGGCCACCGAGGTCGTCCAGCGGCTCGTCGCTGTCGTAGCCCGGCCCGTTGGTGGCGAGTTCGAACAGCACGCCCGCGAACTCCCGGAAGTACACCGACCGGAACCAGTGGCGGTCGATCTGCTGGGTCGGGCGCAGCCCCTTCGAGGCGACGGCCCGACGCATCGACTCCTGGTCGGCGTCGGTCGGCGTCTGGAAGGCGACGTGGTGGACCGTGCCGTGGCCCTGGCGGCCGCCCTCGATGGCCGAGACGACGTCGACGTACTGCCCGACGGGACCGCTCGCGGCGAAGCGGGTGCGCCCCCCGTCGCCGGGGTCGTGCTCGCTCGCTTCGGTGCCGGCCTCCTCGAAGCCCATCGTGCGCAGCAGGTCCTCGGTGGGATCCGGGTCGGCGAGCCAGAGCGTCACCGAGTGGAACCCGCGGATCGCGGCGTCCTCGGGGACGAACTCGGTCCACGGTACGGTGGGGTCGTCCGCGGGCACCTCGACCTCGACCAGTTCGATCGGCAGGCCGTCCGGGTCCCGCAGGGGGAGCACGGTCTCGCCGAAGCGCTCGATCCGGTCGTCGTAGTCGACGCCGTACTCCTCGAACCGATCCTCCCAGTAGTCGAGGCTCCCCTCGGGGACGCGGAAGGCGGTTCGGGACACTTGCCCGGAGCCGACCTTCCCCCGCGGGACGTCGGCGCCCCACGGGAAGAACGTCATGCTCGTCCCGGGGTTCCCCTCGGCGTCCGCGAAGAAGAAGTGGTACGTACTGGGGTCGTCCTGGTTGATCGACCGCTTGACGAGGCGCAGTCCGAGCGTCTCGACCCAGAAGTCGAGGTTCCGCTGGGGGTCGCTGGCGATGCACGTGACGTGGTGGATGCCCGGTGTGGGTGTGGGGTTCGTCATCGCTCCCAGGTAGGTGCCGCACCGACTTGAGTTCCCGCTGACGTGAGTGTTACCAGGTTCCGACGGACCCACCAGCCCGCCGCGCGCAGTCGTCACCTGAACCGCAAGAGGGTTACCCTCCCCCCGCCTTCTGTTCGGCATGAGCGAACCGGAAGTCGTCACGGACCGCGACTCGTTCCGGGCGACGGCGGCGGGGGCGTCGCCGGGAACCCGGGTCCCGGTGGAACTCCGGATCGCGGTCGACGATCCCTTCACGGCCTACCGGCGGGCGCGCGGGGGCCGGGGCGCCGGCGGCGCCTACCTGGAAACGACGGGCGGCAGCGAGGGCTGGAGCTACTTCGGCGTGGACCCGATCCGACAGTTCTCGGTCGGGCCGGACGACGGCCCGTCCATCGAGGCGCTGGCCGACGCCGTCGCCGGCGAGGAGCTAGCGCGCGGCGACTGCGACGTGCCGTACCCCTGCGGGGCCGTCGGCTGGATCTCCTACGACGTGGCGCGCGAACTCGAATCGCTGCCGGCGGGCGCCCGCCGCGACCGCGACCTGCCGCGCCTCCAGTTCGCGGTGTTCGACCGCCTCGCCGCCTGGGAGGAACCGCGGACGGAGGGCGGGACGACCCTGCGGATCGTCGCCTGCCCGCAGGTCCCGGGGCCGAGCGCGGGCGACGGCGGGGATGCAGTCGTCGACGGCCAGGGCGTTCCCGACGGCGACGCGGAGGCCGACCGCGCGGGCGGCGACGCCGACGACCGCGTCGACGCGGCCTACGATCGCGGCCTCGACCGCGCGTACGCACTGGCGCGGGCCGCCCTCGAGGGCGACGCGGCGGTCGGGGCCCCCGACGTCGAGGCGGCGGACGCGCGCTTCGAGAGCGCCAGCGGCCGCGAGGCCTACTGTGACGCCGTCCGCCGGGTCAAGGAGTACGTCCGCGCGGGCGACACCTTCCAGGCCAACATCTCACACCGACTGGTCGCGCCCGCGGCGGTCCACCCCGTCGAGGCCTTCGCGGCCCTGCGGCGGGTGAACCCCGCGCCGTACTCCTCGCTGCTGGAGTTCCCGGGCGTCGACCTGGTGAGCGCGAGCCCCGAACTCCTGCTCCACCGCGAGGGCGACCGCCTCGTGACCGAACCCATCGCGGGCACCCGTCCCCGCGGGGAGACGGTCGAGGAAGACGAGGCCCTGGAGGCGGACCTGCTGAGCGACGAGAAGGAGCGCGCCGAGCACGCGATGCTGGTCGACCTCGAACGCAACGACCTGGGGAAGGTCAGCGAGTACGGCAGCGTCGAGGTGAGCGAGTACCGCCGGATCGACCGCTACTCCGAGGTGATGCACCTCGTCTCGGTCGTGGAGGGTCGCCTCCGGGCGGGGTGCGACCTCGCCGACGCCGTCGCCGCGGTGTTCCCGGGCGGGACGATCACCGGCGCGCCCAAGCCCCGGACGATGGAGATCATCGACGAACTGGAGACGACGCGCCGGGGCCCCTACACCGGGAGCGTCGGCATCGTCGGCTTCGACGACCGGGCGACGCTGAACATCGTCATCCGGACGCTCGTCCGCTACGGCGACGAGTACCACCTCCGGGCCGGGGCGGGCATCGTCCACGACTCCGTGCCCGAGAAGGAGTACGACGAGACCCTGGACAAGGCCCGCGCGCTCGTCAACGCCATCGACGCCGCGCTCGATCGGCGCATCCGCTTCTCGGTCGAGGGGGCCGAACAGTGATCCTCGTCGTCGACAACTACGATTCGTTCGCCTACAACCTCGTCCAGTACGTCGGGGCCCACGCCGAGGTGACCGTCCGCCGCAACGACGCGATCGACGTCGCGGGCATCCGCGACCTCGACCCCGACGGGATCGTCGTCTCGCCCGGCCCCGGCACGCCCCGGCAGGCCGGCGTCTCGATGGACGTCTTCGCCGACCTGGACTACCCGACACTCGGGGTCTGTCTGGGCCACCAGGCGCTCTGTGCCGCCAACGGCGTCCCGGTCGGGCAGGCCCCCGAGATCGTCCACGGCAAGTCCTCGACCATCGAGCACGACGGGCGGGGCATCTTCGCCGACCTGCCCGAGCGCGTCGAGGTCGGCCGCTACCACTCGCTTGCCGTCGAGCGCGGCGGCCTCCCCGACCACCTGATCGAGACGGCCTGGACCGTCGACGACCGGCGGATCGTCATGGGCGTCCGCCACGCCGACCGCCCCCACGTCGGCGTCCAGTTCCACCCCGAGAGCATCCTCACCGACGCCGGCGAGCGGATGGTCGAGACGTTCTGTACCGGCTGTCGGGACGGCACCCTGCTGGAGGGGCGCCGCGGCGGATCAGCGCCGGATCGCGGCGGGTCGGCGCCGGATCACGGCGGATCGGTGCAGTGACGTCGCCGGCCGACGACGCCCGTAGCAGCCACGATCAAGCATGAGCGACCTCCTGTACCACGTCGACGGCGACCTCGTCCCCGCGGGCGAGGCGACCGTCTCCGTCCGCGACCGGGGCTTCACCTACGGCGACGCCGCCTTCGAGACCCTGCGCGCCTACGGCGGCGACGTCTTCGAGTGGGACGCCCACGCCGACCGGCTGGCGGGCACCCTCGAAACGCTCGGCTTCGCGGACGCGGCGCCGCCCCGCGACGACCTGCGCGCCCGCCTCGACGCGACGCTCGACGCGAACGACCTCGCGGACGCCTACCTGAAGCTCTCGGTCACCCGGGGCGTCCAGCCCGGGAAGCTCACGCCCGGCCCCGACGTCGACCCGACGGTGTGCGTCTACGTCTCGCCGCTCCCGCGGGGCGGGCGTGGCGCCGAGCGCGTCTGGGACGCCCCCGCCGCGGTTGAGACGGTCGAGACCCGGCGCGTCCCGACGGCCTCGATCCCGGCGGACGCGAAGACCCACAACTACCTCAACGGCATCCTCGCGCGCCTGGACCTGCGTCGAACCGCGGCGGGGTCGAACTCGCCCCCCGCCGACGAGGCCCTCGTGCTCGACGTCGACGGCGCGGTCACGGAGGGTGCGACGAGCAACCTCTTTTTCGTCGCCGACGGCGTCCTCAGGACGCCGGACCCCGACGCCGCGCCGCTCCTCCCGGGCGTGACCCGACGGGTGGTGCTCGACCTCGCGGCCGACGCCGGGATCGACGTCGAAACGGGCCGCTACGGGGTCGAGGACGTCCGCGCGGCCGACGAGGCGTTCCTCACGAACACCACCTGGGAGATCAGACCCGTCGCGTCGCTCGACGGGGAGTCGTTCGTCGCGGGATCGGCCGACGGCTCCGCCGCCGCCGGACCAGTCACGACCGACCTCCGGGCGCGCTTCGACGACCTGGTCGAGCGCCGGCACTACGGCTGAGTCTCCGGGTCGAGCGGGGGCGGCGGCCGCACCCGCGCGCCGCCGTCAGTCCCGCTCGTCGGGATCGATCGGCTTGCCTTCCTCGGTCGGCGGCGCGACGTAGTCGACGAACTCCTCGACCGAGGGGTCCCGGACGGTCACGTGCACCTCGACGTCGCCCAGTTCGTCGGGGGTGCCGACCGCGAAGTTGACGACGCCCTTGAAGGCGGCCTGCTTTTTCAGCGTGAACGAGAAGGCGTCGCCGCTCCGCCGCTTGGCGAACTCCCGGCGGGCGGTGTCGAGGATCTCCTGGCGGTGCAGGAGCTCCGAGAAGTGATCGAGCGAGTGGGTCTCGGCGACGACGCGACCGGGCTGGCGCTCGATCTCGGCCTCCGGGAAGAGGTTGCGCACCGCGTCGACCACCCGGTCGGTCACCTCGGTGTCGCGCACCGGCGCCGAGACGTTCACGTCGACGCTGTAGATCATCGGCTCCCGCCCCGGTTCGCCGGCAGCGTTCGGTTCATCGGCGCACCTCCGCGTTCTCGCGGTCGGCGACCGCGCTCGCCCCGTCGCGTAGCAGCGACCGGACCGCCCCGCGGAAGTCCTCCAGACTCCCGGCGTTGTCGAGGACCACGTCGGCCCGGTCCATCACCTCGCCCATGCCGAAGCCGAGTTCGCGCTCGTCGCGCTCGCGGAGCGCCTCCAGGTCGCCGTCGGTGGCGTCGCGGCCCCGCTCCAGCAGGCGCTCGGCGCGCACCTCGAAGGGGGCTTCGACGCTCACCAGCAGGAAGTCCTCGCCGAAGGCCTCCCGGAAGCGGTCGAGTTCCACGTCCGAGCGGAGGCCGTCGACCAGCACCGTCTCGTGGTCGTCGAGGGCCTCGCGGATCTGCGGGAGCGACCGGGCCGCGATGGCGGCCGGGCCGTCTTCCTCGCGCAGCGCCGTGGCGACCGCCCCGTGGTGCTCCGCGGGGTCGAGACCCCGGTCGCGGCAGGCCTGCCGGATGACGTCCCCCATCGTCACGACCGGCACGCCCTCCTCGCGGGCGACCGCCGCGGCCTCACCCTTCCCGCTCCCGGCCAGTCCCACGGTTCCGATGACTCGCATACCGCCACCTACGGGCGACGGTCCGCTTAACGCTGTTCGTTGGCTCCCGCGACCCCTCGGTGCCGGCGCGCCCGACCGTCAGCCGCCCGGCGCGCTGTGCCCTCGCTTCGGCCGGCGCCCGCTCAACCCGCCGACGGCCGCTCAACCCGCCGACGGCCGGCGCCCGCTCAACCCGCCGACGGCCGGCGCCGCCCAACCCGCCGCCCCCGCAGACGGCCGACACGCCCATACCCCGGGGCGCCGTAGCTCCCCCATGGCTCAGCGCTCCCTCCTCGTGCGCGCCCTCTGGTTCGCGGTCGTCGGCTGGTGGGCGACTCCCCTGGTCGTGAACGCCGCGTGGTTCCTCAACGCCACCGTGATCTTCCTCCCGCTCGGGATCAAACTCGTCAACCTCGTGCCGACGGTCCTGACGCTCCGGGAACCCCGAACCGTCGTCGACCCCGAGTCGACCGGTCGCGGGCAGCGCTCCCTGCTCGTCCGCGCGGTCTACTTCGTCTTCGTCGGCTGGTGGCTCTCGTGGCTCTGGGCCAACGTCGCGGCCTTCATGGCGGTCACGGTCGTCGGCCTCCCGGTCGCGATCTGGATGTTCAACCGCCTGCCGTACGTCACGTCGCTGTACCGCTTCGACGGGTGACGCGCCCCGGGGAGAACCCGAACCGCTTTTTCCGGTCGGACCTGTGGCACTGAACGTGGGCACGTAGCTCAGCCCGGATGAGAGCGTCGGACTTCTAATCCGATGGTCGCGGGTTCGAATCCCGTCGTGCCCGCTTCGGACTCGCTTCGCTCGTCCTCGCGGGCACGACGTAGTCCCACTCGCTCGCGTTGCTCGCTCGCGGGACTCCCGTCGTGCCCGTCACTCCGGCGAACGACAGCGAGATTCGATTCCGCGCGGGTAGTCACACACCCGTCGACGTTGCGAGCGAAGGCTCTCGATTTAGTTTCCGGCCCCCCTATTTCCGCCCGATAGTGTTGTCTAGCAGCCGGTTTCACAGGGTGGACGCAACGGCGGCGGATCCGCGGGCCGTTCGCAGGGACGACACGCTCGGGTCCCCCCGACCAGGGCGGGCGCACACCAGCGACCATCGGGGGAGATGCCAGCGCGTACGAGAGCGCCCGTGACCGTCGCGGGAGGCCGATACCATGGCTGAGCTATTCGTCACGCTGAGCGGGTTTCTCCTCGTACTGGCTGCGGCGGTCGTCGTCCGGATCGTCGCCACGGCGGTCAGCGCGGTCGTCTACCCCGTTCTCCTGGTCGTCATCGGCGTCACCGTCTCCGTGCTCGGGTTCGCACCGGACTTTCGACTGTCGTCCGAGTTGATCCTGATGGTTCTCGTTCCGACGGTGCTGTTCCAGGGCGCACAGCGGACGAAATCGGACTCGTTTCTCCGGGTGCTCCCCCTGTCGTTTCTCATTCCGTTCCTCGGGCTGCCCATCGCCGTCGTGCTGCTGGGGACGCTCGGAACCCCGATATTCGGGCTACCGCTGGTAGTCATGCTCCTCTTCGCCGTGATCATCTACCCGGTCGATCCGGTCGCGATCATCGCCGTGTTCCGGGAGGCGAACGCGACCGATCGCCTGGTCGTGATCGCGGAGACCGAGAGCCACCTCAGCGACGGGTTCGCCGTCGTCGTGTTCGGAGCGATGCTGGCGGTCGTCTCGGAGCGGTTTTCCACCGGTCGGGAACTGGAGGAGTTGCTGACCCTGTCGGATCTCCTCGGGATCGCCGTCGAGATAACCGTCGTGAGCTTCGGCGGCGTCCTCGTCGGCCTCGTCACCGGCGCCGCGGCGTTCGGGGTCCTCTGGGCCATCGAGGACCGGTTGTCCGAACTGCTCGTCACGGTCGTCCTCGCGTACGGGAGTTTCCTCCTCGCGGACCACTACCTGCACGTGAGTGGCGTCCTGGCGACCGTCGCAGCCGGACTCGTCGTCGGGTTGTACGGGAAGGGCCGCGCGATCGCCGCCGAGAACGTCACCTTCATCGAGCGGACGTGGGACACCGCGGCCTTTTTCGTCTTCACCCTCGTGCTCGTCCTGATCGGCATCCAGGCACCGTGGCGACGCCTGCTGTGGAATGCTCCGACCGTCGTCGCGGCCACGCTGCTCGTCCTGCTCGTCCGGGCGATCATCGTGTACGGCGTCACGAACCTCGCGACGCTGGCCGTCGTCGAGCCCGTCCCCTTCCGCTTCCAGCACGTCCTCGTGTGGGGCGGGATGCACACGGTCATCCCGATCGCACTCCTGTTGAGCGTCCCCCGGGATCTGCCGTTTCGGGAGGACCTCGTGATCCTGGTGTTCGGCGTGGCGCTCCTCAGTATCGTCGGGCAAGGGCTGTTGTTGCCCGTCGCACTGCGTCTCACCGGGGCCTCCGAGGAGGCCGCGGACGCCTCCGGGGAGTAGATCGCGTGACCGTCCGGGTCGGTCGCGCCCGTCCCCCGCCTGTGCCGTGTCCGTACTCATCGCTTCGGAGCGCCAAGAAGCGCCTGTCATGGGTGACAGTGACGCGGACGCCGATCGCCGACCGAACAGCAGCCGGGTCGCGGACGATTTACCCTCGTTCGTCTCCCTCAGCGGTGACTTCTACCGCGGGGAGGTCCACCGAGCGATCACGTGGCGCCAGCGGCTCGATCAGACGACCCACTGGGCCGTCATCGTGATCGCCGCGCTCCTCACGTGGGTGTTCTCGGGCCAGAACCGGCCGCACTACATCCTCATCATCGGGATGCTACTGACGGGCGTCTTCCTCTCGATCGAGGCCCACCGGTATCGGGGGTACGACGTGTGGCGCCAGCGGATTCGCTTTCTCCAGGAGCACCTCCTCGCGGACATGTACGCGCCCCGTGAGGAGCACGCGTCGTGGGAGGCGGAACTGGGGGCGGCGCTTCGACGTCCGTCGTTCAACGTTTCGCTCCGGCGGGCGGTCGCGCACCGACTGCGGCGGGTCTACCTCGCCCTCTTTACCGTATTGGTCGTCGCCTGGATCGCTCGTGTCACGGTGTTCGTCGCCGACGCTCCGTGGCACGAGGCAGCGGCGATTGCGGGGATTTCCGGTTCTGCCGTCGTCGCCGGGGTCGGGGTGTTCTACGCCGCGGTCGTTGCAGTCGCGCTGTCGTCCCGTCCGTCGAGCCCGCGCGAGTTCCGCGAGTGACCGCGTCGGCCGCCGCGACTGCCGGCCGACCGATCAACGGCGGCAGCCGGGCCAGAGGCGCGGCCTAGGCGTCGTTTTCCGCGCGGAGCCGACGTCGGAAGAACGAGACGAGCCCGTCGACGTACCCGGAGCCCCAGAGCGCGACCAGCACCGCCCCGACGGCGTTGAACACCATGTCGGTCACGATGTCGTCGATCCCGTAGACGGTGAGAGGTGCCAGCCCGGTGACCTCGGCGAGTAACTCCGAGCCGAACTCTAGCAGTTCCCAGACGACGCCGGCGGCGAGGACGAACACGACGACGAACGCCGCCCGAAACGTCGACGGGACGTCGACCTCGGGCGAGTGCGCCTCGAACGCCCGAAACGCGGCGTACCCCAGCCCCGCGACGATGGTGGCCGAGACGGTGTGCGTCACCTCGTCGTACCACTGGTACTGCGCGTACACCCCCAGCAGCCCGACGGCGTTCAACACGAGCGCGACGGTGATCCAGAGGACGAGGCCGGGATCCATCGCGTAGCCGTACTCCCGGCGGATGGCCGCCGGCAGCAGGGTGATCGCCAGCGCGAACGCCCCGTTCAGTGCGATCCCCCACTGGAACGTACCCGCCCCGTAGACGGCCAGCCCACCGAGGACGGTCTGGAGCGTCCGGGTCAGCGCGCGCTCCTGCGGATCCGACAGTCCGAGCGCGTCGCCGAGGGTCATGCGCGCTCCTCCTTCGGGCGGTCGTGCGACCCGGCGTGGCGGACCCGCTCGGCGTACAGTTCGAAGAGGCCGCCGAAGACGAGCGCGACGACCGTGACGGCGACGAAGTCCCACTGGAGTTCGGTCTGCGTGGTGAGGTACGCGGTCCCCAGCCAGCGGTCGGAGTAGAACTGCGCGACGCTCCACAGCCCCTGTACCGCCATGGTCGTCATGACGACGAACGCGACCGCGAAGCGCCGACTGAACTCGGCGGACGTGAACACGTCGAGGTCGAGGACGACGACGAGCGCGAACGACGAGAGCGCGAGGTAGCCGGCCCACTCCGGGTACCATCCTGCCGTGTGACTTGCCAGGGCGAGGGCCGCCACGACCGGGAGCGGCCACGGCACCATCACGGTCCACTCGCGAGACGACAGGGGTGGTAAGACGATCACGAGTGCGACGAGTAGCGAGAGCCCGGCCCAGACGAGGTCTCCCCGGAGCGCGTTCACGAGCGCGACGAGGCCGACGCCGACCGTCGATCCCCACCCGAGGACGCCGTTCGCGGGTTCGTCCCGGAGCACCGAATCGAGCGGGGCCATGGCACGAATAGCGTCGTCCGCCGGAAAAAATAGCGGCCTGCATATCCACCTCGCGGCGACGGTGGCCGGTGTCGCCGCGGTTCCGCCCCCTTCCACGGGAATTGGAGGGCCTCAGGGGGCGGCTCCACGGGCTCGGATTCCCACCCGACAAACTAACACGCTTCAAACAAGTGGACTCGTATGGACGACGCGACTGAAGGTGAGTTGCTTTCGAAGGGAGTCGCCAGTCTTCTCGTACTCCTGCCGCTCGTGGGGGGCGCGTTGCTGTTTCTCCTGTTCGAACGTGGCCCCATCCATCGCCTCGGGTTCTATCTGCTTGGTGCCGGCGCGCTCGTCGGGGTCGTCCTCCTCCTGATGCGCCTAGAGTGATGGGTTGACGCCGTCGGTCGACGCCCACGTCCGACGAGCTACCGTCGCACGCCGTCGATCGCGTCGCTCGCTGCGCTCCTGGACTTCTCGTCGTCGGCTCCGTCCTACCGCTATCGTCGACCGCCGGGCGGAAGAGCGGGGACGCGCGACTTCAACTGGCGAAGTTACGGGTCACGATCGGGGCCCGCGACCGTCCCGCCGCTATCAGTTCTGATTTCAGGAACCGGACATTTTTGTGGGTGATGTGATTCTCTGGACCCGAGATGAGCAACCAAGCGCGCTCACCAGCGGGGACGGGGACCGACGTGTCGGCGAGCCGCGACGCCGACGAGGAGTTCGACGACCTCGGCTCGGACGTCCAAGAGGGGATCGACCGCGACGCGGGCTACGACCACGAGGTCGCCGAGGACGTCCAGGCGTCACTCGCCGAGATCGAACAGTCCTCGATCGAGATCGCCGAGCGGGTCGCCGAGATCCGCGAGGGGACGGCCGAACAGTACGAGGGCATGGAACAGGTGTCCGAGGAGGTCTCGAACCTCTCGGCGGCGGTCGAGGAGATCGCCTCCTCCTCCGAGGAGGTCTCGACCTCCGGGCAGCGGGCCCGGGAACTCGCCGACGAGGGACAGGAAGCCGCCACCGAGGCCAAGGAGTCCATGTCCGAGATCCAGGACGCGGCCGACGAGGTCGCGGACGACGTCGAGCAGATCCAGGCGAGCGTGGCCGAGATCGACGCGTTCGTCGACGTCATCAACGGAATCGCGGACCAGATCAACATGCTCGCGCTGAACGCCTCCATCGAGGCGGCGCGGGCGGGCGACGCGGGCGAGGGGTTCGCCGTCGTCGCCAACGAGGTCAAGGAACTCGCCGAGGAGACACAGACCCAGTCGAGCGAGATCGAGACGATGGTCGACAGCATCCAGAGCGACACGAAGAGCGCGGTCGAGTCGCTCCAGGCGAACAACGCCCGCATCGACGACGGCATCGAGACCGTCGACGACGCGGTCGGCATCCTGAACGACATCCACGACGCCGTCTCGGAGGTCAGCGACGGCATCTCCGAGATCGCGGCCGCGACGGACGAACAGGCCGCCTCCACCGAGGAGGTGGCCGCGATGATGAACCAGTCGACCAGCGCGGCCGATCAGATCGCGGCCGAGACCGCGTCGATCGCCGACGAAGTCGACGACCAGACGGACGAACTCGCCGACCTCAACGCGCTGATCGACGACCTCGTCGACGACCTGGCGCGGGCCGACGCGTAACGTCTCTCCGACCTCGTCGCGACGGGGGCGCCACGCCTGGCTTGATGCGTCCGGGGCGCCACGCCTGGCTTGATGCGTCCGGGGCGCCACGCCTAGCTTGATGCGTCCGGGGCGCCACGCCTAGCTTGATGCGTCCGGGGCGCGTGTAAGGGGCCATGTTCGAGCGCATCCTCGTGCCGACCGACGGCAGCCGGACCGCCGAGACGGCGATGGCGCAGGCACTGGACCTCGCCGCGGCCCACGGCTCGGCCATCCACGTCCTGCACGTCGTCGACGCCTGGCGCTACGACACCTCGATCGAGAGCGCGGTCGACCCCCTTCGGGCGGAGGGCGAGCGGTTCGTCGATCGACTCGCCCGGACCGCCGGGGACGGCGAGACCGAGGTCACGACCGCGGTCGAGGTCGGGAGGCCCGCCCAGGGGATCCTGGCCTACGCCGACGAGCACGGGATCGACCTCGTCGTGATCGGCACGCGGGGCAAGGGCGGGCTCCCGCGGCGCCTGCTCGGGAGCGTCACCGACTACGTCGTCACGCACGCCGAGATCCCGGTTCACGTCGTGCCCGCGAGGAACGACGAAGACGAGTAGTCGACGACTGCGAAACCGTCGGCTACGGCCCGTCTGCGTCGAAAGAAATCGTGTGTTCGGTCGTCGAGCGGTGCGCGTCGCGGTGTGGCGGTGTGGCCAGTGGGGTGTGGGTGGCGTGTAAACTCGAACCCGAGTTTACATCGCACCGCCCATGCCGCCCATGCCGCCCATGCCGCCCATGCCGCCGCCCATGCCGCCGCCGCCCGGGGGCATCTCCTCGTCGCCGCCGTCGTCGCCGGAGGCGCGCAGGTCGCCCGCGGCGATGACGTCGTCGATGCGGAGGATCATGACGGCCGCCTCGGTGGCGCTCTCGATGGCCTGGGTCTTGACGCGGAGGGGCTCGACGACGCCCTCCTCTTCCATGTCGATGATCTCGCCGGTGTAGGCGTCCAGCCCGGCGCCGGTTTCGCCGGCGTCGTGGCGGGCGCGCAGGTCGACCAGCGAGTCGATGGGGTCGAGGCCGGCGTTCTCGGCGAGCGTGCGCGGGATGACGTCGAGGGCCTCGGCGAACGCCTCGACGGCGAGCTGCTCGCGGCCGCCGACGGAGTCGGCGAAGTCGCGCAGGGCGAGCGCGAGTTCAGTCTCGGGGGCGCCGCCGCCGGGCAGCACCTGGCCGTCCTCCAGGGTCGTGCGGACGACGCCGAGGGAGTCCTCGACGGCGCGCTCGACCTCGTCGACGACGTGCTCGGTGCCGCCGCGCAGGATGAGCGTGACGGACTTGGCGTCCTCGACGTCCTCGACGAAGATGCGCTCGTCGCCGCCGATGTCCTTCTGGCCGACCGAGCCGGCGAAGCCGAGGTCGTCGGCCTCGATGTCGTCGACGTTGCCGACGACGCGCCCGCCGGTCGCGCGGGCCAGGCGCTTCAGGTCGGTGTCCTTCGCGCGGCGGACGGCGAGGATGCCCTCCTTGGCGAGGTAGTGCTGGGCCATGTCGTCGATGCCCTTGCCGACGAAGACGACGTCGGCGCCGACGTCGACGAGCTTGTCGACCATCGCCTTGAGCTGCTTCTCCTCCTGGTCGAGGAACTGCTGGAGCTGGTCGGGGTCGTTGATGTTGACCTCGGCGTCGATCTCGGTCTCGCGGACCTCGAGCTCGTCGTCGACGAGCGCGACGTTGGCGTCCTCGACCATGTAGGGCATGTTCTCGTCGACGCGCTCCTTGTCGACGATGACGCCCTCGACGAGCTCGGAGTTGTCGATCGAGCCGCCGACGACCTTCTCGACGCTGACGTTGTCGGTGTCCACGCCCTCCTCGTCCTGGACGGCGAGCACGGCGTCGACGACGAGTTCGGCCAGCTGGTCCTTGGCGGACTCGGCGCCCTTGCCCGTCATCGCCGTCGCGGCGATCTTCACGAGGGTGTCGCGGTCGTCGGGGGAGACCTCGATGGCGACCTCTTCGAGGGCCTCCTTGGCCTGTTCGGCGGCCTGGCGGTACCCCTGGGCGATCGTCGTCGGGTGGACGTCGGAGTCGATGAGGTCCTCGGCCTGGTCGAGGAGCTCACCGGCGATGACGACGGCGGTCGTGGTGCCGTCGCCGACCTCCTCCTCCTGGGTCTCGGAGACCTCGACGATCATGTTCGCCGCGGGGTGGTCGATGTCCATCTCCTTGAGGATGGTGACGCCGTCGTTCGTGACGACGACCTCGCCCGTCGAGTCGACGAGCATCTTGTCCATCCCCTTCGGGCCGAGGGTCGTGCGTACGGCCTCCGCGACCGCCTTGCCCGCGGTGATGTTCATCGACTGCGCGTCTTTGCCCTGTGTGCGCTGGGAGTCCTCGCCGAGAATGATCATCGGCTGTCCCTGCTGCATTCGCTGAGACATAATCAACTCGGGATTGTCTACGGTTCTATAAAAATATTTCGTTCGAGAGTACGCGAACCCGTCCGCGACGGCGCACCGCCACTGACACTGGGTGACACATGGCAGGGTTTATATGGGCGAACTGTCGGGTGGCGGCGGTTCGACCCTGACGTTGTTCCCGCCCACGGGGGTGCGGAGCGTGACTCTCGTCCCCCGCGGGTCGTTGTCGGCGATCTCGATTTCCCACCCCGACTCCCTGACGGCCCAGTAGATCACCCAGAGTCCCAGTCCGCTCCCGTGGCGGAGCGGGGTCTCCTCGCCGCGGCGGAGCACCTCCCGTTCGTGTTCGGGGATTCCGCCGCCGTCGTCGGCGACGACGACGGCCACCGACTCCCCCTCGACGGTCACCCGGACCTGGATCGACGGCTCCGTCCTGTCGCTGTGTTCGGCGGCGTTCGAGAGCAGTTCCCGGACGGCGATCTCGAGCGTCTCCGGCACCGCCACGCGGTGGTCCGGCGACGCGTCGAGCGTCAGCGACGCCCCCGGCGCGACGTCGGCGACGCCGTCTACTGCCCGGTCGAGCAGGTCGTCGAGGGGGACCAGGGCGGTCCGTTCGGAACCGCCGACCACCACGTCGTAGATGTCGGTCGCCTTGTCGCTCACCGTCGCGAGTTCGTCGCCGGCCCTGACGACCGCCTCGGCAGCGGCGTCGGCCGTCGAGCCGGCCGACTCGAGTTCGCCGGCGACCGCGACGTCCCCGTCCCCGCTCCGGTCGCGGATCTCTCCCGCGAGGCGGCGGACGTGTTCGGTGCTCTCCCGAACCCGTCTGCCGTTTCCGACGACGACGTTCACCTTGTTCCGCAGGTTGTGCCGAAGAACCCGGTTGAGTACCTGCAGCACCTGCCGCCGTCGCCGCTGTTCGGTCACGTCGGTCAGGACGGCCACCACCCGGCGTACCCCGTCCCCCTCGTCGACGATGGGGGCGACCGTCGCGTCCACCCAGCGCGACTCGCCGTCCCTGGTCGTCACCGCGAGTTCGCCGTCCCACTCCTCGCCGTCGTCCACCGTCTCCCAGATCGACTCGTACGCCCGTCCGCCGCGGCCCGTCGGCATGAGGCGGATGAGGCTCTCCCCGACCAGTTCGTCGGGACCGTACCCCGCGACGGTTTCCGTCGACCGGTTGGCGTACCGGATCGTCCCGTCCGTGTCCAGAATCAGGATGCCGTGGGCCGCCTGTTCGAGCGCTTCCGTCTGGGCCTGCAACCGTTCGTTCTGTCGAGTGAGCCGACGCCGGGTTCGACCCTCCTGTTCGACGTACTTCGAGAGGTAGTAGACGGCGCCGATCGCGAGGACGCTCACGAGCAACCCCGGCAGTTCGGTGAACGACCCCCCGCCCTCGGTAACGGTGAGGAGCTGTCGCACGAACATCAACAGCAACATCAGCGTGAGCGCGCCGAATCGCAGGTCGGAGGCGCGGTAGAGCAACAGCGCTGCGTACCCGGCCCCGACGGCCCTGAGCAGTATCGACGCGGAGATGATCGGATCGACTGGCATCTGGGTCGGTTCCACGGGTGGCGGCACCGCCACAGGTCTCCGCGCGGACGTTACCCCGGCGCCTGCAGCCCGCGGTCCGTTTTCGCAGTCGAGTAACGAGCCTCAAAAAGGTTACAGCCGACTTTCACCGCCAGGAATCGCGAACCTCCCGTCAGGACCGGACGTCGAAGCCGCCGATGACCGTCAGGACCGGACGTCGAAGCCGCCGGTGATCTCGTTGTGCTTGCGTTCGAGGAACGAGTACACCGCGCCGTGGGGGGCGCCGTCCAGGATCATCCCTACCGCCCGGCGGACGGCCTCGACCTCGTCCGGCTGGCCGATGATGCCGAGGGTCGTCCCGTAGATGACGACGTGGGCGCCCGTGAGTTCCTCCATCAGCTCCCGGGTGCGGCCGTTCTCGCCGATCAGCCGGCCCTTCTGGCGCTGGAGGTCGTTCTTGTTCCGGGTCTGCTCGTCGAGTTCGATCAGCTCGAACATCCGGAGTTCGTCGTCGAGAAGCGAGAGGGCGACGTCGGGCGTGAAGCCCCGCCCGACCGCGCGGACGACGTCCGGGGCGACCATCCCCGTGACGGGGTCGCCGACCGAGTCGATGGCGACGCTCCCCGTCTCGGAGTCGATGTCGAGGCGGACCTCGGCCCGCCGCTCGATTTCGCGCATCGTCTCCCCGCCGTCGCCGATGAGGACGCCGACGCGGTCCTGCGGCACCTTCACGTGCTGCTGCATACCCGAGCTACCCGTTCGAGCGGTTTAAGGGTTCGCTCGAAGCTCCGCCGCGTGAGGCGGTCACACGGGCGTCTGGCTCCCTCGGCGCCGTCGCTTTCGTCGGCCTTCACTCGCCGCCGCCCCGTCGGCTTTCACGCGCCGTCGCTCTCGTCGGCCTCCGTGACGAACGCGTACAGCTCCTCGTCGCTCACGTCGATCCCCTGCCGGCGGAAGAAGGCGGCGACGTTCCGGCAGTCGCGCCGGAGGAACTCCTCGGCGTTGGGGTGGTGGACCGTCACCGCCTGGCCCAGGTCGATCACCACGAGTTCGCCGTCGTGGACGATGAGGTTGTACTCCGAGAGGTCGCCGTGGACCAGCCCCGCGGCGTGCAGGCGACGCATGTACTCCCGGACGACCTCGTAGGCCGTCTCGGGGTTCTCGACGTGCACCTCGGCGAGCCGCCGGGCGCGCTCCTCGACCAGTCCGACGAGTTCCATCACGAGCACGTTGCGCTCGACGGCGATCGGCGTCGGGACGCGGACGCCCGCCTTCTGGGCGCGCTCCAGGTTGGCGAACTCCTTGCGCGTCCACGCCAGCACGACCTGTCCCTTGTCGTTGCCGATCCCCTCGAAGCGCGGGTCGCCCTCCAGGTACTCCCGCATGTGCCGGAAGTTCGAGGTGTTGATCCGGTAGATCTTGACGGCGACGTCCGCGTCGCCCCCGAGGGCCTCGTAGACGTTCGCCTCCTTGCCCGTCGAGATCGGCCCGCCGAACGCCTCGATGTGCCCGTCCTGGACCAGTTTGTAGATGGCGGCGAAGGTGGCGTCGTCGAACACCGCCTGCTCGACCTTGAACTGGTCGGCGTCCTTCAGGCGCTTGCGGAACTCGCTGAACTCCCGGTCCCGGCGGCGGGCGATGCGGTCGGCTTCGGTGTCGGAGACGTCGATCTCCTCCCACTCGTCGCCAAACGACTCGCCCTCCCCCGCCTCGGGTTCGACCAGGCCGAACTCCTCGGTCATCTACCCCGGAGTAGGGCGCGACGCGTGAAAAGCATCAAGGTGTCTCCGATCCCCGCCGGGGAGGTGCGACGGGGTCGCGGGGCACGCGTCGTCGTCCCGGCCGCCCCGCTGATCGGTCGGTGAGCGTCGACGCAGAAACTCGGCCGGCTACCGGATGTGCCCTTCGTCCCGCAACTGGTCGGCCTCGCTCTTGTCGTACCGCCACGTGATGTCGGCCTTCTCGTCCTGCCAGTCCCACGGGTCGACCAGCACGACGTCGTCCTCCCGGATCCAGATGCGCTTTTGCATCCGCCCCGGGATCCGGGCGGTTCGCTCGACGCCGTCGGCACAGCGCACCTTCACGCGGTTCGCGCCGAGCATGTCGGTCACGACCGCGAACACCTCGTCGTCGTCTGGCATCCGGAGATCACGACGCCCCTCGCCCTCGTCGTTCCCGTCTTTCGCCATACGCTCCCCTTCACCGCCGCGTGGTTTAACTTCTACGAGGTCCGGCAGGTCTCCGATCCGGCGGCTCCGGGCCCGTGCCGGCGGCGCGACGCCCGCGCCCCCTACGCGTCCCGCGCCCGGATCTGCTCGCGGCCCGGCGCGATCAGGCGATCCAGGTACTCCGCGAGGGCGCCCTTCGCGTCGGCCGGGTGGAGCTCGCCCGACTCCAGGTCCGCGGCCAGCGACTCGTAGTCGTCGTAGGTCAGGTCGCCGCCGTACTGCTCGGGGCGCTCGACGACGACCCGCTCGAAGCGCGGGAACACGTGGAACTGAAAGATCTGGAGCACCGGATTCTCCCGCTCGTTGCCCTCGTCGTCCGGGTCGGGGTCCCGCGCCGGCGGGCAGAACGCGCCGTTGACCTTCTCCTCGATGTCCGCCCGCGAGTCTTCCATCGAGATGGTGACGCCGTGGCTGGAGGACATCTTCCCGGCCCCCGTCGCGAGGTCGGCGATCAGCGGGGTGTGGACGCAGGTCGGCGCCGCCTCGTCGATGCTCGGCAGGGCGTCCCGGGCGAGCATGTGGACCTTGCGCTGTTCCATCCCGCCCACCGCCAGGTCGACGTCGAGGTAGACGATGTCGAGCGCCTGCATCAGCGGGTACACCGCCTGGGACACCCGGACGGTGTCGCCGCTCCCTATCTCGGCCATCGCGCGCTCGGCCCGCGCGAGCGACGTCTCCAGTTCGAGCGCGTGCAGGTCGAGGGTGTAGTCGCGGTCGAACTGGAACTCCGAGCCGAGGGCGAACTCCGTCCGCGACTCGTCGAGGCCGTAGGCGACGAACTGCTCGCGCATCCGCTCGGCCGTCTCGTGGATCTCGTCGAACGTTCCTTTCCCGTTCAGGTAGGCGTGGACGTCAGCCAGCAGCACGACGACCTCGAAGCCCGCCTCCTGCAGGTCGATCAGTTTGTTGGCCGTCAGCATGTGGCCGATGTGGAGGACGCCCGAGGGCTCGTACCCCACGTACGCTCGCTTGCCGTCCGGCGAGTCGGCTAGCGCGCGCACTTCCTCCTCCGTGACCGTCTCGGAGGCGTTCCGGGTGATCAACTCGTAGGCGTCCATACCCGCCCTGAATCGGCGGGTCGGGATATGGTTTCTGGATGCGCCCGCGCCCACCCCGGACGCGGGGCTACACGACCGGGCCGCGGTCGCCGGCCGCGGCGCGCCTACTCCCGCGTCACCAGGTAGACGACGACCACGATCACGCCGGGCAACAGGCCGACGAAGAAACCGATGGCCGTCACGGCGGCCCACAGCCCCGCGCTGTCGTTGCCGCGCTTTTTCGCGTCGGTGTACACCCAGTACGCCGCGCCCAGCGTGATCGCCAGGCCGACGACGAAAATGAACAGGAGGATGAGCAGTTCGGGCAGGCCGGGGACCTGAAGGGGAACGATCGGGGACGTCACGGGCGACCTTCTCCGCGACGAGACAAAAATCCGTGGGGTCGGACGAGGCTGCACCACCGGTCCCGTCCGTCACTGCCGTCGCCGTCCGTCACTGCCGTCGCCGTCCGGAACGCCCGTCGACGCCCGGCACTGCCCGTCGCCGTCCGCCACTGCCCGTCGCCGTCCGGCGTTGTTCAGATCCTGTAAGGCGACGGTATACTTTTGTCGTCTTCTCGACAACCCCCGGCCGACAGACCGATGGATCGATCCGCCCTCCCCAGACCCTCCCTCGGGGGCCGAAGCCGGGGGATCTCCCCCGTGGTCGGCGTCGCGCTCCTGCTGGTCATCGTCGTCCTGCTGGTCGTCGCCTTCGCGTCCCTCGCGCTCGGCTTCACCTCGGAACTCCACGACCCGGCCCCGACCGGCCGCTTCGACACGGCCTACACCGCGACGGGCGCCGGTAACACGGACGACCGACCGTACCTGACGATCACCCACGAGGGGGGCCCGACGGTCGACGCCGACGACGTCGTGATCAAGGACGAGTCGGGCAACCGGATCACCTGGCACGACGTCTGGACGGGCGGACCGCAGGTCGAGTCCGGCGAATACGTCCACATCGACGGCTTCGGCAGCGACTCGACCCTCGATCCGATCTGCGAGGCGGGCGACACCTACCGGTTCGTCGTCCTGAACGACGCGGGCAACCAGCTCACGATGTACGAGTGGAGCGCGCCGTCCCCGCCCGATCTCCCCGCGGGCTCGCCGTCCGACGACGACGGCGACGGCGTCCCGAACTGGTGTTGACCCGCCGACGTCGAGCGGACGCGCCCGCCGTCCTCAGCCGCGCCGCCGCGACTCGCTGCGCATCTCGGCGCGGTGCTCGGAGATGATCTCGTCGACCATCTCCGCCTTCCGCTCCTTCCGCCGATCCTCGGCCCGGCGCTCCCAGTCCTCGATCAGCGCCTCGATCTCGGACTCGCGGGCCACCGCCAGTTCGTCGATCTCCTGGATCGTCACGTCCTCGGCGGGGCCGACGGGGATCTCGTGCTCGAACAGCACCTCGTCGGCGGCCTCCGAGAGCCCGCCCGTCCGGATCACGGCCCGGGGCTCGGCGTCGGCCAGCCGCTCGGCGGTCGAGCGCCCCGCGCCGCTCGCGTCCCGGAGGTACACGACGTCGCCGCGGGCGAGGCCGACCTCCTCGTCCGTGTGCGCGATGGCGTCCTTCGTGAACTGCTCGATCACCTTCACCGAGACGAGGTCCCGGCCCTCCGCGACGTCGGCGAAGTCGGAGTGGTCGAGCTTCCACAGCGTCTTCAGGCGGTCGAGTTTCCCCTCCAGGTCGTCGGCGCGTTCGCGCTCGCGTTCGAGTTCCCGCTCCAGGCGGCCGTTCTCGCGTTCGAGCCGGTTGACCTCGCGGCGCTCGCGGGCCTTCCGGCGCTCCTCGCGGCGGGCCTCCGACAGCTCCTCCTGGTACTCCTCGATGGTCGCCTCGCGCTCCTCGATGGTCTCTTTCAGGTCCGCGACGTGGGATTCGAGGCGGTCGACCTGACCCTCCAGGCGACTGATGTGCTTTTCCTCCGCCGTCGGCTCGCGGGGCTCGGGCCCCCGCTCGTCGCCGTCGTCGGACTCGTCATCCGCCAGCTCCCGGAGGGCGGCCTCCACCGACCGCTCGCTCGACAGGACGCGGACCAGCACCTCGTCGCGGTCGACGTCTGGCGGCACCTTCCGGGTGACGCGCCCGATCTGGTCCTCGTGGTCGTCGAAGGCGAACAGGGCCGCCGCGAGGGCGTCGCGCTCGTGGTCGTTGTCGTAGGCATGCTCGCGGGTTCGATGCAGTTTCTCGTCGACCGGCAGGTCGGCGTCCGGCTCCCACCCCGCGGCGTCGAAGCTCCGCCGGAACTTCTCGACCGTTTCGGGCATCGGCTCCACGTCCGCGGCGACGACGACGGGACGACCACGCTCGACCAACCACTCGATGACCGCGGCCGTGTCGTCGGTGCGAGTGGAGTAGACATCGAGCACCTCGCCGTCGAGGGAAACGACGGCGGCCGCGGTCGTCGTCCCGGGATCGATCCCCACGAGGACGCGATCCCGACGTTGCACCAGGGGTTCGAACTCGATCCCGTCGCGACGCTCGCGGTCGATTTCGATCCGAGTGTCGCCCGATCGTTCGCGGGAGACGGGGAGATCCTCCGGTGCGGCCTCGACGGTGAAGGTCGCGTTGGCGTAGCCGCCGTACTTCTCCGTCACGTCGCGGTCGTACGCCAGATTCGCCTCGTCCAGTGCGGATTCGACCTCGCGGGAGCGTGTTTTCACGTTGCCGTGGATGCGTCGGGTGTAGCGGTCCTGGCTCCAGCCCCCGCTCCCGGTCGAGCGGCCACGGGACACCTTCACCGTCGTCGTGTCGGTGAAGGCGCTGACCTCGTAGCCGACGTTGGTGGCGGCGAGGCGGGCCGCGGCCTCGGCCTCCTTCATCGGGTCCTTGCCGTAGGGGACGCCGTGGCGGGAAGCGACGCGGGAGAGTGGTTCGGGCTGTTCGTCCCCCGTCACCTGTACGAGCCGTGTCTCGTC